>Ga0209075_1004222_pt1 | contig 11609 bp, 13 predicted proteins | sample Stecom2011_FD_187523 | JGI IMG/M metagenome (GOLD analysis project Ga0209075, IMG submission 187523) | Agricultural soil microbial communities from Utah to study Nitrogen management - Steer compost 2011 (SPAdes) (version 2) | ecosystem: Environmental > Terrestrial > Soil > Agricultural land...
TATTTTCTCATATCGGTATAATTTCTAAACGTTGATAGTGGGTTGTTACTACAAATATTTCAAAGCCACCTTTAGCAACTTCTATCCAAAAGAAATAGTTTTTTGCCACACCATTAGTAATTTTTCCTTCACCATATAAGTAAAGTACTAATTGTGTTGTCGGTTCAATCGATACTTTAATGTCAAAAGATTCTACATCTTCTACTTTATTATCATAAACATAATCCATGTTTAAAGTAGCTGTTAGTCCATTACCAAAAACTTTGTTATCTTTTTGGGTTTGTAGTTTAATACCGCCACTGACCTTTAATTTATAAGAACTAATGGTTTTCTTGCTAGCTTTATAATTATAGTTTATGGCTGATTTTCCATTATTATAATAACTAAATAATGTTTCAGAAATAAATTTAACTTTCATATCTTTTGTAATATAATGATATTTCCAGCCTAAAAAATCATTAGATCCAATTTGTCGATAACCATAATCATAATCTGATTTTGTGTACTGATCTAATAACTTACCGTTTCCGACTTTTGTAAAATCTTGAAAGTCAGCATATGCAAATGTTGATTGTTGTCCAATAATTAAGACACAAATCAATAAAGTCCAAATTAATTTTAATTTCATATAAAAAAACCTCCTACCATATAGTAGAAGGTTTTTTTAGTTTCGACTTTTATTTATTCATAAATGCTTCAATATCTTTAACTTCTTTAATAATATCTTTAGATAAATTAATGCAGCCATCTTTTGTTAGTACTAAGTTATCTTCAATACGAACTCCGATGTTTTCTTCTGCAATATATAAACCAGGTTCAACAGTAATGACTTGACCCACTTCAAATGGCTTGGTAGGATCGCCTACATCATGGACATCAAGACCTAAGGCGTGACCAAGACCATGATAGTAATACTTAATAATATCTTCATCTTTTTCAATGAGTCCTAAGTCTTTTGCAGCTTGAGTTAATAATTCTTTACCTTTTAAGTTATATTCAAATTGCGTTACCCCTGCTTTAACCCAAGAAATGATCTCTTTGTTGACATTTAAGACTGCTTCATAAACTGACTTTTGTCTAGGACTAAAGCGTCCACTTGCAGGATATGTACGTGTAATATCAGATGCATATTGTTTATATCTTACACCCAAGTCTAATAGTACTAAATCATCTTTACCGATTGGTTCATTATTTTTTTCATAGTGTAGGATGGTTGCATTTTTACCGCTTGCTATAATTTCATTAAAGCTTGGTTTTGTTTGATGTTGATTTAATACATAGTTAAATTCTGCAAATAAATCAGATTCATTCGTAGCCGTTTTTAAACGCTTTAATAAAGCTTGATTAGCAATATTTGATATAGCAATTGCACCTTTGATAGCCTCAATTTCAGTTGCATCTTTTTTACTTCTTAAATCCGATAAGATTGGGTGGGCATTTTTAATTGTCATGTATGGATATTTTGACTGGAAAGCACTTGCTTTGGCTTCACCTAATAATGGTGGGTCTAATGGACTTTGTCTTTCAATATCAAAATAGACACTTTCAATAATACCAAATAATGCGCGTCTTGTTTGAGTTAAAAGTTGACCTAAAAAGGAGTCAAACTCTTGAATATCTTTAATGTTTTCTAAAGGTATGCCACTTAGTTTAGATGCTTCTTCAAAACTTAAAGAGGCACCAACCCATAAAGCTTCTACTGGATCTATTTTTTTAATGAATAGATAGCTATCTTTTAAAGCTTTTGATTTACCCATTAATAAAATAGCACCCGCTTGATCAATATTCGTTAAATACCAAAAGTTTTTATTCACATGAAATGGATAATATGCATCGTTTGATAAATGTGGTGCAAAACCAGAATAAAATATCGACAAACTTTCATTGGAAACAAGATTTAAATAATCATTTCTTCTTTTTTTAAACATAGATTAATCCTTTCTTATATACGCTCAATGAAGTTGTTGATTGCATCTTTGTATGCATCAATTATTTGTTGAGCAGTATCTTTATCTTTTTTACATACAGACATATATATTTTTAATTTAGGTTCTGTACCACTTGGTCTAAAGATAATAAATCCATCTTTACTTTCAAATTTGATGACATTAGAAGGTGGTAGATAAATGTCATAATCGTTTGTAATACCACCGATATAATCGGTTGTTTTTAAGACATCAAAACCTTGAATATCTATACCATGGTGGCGTACATATTCCGTAATTTGTTTCATTCTTTTAGCACCTTCAATGCCTTTAAATGTTAAACTTAAGGTGTCTTCAACATAATACCCATACTTTTTATAAATTTCGTTTAAATATGTACCAATTGATTGTTTTCTAAGGTGTAGTGTATTGACAATTTCTGCCAGTAAATAAACAGCTTGAACGGCATCTTTATCTCGAACAAAATCAGATACTAAGGAACCATAAGATTCTTCACAACCAAAAATATATGGTATTTTACCTTGATTTTTTTCTGCTTGCTCACCAATAAACTTAAAGCCTGTTAATGTTTCACCAACCGCTTGTTTAAAACTTTTAGCAATTTTTTTAATCAAATGTGATGTAACAACTGTTGTATAGACCATACCTTGAGGTTGTTTTTTTTCTGTGAGCATGTAATAAAGCATCATACTACCCGTTTGATTACCATTTAATATATGATATGTGCCATTAGATAAATACGCTAGGCCTAATCTATCGGCATCAGGGTCTGTAACAAACACGACATCTGCTTGATGTTTTTTAGCAAGTTCGATACCTTTTTCATAAGCTATGTCATCTTCAGGGTTTGAAGATTTTGTATGTGTAAAGGCTGGATCTACTTGCATTTGTTCTGCAACAGTTAAAACTTCATAACCACTATCTTCTAAAAGTTTTGGAATGACTGTACCGCCTGTTCCATGTAAAGGAGAATATACAACTTTAATCGCTTTAGGATCTTTATGTATACTAATGTTTTTAACTTTATCTAAGTAAAGTTTATCGATTTCATCACCAATCCAGTGGATATGATCATTGTCTGTACTTTCAATACCAAAAGGACTTTTTATTTGACTAATTTCTTCGATTACTTCATTAGATTCTTCAATCGTTAATTGAGCACCAGTTTCGTTGTATGCTTTAAAGCCATTATATTCTTTTGGATTGTGTGATGCAGTCAGCATAATACCGGCAGAGGCATTAAAGTGTCTAACTAAAAAGCTTAACATCGGTGTTGGTCTTAATTTTTTAAATATAAAAGAACGTATACCGTGATAAGCTAACACCTTAGCCGCTTCATAAGCAAATTCATATGAACCAAAACGGTTATCATATGAGATGGCAACACCATTAAGTTTGTTATGCTTTTTTAAGTAATTGACAAAACCTAATGTAACGCGTTGAATTGTATACTTGTTAATGCGGTTTGGTCCTAAACCTAAAATACCACGTATACCACCTGTACCAAAACTTAAGTCTTGAAAAAAGGCTTCTTCTTTTTCTTTTTCATCAAGGTTCAGTAATTTTTCTTTTTCTTCTTTTAATAGTGTCGGTTCATTAAGCCATAGTTGATATGTTTCTTTATAAGTCATAAGCGTAGTTCCTATCTTTGTATATTTTTATGATATATGTTTAATAATCCTTTTAAAACAAGTTCATGATCTTGGGTGATTTCAAGACGAATGTATGGTAATAATATGTCAGATAAACCACCAGTCATAATCACATCAAAGTCTTCTTTAACTTCCTCTTTAATGCGTCCAACCATACCTTCTATCATAACAATCGTGCCATAAACAACACCTGATTGAATACAATGAATTGTATTATTACCTAAGTATTTTTTAGGTACTTTAATGTCAACTTCATGTAAAAGTGCGGTGTTACCGTCAAGTGCGCGAATACCTAATTGTAGACCAGGTGCAATAATCACACCGGTAATCGAATCATTTTTTGTATAAATAAATTTATTCGCAGTACCTAAATCAATAATCAAAGTAGGTTTTTTAGTATTTAAACCCGCAGCGTTTGCGATTAAATCTGCACCGACTTCTTTCGGGTTATCTGCCTTAACAAAAACACCTGTTTTTGTACCAGGTTCAATAATGACAGGATTAATTCCAATATATCTTCTTGTCATCTCAATTAATGTTTGAGTAACAACTGGAACAACAGAGCCAATAATAACCCCTGTAATTAATTTAGGATCCATAAAGGATTTAAATGTCATAAAGTATTCGTCGGCTGAACGATTAGGATCTGTATTCATACGAAATGTGTTATCAATCTTTTCTCCATTTGATATACCTGTATAAATACTAGTATTACCAACATCAAATAAAATAATCATAAATTTACCTCTTATTTATATTTTACCTTGTTTTTTCCATTTTAAGTAAAATGGATTACTTTTACGTTCATTTCTAATGGTAGTTTTATCATCATGACCTGGTAAAACAGTTAAGTTATCATCTAAAGTCCCAATTAGTTTTAATATACTACGCTTTAAATCAAACAAATTACCGCTATACAAATCATGACGTCCTACCGAATTTTTAAATAAGGTGTCCCCTGTAAATAGATATTTTTGATATAAAAAACATACAGATCCTTTTGTATGTCCAGGTGTATGTATGACGGTCACTTCGTGATCTGCAAGTGGTATTTTCATTCCATCTTCAATAATCTTAATATCTAATTGTTTTCTTTGATAAGGTCTTTTAAAGTCATTTGAAAATCCATTATAACGATCTTCAAATAATAATGCTGCATCATCACTGTGAATATAAATAGGGACATGAAATTGGTGTATTAAAGCCACATGGTCATGGTGCGCATGTGTCAATAATATACCATCTAATATATAATCACCTAACTTATCAATGATTTCATCATAATCGAAGTTTGGATCTATTAATAAACAATGACCAAAACGACATATCAAATATGCATGTGCATGGGTATCATACCCATTAAGTGTATATAGCATAGGCCTTAAATAGAAAAAAAACTATACTAAAGATAGTTTATTTCTTTTCTCTATGAAGTGTGTGTGTTCTAGAGCGTGGGCAATATTTGCTAAATTCTAAACGATCAGGGGTCGTTCTTTTATTTTTAGTTGTATGATAATTTTCTTCGCCACATTCAGTGCACACTAATTTTACTAATTCTCGCATGAATCTTCCCTCCAAACTTGCATGTTTAAGTATATCAAAAATCATTAAGTTTTTCAATACAAAATACTTGTTTTAAGACAAATGAATTTCATAGTCACATATTTCTTCATAAAATGACTTTTCGTGAGAAACTAAAATGACTGTACCCGGATAATTTATTAAAGCTTCTTTTAATACTTCTTTGGCGTGTTTATCTAAGTGGTTTGTTGGTTCATCTAAGATGAGTACATTAGATTGATGCGTTCGTGTTAAAGCAAATTTCACTTTAGTTTTCTCACCACCAGACAATGTGTTTAATGGCCTATTGGCCATGTCAAATGTAATGCCAAATTGTGCTAATACACTTAAGATTTGTTTTCTATCATGATCTGGATTTTCATGGTGAATGAGCTCAAATGGTGTATACTTTTCTTCTAGATCTATATCTTGTTCATAATACAATATTTGGGCAGTATCTATCCATGTAAAATCACCATCTAGTGGATCAATGACTTGCATTAATGTTTTAATCAGGGTTGATTTACCAATCCCATTTTTACCTGTAATAGCAACCTTTTCACCTTTCTTTATGATAAAGTTAATTGGTTCTACTAAAGGTTCATCATAACCAATTATTAAATCATTAACCTTTAAAACATCGCGCCCTGTGGAGATACCATATAAAAACTCGATATGAATTTTTTTATCCGTAATTGGTTTATGAATAATTTTTAGTTTATTGAGCATTTTTCTTCTAGATTGTGCCATTTTAGTCGTTGATGCACGCACAATATTTTTTTGAATATAATCCTTTGTTTTTTCAATAAACTTTTGTTGAGACTTATATGCTTTAAGTTGGTTTTCCATACGTAATTGATGTGCATTTAAGTAAAAGTTGTAATCACCTTTATAGCGTATAATGCTTTTACCATCTAACACAAAAACTGTCTTAGCAATTTGTTTTAAAAAGTCTTCATCGTGGCTTACCACGATAAAAGCCTTAGGGAAACTGTTTAAAAACTTAACTAACCAATCGATATGTTTAATATCTAAAAAGTTTGTAGGCTCATCAAGTAGTAAAACATCACATTCTTCTAATAAAAGTTTACCTAATATCACTTTGGCACGCATACCACCAGATAATGTTTTAATGGTTTGTTTTAAAACATCCATTTCTAGACCAAGACCATGAATTACGTTAGAAATCGTTGATTGTATGGCATAAAAATTATCATTAGCTAATTCTTCTTCTAGGCGGTGTGCTTGATTAAGTACTCTATCATAATCTTTTGGATCAATGGTTGCGATACTTTCGTAAAGTTGTTGAATCATCTGTTCTTTTTCAAATAATGGTAAAAAGACATCATATAAATAAGCTTCTACAGTTAGTTTTTCATTGATTTTAGCATACTGGTCTAAGTAACCTACCTTTTGACCCGCTAACCACTCAAGCTTACCTTGATCAGGTGATAAGTTTTTAGCTAAGATATTTAGTAGTGTAGACTTCCCTGCACCATTTTTACCAACCAATACTGCATGTTCACCTTCAAAAAGACGCATACTTGCGTCTTCATAAAGTTTTTCATGCCCGTATGAAAATGTTAAATTCGTTACATCTAATAAACTCATTTTAAGCCTTCTTTTAAAACCTCTTCAAGCTGATGCATTGGAATAATATGCATATCCCAAATGCGTTCTTTTGGATTGGTATATCTAATTTCACTTTCATCATAATGATATGTAAATGGTCCTTCATGTGGGTAAATAATGACCATCTTTTTATAAGGCATCTTAGAAAATACAGTTTGATCAGTATAAGTTATGCGACTACCGATTCTTCTTTCCCAAATAATTCTTGAATTAAACTGAAATTTTGCAGACTGCGGAATTCTTATAATTTGAACAGTATACTCTTCATTATTATAAGTATAGTTTAAAAATAAACCTTCTTCATATAAAGTCCCGTAGTTTTCTAAAATACTTTTAATTTCTTGAACCTTCAAGGAATTTTTTTCTAAGTATTTACTAATAAAATAATATGCACCATAAATGGCTAGTACAACTGCAGCTCCGATAATGATATATAAAGCAATATCTGTCATAACCGATTTACCTCCACACTTTTAAGTAGATTGCCGTCAAATTCACAATGATAATGATATCTTGTATCCTCATAAATAGCTTGTTTAATAAAATATGGAATATTATAAGACACACCTAAGTTTTCTTTATTTGAAACCCAATCAATAGGTTTCCAATCTAAGATACCTTCTATAGTCTTAACGGGTGTGGCGTATTCATAATCTTGTGGTATTTCAGCAAAAAAAAGATGTAATCCTAAAGATGGTGTTTTAAAATCATTATTCCAAGTAACAACACCCTTATCGATAATTTGATCTTTAGAAATATCAATATTGGTTTCTTCAAATATTTCACGTTGAATACAATCTATGGCAGACTCACCTTTTTTTCTTTTACCACCAACACCATTCCAAATACCTAACCATGGTGCTTGATTTCTGTTTAACATGAGTATATTTTCGCCACACTTAATGAAACATAATGTATATAAAAATTCCATATCTAAGCTCCTTATGCATCCTAAATATTATAACATGTTAAGGCAAATAAAAATAGAGCCTTGTAATTCAAATACTTTTAAATGCGCTATAATTAAAAGTAGATGAATATGGACTCTATTTTGTTCACATGATATCTGTAGGGAGAGTACAGAAATCACTCTTTTTAGTAATATGAATGGAGAGTTTCATATTACTCGAAGTAAAAGAGGGGTTGTTTATTTTCATATTTATTTTTTCCGTCATAAAAGGACCTCAAAAATAAATTTTAAACACAATATGATGTATAATGTATATTAAGGGTGAACTGGTCCCCAAGGAGGAGCAATGTCGGTATTTCCGAAATCTTCGAAATCAATTTGAGTTGCTTCGGATCTTTCAGATTCTAAATTAACATTTGAATTTGTTGGACTAGTAAATAGTACCACTGCTACTAACATTAATACGATAACTAACAATAATTTTTTCATTCAAAATCACCTCTTGTACATATTCTACTAAATATTGTTTCATTTTAACACGACATATATGTCGTATAATGAAAGGAGTTTTATAAATTGTATAATCATTCAAAAGATTTGGCACTTTTCTTGGAACAAATGCGCGTTTCAAGAGGCATTTCCCAAGAAGAATTTACCGATGGAATTATTTCTAACCGTCAATATCAACGTTATATTAACGGTAGTTCTGCCATGCCTTTTCATCTATTGGATGAGTTTGCAGAGCGCTTAAATGTTAAAAAAGACTTTTTACTTTTAGAATTCGATAGTTATGGTATTAAAGAAACAAATAATATCATGGCTCTTTATAATGCAGTGAATAACGGAGAGATTGAAAATGCAAAAGAGATTCAAAAAGATATAAATCCAAAATACATTATGGATAGTTCTAATTTAAAACTCTATCAGTATACACAATTAATTCGAAACTTTAAAGAGAACAGAAGTAATTTAGAGATGCATATTGTAAATTCTAAAGAACTTATTGATTATCCAAAAATTCTAAATAGCCCCGCTATGACTATGGTTGAAACACTTATTCTTATGGAACTATTAGATCATACAACTGACGATACAGAGTCAACTAGAATTTTTAATAAGATTAAAGCATTTATTGATAATCCTTCATTAGTTTGGACAGGTAGTCAAATCATAACATACAACATGCTTATATTTAAAATCGCAAAATATTCTGGTCTAAAAAAGGATTTTGATAATGTGATTCATTTTTGTAATATCGCAATCAAACTCAATTATAAATCTAAATATTTTCTAAATTTAGATTTTTATTACTACTTCTTAGCATTAGCTTATCACAGAAAAAATATGATGTCTTTATATGAAGAAAATCTATATCAGTGCTACACAGCACTTGAAATGATGAAGTCTTCTGATAAAACTGCCAATATTAGAGCTATGGCTAAAAAAGATTTTGATGTTGATCTTATTGATTTTGCAATTGAATATCAAAAAAAGAAATATAAATTAAAAGGTTCAAGTTAACTACTTGAACCTTTATTTAATGTGTTTTCTAATAATGTTTTTAATGATATTAAAATCAGTGTGAATACCACAATGACAGGGAATAAGACACCTAGACAAAATACTAACACACTACCTAGTGATGCATCTGGTAATGTCGGGTCCATAAAGTTATATGGATACCAATTTGTCCATGGTCCAATTGCTAGTATAATACCAAAATAAAACAATGGTAATATGAGTGATACCCAAGCATGATAAAATTTAATACTCGGTCTTACTAATAAATAGTAAAAGATTGGGAACAATGCCGGATTAATGGTGTGCACGACATGATTTTGAAAACTCATGTTTGGATCTGCTAATAATGCATGGTATATAATACCAGTCATTAAGATTGCTACTAATGAAATAACAGCTAAATATTTATACCATGGCTTTTCATTCTGTTTTAAAATGAATAGGCCGACTGTAATAAATGCTAATATGTTTGAAATGTTTGTAAACATCCTTAGCCTTTCAAGTACACCCATAAATGAATTATTCATAAAGAATAAATCAATCATCGCATAGATGTTAAATATAAATACTACCCATAAAACAATTTTTGTAGCCGTTTGATTATTCCTTAAATTATTAATTAATTGTCTCATAAACTAAAATCTCCTTATGAGCCATATTATACAATGTTCGATTTTTATTTCAATCTTTTTGACTTTTTAATCTTATTAAATACGATGATACCAATTCCTGAGCTACCTACAACAACCGATAAACTTATCCATACTATTTTGATGAAGTTGTTTGATGTTTTTTCTGGTATATCAATAGCTGTTGGTGGTGTTTCATTTACACGTACAAGCGTTTCAATACGAACAGTATTTGTTCCAGTATTTGCGCTTAAATTGATTCGATAAACACCAGGTTTATTTTCATTTCCTTCATATTCATTATGAATTATTTCAATAGATTCATAATGAATCGTTAACATGGACTCGATAAGATCTAATAGTTCATTGGCATTATGTACATGACTTTGGTCTAAAGTAATTTGGGGGATCTTAATATAAAACTCTGGTGATGTACTATCTAAGACACGTACTGTCACTTCATATGTCGCTTCATTTCCCGAAGCATCTTTAGCACCTAAGACAAAAACAAATGTACCAACAACATGACGAACATAGTCATGACTAATAATATATACATCGATAGGTCCTTCATCTACCTCATCAACTGCAGTAACATTTGCAAGAACATCATAAGGTCTAATAAAGTTTTCAACTTCTAAAAAATGATCATTTTTCCCACTTATAACTGGTGCCACGTCATCAATAACATGAATTTCTTGAATAACTGAACTTACATTACCATTTAAATCATCTACATAAATCTCAACAAAATATTGTCCGACTTTAGATTCATTACCTATATAGTTTTCATCATATAAATATATATCTAAATGCTCTGTATAGTTATCGGTTGCAACAATGAGTTCTGGTAATGTTTCAATATCTAAGCTTTCCGTATAACTTATGTAAATTGGTTCAAGTGGTTCAACTACGGGTGCCACTGTATCCCTTACCCAAACAGTGTAAGTTAAATTTGTGCTATTATTAGAACTATCGGTTGCACGTATTTTAACTGTATACACACCAGGCTTGTTCATATTTTCTGAATAGCCATCTTCAACTACTTCAATGTTATCAGTAACATTACCATCGTAATTATCAAATGCACCAAATAAACTATTTAAATCATTTATATAAATGGGGTTATCCACATCTACTACCAAAGTAATATCCTTGTCTAATTTGGCATAGTCTTTTGTCTTTACAAAATACATAACAAAGTTAGTCCCAAATTCAATTGTGACTTCTTCATCAGCGCTACTAAATGTAATTGGTACATCATACATATAGTTATATGCATCAAATATAATAGAGTCTCTACCAATTTTTTCATATAGGATATCGCCTGTTTCTAATTCTTCGACGACAAATGTTTCATACAAAGAATCAAATTGATAAATCTTGGGACCAATTCTATAAAGCATGAGTTGATCAAACTCTATGCTATCATATGCCGATATATAGACCCGATCAGTTGTTTCCATAAAGGTTAAATCATCATAACCATAAATCATTTTTAAGCGCACAGGCACTTCATATGTAGCAAAAGCATTAGGTATAAAACCCAACATTGAACCAAAGATTGCTACAATAATTAACATTTTAAAAAGTTTTTGTTTCATTGTACTCTCCTTATTAGTTTATCTAACCTATAGTAGAAGAGTTTTATCGATTTAACTTTTATTTTTTATTGACAAAGTCACTAAACTCATATACAATATAAATGTTTTACAAAACATGCACCCATAGCTCAGTCGGTAGAGCAACAGACTCTTAA
>Ga0209075_1004223_pt1 | contig 11606 bp, 12 predicted proteins | sample Stecom2011_FD_187523 | JGI IMG/M metagenome (GOLD analysis project Ga0209075, IMG submission 187523) | Agricultural soil microbial communities from Utah to study Nitrogen management - Steer compost 2011 (SPAdes) (version 2) | ecosystem: Environmental > Terrestrial > Soil > Agricultural land...
CCGTCTACATAATCCCAACTCGAAAAGAGGGCAGCGTCTTCTTTATCACTAGCAACCAATTCTGCTAGAGTTTGTGCTTCCTTTTCAGTTACATTGTTCATTATTTTTGCGGTATCTGCATAATGGCTGGTCATGGCTTCCCAATCTTGCTTATCATAAGCTTCAATCACTTTTTTATAAGTGTCTATTTCTGGCGATTGTTGGGTGTAGCGTTTTTCCTGTTGCTGACAGGCGGTTAACGAAAGAACTATTGCAAGCCCTAAAAGGAGTGGGTTTTTCATAATTTTATTAAGGTTAATTTTTTAATGGAGTTGGTTTTTTATCGAAGTTTCTACGTGTCAAGCATTGCCGACCTTACCTGAAAATGCATCCAGTCGTAATTTTTTTCCCTCCCCAATGATTCAAAACCATGTTTGTAAAAAATATCGATCATGGGTTGATACTCTGGGCGGGCAAAAATTGCCTTATCTGAGTTCCACCTCAATTGGTTTCTATCTGGATCTAGGTCTACGGCAAGGCCCCAACTATGGCGTGACCAATCAGACCCACCCCTCATTTGCCTGAAATTGAAACATCCCCCGAAAAGGTCGAGGCCTAGTTCCTCTATTCTTTCATTTCCATAGTAGTCAAGGATTTCGCTAAAAATGGCTGTGAGTTGATCTGCTACTTTTTTATGGCAGCGCATTTTGTTTACTTTCACGTTTTTGTCCCAGGCCAATCGCATAGGATATGGAAGAGTAATATTGGTCAAATAAGAGCCTCGCTCGTTGGGTGCCCCGTATACGGTTTTTAATTCCTGTGTTGTTATCATGACAGTTTATTTTTTGGTTCATACCAAAGGAAATAATTAATAAGGCTGATAACAAGTGAGTTAGGACGAAGAAGCTATAATCGTGTCCGAAGGAAAGGTTTTAATTACCGGAGAAAAAAAATGACTTAAGACTGTAAGACATAGGACTGTTTTGCAAGAATCAAGACGCAAACAGGAATAAAAATCAGGAAGGCGTCTTATGTCTTACGCCTGCCTGCCGCAGGCAGGTACTACGGTCTTCCATCTTGCATTTTCATATAGTTTGCAATCGTTTAAGAAGTTCAGTGCGCATGGCCTTGCTCATGGGGATAGCCTTTCTTGTAATTACAACGTGAGTACCGGCCACTTCGTCAATTTGGGAAAGGTTGATGATATAAGAACGGTGGATTCTCAGGAAATGCTTTTGTGGAAGTTTTTCGTCAATGTCTTTTAAGGTCATCACTAAAAGATACTCTTTCCCGCTTGTGAAAATTCGGCAGTAATTGCGATCGGCTTCAATATAAAGGATATTTTTTATGTCTATTTTGAGCATCTTTTCATTATGACGAATGAAAATGCGATCGTTTAATATAAAATTGTCTAGAATGCCTTCTGCTTGGGAATCCAAATTGTTGGGACTTGTTGTTTCCCATTGGGTTTTTTCCACTGCCAGTCGGTCCATAGTGAGTTCGATGGCCCGTTGTAAATCCAGTTTTTTAAAAGGCTTTGAAATAAAGGAATACGGATGGGCCTCCTTGGCCCGCTCGAAATTGGCTTGGTCCGAATTTCCAGTGAGGAAAATAACAGGTATGCAATACTGTTGATGAATTAAGTTGGCGGTGTCAATTCCGTCCAATTCCCCCTTTAACCGTATATCCATCAAAATAATATCGGGTCGCTCTATTTCAATATGTGAAAGGGCTTCTTCCCCCCGAGGGAGAATTCCTGTAACGTCATACCCAAGTTCGCTCAACTGTAGCGAAATATTTGCGGCAATAACCATTTCATCTTCTACAACCAGTATTTTTATGGGTCCTTCCATTAGGCTGTTTTAAAGTTTTTGAAGTTAAAAAATACGGCAGTTCCATTTTTATGGTCTTCAGCAATAGTGCCGTTGAGTTGTTTCGTAAGCAATTGGATTAATTGGGTACCGAAACCGGTCCCTTTGGGTTTTAAACCTTCTGTTTTGCCAATGCCATTGTCTGAAACTTTTAGTAATAGATCGTTGTCCTTTTGAGTAAGACTTATGTTTATCTGCCCTTTTGTCCCTTCTGGGAAAGCGTATTTTAGCGCATTCGTTAAAAGTTCATTCACTATAAGTCCGATAGGTACTGCCGTGTCCACATCCAGATTTAAGTCGTCCATCGCACATTCTATCTTCACTTTATCTTCAGCATTAAAAGTGTCCAGTACGCCTTCGCTTAGGTTTATAAAGTAATCCTTCATTTCTATACTGCCCAAATTTTCACCTTGATATAATTTTTGATGAATGATGCCCATACTCTGCACTCTGTTCTGGCTGGCTAACATAGCTTCTTTGGTGGAGCCGTCCTCTAGTTTTGCAGATTGCAGTGCGATTAGGCTTTTTACCATTTCTAGATTGTTTTTTACACGGTGGTGAATTTCTTTTAGCAGCAGTTCGTTCTGTTTGTTTTTGGCATCCAGTTCAACATTCAATAAGGAAAGAGCTTTTCGTTTTTTTCGAATGTTTTTCAAGGTGAAATACATTCCGAAGATTACAGTCGCCAAAAGTATAGCCAAGGCGATATATAAAACCTGGGTGTTTCGTTGCTGTTTGATTTTTTGGCTCTGGGAAAGTATGGTTTCTTCCTTTTTACCGCTTTCATATTGGGTGAGCAGTTCGCTCATATTCCTATCGCTTTCTGCGGCAGCAATACTATCTCCCATTATTCGGGCCTTTTTTTGGTATTCCAATGCCAAGGGAAATTTACCCAACTTTTCATAAGTGGTGCTTAAATGCATGTAGTTCTCAGGAAGGTTGGTGAGATCACCGGTTTCCTCCAGTAGTTTTATGGTTTTAAGTTGATAGGGCAGGGCGTCTTTATAGTTTCCCAATAAAAGATTCACCTCGCCCAGATTAGCCCCAACTGCATTGATGGCGTTTTGATAATTGGATTCTTCGGCGAGCCGCTGTGTTTCTTTATAGTCTTTTAGTGCTTCTTGGTAGTGTCCCAGCCTTTTATGGGCATTTCCGCGGTTATTGAAAAAATCGGAGAGCGACATGGGACCGAAGCCCAATGATTTTGCGGAAGTAAGTGCCTGGTCAAAATACTGATACGCCTGCTCATTATCGCCCATTGCTATAGAAGCGTTGCCTGCTGCTGTATAGGCATAAATAAGTTCTTCTTGGAAGTTGTTTTCCTCGCATATGGCAATCGTCCGTTTGGCATAATCTAGAGCATCTTGTTCTCTCCCTTGACGAAGGACGTCTTCTGATAGCCTATTGTTGGCGCCAGCAATTCCCAATTTATCATCGATGGCCTCCATCAATTTCAAAGCTTTTAAATCTGCTTCTAAAGCTTCCTCTAGTTCCCCTCTTTTTTTGTGGACCCATGAAATCTTGAAATAGGTGGTTGCCTGTCCTTTTTTATCTCCTATTAGCTTGTAACCCTTTTCTGCTTTGGAAAAATATAGAGATGCCGAATCCAATTGCAGCATGTTGGCATGTATCCTCCCCTTCATTTCGTAAAATTTGGGTTGCCAATTTTTATCGGTGGTTTTGTCGGCTAATTGTACGCCTTCTCGGGCGTATATAATAGCCTTTTCCAGATCTCTTAAGGAATAGAAATCTGTGACTTCACTGAGTAATTCTAGCTTTTGTAAATTGTTTTTTGGGTGGGAGAGTAAATTAGTAAGACTGTCCAGCCTATTTTCTTGCGCAGTTAGCGCGCTTATAGACATCAACAGTAATAGAAATAATGTTTTCATCGCAATTCTTTTCTTGATAAGAATTTGAGCTGCGTATCTTCTTGAGCCTTGGAAGGAGTTTGAGGTGGACTACTCCGAGAAACGCAAGCTAATACTGGTATCAGTAATAGTGGTTTCATTTTTGAAAAATATTTTTTACACCTAAATTTACGTTTTTTATTTTTTATACGATAAAAAGAACGATTTATTTTCAATTACCTCTCAAGTTTTGTTCATTCTGCAATATTTCCTTTGAATTGAATGCTTTTAATGTTAAAACGATATTCCATCTCAATAAGCAGCAGAATTTCAGCGGGATGAATTGTTGTTCAAAAGAAAACCCCCCGAACGGCCGCATATTGGGGAACGGGGGGATTCTAACAAAAGGAAACAACAAAAGAATTAGAGATTTGTTTTTGGAGAGCTTAATTGTGCCAAAACGTACGCTGAAATAGCCATTACGATGTCGCGTACCGCCACGTCGGGATGATGCCAAGTAAAAATGAGGCTGAGGGCAATAAGCAATAACCATATTGATACAATGTAGGCGCCAAATTGCGTTTTAACAGCGACAATGATTCCTGCGATTATTTCGATTACGCCAACAATTTTCATAAAAGTCACCCCACTAAAAGGAAGCATATCCAAAGTGGAAGGAGCCAGGTAGGTATCCCATTGTACCAGGATGTTAAAAAACTTATCCAATCCCGCGACAATGGGCACTACCACAAAGGTTATCTTCATGAGCGTTTGTAATCGATTGATTTCTGAATTGCTTGTTACTGTATTCATAGTTTTTGATTTATAAGATTCTACTTTTAAATATTAGATGGTTTGATAGAGAAGTGGTTACAAAATTTGTAACTTTAAAGGATACTTGGCATCTAAATGTAAAAGGGAATACTATGAAGGCTTTACAATACGATCGATTTTTGCTAAACAAATTGTCTGATTCCACTGTAGTTGAGCGTGTTATAGATGGAGAAAAGGAGCTTTTTGAGATTTTGCTTCGCCGTTATAACCAGCGCTTATTTAGGATAATCCGCAGTTATATTTCTAGGGAGGATGATGTGCAAGACGTGATGCAGGACACGTATGTTAAAGCATATACTAAACTTGAACAATTTAATAATGAAGCTTCTTTTTCCACTTGGCTTATTCGGATTGGTATTAATGAGGCACTGCAATTTCTAAGAAAAAACAAACGACAAACAACTAAATACGGAGCGACCGAAAGCTTGGAATCTATTTTTCAATTGCCAGATACAAATCAAATGACCCCAGAAAAACAAGTTATACGAAATGAAACTCGATTGTTGGTAGAACAAGCGGTAGATTTATTGCCAGAGAAGTATCGAGTGGTTTTTGTGATGCATCAAGTAGAAGGTCTGTCCAATCCTGAAATTGCCAGCTGTCTTCATTTGACCGACAGCAACGTGAAAGTACGGCTACATCGGGCTAAAACTATGCTCAAGGACGAGCTCTTTAAAAGCACCCATGACGCTTCCATTTTTGAATTTGGAAACCATAAGTGCGATTTTATGGTAGAGCAAGTGATGGGACGGATAAGGATGATTTAATATTTCAAAGTCAAAATACTTACTCCCCCCAATGTATAAAGATTGCTTTCACCTTTTGGATTTCGGGATTATTTGGAAACTGCCGTTCTAATCCGCTAATAAGTCTCATGCCAACATCACAATCTTCAAAGTTGTATTGACAGCGATAGCTATAGCCTAAAGCAAGTCTGTACGTGGCATCAAAATTATTTGGATGCAGTTCTAAAGCCTTCTGGTATTGAAAAATGGCATTTGAGTAATTTCTTCGGGCCACCCATCGATCGCCATCTTCTATATAGAACAAGTATTTTTCAGCGGATTTATCTTCAACAATTTCGTTATTAACCTCCATTTCATTTTTGGGAAATCCGAAACTGAAATTGGCGAATAAGGCGTAAAGGCCAAAACATATCAGAGGTAATAAAACAGAGAAAAGTAAAATCAGCTTTCGCCATTCTTTTTTACGGTTTTCAATTATCTTTTGTCTTATTGAATGAAGCTGTTCTGGTGTAGCTTTTTGAATGTTGAAGGCATTACCAACCGTGTTGTAATACTCATTTTTTAATGTTTGGTAATTGCTTGGTTTGAAGTAACTCCGTTTCTTTGAAAGCAGGTTTTTATTATTACGCAAGGTAATAATCATATGGTTTAAGCTTCCAAATCCGCCGAGCATTATTGTTGGTTTTATAGGCATTCAATATAATGAATTTAACAAATTTCGCCCAAATTTTCCCTTGGAATCGTCATTGCCGATAATTAACCGTACCTTCGCCACTTATTAAAACCGTCTTCTTAGTTTTAATGGTTTGTAAAAAGGACCGAATTCTAAAAGCGCCGCGATATACTATCTCCAAGCGCAGCGGTCTAAAAAAATATAAATACAGATTCTTAAAAGCGATAATCTTTGTAACAGCGTTAAAAATGGCTGTTAAGGAAACCTGCAACTTGGAATCTGCAACCTGAAACACATTATATGACATTTAAATCATTAGGGCTATCCGATGCCCTGCTAAAAGCTATTAGCAAAAAAGGATATGATACGCCTTCGGCCATTCAACAAAAAGCAATTCCTTTAATTCTTGAACAGAAAGATGTTCTTGCTTCGGCACAGACCGGAAGTGGGAAAACCGCGGGCTTTGCGCTTCCCATACTACAATTATTAAACAATGAACCCTCCCTTCGGCAACGGCCTATTAGGGCGTTAGTGCTTACTCCCACACGGGAGCTTGCCGCCCAAGTGGAGGATGAGTTTAGAGAATACAGCGAGTTCACCGACTTGCGATCAACCGTAATTTTTGGTGGAGTAGGAGCCAATCCCCAAATACGGGCACTTCGAAACGGCGTGGATGTTTTGGTGGCCACCCCCGGACGATTATTGGATCTTCAAAATCAAGGAGCTTTGTCGCTTTCAAAAGTGGAAATCCTTGTTTTGGATGAAGCCGACCGCATGCTGGATATGGGCTTTTTGCGCGATATTAAAAAAATATTGGCTTTGCTTCCTTCCAAAAGGCAGAATCTTTTGTTCTCTGCAACTTTTTCAAAGGAGATAAAAAAGCTGGCCAACGAATTCCTACATCACCCTGTTTTGGTGGAGGCTACTCCGGAAAATACTACGGTCGAGAAAATTGACCAAACTGTTTATCGAGTAGATAAAAACCAGAAAACCGATTTGATTATTCAATTAATCTCTGAAGGCAATTGGCCACAAGTATTGGTTTTTACCAGAACAAAACACGGTGCTAACCGATTGAGTGAAAAGCTTGAAAAGGCAAAAATCACTTCTGCCGCCATTCACGGCAATAAAAGCCAGGGAGCAAGAACCCGTGCCCTAGCTGGATTTAAGGAAGGGAAAGTACGCGTATTGGTGGCTACGGATATTGCAGCCAGAGGCTTGGATATTCCGTTATTGCCACACGTTATCAACTTTGAATTGCCAAATATTTCTGAAGACTACGTACACCGAATTGGTCGTACGGGTAGAGCCGGGGCCAGTGGGGAAGCAATTTCTTTAGTGAGTTTGGATGAGGTCGGTTATTTAAGAGATATTGAAAAGTTGATCGGAGAGCGTTTGCAGCCAAGAACGGTACCCAACTTTCAACCTACCGAAACCATGGCCGATGTAAAAGCCCAAGAAGCGGAAGCAAAAAAACAAAAAGCCCAACACCATAGCCGCAGTCGCGGGTCGAGTGGGAGGGGGAAAGCACCTTCCAAAGGCAGAAATATCAGGAGTGGGCGATAAGTTCTTAAACGACATACGACTCTAGGACGTAGGATTTAGGAGATCGTTGATGGAATGGGATTTTATTATAAAACTCAGTTATCAACTTCGACGTCGAATCCTCTTTTTAGGACACAGTTATAACTATACCCAATTACAACCTAAAAATAGTGCTCAAAAATAAAAGGTCTGCTTTTTCGCGGACCTTTTTCTTTAATAGATTAATTTACTACCCTAAGTTCGGCACAAGAATCCAAGTTTTCGAGTGGGAAATGGGTAAAAATTGGAAGGTGCGAATATTAAACTGAGGAGAATCTGGGAATCAGGATGAAACTTTCATCCATCCGAGCGGAATAATTTTATTATATTTAAAGAATAAATACTTAAGGTTATGGAAATCACAATTTCAGGTAAAGACAAAAAATTAATGGAACAAGTGAAGAATCTAGCCAAAAAATTGGGCTTACGAGTAACCACATCCAAAATTGATTCTGAAATTACACCTAAAAATAACGGAGACGAACTTTATAAGCTGATGAGAGAAAAAGCAGCATCGGGAGGGATAAAAAGCATTAAAATCCTGTAGCTTGGCAGAGGGAACAACGTAAAGAAAGTCCGCTCTATGGCCGCAACGAATAAAAACGTTTTAATAGATTCCAACGTAATAATCTATTCAGCCCAACCTGAATTTGAGAAACTAAGTTTTTGGCTCAAAAAAAAGAATATCGCTGTCTCAACAATCTCACGCATAGAAGTATTAGGATTTGCCAATCTTCTGGAAACGGAAAAGATTTCGCTAATTACAACAAACCTCGAAGATTTTGAAAATGTCGAGGAATTGATATTGATCGACCCCTCATTATTTGATACTTAAAAGGAAGAAGCCCCGCGCTGGTGCGCTATGGTAGCTTCGGCACAGAAAAGTTGCCGAAAATTTGGGATTCTAGCAAACACAAAATGCAATCCTTACCCGCGCACAGAATGCTCAGTTCAAAACAAAGAGTGCTACTTTCATCTACAAAGAAGGCTATGTTCATGCACAAAGAGGGCTATGTTCATGCACACTTAATGTATCGTTCAAGGGGGTCTAGTGCTACTCTAATGCTACGTTTACTCTACTTTAATGCTACTCATCCCCTAGTATCACCCTAGTATCAAGCTACTTTTCCAATATTTTTTTCCGATATTTTAATTATCCAAAAAATGTTCGGAACGCCTGTTCGAATATCAAAATGGCAGCTCGTCTTCCTCCCCGTTCCCAGGGTGTTCTCCTCTGGTACCATTTGCTTTACTATCCATATCGAAAGGAATTTCTTCGTCAATTTCATCCCAAAATTTTAAACAGGGACAATAGGATTTTAAATCACATTCCGGGGCGTATCCCGTACAAAAATCAAAAACGATGGTTCCGTTTGTGGGGATAACCGTTTCAGTGTTTAGCAGGTCTACCATAAGAGTATACTTCATGGACAAGGGGAGGTCGTCAGGTAAATCGATTCCTAAATTCCAGCTCAACATCATCTGTTTAAAAGCTTCACAAACTTTCAGCAGATCGTCATTTTTCAATTGTTCAGCGGGTGGAAAATCTAAAGGTTGCAGCCCGCAATAATGGGCAACAGTATGAAGATTTTCGCCGGCTACCCAACGATCAATTTCGGCAAAATTTTGTTCGAGAGAGGTTTCCTCCATTGAGTGTGGGTGAAACTTCTCCGTGGGTATCTCTCGATGTGCCGACGCTATATCGGCAAGCAAATATGGCAGATACGGATGCATAATTTTTGCTTTTAAAATTAAATAATTTTTTTCAAATCATGATATTATAAATGTTTGATTTTCAGATTGATGATTTATAATGTTCCATTCAATTACAAAATTTGACTGACCGAGATTAATTCCCTCTAAGTTCTAAAGCGCACAAAATCCTTCTTGCATAATTTTCCGTAAAACCTCGTACCTTTGCACCTGTTAAAATGAAAAACGGTATATTTAAATTTATCGACTCCTTCTACTTTCTGTTTCGGTGGCTGATGCCCTTAAAAACATATAGATACGCCGCCTGTGGGGGTAGTAATCTGGTTCTCGATACGTGTCTTTACTTTATATTTTACCATTTCGTTTTTGCGAAACAAAATGTGGATTTATATTTTGTGGTCTTGAGTCCGCATATTGCCTCCTTGTTTTTTGTGTTCCCAATTACCTTTACCACCGGATTTTTACTGAATAAGTTTATCACTTTTGGCGATTCCACACTGCCTTGGAAAGTCCAGTTTTTCAGATATTTTATGGTGGGGATGGGCGCCTTGCTCTTGAGTTACGTCGCCATGAAATTACTAGTGGATGTTATTGGATTCTATCCTACGCCCTCCAGATTAGTAACCATTGTAATCGCAGTAATCTACAGCTATATACTGCAAAATAAATTCAGTTTTAAAGTGGCATGATTACTCGACAAATAAGTCGTTTTTACTTCAAGGTTACCCCTTGTTTTTTATAAGCTTTTTATAGCCTATAGTCCTTCCGTCCTGTTTTAAGGATACGAAATACATGCCGCTGGAGAGTTTGTCGATATCAATTTCTTCAGAGGTGACGGTTATATTTTTGGATAGTACTGTTTTGCCAGTAATATCCATAATGTCAACATGCATCTTTTCGATATTTTGGTATTTTATTTGCAAACGGATTGTTTTGCTCGCTGGGTTGGGGTAGAGGACAAAGTTGATATCCCGCTCATATTCGTTGGTTTTTAAAATAATCGCGTTCGAGAAAATCCCATCAGGTTTAATGGTAAAAACATAATTACCAATGAGTACGTATCCGTATTCGTCATTGACAAAGGAGATGTCTGAAAAACCAATATCCGCATTACAAGTATTCATTCCAAATTCCTCCCAATACAGAAAATCCCAACTCGCACCTCCATCCATAGTTTTTATGATTTCTATATAACAGCATTCACACAGCAATTCTGCCGAGCTCACAGCGTATCCTTCATTGTCATTTTGAAAATGAAAACCGGAATAGGGAGCAGGAATTTGCCCATACATTGTAAAATTATTCCAATCCAAATTATTGGAACTCACCAAAGTGTTTTCCCCTTCCCTAAATAAATAATCTCTTGTGGGACCTACTAAAAGTTGTACAGCATTATCGGTAACGGATGCGACATAAAGGTCGTCGGTATTGCCAACATCCAATGTTTCCCACGAGCTGCCACCGTTTTCGGTAAATAGCAAGCTGCCGTTATCGCCCGCAATATAGGCGGTATCGGCATTTTTGAAATTGATGTGATTAAGTCTTTCCGAAGAAATACCGGGAATTGTGTTCCAAGTTTCCCCTTCGTTTATTGAATGTAGAACTGTGCCGGCATCGCCAACAATATAGAAATTGTTCAAGGCGCCAATTCCAATTGAATATAGGTTGTTTGTTGTTCCAGAAGGAATCTCCGTCCAAGATTGTCCACTATTGGTAGTTTTTAAAATCTTTCCGTCCTGACCTACGGCTAAGCCGAGATTTCCGTCGTAAAAGTTCAAATCGTAAAATTCGACATTCACTCCGGTGCTTGATTCTTCCCAGCTAATTCCTGCGTTTTCCGATTTAAAAAAACGGCCTCCGTCAGCCATAACGTACACCAGGTTTTCTGAAAAACCATAAATCCCTCCATGTTGGTTTGCGGTTTGGGCGAAAACCCCAATGCTTAAGAGAAATAGCGTAATAAAGGATAATTTTGATTTCATAGTGAACGAATTTCAAGAGGATTGTTAATAAGTGAATTGAAATGCAGTTATTTATGTTAAAGCATCAGAAAGATATGACATTTTTCGTTTGAATTTAACAATTATCAACATCTGTTAGAAACTGCGGTTTTTAGAAGTTCAAGTATTATAAAATTTTTGACATCTGTTTCCTTTTATTTCTTGTATGTTTATCTGAAAAGGACAAAAATGGAAAAAAGAGAATTAGGAAAATCTGGATTGAATGTTTCGCCATTCTGTTTTGGCGGCAACGTATTTGGATGGACTGTAGATATAAAGGAATCGTTTAAACTGCTGGATGCTTTTGTGGACGCTGGGTTTAATTTTATAGACACGGCAGATACCTATTCGTGGTGGGT
>Ga0209075_1004224_pt1 | contig 11605 bp, 13 predicted proteins | sample Stecom2011_FD_187523 | JGI IMG/M metagenome (GOLD analysis project Ga0209075, IMG submission 187523) | Agricultural soil microbial communities from Utah to study Nitrogen management - Steer compost 2011 (SPAdes) (version 2) | ecosystem: Environmental > Terrestrial > Soil > Agricultural land...
TCACCCCGAGGGGATTGGACAGTGGTGACGCACGCGCCAATTAGAGCCGAAGCAACAGACGACCGGGCCGCCCTATAAGAGGGGGCGGTACAAGTTATTGTTTTTTAACGACTTTTTTCTAAACCGCGCCTCCAGGCGTTCTTTTACGTCCACCTTTCAGCATTCCGGGCCAACCCCCGGCCAACGTCTCACCCAGGAGGCAGAACCCCATGCCCAGAAACCGGAAACCCTCGAAGCTGCTGGAATTGACCGGGGCTTACAAGAAGAATCCGCAACGCCAGCGGCAGGACGCAGAGCCAGCCGGAGAGCTACAAGGCCCGCCGTCGCACCTGACGGATAAAGTCTTAGATTGCTGGCATGAACTGGCCCAGGCAGCACCACCGGGAGTTATTACAGAGTCCGACCGGTTCGGATTGGAGATTGCCGCTTGCTTGCTGGCGGAATTCCGGCAGGCACCGGCAGACATAACGGCAGCACGGCTAAGTCGTCTGGAGTCGATACTCTCCAAGTTTGGCATGGCTCCGGCGGATCGAAGCCGCGTCATTGCCTACAACCCGAAGACCGAAGGCAACGCATTTTCCGACCTGTGAGGCTTCCACAAAATGACAGCTTTGGCCCGAGTCGAAACCCCTCTAAGTCATGTGGAGCAAGGACACGCCAGAGTCGATCAGGAAAGCCGCTGTAAGGCCCTGTGGGCTGGCGTGCTGGTGTATCTGATAAAAGATGCCCTCAGCTACGCCAAAGGCCAAAAGGTCTACGGAGCAAGCGAGCTGGAGTTATAGGCGGCCTATCACGATGTAGTAGACGCCGGGCCAATGCTCCGGCAAGTCTGTGGCCTGCTGGAGATACCGCCGGACTATGTGCAACGGGTATTCCGGGCACTGGTGGCGGGGGACGCTGAAAACTCCGGTTAAGGCTGATGTATGACCACACGCACCCCTTTACGCAGGGAACCCGGTACCAACCCAACTATGATTTTGGAGAACCTCAACATGACCGACACCGCACCCGCTCACTTGTCCGACAAAGGGCAAGAACTGTTCACGACACTACAGAGGGATTACGCCATTTTTGACCCTGATGGCGTCGTTCTGCTGACCACGGCCATAGAGTGTTACGACCGGATCAACGAGGCCCGCGAGATCATCCAACGAGAAGGGCTAACCGACCTGGACAGGTTCGGACAGTCCCGGCCACACCCTTGCGTAAAGATCGAGAGAGACGCCCGCGCTCAAATGCTAGCCAGTCTCCGCGCCTTGAACCTTGGCATAGAAAGCCCGGTGATGTGATGCCCAGACCAAAGAGACAACCACGAGCCGTTACCATCCCGCCAGCCGTTGAAGGCTTGTTTATCTGTGGCACTGGCTGCAACCACCTACCGCCCGGACGATATGCGGAATTGTGGGAACGATACGGCAGTGCCTTCTGCCGGAAGTACCCAGACCATAAGAATCTATGGGCCGTTGCCGTAGAGGGCATGGAGCCGCGCTAAGTTATGGCCTGAAGTCCGGGAGCTAATCGCATGCTAGCAGCGCCCGGATGGATGGCCGCCCCTTTCCGTTTGAAGCGTTGAAGGGACAAAGCAATTTTGCACGCACCTACTCAGCACAGCTTTCTGCTCAGTACACCCCCGCCGGGGTGGTCAAAAAGTGAGCACCTTAGACCCCGGAAGCCTCCACCACCCGCACGCACAGATTTTAAATCCCGAATTCGAAGTAAGTTTACTTTCCGGTCAATAGCCCAAAACTATCAAACCCGCGCCGTTACTGGCTTTCGGGCTATTGGGGCGTAGGTGTGGGGTTAACAAGTGGTTGTTGTGGTTAACAACAGTCATCCCATGATCTGATGATCAGGTTATCGGATAAGCGGAGATTACAATTCAGAAAGGATTGCTCAGAATCTAACCGTTTTGCTCAAAGTTTGAGCGTTTTGCGGTTGATAGGTAGGAGGTCAGTTACCGCAGTTTATCAGCCGCAAACCCTTGAAAATAAAGGGAAATTGGCGGAGAGGGAGGGATTCGAACCCTCGATACGCTATTAACGTATACACACTTTCCAGGCGTGCGCCTTCAGCCACTCGGCCACCTCTCCAATAAACTGTGTCAAATCAGCGATGTCGTCGCTCATTTGAGGGCGCAAACTTTAATGGTTTTAGGGGCGTTTGGCAACTGTCTCCGGTGAGATTCCGGAAAAATTTGTTTGAACGGAGATAATTGCTCATTCTTGTAACCAGATTCATTAAACGGGAGTGAAAAAATCATGTTGATGAAGGCCGAACAATCCACACTGTTGCTTGTTGATGTCCAGGAACGCCTTATGCCCGCCATAAGCCAGGGCGAGGAAGTGGTTGATCGTTGCACCCTGCTGGCCACCATTGCGGGGGTGCTGGAGGTTCCGGTGGTTGGCACAGAGCAGTTGCCCGAGAAGCTCGGGCCGAATGTTGAGTCGGTGCGGGAGTTGTGCAACATCACCGTAGACAAGTATCACTTTGATGCCTGCCCCGACGGTTTGATTGAACAATTACCCGAGGGGCGCCAGCACATTGTCATCGGCGGCTGTGAAACCCACGTATGTATGCTGCAAACCGCGCTGAGTTTGCTGGATGCCGGTTACAAGGTGTGGGTGGTTGCTGATGCCACCGGCTCCCGTAACGACTTCGACCGGGATGTAGCGCTTGACCGTCTGCACCAGAGTGGCGCCCGGATTGTCACCGCCGAGATGGTGGCCTTCGAGTGGATGGTACATTGCAAGCACCCCCGTTTCCGGGATATTCAGGCGCTGATCAAATAACCTCCCCCTGGTTTGATTCAACCAAAAGCGGCCCCTACTAAAGAGGGGCCGAAATAGAGCGCTATCCCGACTACAACATCATCAGACACCACCTGGCTAAGAGGCCATATTGGTGCGCCAACCTGGCTGGCCAACCTCATCACTGCCGAATCGTTCGTGGCCATTACCAATAGCCATCCCTTCACCAGCCGGCACTTCGAATACATGGTAGGCCTCTGGCCCGAAGGGATCGAGTGCAGTATCCAGGTACTCATAGGCATCTGGCACCGGCTCGCCGGACATGGCAACCCTGAACTGCCGTTCCACCATCGGGACCGTAACACTCTCCTCCACCTGATATTGGCGGCACACTTCGTCCTTTATCGCCGTTGGCGCCGCAAATACGCCCAACCCTTCCCGTCCGAACACCTTGATTAACGCGCTGTCGTCTACCCTGGCCACCAGGTCCATCCTGACATTGCTGATGGTCAGCCAGTTCATCAGCTTCTGGAAATACGGCGCATCCGTGGCGTTGGCCAGCAAGGGCTGATGATTGAGAGAGGCCGGAAAGTCGTCCCGAAGCCGCCCAGCCATCTCCGGGGCAGCAAACAAACTGATGGTAGACGATGTCAGGGGATGAACCGCGAAACGATCTGTGACCGCCTCGGTCTGAGGCATGCGGTCTGTCAGCACGACGTCGAGTTCTTTGCGCTTGAGACTGAGCAGCAAATCTTCCGCGCGACCTGTTCGGCAATCCAGGTTGACTCGCCTGTTCAGCGTCAGGGCCGGCTGCAATAACTGAAAAGCAATCAGCTTATGAATTGACGCCGAAACGCCGGCCGCTAATCTCAGCGGGCGATCCGCAGGGGCCTGGCGTAAAGTTTCAGACAGTTCCCCAGTCAGTGCAAAAATGTCGTTGGCGTAGGACTGAACCAATTGCCCCAGTTCAGTCAGGACCAGACGTCGCCTTTCCCGGCTGAATAACTGCCCTCCGACCGATTCCTCGAAAGTGGCAAGCTGGCCACTCAGGGTTTGCGGCGCAAGATCGAGCAGCTCGCTGGCTTTGGCAATCGAGCCCTCACGGCTGATGACCCAGAAATAATAGAGGTGCCTGAAATTGAGCTGTTCCATGGCGTAAACCTAGTTTGTGGTGGCTCTTCGTGACCGCAGCAACCAAACCGACATCACCACACTGTGCAACACCAATAATGGTACCGCCACCAGTAGCAGGCTTGCCCAGCCAACCGAGGCCAGTACTGCACCAGCACTCAATGCTGCCGTCGCCTGGGCGGTGAACACCATCATGTCATTCACGCCCTGCACGCGGAACCGCTCGGACTGCCGGTAACCCTGGGGCAGCAGGGTTGTCCCACCAACAAACAGGAAATTCCACCCCACGCCAAGCAACAGAAGAGCCCACAGATAATGGTGAAAGCTGATACCGCTGGCCGCCAGCAGAATACATGCCAGGTAAGCCAGCAATCCCGCCGCCATCATCAAGGGGATGCCGACTACCCGGGTCAACCAACCGGAGATAAGGGACGGAAGGTACATGGCCATAATGTGTAACTGGATAACCCTCTTGGCATCATCCAGATCATGCCCGGCCATTTCGGTCATGCTTAAAGGGGTGGCTGTCATGATGAAGCTCATCACCGCATAACCAATAGCAGCGCCGCTGATGGCTGTCCAAACCAACGGATTTGCCAGAATCTCCCTGAGTGGCCGACCTCCGCCTACCACGGTTTCCGGTACTCGCTCGGCCTTTGCCCGGTAGCCGAGCGCAAGAATGACAAACGCCAGGGCCTGAACCACAGCCAGACCAACCCAACTGTACAAAAACGGGTAAGACTCAGATTGTCCGCTGCCCAGGCCCGCCACCTCAGGCCCTAACCAGGCAGCGACGAGACCACCCAGCAGGACTCTTGCCGCCGCTGACCCGGCCATACCCTGCTCTACCGATTCCATCGCGGCAAAGCGATACTGGTGAACCACCGCCAGGCCCGCTCCGCCCAGAACCGCAGCAAGACACATCAGGGTAAAGTGCGACTGCCAGGAAGCGTAGGCCCCCAGCAAACCGGCAAAAACCCCGGAAACCGCGCCCAGAAGCATTACCTGCTTACGCCCTATCCTCTCCATCAACCAGGTCGCCGGCTTGATAGCCAGAACCGTGCCGACCACCACCAATCCGACCGGCAAAGTGGCCAGCTCTGGCGCAGGCGCCAGCAACAGTCCCTGAATGGAGCCGATGAATACGATAAACGGCGCGGTGCACATGGCCAGCGCCTGGGCAGCCACCAGCACCCAGACATTCAATGGCATGGATTATCTCTTCCTGTAGATAATGCCGGGGTGGCACTGAACCATTTCGTAGAGATCAGGTAGGCCATTCAACGATTCAGAGGCGCCCAGAATGAGATAACCACCAGGGTTAAGAGCCCCATGCAATCGGGTAAGGATGTCCTTCTTGAGGTCCGCCGAAAAATAGATCAGTACGTTTCGGCACATGATAATGTCGAACTTGCCAAGCATGTACCGCTCAAGCAGATTGAGTTCCTTGAACTCCACCATGGCCTTGATTTGCGGTTTTATCTGCCAGCCACCGTTGGCAGATGGTGAGAAAAACTGCTTCTGCCGTTCAGGCGAAAGTCCACGGCCTATGGCGATCATCTCATACTCGCCCCGCCGGGCCACTTCCAGAACGCTTTTGGAGATATCCGTCGCAATAATCTTTACGTCCCGCAATTTTCCGGGACGATTACGCCGGAACTCATCCACAACCATGCCTACCGAGTAAGGTTCCTGCCCCGTGGAGCAAGCGGCAGACCAGATGCGAAGCGGCTGCAGCGAATTGCGCTCAGCAAATTCCGGCAACAGCTTGTCCTGCAAAATGCGAAACGGATGGTTGTCTCGAAACCAGAGGGTTTCGTTGGTGGTCATGGCGTCAATGACGAGTTCTCTCAACCCGCTGCGCCCCACTCGCTTTAGACGATCGAGCAGTTCACCCAGCGAATTCAGGTTGTTTTCTTCAAGAATCCTGCGTAGTCGGCTCTTCACCAGGTACTGCTTGTTGTCACCCAAAAGAATGCCACAAGCGTCCTGCAGGAATGTCTTGAAGGCTTCGTATTCCTGAGGCGTAATTTCCGCTTTCATTGGATCTCTATCGTGGGTAAGTCCATGAGCCGAGGCATCAGTTCTGGTCAATAATTTCCATTACCCGCTCGGCAAGCTCGTCCGGGCTGAATTTCGCCATGAAGTCATCGGCACCGACCTTCTGAACCATCGCCCGGTTAAAGACACCACTCAGGGATGTATGGAGCATCACATACATGCCGCTGAGCGCCGGATTCTCTTTGATTCTGGTAACGAGGGTATAACCGTCCATCTCCGGCATTTCCACATCGGAAATGATCAACGATAAGTGGTCTCGGGCACTGGAACCATCCCCCGTGATCTCCTTGAGATAGTTCAACGCCTGTTTGCCGTCATTCTTAGTGACCACTTCCATTCCAATCGCGGTCAGGCAGCGCTCGATCTGGCGCCTCGCCACAGACGAATCATCAACAACCAGTACCGGCAAATGTCCGGGCACACGCTCGGCGCTGCGAGTTTTCAGCTCTTCGGTGACATCTTCCCTGAGCGGAGAAACTTCTGCAAGAATCTTTTCTACATCTATGATTTCTACAAGTTTGTCATCAATCTTGGTGACCGCCGTCAAGTACACATCCTTGCCAGCCCCCTTGGGTGGCGGGAGGATATCTTCCCAGTTCATATTCATGATCCGGTCGACACCAGTCACCAGAAAGCCCTGAGTTTTGCGGTTGTACTCAGTAATGATCACAAAGCTTGTTGCCAGCTCTTCCTGTGGAATGCCTGCCATGCCAATGGCCATGCTCAGGTCAATGATGGGGATGGTCTCGCCACGGATATGGGACACGCCCCGAACCACCTGGCGGCTGTTAGGAATCGATGACAATTTCGGGCATTGAAGGACCTCCTTCACCTTAAAAACGTTGATCCCGTATAGCTGCCGCCCCCGCAAACGGAACAACAACAGCTCAAGCCGGTTCTGACCAACCAGCTGCGTACGCTGGTTAACGCTGTCCAACACCCCTGCCATAACTTTCTACTCCCGGCATGCCAACGATCGGCACAGAATTTGCTCAGTTATTATTAAACAACTTGCTTACGCGAACCCGGACCAAAACATTGACGCCGGGTGTCCAATCAGGGTTAACGGCCCCAGCGCCATTTTCCTTAACGGAACTCGCGTAAATATGCCTAACTGACAGCATAGGACAAAGCAGTGCAGATGCGAACCATCTTTTTAGCGACCTTTTGCCTATCGACCCTGGGCCTGAATGCCGCGGCTGCGGCCACCACTGCAAGCGACATACGCGATGCCGCCGGTCAATTTATCGAAACCTGGGCCGACGAGCAGCGCCAGCAACAGTACGAGGTGAACTTCACCGTCGGCAGCATCGACAGCCGGCTTAGCCTGGCTGCTTGCGAACAGGCACTCGAAACCGCGTTTACCAACGATCCCCTACGTACCACATCGCCATCGGTGATGGTGTCCTGTGCCGGGGAGCGGCCATGGCGGATGTTCGTCACAGCCAGTGTCGAAGTACACGGCCCTGCCCTTGTTGCGGCTCGGCCTTTGGCCCGCGGTGAGCGCATCAGCGGTGAACTGTTGCAGGAAAAGCAGGTGCAGATCAACGCCAGCCGCAGGGGCATTCTCACGGATATTGAACAGGTATCCGGCATGCTGGTGAGGCGACCCGTTAATGCAGGGTCGGTGCTGACGCCGGACCTGCTCGAAGCTCCCAATGCCGTTGAGCGGGGCGATCATGTTATCATCACCGCCAAATCCGCGGTGTTCTCGGTCAGTTCCCGAGGCAAGGCCCTGGCCAGTGCCAGTGTCGGCGAGCAAGTGATGGTTGAGAATCTGCAATCAGCACGCACGGTTCGGGCAACGGTCACGGCTCCTGGCCGGGTGGAAATTGCCATGTAACGGCAAATCCGTGCCCAGCGGCAAATTTTTTCCGTTTTATTCTAAAGGTCGGCTAAACGCTGCCGATAAGCAGACATAAACTCGATTCCGCCACCTCTGAAGGTGGCCACAGGCAAGCAGGTACCCTTATGTCAGTTGACTTAAATGGAATTGGCCCCGGCCAGGTCAACACCACCAGAACCACGGCCGACAAAGCAACAGGCAGCCAGAGTGCGCCCTCCACGGCTGGAGAGCAGGCGAAGGCTCAAAGCACGGCTGCACGCGGCGACAACGTCAGTCTCAGTAATCAGGCCAAAAACCTGAAGCAGCTGGAACAGAAACTGGGCGATTACCCGGAAATGGACGACGACCGCATTGCGCAGATTCGCGCAGCACTGGAAGATGGCACCTACAAAATTGATGCAGAGAAACTGGCCCAGAAAATGCTTGAGATGGATAAAAGCATTTTCGGGTGAGTAAAACATGGCTGCAATCATTGAATTGAAGACCCTTCTCTCAGAAGACATCCGCCAGCTTGAAACCCTGGCGGATCTTCTCAACCAGGAAAAACAACTCCTGGCGTCCTCCGACATCGCTCCGCTCCAGGAAATCACCACTCAGAAAAACAACATCCTGACGGATATCCGTGAGCGTGCGAAACAAAAGATCCGCCTGTTGGTGAACATGGGGTACCGACCGGATGCCGGCGAGCCCTCCAGATTTATCCGTGCCGGTGGCATGGAAGACCTGTACCAACTCTGGAAAACCGCCGATGGGCGCCTTCGTGCTTGCCAGGAACTGAACCAGAACAATGGTCGTGTTGTCGGACACCTTCAAAAACGCCTGACGAGGCTCACGGACATCTTCCGTGGCGCCTCTGCCCAACAGAAGCTTTATGGTGCCAAGGGCGAACAAACCAGTGTATCCAGCGGCAACATTCTAGCCAGCGCCTGACCGACCCGGTAAACAAAAACGCCCGGATGAGTTACCCGGGCGTTTTTCGTTAGGGGCACCTTAACCGTGCATTAACGGGTGTAGATCGTCATTTGAGAATCAGGATGGAACCGTATGTTGTGAATGCTGACATTCCCCATGGGTGGGCTCTGATTGCCACTCACGCGGATGTTGTCCATCCGGATCTCCTCAATCCGCTCGGGAAACGCCAGCCTCAGGGCGCCATCCTCTCGAATGGAATAGCGGGGCTCACCCTCCCTGTAGTGAACACCAGAGATGGTCAGATCGGAATCGAGGAAACTGAGCACTGGCACAAAAATGTTGGCGGCCAGCTTGATTCCCTCTACTGAGTCGAGTCCGGCGAGTTCCGGATCATCAACCGCGCCGCCAGCATTTCCCGGCATTGCGGCAACCGTTTCAATACGCTCCAGCAAGCCCACACTGCTTTGAGCCGTTACGCCGGCCATATCGCTGTCAGACAGAGGCGCAAAGCCCCCCTTTTCATATAACTGACCGGCCTGCGCAGGCAGGGATGCCGCGCTGGTATTGCCGGCCGCCAGCGACACCAACGGCTGAAACGGCAACGTCACCATGGTAACCAGCGCTGCCGCATTACGATAACGGGCCTGGTGTTTGAGAACACGATGCAGTTCTTTTTCAGTCACCCAGCCAGCGGCGATCAACACTTCGCCCAGGCGCTGCCCGGTTTCCCGCTGCAACAACAACGCCTCGTCCAGCTGACCTTCCGACAAATAACCGCGATTGATCAACAACCGGCCAAGCCGGGACTTCTCTTCAAACCCCTTACGGATTCTCACTAGACTCCTCCCGCATTCGCAGTGATCACCGTACAACCCGGCCCGGTATTGATAATGATTAAAGCGTAGCCCAATCCCCTGGCCTACGCTGTTCTGATTTGCACTTATTCAGGTAAGGATCTGTTAAGATCTTCGCTAATTTTGTTCTATCCGGATTGTCTCAGGATTCCTGATAACAACTGAAACTGTGAGAGCCTCTGAAATGACAAATATCGTAAAACCCGTATCAACTGTGATGTCCGTCCTGTTTGCCGCCATCACTGCCCTGATGCTGGCCACTCCGATTCAGGCCGAAGAACTGCCGAAAGTTCGCTTTGTTACCTCGGAAGGGGCCTTTGAGCTTGAGTTGCGCCCTGACGTAGCCCCCAAAACCGTGGAGAATTTCCTCTCCTATGTCGAAGACGGATTCTACGACGGCACGATCTTTCACCGGGTGATTCCCGGCTTTATGATTCAGGGCGGCGGATTTACCGAAACCATGGCCCGCAAACAGACCAAAAACCCCATCGTTAACGAAGCCTCAGCAACCCTGCCTAATCTTCGGGGCACCGTGGCCATGGCCCGAACCAGCTCCCCAAACTCAGCAACCTCTCAGTTCTTTGTTAACGTCGCCAAAAACGATTTCCTGAATGCTGGTGTGCGTGGTGCCGGCTACGCGGTCTTTGGCAAGGTCACCGAGGGTATGGGCGTGATCGACAAGATTGCCGGCGTACAAACCGGTCATCGCCAGGGCATGGCGGATGTTCCGGTTCAGGCTGTCGTCATCGAGAAAGTGACTCTGGTTAATACTGAAGACTGAGCCCTATGCACCACCCCTGCCTGCCGCCGGCCATGGAGCCGGCAGATCTTGTCTGGCGCGACGGCGTACCCGAGTCCACCCGGTTCGGAGACGTGTATTTCAGCAGAGACAACGGCCTGGAGGAGACCCGATATGTTTTTATCGGGCATAACCAATTGCCGGAGCGGTTCCAGCAGGTGCAGGACACCGGCCATTTTGTGGTTGGAGAAATGGGCTTTGGCACGGGGCTGAACTTCCTCGCTACCTGGGCGGAATGGGTAAAGCAGCGCCCGGTCGATGACAGCGCCATCCTCCACTTTGTGTCGGTAGAACGATTTCCCCTGCGCCGCCAGGACCTCGAGAAGGCGCTGTCTTACTGGCCCGAGCTGAAATCCCAGGCAGCGGAGCTGATCGAGCATTACCCGCCACTGATCAAGGGCACCCACCGACTGGTGCTGGCTGGAGGCCGGGTTCGGCTCACCCTGTATTTTGGCGATGTCCTGGATGCCTGGAAGGATCTCACTTTTATCGCCGATGCCTGGTTCCTCGATGGCTTCGCCCCGTCGTTAAACCCGGACATGTGGCTGGACGAAGCCATTGCCCTGATTACCAGTCACAGCAAACCCGGCACCAGCCTGGCCACGTTTACCGCCGTGGGCCGTGTGCGGCGCAGCCTTGCAGAGGCGGGCTTCGAAATCGCCAAAGTTCCCGGCTTTGGCCGCAAGCGGGAAATGCTTGCAGGAATTTACCCGCCGGAGACAGCGCCTGGCCAGAAGACGAGAACTGGCACGGTTGCCGTTATCGGTGCAGGGATTGCCGGCGCCCTGCTCGCCCGCAACCTGGCGGAACGCGGCGTTCAGGTGCTGCTGCTGGACCAGGCGCCCCGCGCCGGTTCTGCGGCATCGGGCAATCCCCAGGGTGCGCTCTACGTAAAACTCGGCGTGGAGTACAACGCACAGACTGAGCTTGCTGCCACTGCCCTGAGTTTCAGCCAACGCTTTTATCGGCCATGGCAAAACTGCTTCTGGCACCCCACAGGGCTGCTGCAACTGGCGACCGGCGATCATGAAGCCGATCGCCAACGGCGGTTCTGTGAGCGCAATGATTACCCGGATGACCTTCTGGAACCCGTGGATGCAAGCCGTGCGAGCAAACTGGCAGGCATTTCCGTCGATACTGGCGGTCTCTGGTTTCCCGGTTCTGGCTGGCTTGAGCCTGCAAAGGCCTGTCAGCAGCTGGCTGAGCACCCGCTGATCGAAACACGATTCAGTTACCAGGTCGTCAACCTTCTGCC
>Ga0209075_1004225_pt1 | contig 11605 bp, 7 predicted proteins | sample Stecom2011_FD_187523 | JGI IMG/M metagenome (GOLD analysis project Ga0209075, IMG submission 187523) | Agricultural soil microbial communities from Utah to study Nitrogen management - Steer compost 2011 (SPAdes) (version 2) | ecosystem: Environmental > Terrestrial > Soil > Agricultural land...
AAGTGGATCGACCAAACTGCTTATACTTGTGCTAGAACATGGTCAGGAACCTATTGTGTAACCGTTTATGTTGGAGGAATTCGTTTTCTAAAGCCCGTTAGTATTGGAGACCTTGTAAAAGTTGATGCTTATGTGATTCATACAGGAAATTCAAGTATTCACATTGCGGTTGATGTTTATTCAAAAAACTTAGCTGATGCTTCCTTTCAAAAAACAACACATTGTGTGATCGTATTTGTCTCCGTAGACCAAGATGGAAATCCACAAGCTGTTCGGCCTTGGACACCCATGACTGAAAGACAAGAAAAACTGTCTGAATATGCACAAAGACTAACAAAATTAAGAGATACAATATCGAAAGAAATGCAGCCCTACTTTTAAAACATCAGGAAAAGGATCCGAATGATCAAACTCATGAACACCTAATACTCATGAAAAACAATACACAATTACCATGTAATTATGTTCGCTCCATGCGATTCAAACAGGTCTTTGGTATGCTCATGACAGGTAAAATACAGCACTTGTCGCTCACTAGCAAAATCAGTAAGGATTTCAGCCAAATTTGATGTTCTTTCTGCATCAAAATTCACCATGATATCATCAAAAGCTACAGGCAATGGTTCAGCATTCTTTTCATATTCCTCAATTAAACCCAATCTCAAAGCCAATAATAGTTGCTCTCTTGTACCTCGACTCAATTCCTGAACAGTTTTTGAATTTCCGGCCGCATCAATAATACCTACGTGTTTTTCACTTATAGAAATTCGTAAATCTTCGTAAGCGTTTTCGGTTATGGCCCTGAAGAAATCACGGGTTTGTGTAATCACTTCTGGTTGACGCTCTTTTTCATACTTTTGTTTACTCTGATTCAGCACTTCTAAAGCCAATTGAGTAGCCAACCACTCTTTGGTGGCTTCTTTTAGCTGTGTTTGTAAACTTTCTTTTTCGTTTTGAAATCCATACATATCGTCTAATTCTAAAATATGTCGAATTTCTGTACTCGTTGCTGCCAAGTCTTTGTTTAATTCATCGTAACGGTTCTTGACGTCCTCATATTCAGATTCGGTTTCGTCTCGCTTGACGTTTAGCTCAGATGGAGTATATTCAGACAATTTAGCGAGTGTTGATTCTAATTGACCTGCACCGCAGAGGGTTTTAATGGTATTGGCCGAGTTTTCTTTTTCTTCCTTGGCTTTATTCAATACTTCTTGACGTTCAAAAACCTGGTAAAAAGAAGTCTCATCTTCTACTTTTACAGCTTGAAAAAGTGCGGTTAAATCACGTTTTAATCTTTCAAGGTCATCCTTTTTTTGTTCGACTTGTTTTGACAATAAACTCAACCCTTCAAGGTGGCGTTTGCGCTCGGAGTTCACTTTTTCATTCTCTTCTATTTTTGAAATCAAAGAATACACAAAAGAAGTGTCTAAGGCTGTACCTAATGGAACAATTCCCTCAAGTTTCTGCTCAAAATCAGCAATCAATTTTTCAATGTTCTGGATGGCCGCTTCGGCTTCCATGCTATTTGAATGTTGTCTTTTCAATTCTTCTACATTAGAAAGAAAATCATTCATTCGAGCAGGTAAAATTGAGGTGGGTAAGTTTAGATCTTCAAGTAAAGATTTCCATTCCTTTTGAAGGTTCAAGGAATCCGTATTGAAATGCTCTAACTCCAAAGTTGTTTTTGTAAGCTCATCCTCTTTTAATTGAAGTTCATGCTTTACTTCATCAATTTGTTGAATATACTGATCATAGGTTGTCAATGCTTCTTGTAAAGCTGTTAACTCCTTATTGATTTCATTGGCACTCTTACCATTGAGTTCTTCCAGAGGAAGGTTGTTTCTTTGCACAAACACCAGGAAGAGCCCAACCAAAGCTATTCCTAATACGATTGCACCAGAAAGAAGGTTTAAAAACAACAACCCTACTCCTACGACCGCAAAAACAAGAACTAAAATCAATGCCAGTTTAATGTTGTTTTGGGGTCTCCTTCCGCTCATTTCTAATGCAGATTTAAAAGCAGTGTCTAGCGTGACTTTCTTTTTAAATGCACCTCCCTTTTGCTCTTCATCTTGAATTGAGTGTTCATTTAAGGCTTGAACAAACTTTTTCTTCTTCATTTCCAATTCGGAAATCTCTTGCTTTAGTCTTGAGACTACTTCAGATTTAGTTCCAACCTTTCCATCTATTTTTTGCTGGTCCTCAACAACTTGCGTAGCTTTAGACTGCAACTCAAAAGTCCCTTCTAATCCGATCAACTGTTGCGCATTGAGTCCATCTCCTAAACGACTTAAAACACTCTCAATCAACTGATTTGATTTGGCCAACTTTTCTTTTTCTTGATTGCGTTTGCTTTTGGCTTCATCATAGAGTTTAACATTCGTCTTAAAGAAATCCAACAAACCTGCTTGAGCAGAAAGAGATTCATCCCATTTCAAATTAGAGAGTTCTTCTTGTAACTGCTCAATTTTCTGATTTAATTCGATTAATTCATTTTCTTCTGAGGAAGTTTTCCGCTTTAATTGTTCATACTTTTCTAGCTGTTGAACAGGGTAAATAGCAATTGCACCAATTTTATTGATTTTCGCTTCTGCCTCTTTATACCTCACAAAATCTGGATAAGCTTTTGCCAAATCTGAAAAATCATTCTTCTCCTGCCCCAATTTTGTGCGTAACTCTTTCAGTTTATTCAGCTCTTCTTCTAATTGTTCTTTTTGATCAGAAAGTAAGTTGTATTCACCTAGTTTGCTACGTAATTTGTTGATTGCTTCTTCTTTTGTATCAATTTCACTTACTAACTTAGGAAGAACTTGAACAGACCCTCTTGATTTGAAATATTCTTCTGAGTGACTGATTAAAGACTTTTCAAAACCCCCAAAATCAACTCCTGAAAGTCCCATTCCCATACTGAATATACGGTCTTCCATACCTGACTCACTCAGTTGTTCGACGTCAGTGAGTTCATCAAGGGTAATGGCATAAATGTTCTTGTATAGATCAATTGAAGCGTTTCCAATTAAATTTTGATACAATGTCTGATTTTCTGAAACTTCTCCTTTGTACTCTAACTTAAAACCTCTTGCATTCCCATGGCGATACACAGAAAGTGCTTCTCCTGTACTGTTGCTTAACCAGATTCGGCCTCCATGCGTTCCTCCCATCAAAGGTGTACGACGGTCTTTTTGGAAACGAGGATATTCAAACAAGGTAAAACGAATAAAGTCCAACAATGTTGATTTCCCCGCTTCATTAGGACCATAAAGAACATTTATTCCTTTTGAAAAGCCTTGAATGTTTTTATCATGAAAAACACCAAACCCATCAATATGTAACTTATCTATCTTCATGATTATCGTTCATTTTTTATTAGACCATCAATGCATTTCCATTTTGCTGTAGTCAAAATCTGTTGCAGCTCACCTTTAATTTCCTCTTCAAAATCTGTGTTCTTTAATTCACGACCGACTTTGGTAGTTGAAATTTCATCCAAAAGGTCGATAAGTAATTTTTCTGCTGCTTTTTCGTCCCCTTCCAGTTCTTCGAATCGCTGAAGTAAATCTGCGATAAAATCAGAAGATTGCTTTCTCGATTCAAGGTCTATTTCTGGATAACTTTCATTGATGAATTTATCAATAAACACAAAGCGATCATGGTAGACATTTTCACCGTTTAATTCATTGGTGAGCGCTTCCATTTCAGCATAATTTGAGAAAACATTATGCAGGTCGGTTTTTCCTTTTAGTCGAATACGAAGCAAATAAGACTTATTCGAAGTAGTTAATTCAGTTTTAAGTGTATGAATGGCATTTTGAAAATCACCTATTCCTTCCATTCCGCTAACATCTAAATCATAGTAATCATATACAACATCCGAAAGAGAAATAAAATCATGTTTCACTACCTTTCCGTGTTCAACAGTAACTAACGAACAACCTTTCTCTCCTGTTTCATTAAAATGACGACCTTGAATATTACCTGGATAAACCACCATAGGATGTTGTGCTGAGATGACTTCTCTCTTATGAATATGGCCCAGTGCCCAATAATCTAAATTTGAGGCACGCAAGGTATCCAAATCAAATGGACAGTATGGTGTATGCGCATTATTTCCCGCAATTGTACCATGCAACAATCCAATTGAAAATGAAGCCTTGTCGTTTCTTTTAAATTGTTTTGCAAGTGGATTGAATTCTTCTTTTTCGCCAAAACTTACACCATAAACTTCAGCCAAAGCATGATTGTTTTTTACTACTGTGTGTTGTTGTACCTCATCGGCTGCGAAAAGGGTAACATTATCGGGTAATTGTAGATGCTTAGACCAACTCATCAGCGGATCATGATTACCACAAATAATAAAAACGGGAATAGCCGCTTTATTTAATCGTTCGAGCCCACGTACAAATCGGTATTGTGCGCTTAAACTTCCAGATTCACTATCAAAGCTATCTCCAGCAATGAGCATAAAATCAACAGCTTCGTCTAGTGCGGCTTGAATTAGTGAATCATAGGCTTTCACCCCATGTTCAACCAATGATTTTCCAAGGGATTCATTCATTTGACTCACCCCCTTGTATGGGCTTTCAATATGTAAGTCAGCAGCATGTATAAATTTGAATTGCGACATAAAATGGCTTTGCTCAAAGTTAAGAAAGTTTGTTTGGATTTTCAGTTGTAGAACAAATCCTTCTTCAAATCGAATGATGAAGTGTTATTATTTCTTTTTCTTTCTCTTGTTCAATTGCATTTTTCGGTTATTTACCAGAATAAACCTCAAATTAATAAACAGTTGATTGGTTTCGGTAAATGTTTTTGAAGGCGTTAAAAACATGTAGCCTACACGTAAGTGAAAGCCGAATAATTTATAGCCCAAAACGGGAGAGATTCCGTACCGTTCTTCATTGAAGTTTGAGCGTAAGGCCACATCCACACCATAAGTTAAGTCGACCCTGCTGGGCTTGTGAAAGTATCCTGCATTCAGTCCAAGTACATTGTTGGGGATGTTGTACTCTAGTCCTGCATGAAATGAATTGGTTTTTGTTTTCACCCATCGAATGTCTTTAAATTGAAGTTCCATTCCAATTTCACCTACTGTAAATTCACCCTGTTGAATTCCAAAGTAAGGTCCCATTTTTCGAACGTGTGGATCTATTAATGGTTTTTTATTTTGGGCATAACCAATTGTGCTCGAAAAAATCAAGCCCATTAGGAATATGTATTCGATTATTTTATTCAATGTTCTGTTCAACCCCCTTTAATGAATCATGTTGTTGCTTTAGTTCTTTTAAATCTTCGAGCGAATATCCAAGACTATCAGCTGTTTTCTTCAACTCTTGAAGATCTTCTATACTAACGTCATATTCGTCAAAAATTGTGGTATTCACGTTGTTCTTCAACCAAATAGAACTTTCTTCAATGGCTGGGATGGTAGCAGAAGCTGTTACTTTTACGGGATGGTACAAAATGGAATCTTCTTTTACCTCTAAAGGAATAAAATGTCCCCTTTCGTCATAGGTTTCAATCAAAATAATCAAAATTGAAAGGGTGTAGACCATTTTTATCACTCCGAAAAACAAGCCCATAATTTTGTTGACAGGACTAAGGTTAACTACTTTCAACATGCGTTCAATCATTTTTCCTGCAAAGTAAACCATAGCTCCAACTGCAAGAAAAGTAACAGTAAAAGCAACAACAGGAAGGTACTTCCCTTCTATATCAATGTTTTCTTTGATTAGATTAGAAGTCCAATCAGAAAAATGAATTCCAGCATAGATTCCAACCAACAGAGCCAAAAGAGTGAAGACCTCAACAATCAATCCCTTACGAAAACCAACCCAAGCGGCGTACAAAAGTGGAACAATAATGACAATATCAACAAAATTCATAAGGCTAATTTACAACACAATAAAACAGCAAGTAAAGCACAATAAAAATGTTGCTAACAATACACCTTTGATTTGTTGAGTAAATCTAATTAACTCTACCGCTAAAAGTCTACAAACTACTCGATATTAGTAAACACTTGTTGAATATCGTCATCTTCTTCAATTTTATCGAGGAGCTTTTCGATTTCTTCAGTTTGTTCTTCATTAAGGTGAATAGGAGCAGTTGCAAAGCGCTTCAAACTTGATTTTGAAACTTCAATTTTTCTTTCTTCTAAAGCCTCTTGAAGCGTACCAAAGCTAGTATAATCTCCATACATGATAATCATACCGTCTTCTTCTTGTTCAATTTCTTCTAGACCTGCATCAATTAACTCAAGTTCAAGTTCTTCTACATCAAGCCCTTCTGTGTTTTCAATTTCAAACACCGCTTTACGGTTAAACATAAATTCGATAGAACCATTAGGTACGAGTTGACCACCTGCTTTATTGAAATAGGATTTTACGTTGGCCACAGTTCGCGTTGTATTATCGGTTGCGCATTCAACAAAAATCAAAACTCCATGAGGGGCTTTACCTTCATAATTGACCAGTTCATAGCTTTCAACATCCTTTGAAGTTGCTCTTTTTATTGCATTTTGAATATTGTCTTTAGGTACATTCTGTGATTTCGCATTTTGAATGGCTGTCCTCAACGAGGCGTTCATAGCAGGATCCTCACCTCCTTCCTTTGCTGCCATTGTTATTATTTTCAACAACTTAGGGAAAAGTTTAGACACTTTACCACTTCTTTTTTCTTTCGCAGCTCTTCTTACCTCAAATGCTCTACCCATAATTTTATTTCATTTATTCAAACCAAATGTACTGTTTTTTAAAATAAATATTTCGAATAAAACTTGAAAAATATTTACTGTTTTCCACTTGTTTACAATGATTATAAATTCATAAACACCTAGTTGATAGTCTTTAATTCTAAAAAAATAAATAACTTTGATTAAAACCTATTTGTTATGAGACATATAATGACCTTTCTAACGTTTATTTTTTGTGCAACTATTGTTTTCGGACAACAAGCTGAATTAATTACACAGCAAAGGATACGAGGGGAAATTACAGATTTTAAATTCAGTCCTGATGGACAATACATCGCCAACATATCAAAAGAAGATCCCAGTATTCATGTTTGGCATTTGGCTTCTGAAAAAATAATCGGAAGTCTACAGGACCATGAAGAAGGAGTAAATGCCTTTGCATTCAATGCTGATGGTAGTCAAATAGTAAGTGTACACAAGGACAACAAGGTCATTCGATGGGACTTAAACACATGGAGTATTATTGATTCAACAACATTAGAAAAAACTGGTGACTTGGTTTTGTTGCACAATGATAAAATATTGATTTCTTTAGGAAACAAATTAAGTTTATTTGATGCCCAATTCAAACACATAAAAACACATTCAATTTCGGGAAGCATCACCTGCGGAAAAACAGCTGGAAACAAAGCTTATATTGGTTCTACAAGCGGGCAACTCAGCATAATTGACTGGGATAATCCTGAAGACATTCTTCAGAAATCGTTTAACAGAACCTATTTTCAGAACATAGATATAGACCTCGATAAAGATTTACTCTTAAGTGTGAACACCAATGGTTCTGTAACAGAAATAATGTTGAGTGAACTCAGCGCAACAGGACCTATAAAAATCCTTAAAGGCTTTAGTTTTGGTACACAATACGGCAAGCCATTCGCAGGAAAAGGGCTCGTTGCATACATTTCAGAGCGCAATCAAGTATCGATTTACAACTTAGAAGGAAACCTTGTTACTCATCTTGTTGACACCGTTGCCAAAGAGGAAATCAAGGTTTTAGAATTCAATCATGATGGAAGTATTATGGCTTCATCTAGCTATAAGCGATTCAACGACAAAAACATTTTCAATGAGCACAGCATAAAAGTTTGGGATGTGCAAAGAAAAGGATTGATGAGTGAATTAAAAGGTTCTGTAAATCCGGTAACAAGTTTTTCTTTCCATCCAGAAAAGAACTGGGTAGCCATTATCGGAGAAGGAACAACTTTAGGTTTGTGGGACATGGATTTTGCAGAAAAAATCATGGATTATGAGCTTCAAGAACCTAAAAAAGAACAAAAAATTGACTTGATTACAGGTGAGGATGCCAAGGCCATTAATCCTTTTAGTAAAGGCAACTTCAAAGATAAATTAATAGAAAAAACAGTTCGTAGAACAGTCAATCAAGTCTTTAGAAAAGAGCCAACTTTAGTGAAGTTTTCTTCAAAAGGAAACTACCTCATTACTAAACTCCAAAAGGACGAAGTGCGGATTTACAGTGTAAAAGATAAAAGCTTAAAGTATGAATACTTCGCGATGCATCAACAAGAAAGAATCAATGATTTCATCACCGATCCAGAAGAGAAATATTTAATCTGTTTAGGTGCAGGAAATGAAGCGGTATCCATTGTTGATTTAACCACCGGAGAACTCATCAAGAAATTAGAAACAGAAAATGAAGACGCTTCACATGAATTTTTAAACAATGCTATTTCTGTAGCTTATCATCCAAAAGGAGATAATTTTGTAGTTTGTACAGGTAGAGGTCAAATTTTTGTTTGGAATAAAAACTTTGGAACAGAGTTTAAAACAGATGGTTCTAATCTTCATAGGGCTTGGGGAAATGCATTTGTGAGCTATTCGAAGGATGGTAATGTGGTGTATTTAAACGGTCATGATGCTGTACGTGGTTATGACATCAACAACTTTACTGTTTTTGGAACTACAAAGCTAAAAATGGAAGGTCAACCTCGTGCTTTAGGCACACCGCAAGACTACATGGTCGGGTTTAAAGACAATACAGGTTATATTGAAGATTTAAAAACCAATAAAATCAATACCTTCAGTGTACAATCTAGCCTAATTAATGCTGTAGATGCATCACTTAGGGACTACATTGGAATTGCTTTAAAAAACGGGGAATTTAGAATCATTGATGCAAAAACCGGAAAACTACTTGCCACTTTCATTGGTGAAGATGAGAACACCTTAATCAAAACAGAAGACAATTTCTACAAAGTAGACAAAGAAGGATTTGATTTGGTTTCATTCAGAATTGGTAGAAATGCCTACCCATTTGAGCAGTTTGATGCTTATTATAATCGACCAGACCTTGTGTTAAAGTCATTAAAATGCCCAGATGCAGAGTATATTGATTTATACAAACAAGCCCATGACAGGCGTTTAGCGAAACTGCATTTAACAGGGACTAAAAACCCAGATTTTGCTGCATTACCACAACTTAAAATCCTCAACAAATCCGCTCTTCCCTATACTCAAGAAGAAAGTGTGATTAAACTAAAGATAAACGCTAACGCAAGTACACATCCATTAAAAACACTAAAAATAACCATCAACAATGTACCTATTCATATCCAATCTATTGCAGGGAAATCTTATGAAGGAGAAGTCGATTTAGAACTGATTGGAGGAATAAACAAAATTAATGTTTACGCTATTGACAGCAAGAATCAAGAAAGTTTAGCAGAGAGTTTTTCAGTCAATTGCTTAAGGTCTGACCAACCCAATTTATACCTCATCACGGTTGGAACGTCTAAATATAAAGACAGTAGATTCAGTTTAAATTATGCTGCAAAAGACGCAAAAGACCTGAATAAACTGTTCAACGGCGCTGCTGAAAATTCAATTTATGGAGAAGTCCACACTTATATGCTCACCGATGAGGAAGTAAAAAAAGAGGCCTTTGATCAACTCAAAGCATTTTTAAAAGGAGCAGGTCGTAACGATCAAGTCATATTTTACATCGCTGGACATGGATTGTTAGACAGTGAATATGCTTATTACTACGGAACGTATGACATCAACTTTTTACAACCTGGTAACAGAGGACTTGCTTATGCTAATTTGGAAGATATACTTTCAGGCATTGATGCTGTAAAGAAATTGTTACTCATGGACACCTGTCACTCTGGTGAGGTTTCAGAAGACGAAGTAATGTTGGCAGACAACAGTGAAGAAGACCTTGCCTTTGAAGATGTAACATTTAGAGCTGTAGGTCCAAATCTACGAGAAGGATCAGATACCAAAGCATCTGCAGGGAAAATGGCCAGATTACTCTTTGCTGACATTCGTAAAGGAACTGGTGCAACTGTTATTTCTAGTGCTGGGGGAGTTGAGTTTGCCATGGAAGGTGAAGATTGGAAAAATGGTTTGTTCACCTATTGTTTGTTAAACGGTTTAACCAACAGAACAGCAGATTTGAACAATGATGGAACAATTATGCTTTCGGAATTACAACATTACCTAATCAATAAGGTTGGTAAATTGTCGCATGGTAAGCAAGTCCCGACAACACGTGTTCAAAATATCCGATTAGATTATCCTGTATGGTAGATTTAATTTTTTGTCTACTATCTTTGTAGATATGAGAAAACACATTCCATTACTTTTTATACTCGCGCTTACACTGCCGTTTATAGGAGTATATGGATGGTTGAAATTTGAAAAAGCCGCAGTTCGTAAGTCTGTCAAGCACCGTTTAATGGAGGGAATTCCCAAAGACGAGTTGATTCAATTTACTTTCGCTCTAGAAGACACCGCAAAGGTTTTAAATTGGATTCACAGCAAAGAATTTGAATACCAAGGGGAAATGTACGATATCGTAACCCGATACTACAGTAAAGACTCTGTGAAATATGATCTTTGGTGGGACCATGAGGAAACTGAACTCAATAAAAAGCTAGCAAGACTCACCAATGGTTTAATTAATCAAAATCCGGTAGAACAATCCAAAACAAACTACATCGTTTTTGTCAATAAATCTATGCTTTTTGAGCACTTAGCTGTAGGAATTAATCCACCATTCCAAAACAATGAAAAGATAAGGCCATTGGTTGCAAACATAGGTATTTATACCTCGAGAGAAACAGAACCAATATCTCCTCCTCCTCAAAAAGCAGCCTAGTTATTTCAAATGAATAAACGCCTTTTTCACTTCAAAACTTTGGAGAGAAAAACAGCGTAATAAATTCTTATTTTTTAATAAAAAAGATATTGTATGAGATTAATCATATTAATTGGGATGCTTTTGAGTATCTCTTTATCGATGGCACAAGAACTTACCGTCATTGATAAAACAACAAAAGACCCTGTTGAATTTGCTCAAGTAGGAAGCAAAGGTTCAACAAAAATGTTGATCACTGATGCAAATGGGAAAGTTGACATTACTCCATTTGTAGGGTTAAGTGACATTATATTTAGACTTTATGGATACGAAGCTCTAGAGTTTGATTATTCAGAGTTAGAGGCCCGAAACTTTCAGGTAGAAATGGAGCCAAGCTTTTTCATGATGAAAGAAGTTGTGATTTCAGCGAATAAATGGAGCCAAATTTCTTCTGATGTTCCGTATAAAGTAAGCAGTTTAAAAGCCAAGGACATTGCTTTTCATAATCCGCAAACCGCGGCAGACTTACTTGCTGTTTCTGGAGACGTCTTTGTTCAAAAAAGTCAACAAGGTGGAGGTAGCCCAATGATTAGAGGGTTTTCAACCAACCGTTTACTGTATACCATTGACGGTGTGCGAATGAACACAGCAATTTTTAGAGGAGGAAACGTTCAAAACGTGATTTCTTTAGATGCATTTGCCATGGAAAGTGCTGAGGTTTTGTTTGGATCAAGTTCTACCATTTACGGAAGTGA
>Ga0209075_1004226_pt1 | contig 11604 bp, 12 predicted proteins | sample Stecom2011_FD_187523 | JGI IMG/M metagenome (GOLD analysis project Ga0209075, IMG submission 187523) | Agricultural soil microbial communities from Utah to study Nitrogen management - Steer compost 2011 (SPAdes) (version 2) | ecosystem: Environmental > Terrestrial > Soil > Agricultural land...
AGGCGGCCATCGCCAGCGGCGTGGAGGCCTTCGTGCTGGTCTCCACCGACAAGGCGGTGCGGCCCACCAACGTGATGGGGGCGAGCAAGCGCCTGGCCGAGCTGGTCTGCCAGGCGCTGGGGGCCGACCAGCAGGCAACGCTCTTTTCCATGGTGCGCTTCGGTAACGTGCTGGGCTCGAGCGGGTCGGTGGTGCCGCTGTTCCGGCGGCAGATCAAGGCCGGCGGCCCGGTCACGGTGACTCACCCGGAGATCACCCGCTACTTCATGACCATTCCCGAGGCGGCCCAGCTGGTGATCCAGGCGGGCGCCCTGGCTCGCGGGGGCGATGTGTTCGTGCTGGACATGGGCGAGCCAGTGAAGATCGTCGAACTGGCCATTCGCCTGATCCGGCTTTCGGGCCTGGAGCCGGGGTTCCCCGGCAGCGCCCGGATGCGGGAAACCGCTGCCGGCCGAGGCGACATCGATATTGTCTTCACCGGGCTGCGGCCTGGGGAAAAACTCTATGAAGAGCTGTTGATCAGCGGGAAGCCTGACTGGACTCGGCACCCCCGTATCCTGACCGCCAGTGAGGGGGCATTGACCTGGCCGGCATTGTGTCGGCTGCTGGGCCGGCTGATGGATGCCTGCCGCGACAACGATCATGCGGCGATTCACGCGCTGTTGAAGGAGGCGCCCATCGGCTACTGTCCCTTGAGTGATGCCGTCGACCTGATGCGACTCTCCACTCGGCGGCGGCCGGTGGCCTGGACGTTCCGACCGGCCTCGCCGGGGAGTTCCATGGGCGACTGAAGTCGCGCAGTGCCGGGCCGCTACCGGGCCATGGCGGGAGATCTCGGGAGCATTTGAACGATGGTATCGACTCAGGGAGTGGGGCGGCGTGCCGTGCTGCGCGGCGTGGGCGGTGGATGTCTGATGGGGGCGATGTTCGGCGCGGGCGCGCTGCTGCCGCTTTGGGCAGAGGAACCTTCCGGGCGGATACTTCGCGCGATGGATTTTGGCCTGGGGCTGAGTGAAGGCCGCGATGACGACACGCCGGGATTGCAGCGTCTGATCGATGAGGAGCTGCGCGACGGCGATACCCTGGTACTGGGCCCTCGCCATCGACTGCGGGCGCGTCGCGGCCGGCGATCCGGCTTTCAGGAGCGCAGCACCCTGTACCTGCAGGGGCTGAATGGAATCACCTTGGAGGCCAGCCATAGTGAGCTCTTCGAAGCGGAGGTCGATGGCGCCGTGCAGGGGGTATTCACCCTGCGCGACTGCCACGATGTGACCCTGAGGCTGGGCGCCTTTCGCGGCCAGGTGGACCTGCCGGGCGAGGCGTTCTATTCGGGCTTTCTGGTGGCCTGTGACCGGGGTGTGTCGCGCCTGCGCGTGCAGGCGCGCAGCGTGCAGGACTGTCACGGTGGCTTCGTGGCCCTGCATGGCTCCGGTGTGCGTGACGTTGAAATCGACATCGAACGGCTGGTGCACTGCAACTACGGCGTCACCCTGCGGAGCGATCATCGCCGAGTGAGCGCGCGTTTCGCCATCGACGGGTGCCGGCGCGCCTTCTTCATTCACGGGGATTCCCTGGACGTGGTGGCCGACTATCGGGTCGCCAATGCCTACCTGACCGCGCTGCGCCTGGGAGTGGGGAGCGGCTCGGGGCCGATTCGTGATGCCCGGGTGCGCTGCCGGGTGGTGCCGGGTGCCGAGGCCTATCGTCAGCATGCCCGGAATCGCATCGAAGCCAGGGGAATCGGCAATCAGCTGCTGAACAGCCGTATCGAGGTCGTCGCTTCGCTGCCGGTATCCGTGGTCAACTTCGGCGACGATGCAGGGTTTCTGATGCGTCATGTGGCACTTCACGTCACCTTACCCGAGGCCAGCGACCCCTCCACCGTGGCGCCCTTCACCATCGGCGGGGTTCAGTCCGAGCCTTTCGAAGGAGTCACCGCGGAGCTGCACGCGGGCATGCGTGCCGTGCCCGGCCAGCCGGGGCGGCGAACGGTGCAGATTCGCAATGGGCGAGGTCTGGTGCTGCGCGGTGCGCTGAGCTGTGAAGCGGGCGTGGGCGAGCCGCTGCTCATCGATGATGTGGCTGAGGCAGTACTGGACCTCGAGACGCGGCATGACGGCGAGGGCCCCGGGCTGGTGCTGCGCCGCTGTCACGGGGTCAGCGGGCGGCTGGTCACCCGGCAGCGTCTTCAAGTCCTGGACAGCCGGGCGGTTACCCTTCGGGTGGAGGCACCGGATGGGAAACCCTGATGCCTGCGGCTACACTCGCGGCTTTGGCCCGGTGCGCATGAGCGGCCGGGCAACCCGGCAGAAGGGGAGTAAGCGCATGACGGCAATGCATGGCCTGACGGGGGCCGGGGTACTGATCAGCCTGGCCTGGCCTGTGCTGGTGCCCGGGGGGTATGCCTGGGGGCCTCTGATACTGGCATGCCTGGGGCTGATCGCGGCCCCGAGATGGCTGTGGCCGGGGGCGGTGTATCACCGGCTGGGACGACGTGGCTGTGGTCTGATGCTGGTGGTGCTCGGCGTGGCCGCTACCTGGTTGGCCATGGCGGGACTGCATGGCGAGGTAGCCAGCCTGCGCGTGGTGGTGGCGTCGATGCTGCTGGCGCTGCCAGCGCTCCTTGCCCTTCACGCCTGGCGGCCGCCCCTTGCCGTGCTGTGGGCCGGCCTGTCAGTTGCCGCTACCCTGTCCGGCGCCTGGGCGCTCTGGCAGCGCCTGCAGTTGGGGGCCGTGCGGGCCGATGGCCATGACCCGCTGCATGCGATCCTTTTCGGCAACCTTAGCCTCTTGGCCGGGGGACTCTGCATGGCGGGGGTGGCATGGTCGCTTGGCCGCCCGCGTCAGCGTTTCTGGCGAGGGGCGCTGCTGCTGGGTGCCCTGGGGGGAATCGCCGCCTCGGTGCTGTCCGGTACCCGGGGCGGTTGGCTGGCCCTGCCGCTGATCCTGCTGCTGTTCCAGCGCGGCTTCGTGGCGTGGCTGCCGGGGCGGCAGCAGCTGGCGATCTGGTTGGGTGGGATCCTGCTGCTGGGAGCCCTCTACGCCGTTCCGCATACCGGCGTTCAACATCGGGTCGCGCTGGCGGCCGATGAGGTGACCCACTACCTGGCAGGAGAGCCTGCCGCGACGAACTCGGTGATCACGCGCCTCGAGATGTGGCGAGGCACCTGGCGGCTGATCGCCGAGCGCCCCTTGCTGGGTCACGGCAACGCCGGCTATCAGGAAGGCATGGCGCGGCTGGTCGAGGCCGGACAGGTGAACGCCTCCGTGCTGCCTCATACCCATGCGCACAACGATTGGCTCAACACCTGGGTCAAGCTGGGGCTGCCCGGAGTGCTGGCGCTGGTGGCGCTCTATCTGCTGCCGCTATGGCTGTTTCGCAGTGGCTTGCGGCACCCGGACATCGCCCACCGTTCGCTGGCGGTGGCGGGACTCCTGCTGCCCGTGGCCTTTCTCGATTTCGGCCTGACCTACAGCTTCTTTGCCTATTCGGTGGGGGCTGGGCTCTACTGCGGCTGGCTGGTCATTCTCTGGACCTTCTACCGTCATACCCCCATCGCGACGCTGCCGAGGGGCTCAGCGGAGGGCGACGCTCGCTAGCATGAGAAAAATAGGACGATGGAAACGGGCTGATATGTGATCTTGTGTATATCAATGTAACAGTCAGCCCGCTGACGAGGATCGGCCAGAGGTTTCCATGCCCTCCATTGTGCTGGTGTCCAACACCTCCTGGTACCTTTACAACTTTCGCCGTGGCACGCTGCTGGCGCTGCGCGACATGGGGTTTCGGGTCATTGCCCTGGCCCCCGAGGATGACTACTCCCGTCGGCTGCAGACGGAGCTGGGTGTCGAGCATGTCGCATTGACGCTGGCCGGCAAGGGCACCCACCCCTTGGAAGAGGGGCGAAGCCTGCTGCAGCTGATGGCCATACTGCGCCGCTTGCGTCCTGCCCTGGTATTCAACTTTACGGTCAAGGCTAATATCTACTCTGGCCTGGCCTGCCGTGCCCTGGGGATTCCCTACGCTAACAATGTCTCCGGGCTCGGCACGGCCTTCCTGCACGATAGCTGGCTGTTTCGCCGAGTGCGCTCCCTCTATGGCCTCGCCAATCGAGGCGCCCAGTGCGTGTTCTTCCAGAACGACGAGGATGCCCGGCTGTTTGCCCGGCTCGGCCTGCTGCGTGATACCCCGGCGACGGTCTTGCCTGGCTCGGGCATGGATACACAGCGCTTCGCCTTCACCGCGCTGCCCGCCGCGCAGCCCTTCACCTTCGTGATGATTGCGCGCCTGCTGGGCGACAAGGGGGTGCGCGAGTACGTGGCGGCCTCCGAACAGGTGCGCGCAAGCCATCCCGACACTCGCTTTCTATTGATCGGGCCCAGCGGGGCCAGTAACCGCACGGCCATTACGCAGGCGGAGGTGCGCGAATGGCAGCGGCGCGGAACAATCGAGTACCTCGGCGAGCACGACGACGTCAGGCCCTGCCTCGCCGATGCTCATGTGCTGGTACTGCCATCCTACCGCGAGGGCATGCCCCGCACCGTGCTGGAAGCTGCTGCCATGGGGCGTCCCGCCATCGTGTCGGATGTGCCCGGCTGCCGCCAGGCGGTGGCTCCCGGAATCACGGGCTGGCTGTGCCAAGTGAAGAGCGTCGACTCCCTGGCCTCTAGAATGCGGGAGTGCATCGAGATGCCATTTCCGCTGTTGGAGGAGGTTGGCCGGGCAGCACGGCGCCGCATCGAGGCGGAATTCGACGAGCAATTCGTCGTACGGGCGGCCCTGCAGGTCGTCCAGGACAGCCTCAGCCGGCAGAGCACTCCGGGAGCCACTTGACGGTGTGACATCCCGGCTCGGAAAGATGAATATTTTCTATGACTTTTTCATTCTGGATGAGCGCTTTGAAATGTGGGCTGGCTAACCCATTGATCTTGCGAGTCGCCCGGGCATGAGTCATCTCATACCCCACGTGACTATAAAATACACTCTGTAACATACCTTTACGAAACTGACCCCCGGGTTCATACTTCCTTCCAGTCGCATTTCCCAACAATACCTAGCATCTGTAGGAGCTTGACCAGGCAGGAGGAGATCATGGACCTAAGGAAAACGGGTGTGGCATTGGTCACGGAACATAATCCTCAGTCAGTACTATTCTTGGAACATATCAATAACAATATCGATTGCACTGTCTCATTGATCTCGCCAAATGGATATGAGAGCCGGCTCTCCGATGAGATTGCAGTTGCCCTGATTGATATCGATCACATGAACGAAACTATCATACACAAGTGGCAGGAGGCTCTTTCTGATAACGACGAGATCCGGCTGGCGGCCCTGAATCTTCGGGATGAGCAACATGCCGCCGAGATGCTCTCCTACATGCACTTCGCGGGAGTCTTTTATCGTACGGACTCGCTCGAGATGGTCTGCAAGGGAATTCGTCAGCTTCTGGAGGGGTATCTCTGGATGTCGCGGCCGCTGATGGCGCATCTTATCGAGTTCTTCCGCAAACAGTCGCTCAACGCCTATCGCCCTGCCTGCGGACTTACCCAGCGTGAACTGGAAATCATCGGGCTGCTGGGGTCGGGAGCTTCAAATATGCAAATCGCAGATCGACTCTTCGTGAGTGAGCATACTGTCAAGTCGCACCTCTATAATATATTTAAGAAGATTGATGTACACAATCGCACCCAGGCGGTCAACTGGGCCAGGCAGAACCTTGGCGCACCGCCCCCTAACTTCCCATTACAACACCGCAAGGGAGCAAAGGGATGGAACAACGATTCCACATCATGACAACTGGAAAGCTGTCTGCCTTGCTGCTGGCATCGATAGTAGTGATCACCCTCGATGCGCGAGCCGAAGAGTTGGAGGGCGGGCCCAGCGTTAGCGAACCGGGTGTAATCGTGGAAGAAGACGAGCCCATCGTCGAAGCGCCTGGCCAGGCAGAAGAGGAGCTGAGTCGTCAGTTTCGGCTCGACGAACCTGGTATCACGGGGATCATCCTGGACAGGACCATCACCATGACGGGGCGGACCTTCTCCCGCCAGTTCAGCCAGCAGAGCCTGGACCGGCCGTTGCTCAGCAACGCCACCTTGACCATTCATGAGCGCCCCTCGGCTCGATGGGGGAGTCAAATCTGGATTACCCAGGGAAATAGAGTGGTGTTCCAGGCCACCATGCCCCCACGGCTCAGCGATATTGACCAGTATGTCGAAGCGGCTCTGGAGCAGGTGGAGCAACTGGTGGTCCAGCAACGCATTCTGGATGCATTCGACAGTGATCCGGACCTGGCAGACGAAGAAATCTAGTGAGACAAAGGAGAAGCACAATGAAATCTCTTTATGTGAAAGCCGCAGCTCTGGCTGCCAGCATGACACTGGGTGCCGGCATGGCCTATGCAGGTGAGCTGATTTACCGTCCCATCAACCCGTCTTTCGGCGGAGATCCGTTGGCCGGCAACTACCTGTTAAATAAAGCCCAGTCCCAGGACACCACTACGGACCCTGATGCACCGGACTTCGGCAGTTTTTCGGAGACAGATCTCTTCTTGCAGGACCTGAGAAACTCCGTCGTCTTCGATGCGATTGAAGATGCGGTTGAAGGAGAGGCAGGCCGAACCAGCTTGATCGAGAACTCTAACCTGCGTGTCAGAATCCAGAGCCTCGGTGGGGGAGGGTTCGTGATGAATATTCTGGATCGCCGGACCGGAGAGGAGACAACAGTCAATTTTGGTCAGGCTGCGGGCCAGTTCTGATCTTCCAAGAATCATAAGGGACAGGGAGCGGTATCATGAAACTGATCACGACTCTAATGGCGGCGGGTATTATCACGCTAAGCGGCTGCGCCAGCGTGGTGACTTCTTACGATCACCTGGAGGGGGCTCCAGCCACCTTGACGCCGCGGACCGGCACCTACAATGAACTGACCAGCCTCCCGCGCCCCAGTTCTCCGATCCTGGCGGCCGTCTATGATTTTCGGGATCAGACTGGCCAATACCGGCCTCAGCCGGCCAGTACCTTCTCGACGGCCGTGACCCAGGGGGGGGCGGCCATGCTGAGTTCGGCACTGGCGGATTCCGGATGGTTCGTTCCCCTGGAACGGGAGGGGCTCCAGAACCTGCTGACAGAACGGCGCATCATCCGTGCCAATCTGGAGCGAATGGGCAGGGAGAATGAGCTGTCTTCCTTGAACGCGGCTCGTGTCCTGCTGGAGGGAGGGATCATCGCCTACGATTCCAACATGAAGACGGGCGGGGCCGGGGCCGAGTACTTCGGGATTGGTGCTTCGGGCCAGTATCAGGTCGACCAGGTGACTATCAACCTGCGCGCCGTGGACATTGCCACGGGTGAGGTTCTGGGGAATGTTACCACAAGCAAGACGATCTACTCGCATGAGCTGCGTGCGGGGGTGTATCGCTTCGTCAGCTTCCGCCGGCTGCTGGAGGCGGAAGCGGGATATACTCATAACGAGCCGGTACAGATGGCAGTGATGTCGGCCATCGAATCGGCAGTGGTCCATCTGATCACTCAAGGCGTGGACAGGGGGCTCTGGAACCTGGCCGACCCATCACAAGTCGATAATGAGGTCTTCGTCGCGTACCGTGAGGCTACCGTGCCCATGCTATAGCATCGGATACCATCATCTCGCCAACCTCGCTGGCGCCAACCCGCTCAGGGTGGCGCCATTTTTTATTAGAAAGTCAGTCGGAGCCAGATCACCAGAAGCCTCAAACGGTGCAATGGATGAGCAAGTGAGGCTGCGCGTATGACATCTCTAGTCATGTAAATTGATGAAATACTATGATTGATGAATATGTCTGAAGTGTAAATACTTGTAATCAATATTAACCAGCCAGGCAGGATACCCGATGAAGATGACCGGTTACTGGAGTGGCATTATCTGCGCAGCGGGCTTGGCGCTGAGCTCCAATGTTTTCGCTTATGACATGCATCAGACTTCAGAGCTGATGTCAGGAAGTTCGCCTGGTGTTTTCGACAACGCTGCGCAATCGCTCGCAGGGAGTGGTAATGACGCAGCCATATTGCAATCGGGTATTGGAAACGAGGCCATTACTGTCCAGAGAGGGGTCGCTAACAACGCTCTAACTCTCCAGAGCGGACAGGGCAATATTTCTCGGATTCTCCAGGCCGGCGGACATCACGACGCGTCAATCGCTCAGTATGGTATGGGCCACGAAGCCAGCATTCTACAGACCGGCTTCGGGAAGGAGGCCAGTGTGATCCAGGGCGGCGTCCATGGAAGCGTGGATGTCCAGCAGCTGGGTGCCTCACGCGGTTCGCCTGTGCAGATTAGGCAGTTCGCGCGTGGCCAAGCAGCAATTCAGGTGATTCAACACTAACGTGAATGGGTTGCCTGACTCTGTGGAGCCGACTCAGCTATGGGGAGGCTTCATGAACCAACCTGGTGAATGCCAACAACGATTGCTACGCCAGGGCAACTTGTGAAGGGGATCGACCATGAAACTCAAGATGACTCTGCTGGCCGCTGCTGTTGCTATGTCCAGTGGTTATGCTTTGGCTAATAACGATAACTCAGCCGAAGTCGATCAGACAGGCTGGGGGAACTTTGCGGAGGTCAATCAGCAGAATGGTGGTGGTAACCATGACGCGGACGTGACCCAAATTGGCTTCTTCAATGATTCCAGTATTCTTCAAGTTGGCACTGGTGAGACTGCGAGCCATTACCAAAACGGTTGGAGCAATGACTCCCATAGCTACCAGGCGGGCCGTGGTAACGAAGCCACTGTAACCCAGTTTGGAGGTAACAATAACTCCGAAACTCGTCAGTGGGATCGTAATAATAAAGCCACTGTTGATCAGTTTGGCGTAGGTAACGATTCCAGTGTCGTTCAACGCGGTAAATACCAGCGTGCTACCATTCTCCAGACTAGCTTTAACAATGATTCCTATGTGAACCAGTCAGGTAGGAATCATGTGGCCGATGTACGTCAGACGGGCTCCTTTAACGAGTCTGATGTGAACCAAAGCGGCGGTGGTTGGCTCGGGGGGTCCAATACGGCAATCGTTTCACAGTCCGGAAGCTTCGGTGGCTCGGATGTCGTGCAGGATGGCTTAGCCAATAAGGCCAAGGTTGACCAAGGAGGCCGCGGTAACGATGTCAGTGTGAATCAGGTTGGCTCCTTCAACTATTCTGACATTAGCCAGAGCGGCATCGGTGATATGGCCAAGACGCAACAGTATGGTCATGCGAACCGTTCGTATATTGACCAAGATGGCTTCGGCAATGATGCGGATGTCCGTCAGGATGGTGCCTGGAACCTCTCCACCGTCGACCAGTCTGGTTTCTTCGGTGATGTGACTGTCCGTCAAGATGGCGCCTTTAACGTCTCAGCTGTCGCTCAATCTGGCGGGGGCTTCAACAATGCTACACATACCCAGAGCGGTTACAGCAATGTGGCAGTCACCAGCCAGGTGGGTAGCTTCAATAATTCCATGATTTCACAGTAAGTAAGCACCAGAGGCTTACTGATCAATCGAGCCGGCCTCATTGAGGCCGGCTTTTATTTATATTGAAGTAAGGGTTGGTTTAATTTACAGTAAGACGAACCCGGCTGCCGATGTTGGCAACTCTGGAAGTGCTACGATTTCCCGCCTTTTTTAGTTCAACACTTAGGCTCCCTTCGCTCGTCTGGGTGACTTCCAGATGAACGTGATCGCCGTATAACGTCGATTTTTCAGGCACACTGCCACTCTTGTGTTGCTCCAGTGTTTCACCATTGTGACGAGCAGTAAGGATATAGGTGAACTGGGTTCCTTCTTCGCCGGTGATTTCGAGCTGGATCATCTGAGCTTCCTGTTGTTTCTGTGGATTGATATTCGATTTTCCGGATGAGAGAGCCTGATTTGGCAGCACAACCGCAAGTGCAGTCAAGGCAAGCCATAGCCTGGTTTTCATGTGGGAGTCTCCTGGATGGTTAATTTAGCGAGAGGGGGGCTTGGCTAAGGAAAGATAACGGCATTGAAAATGAGAATATTTTATATTTTTTCTCTGTCATTTTAGGTAAATCTGGTGATCAGGCCTGGTATTAATCGTCATGGTTCTGCATATGTTATTTTTCGTACTAATATTATTGTGTGACAGATCTGTAAAAGGTCTCTTTCTATTATTTAGAATAGAGTGCAGGAGGGCGATGTGCAGAGACAGCATTCACCTGACACAAGCCCCCGTGGGCTTCCTGTAGTTAAGCAGTATTTTCTGCCGTTTTCCTGGACTCCTTCTTCGTTGTCTTGGGGAGCCCTTGCTTGAGCACGGCATAGGGGTGTCATCCCCTTCAGGCTCCGACCCTGATGCGGGCGTTTCGTGTTGTAGATGACCAGGTAGTCGTCCAGGTCCTGCTGCATCTCTTCCAGAGCCTTGTACCACTTGATGCCCCCTTGGATGCGGAAGTCTTCGTTCAGCAACGTGCGATACAGTCGCTCGACGAACCCGTTGCTCTGAGGCTGCCGAATTCTGAAGGGGCGGTGCTCGATGCGCTTGGGGTGCGGTCCCCGGGGCCCCGGGAGCATGTCGATCAGCCCATCGGAGCCTTAGGTTTGATAGTTGCGAAGGATCTCCTCGATCTGCTGCCGGGAATAACCTATGACCTTGCAGGCCTTGCTGACGATCTGCAGATCTTTGGCCAGTTCCACAGGAGACTGAGCTTGCGTCGTGCAACCTTGCTCCGGTGTTCATAGTCGTTTTCTCATGGTGTTACAGCCGAGCGTCAGACACTCGTTCTATAAGCCCACGTAGATCACTTTGGCCTGTTCGCTTTCAGTGGCTGGCTGTCAGGTGAATGGCGCCACAGCACACGTGAAGGTTACGTGATACGGGCAAGTGAAACGGCTAACCAATTATCATGGGCCCCAGGAACGGGGATCTCCTGCGCCACCCAGGTCGGTATAGGCCATGTTTTTGAGGAATTTGGCCCTGAAATGGTGATGAATTTCACACTATGTAATATTATGTACAAAAGGTAAGCTTTTTCGCAATAGTCGCATTTTGTAACGAGGCTGTCTATGAACCTCCAGTGTCCATACTGTCATGGTTATGGTGTTTACAAGGTCAAAAAACGTTGGTGGGAGCGGCTTCTCAGGAGGCAGCAGTGGTACCAATGTGTTGATTGTGAGCGTCATTCCGAACGGGTGGATCTCAACGAAGTGTTTTAATCCGGTTCGTACTTATCGCCTGCCCTGATTGAGCGTGCATTCGAGGCCGTTTTCGAAAATCTTTTTACAATTTAATGCCTTACTGAATGACAGGTTTTTAGTACGCCCACTGGTTATTCCTGCTCATGCAGCCGGTGGGCGAAGCAGGGCGGCGAGGCCGGCTCGCGGTCCGCGCTGTCCTCGTCATGCAGGGCCTTGAGCAGGGCGTGGCGCAGGATCGGCAGGTGGGAGGCCTCCAGGTCCCGGGCCGCCGAGAGCAGCGTCAACCGGCCCCGCCGGGCGTGTCGCATCAGCGGCACCAGCCGTTCCGGGTCGTCGCGCAGCTCCCCGCGATAGCGCGCGGCGAAGACGAAGGCGCTGATCTCGCCCTGGTGGTACTGGCGCCGCAGGGTGGGGCTGGGCGAGGCGTCC
>Ga0209075_1004227_pt1 | contig 11601 bp, 11 predicted proteins | sample Stecom2011_FD_187523 | JGI IMG/M metagenome (GOLD analysis project Ga0209075, IMG submission 187523) | Agricultural soil microbial communities from Utah to study Nitrogen management - Steer compost 2011 (SPAdes) (version 2) | ecosystem: Environmental > Terrestrial > Soil > Agricultural land...
CTTCCCTTCTCGTCTACGTTATGGGAGAAACCCTGTCAGGGCCGATGCCCATCAAACGCTTGAACGAGGAACAACAAGATGTTCAGGAAGACACTGCTCGTTTCCGCCATGGCGGCCGCCATGGTCGCCTCCGCCGCTCACGCCGAGACCCTGCGCTGGACCCGCTCCGCCGACGGCCTGACCCTGGACCCCCACTCTCAGAACGAGGGGCCGACCCACGCGCTGAACCACCAGATCTTCGACACCCTGGTCTATCAGGACATGGACGTGGAGTACCAGCCGGGGCTGGCCACCGAGTGGTACGTCCACGAGGATGACCCCCACGTCTGGGTGTTCAAGATCCGCGAGGGGGTCACCTTCCACGAGGGCCAGGCGCTGACCGCCGATGACGTGGTCTTCTCGCTGAACCGGGCCCGCCACGAGCATGCCGACATGCGTGGCCTGCTCACCTCCATCAAGGAGGTGCGCGCCGCGGACGACTACACGGTGCACGTGGAGACCCACGACCCCAACCCGCTGCTGCCCAACAACCTCACCAACCTCTTCATCATGAGCCGCGAGTGGGCCGAGGAGCACGGTGTCGAGGAGCCCCAGAACTATGCCGCCGGCGAGGAGACCTTTGCGGTGCGCAACGCCAACGGCACCGGCCCCTTCCGCATCCAGAGCCGCGAGCCCGACGTGCGCACCGTGCTGGTCCGCAACGACGACTATTGGGGCATCGACCACTACCCCATGGAGATCTCCGAGCTGATCTTCACCCCCATCGAGTCGGCGGCCACGCGCGTGGCGGCGCTGCTCTCCGGCGAGGTGGACCTGCTCCAGGAGACCCCGGTGCAGGACATCGAGCGCCTGGCCAACGCCCCGGGCATCAAGAACGAGCAGGGGGCGGAGAACCGCACCATCTTCCTGGGCATGGACGTAGGCGCCATGGAACTGCGCGCCAGCGATGCCGAGGGCAACCCCTTCGCCGACCGTCGCGTGCGCGAGGCCATCGATCTTGCCGTGGACCAGAACACCATCCAGGTGGCGGTGATGCGCGGCAACGCCCAGCCTGCCGGGATGATCGCGCCGCCCTTCGTCAACGGCTACTCCGAGGAGCTCGACGTGGTGCTGCCGGCCGACGCCGGTCGCGCCCAGCAGCTGATGGAGGAGGCCGGCTACGGCGATGGGTTCCGGGTCACCCTGCACTGCCCCAACGACCGCTACGTCAACGACGAGCAGATCTGCCAGGCGGTGGTCAGCATGCTGGCGCGCATCGGCATCACCGTGGACCTGGTGGCCCAGACCCGCTCGCTGCACTTCGCCGAGCTGGCCCGGGAGGAGTACGACTTCTACATGCTGGGCTGGGGCGTGCCCACCATGGACTCCGAGTATGTCTTCAACTACCTCTACCACACCAAGGCGGGGGAGCGGGGCAGCTGGAACTTCACCGGCTACTCCGACGAGCGGGTCGACGAGCTCACCGTGGCCATGGGGCAGGAGACCGATGAGGAGGCGCGCAACGCCATGATCGAGGAGGCGTGGCAGATCGTGCACGACGAGATCGTCTACATCCCGATCCACCACCAGATGCTCACCTGGTCGATGCGCGACGATATCGACTTCAAGGTGCAGAGCGAGAACACCCCGCACTTCAAGTACCTGCGCTTCGACCGCTGACCCGCAGCTGTGATCGCCCCTCGGTGGCCACCCGCCACCGAGGGGCGCTGACGTGGAGACCCCATGCTAGCCTTCCTGATCCAGCGCGTGCTGCAGGCCATCTTCGTGATGTTCGTGGTCGCGCTCATCTCCTTCTCGCTGTTCCACTACGTCGGCGACCCGGTGCTCAACATGCTCGGCCAGGAGGCCACCGAGGCCGACCGGGCCGCCCTGCGCGCCCAGCTCGGGCTCGACCAGCCGGTGGTGGTGCAGTTCTGGCAGTTCATCGTCAATGCCGCCCAGTTCGAGTTCGGCATCTCCTACCGCTCGGCGCGCTCGGTCAGCGACCTGATCCTCGAGCGCCTGCCGGCGACCCTGGAGCTCGCCATCATCTCGGCGATCTTCGCCGTGGTCATGGGCATCGTGCTCGGCATCTACACCGCCATCCAGCGCGGCAGCTGGCTGTCGAAGTTCATCATGACCGCCTCGCTGATCGGGGTGTCGCTGCCCACCTTCCTGATCGGCATCCTGCTGATCTACCTCTTCGCCGTGGAACTGGGCTGGCTGCCGGCCTTCGGCCGCGGCCAGGTGGTCGACCTGGGCTGGTGGAACACCGGCCTGCTCACCGCCAGCGGGCTGCGCTCGCTGATCCTGCCGGCGATCACCCTGGGGCTCTTCCAGCTCACCCTGATCATGCGCCTGGTGCGCGCCGAGATGCTCGAGGTGCTGCGCACCGACTACATCAAGTTCGCCCGGGCCCGCGGGCTGTCGAAGCGGGTGGTCAACCTGCGCCACGCACTGAAGAACACCCTGATCCCGGTGATCACCATCATCGGTCTGCAGCTCGGCACCATCATCGCCTTCGCCATCATCACCGAGACGGTGTTCCAGTGGCCCGGCGTGGGGGCGCTGTTCATCACCGCGGTGCGCTTCGTCGACGTCCCGGTGATGGCGGCCTACCTGATGATGATTGCCCTGGTGTTCGTGGTCATCAATCTGGTGGTGGACCTGCTCTACTACGCCGTGGACCCGCGCCTGCGGGTGCAGGGAGGTGCCAAATGAGCCAGGACGTGCAACGAACCGACAGCTCGCCCGTGGCCGCGAAGCCGCTGGGGGCCCTGCGGACCTTCCTGGCCAGCGACATCGTCTACTCATGGAAGCGCCAGCCGGTGGTGATAATCGCCACCCTGGTCACCCTGACGATGTTCGCCGGGGCCCTGTTCGCCCCCTGGATCGCCCCCCAGAACCCCTTCGACCCGCGCCAGCTGGAGCTGATCGACGCCTTCACGCCGCCGCTGAGCACCTCGGACTTCACCGGCAACTTCTACCTGCTGGGCAGCGACAGCCAGGGGCGCGACGTCTTCTCGGCGATCCTCTACGGCTCGCGCATCTCGCTGCTGGTGGGCTTCGCCGCGGTGCTCTTCGCCCTGGCGCTGGGCACCGCCCTGGGCCTGATGGCGGGCTTCCGCGGCGGCTGGCGCGATGCGCTGATCATGCGCATCGCCGATGTCCAGCTCACCTTCCCGTCGATCCTGATGGCGCTCTTGATCTTCGGGGTGATCCGCGGCTTCCTGCCGCGCTCCATGCACGCCGAGGTGGCGATCATCGTGCTGATCGTGGCCATCGGCCTCTCCGACTGGGTGCAGTACGCCCGGGCGGTGCGCGGGGCGACCATGGTGGAGAAGGGCAAGGAGTACGTGCAGGCGGCCCGGGTGATCGGCCTGCCGGACCACCGCATCCTCTTCCAGCACATCCTGCCCAACGTGATGCGCCCGGTGCTGGTGATCGGCACCATCGGGCTGGCGCTGGCGATCATCGCCGAGGCCACGCTGTCGTTCCTGGGGGTCGGCATGCCGGCCACCCAGCCGAGCCTGGGGACCCTGATCCGGGTCGGCCAGGACTACATGTTCTCGGGAGAGTGGTGGATCCTGCTCTTCCCCGGGGTGGCGCTGCTGCTGCTGGCGCTCTCCGTCAACCTGCTGGGAGACTGGTTGCGTGATGTCCTCAACCCCAAGCTCCGTTAGACACGGCGTCGATAACCACAGCGCTGCCGATGCCCCCATGGGCCACAAGCCCGACGGCGAGCGAGAGCCAGTGCTCAGCGTGCGCCACCTGCGGGTGGAGTTCCCCACCCGCCACGCCACCCTGGTGGCCCTGGACGACGTCTCCTTCGATATCGCTCCGGGCGAGGTGCTCGGCGTGGTGGGGGAGTCCGGCGCCGGCAAGTCGATGACCGGTAACGCCGTCATCCAGCTGCTGGAGCCCCCGGGCCATATCGCCGGCGGCGAGATCCGCCTGATGGGGCGGCGCATCGATGATCTCGCCGAGGAGGACTTCGTGCCCCTGCGCGGCCGCCATATCGGGATGATCTTCCAGGACCCGCTGACCAGCCTGAATCCGCTCTTCTCCATCGGCGACCAGTTGGTGGAGACCCTCCGCGCCCACCTGCCGATGAACGAGCGGCAGGCCCGCGCCCGGGCGCTGGAGCTTCTCACCGAGGTGGGCATCCCGGCCCCGGAGACGCGGCTGGACAGCTACCCCCACCAGTTCTCCGGCGGCATGCGCCAGCGGGTGGTGATCGCCCTGGCGCTGGCCGCCGAGCCGGAGCTGATCATCGCCGACGAGCCCACCACCGCGCTGGACGTCTCGGTGCAGGCGCAGATCCTCGCCCTGCTCAAGCGGGTCTGTGCCGAGCGCGGTGCGGCGGTGATGCTGGTCACCCACGACATGGGGGTGATCGCCGAGACCGCCGATCGCGTCGCCGTGATGTACGCCGGCCGGCTGATCGAGATCGGCCCGGTGAAGGAGGTGATCCGCCGGCCGCAGCATCCCTACAGCGAGGGGCTGATGGCCTCCATCCCGGGGCTGGCGGAGCGCCGCGAGCGGCTCTACCAGATCGAGGGCGCCATGCCGCGCCTGGCGGCGATCCCCGAGGGCTGCGCCTTCAACCCGCGCTGTCCCCACGCCGCCGAGCGCTGCCGCACCGAACGCCCGGAGCTGCTGCCGGCCGGCGCCGGCCGGGCCGCCTGCTGGCTGCACGATCCCGACAACCCGCTGCCGCGCCGCGCATCGGCGGGTGACACGCAGGAGGTGGCCCGATGAGCCAGATGCAAACTGCCCATGCCGGGCCGAACCGGACCGCCGAGAGCGGCGAGGTGCTGCTTCAGGCCACCGACCTGGCGCGCCACTTCGATGTCTCCCGCCCCTGGCTCAACCGGGTGCTGGAGCGCGCCGAGAGGCTGACGCTCAAGGCCGTGGACGGGGTGAGCTTTTCCATCCGCCGCGGCGAGACCGTCGCCCTGGTGGGGGAGTCGGGCTGCGGCAAGTCCACCGTGGCGCGGCTGATCGTCGGCCTCTACGGCCTGACCCGTGGCCGGCTGGTCTTCGACGGCCAGGAGATCAGCGACCTGGCCGGCCGCTCGGGCCGCCAAGCCGCGGCGATCCGTCAGCGCTTCCAGATGATCTTCCAGGACCCCTACGCCAGCCTCAATCCGCTGTGGCGGGTGGGCACCATCATCGGCGAGCCGCTGCGCTTCTTCCGCCCCGAGATGGGCGCTAGCGAGCGCCACCGCCGGGTGGGCGAGCTGCTCGAGCAGGTGGGCCTGTCGGCGGCGGACGCCAACCGCTATCCCCACGAGTTCTCCGGCGGTCAGCGCCAGCGCATCTCCATCGCACGCGCCTTGGCCAACGAGCCGGAGTTCATGGTCTGCGACGAGCCCACCTCGGCGCTGGACGTCTCGGTACAGGCGCAGATCCTCAACCTGATGAAGGACCTGCAGCAGCAGTACGGGCTCACCTACCTGTTCATCAGCCACGACATGGCGGTGGTCAAGCACATGGCCGACCGCATCGCGGTGATGTACCTGGGGCGCATCGCCGAGATCGCCCCGGCCGACCAGCTCTTCGCCACGCCGCACCACCCCTACTCGCGGATGCTGCTGGCGGCGGTGCCGTCGCTGGAGGGCGAGGGGCGCGAGCGCACCGTGATCGAGGGCGAGGTGCCGAACCCCGTGCATCCGCCCTCGGGCTGTGCCTTCCATCCGCGCTGCCCCCATGCCAACGCGCGCTGCAGGGCCGAGGTGCCCGTGCTGGTCGCACGCAGCGACGGCAGCGAGGTGGCCTGTCACGCGGTGGAGGAGGGGCGCATCGGGTGAGGCGCAGAATGTGAAACCTCCCAGAACCGCCGCCTTTCCCGGCATGGTGCCCTGTACAGCGGCCGATTCCGGTTCATAATGAAGGAGAAAGCGGGCCCTGCAGGGGCCCTCAGGGGATTTCAGAGGGAACGCATATGGTGACCGCAGCCATGACCAGACTGCGCGGCCGGCTCGTCAGCGCCATCATGCTGATGGCGTGCCTGGCCGTTGTGATGTCCAGCACGGCCCAGGCCAACCCGCGCTACGCCGCCATCGTGGTGGACGTGGAGAGCGGCGAGGTACTGCACGCCGCCAATGCCGACGAGACGCGCTATCCGGCGTCGCTGACCAAGATGATGACGCTCTACCTGCTCTTCGAGGAGCTGGAGAAGGGGGCCATGCGGCTGAACCAGCCGCTGCCGGTGTCGGCCCAGGCCGAGGCGATGCCCGCCTCCAAGCTGTGGCTGAAGCGCGGCTCCAGCATCACCGTGGAGGAGGCCATCCTGGCGCTGGTGGTGCGCTCCGCCAACGACGTGGCGGTGGTGGTGGCCGAGGCCCTGGGCGGCAGCGAGCGGCAGTTCGGCCACATGATGACCGCCAAGGCCCGCGACCTGGGCATGCGCAGCACCGTCTTCCGCAACGCCTCGGGCCTGCCCGACGCCGGGCAGACCACCTCCGCCCGGGACATGGCGACCCTGTCGATCCGCCTGATGCAGGACTTCCCCCAGTACTACCACTACTTTTCCCGGCAGAGCTTCACCTACCGCGGCACCACCCACAACAGCCACAACCGCCTGGTGCGCAACTACCCCGGCGCCGACGGCATGAAGACCGGCTTCATCCGCGCCTCGGGCTTCAACGTGGCCACCTCGGCGGTGCGCGACGGCCGCCGGCTGGTGTCGGTGGTGATGGGCGGTTTCACCGCGGCCTCCCGGGACGCCCACATGGCGGATCTGCTCGACCGCGGCTTCGTGCGCGCCTCCCTCTATGGCCGCGGCGACTGGGTGGCCCAGGCGGACTTCTCCGGTGAGCGCATGAACACCCAGGGTGTCCCGGCCCGCGCGCCTGCCACGCCGCCACCGGCTCGACAGCTCGAGCGCCAGCTGGCCACCCTGCAGCCGGCCCCTGCCCGGGAGCCCGAACGGCAGCTGGCCAGCCTGCAGCCCCCGGCGCCGCTGCCCTCGGCCGAGCCCTCGCTGCCCCAGGCCGCCCAGGGCTCGGCCAATGACCCCATCCGCGAGCTGATCTCGCGCAGCGAGCCGGCCCCCGTCCGCAGCGAGACGCTGCATCGCCTGGAGCCCGCCGGAAGCAGCGGCGGCTGGGGCGTCCAGGTCGGCGCCTTCTCTAGCCAGGACAACGCCCGCCACCTGGCCAGCCGGGCCGCCGACCGGCTCAGCCGGGACCTGCTCCAGGCGCGGGTGGATATCGATGAGGTGGCCGGGGCGCAGACCATCTTCCGCGCCCGGCTGGTCAATCTCGACGAGAACCAGGCCTATCGCGCCTGCCGCAGCCTCGCCCAGGAGGGCATGGACTGCATGGTGATCAACGCCGCGCGCTGATCCTTGCGGGGCCCTGCAGGCCTCGCCAGTCTCTCCCATGGCGACCACACCGCCGCCCGCCCGGGCCGGCGGGGTGGCGTTTTTGGGGTCGGGCGCGGCCAGGGAGGAGAGATGTCGGCATCATTCAGGGGAATCGGCTTCATGTGTCTCGGGGTGCTCTGCCTGGCCCTCGGCGACGCCATTGCCAAGTGGCTCGGCGAGGTGCACTCGCCGCTGCAGATCATCTTCTTCCGCACCCTGGTGGCGCTGCCGCTGATCGCGCTGCTGGCCCACTTCGCCGGCGGCCTGCGCAAGCTGCGTACCCGGCGCCCCGGCGTTCACCTGCTGCGCGGGCTGATCTACACCGGCACCATGGCCTGCTTCGTGCTGGGGCTGACGATGCTGCCCCTGGCCGAGGCCACCGCCATCGCCTTCGTGGCGCCGCTCTTCGTGACCCTGCTCGCGGTGCCGCTGCTGGGGGAGCGCATCGAGGGCCCGGTGCTGGCGGCTTCCCTGGTGGGTTTCGTGGGGGTGCTGATCGTGGTGCGCCCGGGGGGCGAGGCCTTTCATCCCGGCTCCCTGGTGCTGGTGGGAGCCGCGCTCTTCTATGCCCTGATGCTGATCACCGCCCGCCGCTGGGGCGGGAGCGAGCACCTCTGGGCCATGGTCTTCCACATGACCCTGGTGCCCTTCGTGATCACCGGGCTGGCGCTGCCCTGGGTGTGGCAGCCCCCGCACCCCTGGCACTGGCTGGGGTTCCTGGGCGCGGGCCTGTTCGGGGTGGGGGCCACCGCCTTCATCACCCTGGCCTTCCGTCATGCGCCGGCGGCCATCGCCGCCCCCTTCGACTACACCGCCATGCTCTGGGCGGTGCTGCTGGGCTGGTGGTTCTGGGGCGAGATGCCCGACCTCTGGGTCTTCGTCGGCAGCGTGCTGATCATCGGCAGCGGCCTGGCCATCGCCTACCGCGAGGGGCGAACCTCCCTCAAGCGTCGGCCTACCTCGTGAAGAAGGCCCGTGCGGCGGCCTCCGGGTCTGGGCAGCCGCAGATCGCCGAGATCACCGCCGGGCCCAGGGTGCCGGCCTGGCGCACGGCGGTGGCGTGCTCGGCCTTGAGCCCGCCGATGGCCACCGCCGGCAGCGGGCTCGCCGCCGCCAGCCGGGTCAGCCCCTCGAAGCCCAGCGGCTCGGCGTGGTCGTGCTTGCTGGGGGTGGCGAAGACCGGACCCAGCCCCAGGTAGTCGAGCCGCCCGACGTCCACCTGCGCCATCTGTTCCAGGGTCTGCACCGAGAGGCCCAGCAGCGCCCCTTCTCCCAGCGCCGCCCTGGCGGCCGCGACCTCCCCGTCGTCCTGACCCATATGCAGGCCATCGGCGCCGCTCTCCACCGCCACGGCCAGCCGGTCGTTGATGATCAGCGGCACGCCGCTGCCGGCCAGGGCCGCCTTCAGTCGGCGCGCCTGGTCGATCATCTCGCCGTCGGAGGCGTGCTTGTCGCGCAGCTGCACCACGGTGACGCCACCGCGCACGGCGGCCACCACGGTCTCCACCAGGCCGCGCTCGGCGCACAGGCGGGGGTCGGTGACGAGGTAGAGGGAGAGGTCAAGGCGCATCGTGAAGCTCCAGGGGGGGAAGGGTATCGAGGGCGTCGGCCTCCAGAGCGTGGAGGGCGTCGAGGAAGGCCACGGCGAAGCTGCCGGGGCCGCGGGCGCTCCGGCCGGCCTGCTGGCCCGCCGCGCCGTAGCAGGCCAGGGCCGCCACGGTCGCCTCGAAGGGGTCGTCGGCGCCGGCCAGGAAGGCGGCTACCACGCCGGTCAGGGCGCAGCCCAGGGTGGTCACCTTCGGCATCAGGGGGTGGCCGCCACGGACCCGGGCCAGGCGCCGGCCGTCGGTGACGAGGTCCACCTCGCCGGTGACCGCCACCACGCAGCCGACCCGGCGGGCCAGGCGAATCGCGGCCTGCTCGGCGGCCTCGGCCGGGTCGCTGCTGTCGACGCCGCGCCCGCCGGCGCCGCCGGCCTCCAGGGCGATGATCTCCGAGGCGTTGCCGCGGACCACCGTGGGCAGGCGCTCCAGCAGCCGGGCGCCGGTGGCGCGGCGATAGGCGGTGGCGCCCACGGCCACCGGATCCAGCACCCAGGGCTTGCCGATCAGCCGGGCCGCCTCGGCGGCCTCGTCCATGGCCTCCACCCAGTGGGGGGAGAGGGTGCCAATATTGACCGTCAGGGCATCGGCGAGGGCGGTGAACTCCGCGGCCTCCTCCCGGGCGTGGGCCATGGCCGGCGAGGCGCCGATGGCCAGTAGCACGTTGGCCATGGAGTTCATGGCCACCAGATTGGTGATGTTGTGGACCAGCGGGGCGCGCTGGCGCACCCGGGCCAGGTGGGCCGCGAGGTCGATCGGCGGAGGAGTTGGTGTGGGCATGGGGCCTCCCGGGCGCGGGAGGTGCAGGCAGGCGAGTGCCGGGGCTGCACGACTCCCTACGCCGGCATGATCCGGGTCAGGTTCCAAGGGTGCCTCTCAGCCGCGGCCTGACATCACCGCGGCGCCCCTGTCGTCAGGCCACACTATCCCTGCCCGCTGCACGGCTGTAAAGACCGCAGAGACCCGGGGCGCTGGCGGCACCCCGGGCCTCTGCCTTTCTCAGGTGGTCGGCGGTCGGTCAGTCGCGCTCGACCTTCAGCGCCTCCTCCTCGCCCCGGCGGGTGGTCACCTCGAGTTCGCGGCCGTCCTCGTCGCGCCCCTTGATTTCGATCAGGCCGTCGCGCTTGATCTCGACCTCCTCGAACTCTGCCATGCTCTCGGCCACCGCGACCTCCATGGCCAGGCGCACCTCGGCCTCGCTCATGCCCCAGGGGCCGTCGTCCCTGCGCTTGCGGGACTCCTTGTAGAGCTCGCCGCTCTCCAGGGCGAGCCGCACCTCGGCCTGCCACTCCTCGTCGAGCCAGCCCTCGATCTCCACCTGGCCGCGCTCCTTGGCCTCGAGCTCCAGGTAGTGGGTGAAGCCATAGGCGGCGCCCCGCTCGAGCACGGCGTCGAGGCTGCCCACGGGCAGGGCATCATCGGCCAGGGCGGCGGTGGCGCCCAGCGCCAGGGCGGCGAGAGAACCGGCGAACAGCATCTTGATGGTCATGGGATGAACTCCTCTCTGTTGGGTACGACACCCTTGTACCACCCGCGACCTTGCCGGGAGCTGACGGTCTCGTTCATGCTGCATTCATGTCACGGCTGGCAAGCTGCCCCCATGAACCCTTCGCTCCCCTTCTCCGCCTCTTTCCGTCCGGGCCTCGCCGTCGTCCTGATGCTGCTGCTCGCCCTGGCCGGCCCGCTTCCGGCGTCTGCCGACGACGATTGGCAGGACCTCCATGACCGCGTGAATCGCGGCGAGCTGGTGCCCATGACCGCCATCCTCGACTGGCTGGAGACCCACTATGCGGGCCAGGTGCTGGAGGTGGAGCTGGAGCGCGAGGAGGGCCGGCTGGTGTACGAGGTGGAGATGCTCGGCCCCCGGGGCCAGCGGGTGGAGTTCGAGTTCGATGGCGCCAGCGGCGAGCTGATCGGCATCGAGGGGGTGGGCATCGACGACATGAGGCGCCGTCCATGAAGGTACTGCTGGTGGAGGATGATCCCGCCCTGGCGGAGGCGCTGGGCGAGGCCCTGGCCGGCGGCGGGGTGCTGGTGGAGCGGGCGGCCAGCGGCGGCGAGGCCGACTTCCTGGTGCGCACCGAGACCTACGATGCGGCAATCCTCGACCTGGGGCTGCCCGATGGCGACGGCACCCGCTGGCTGGGCCAGTGGCGCGCGGATGGCATCGCGCTGCCGGTGCTGGTGCTCACCGCCCGCACCCGCTGGGCCGACAAGGCGGCGGGCTTCTCGGCGGGCGCCGATGACTACGTCACCAAGCCCTTCGAGACCGCCGAGGTGCTCTTCCGGCTGCGCGCCCTGGTGCGGCGCAGCCACGGCCATGCCCACCCGGTGCTGCGCATCGGCGACCTGGCCTTCGATACCCACACCGGCAGCGTGACCCGCGCCGGCTGCCCGGTGAGCCTCACCGCCCAGGAGGCGCGGCTGCTCGCCTACCTGGCCCATGCCGCCCCGCGGGTGGTCAGCCGCAGCGAGCTGGCCGAGCACGTCTACGACCGGGACCACGAGCCCGACTCCAACGTCATCGATGTCCAGGTCAGCCGGCTGCGCCGCAAGCTGGGGGCCGCGCATATCGAGACCCTGCGCGGCCAGGGCTATCGGCTGACAGGAGGCGAGGAGGCCGGATGAGTCGCCTGCCCTCGCTGGCGC
>Ga0209075_1004228_pt1 | contig 11599 bp, 9 predicted proteins | sample Stecom2011_FD_187523 | JGI IMG/M metagenome (GOLD analysis project Ga0209075, IMG submission 187523) | Agricultural soil microbial communities from Utah to study Nitrogen management - Steer compost 2011 (SPAdes) (version 2) | ecosystem: Environmental > Terrestrial > Soil > Agricultural land...
ATTGTATAATTCCAGATTGATTTCTGGTTAAAAAAGAAGAAAGAATATGGCAAAAATGAAAAAATCAAGTACAAGAATCGACATGACCGCAATGTGTGATGTGTCGTTCTTATTGCTGACATTCTTCGTTTTAACCTCTACAGCAAAAACACCTGAGGTGTATCCGGTTGACTTACCGGCTTCAACCAAAGAAACCAAAATTCCATCAGACGATATTTTAACAATTACTGTTGGTCAAGAAAATGTTTTTATTGGTTTGGCAGGTCGTGAAGATAGAATCGATGCATTGAAAAGAATGGGGAAAGAATATAATATTGAGTTTACAGAAGAAGAGCAAGTCGCTTTTTCGGGTATGGAAAACTTCGGTGTTGATATTCGTGAAATGAAGAGTATATTGGCGTTACCTCCAGGTGAGCGCATGAAAAAAGAATTACATCCGGGGATTCCGTATAGAGATTCTTTAAACAATCAGCTATCTACTTGGGTGAAAGTCGCAAGAGAATCTTCCTACATTAGAAAATCTACAGATGAAAGGAAAAACTTTTTAAAAGTAGCTATAAAAGGAGATGCAAATGAGCGATTTGGTACCGTGAAAGAGGTAATGGACATATTGCAAGAACAACGTCAAAACCGCTTTTACCTGGTGACAGGTTTAAGATCTGACGATTTTTAATCATTAATTATATTAAAAAGAAATGGCAGAATTAAATACGGACGGTGGAGGCAAAAAAGGCAAGGATAAAGTTAGAAGTAAAAAGCAGAATGCCGGAGTAGATTTAACCGCAATGGTGGATTTGGCATTCTTATTGATTACATTCTTTATGTTGACAACAACACTTTCTCAGCCACAATCGATGGACTTGCAAATGCCGGACAAGAAAGATGTTTCAGATGAAGATAAAACAGTAGTAGGTGAATCAAATACGATGACAATCTTGCTCGGAAAAGATAATAAACTAACCTATTACATGGGGATGTTTAACGATCCAAAGGAGGAACCAACAGATTCAACCTATGGAAAAGATGGAATAAGACAAGTGCTTCTTCAAAAAATCTCAAATTTGAGAGCACAAGGGCTTACTGGAAAAGACGGATTAATCGTAGTTATTAAAGCTACTGATGATGCTACCTATACCAATATGATTGATATTTTGGACGAAATGGTCATCACAGGAATTGAAGTCTATGCGATTAATACAATCACAGATGCCGAAAAAGAAATTATGCAGTAAAGCATAGCAAAAAATTAGTATTATGGCAAAGATGAATTTATTTGGAAAGGGGTGGACCAATATCGTGTTTGAAGGACGTAACAAAGCTTACGGCGCTTATAAGTTACGAGAAGAAAGTCCAAGAACCACTATGATGGCACTTTTGTTGGGAATCGTTTGTGTGGGGCTTACTTTTGGTGGTTCGGCTGCTTTTACAGCTGTTTTTGGTGAAAGAATTGATAGGACTTCAGACGAAGATGGTATTGAAGTACTTGATATTGAGTTTCCAGAACTGCCAGAACCAATTGAAGAAATTCCGATTGAAGAAGAACCAATTATAGAGCCACCTAAACCAGAAGCTGATGCTTCGCGCTCTGTTCAGGAAGAAAAAAAATTCACTGAAATGGAGGTTAAGGAAGACGAAGAGGTGAAAAAAGAAGAAATTACCTCACAAGAAGAATTTACCGATGAGATTCAGTCTGGTCGCGAAACTAGTGAAGCTGATCCAGAAGGGGAATTTAAAACAGAAGGTCAACAAACTGGTATGGCTGACCCTGGTTCAGTTGGACCTGGTAAAGGTGATAATTTTTCGGATGATGAAAATACAGTGTACAACTTTGTGTCTCAAAAAGCAGAACCTAATGAAGGAATTCAGCGTTTTTACAGAAACTATGCCAATCGATTCAATGCACCTGATATCAGCGGAAACGTAAATGAAATTAGCTTGCGTTTGCGATTTGTAGTCGAGAAAGACGGTTCGTTCACAGACATTAAAGTAATCGGACCGGATCCACACGGCGCCGGTAGAGAAGCCATAAGAGTGTTGCGCGCAATGCCTAAATGGAAACCGGCTCAACACAATGGAAAAACCGTACGTTCGAGCTTTACGTTACCTATTAAAATTAGAGTAAATAACTAATGTTGAATAAGTTTAAACATAATTATAAACAAAAATCGCTTTTACAGCGGTTTTTGTTCTTTCTGGGAATCTTGTTTCTAATCCTATATTTCGTTTTAGGTTGTATTTTTATTTTTAAAAAAGATTTACCTTTTGATTTATCCTACACACGTAGATTGCTTTTCGGTATCCTATTGATAGTGTACAGTCTGTTTAGATTCTATAGGATTATTAATATTGATAACGATAATAGATGAAATAAGGTTAGAGAAGCAAAATCGAAACACTTAATCAAAAGAGGAGACGGTATTTAAAACCGTCTTTTTTTATTAACCAAAAAAATATTTGTTTTTTTTCTTTTCCATGTAATAAACTTTTAGTATATTTCGTTATATAATTAAAGATGTTTATTATTATCTTAAATTTAATGACAGATTATGGTTGGATAGCTACGCGTTTAATTAAAAACATAGAGTTATGAACAAGTTGAATTTATTTGGAAAGGAATGGAACAATGTTGTGTTTGAAGGACGCAATAAATTGTACGGAGCTTATAAATTAAGACAAGAGAGCGCAAAAAGTACTTTATTGGCTTTGGTATTAGGGCTCGGACTTGTGGGGATGCTATTTGGAGGGTCACATCTTTATGCCGCACGTGATTTTGAAAAAGTAATTGAAATTGAATTACCTAATGACGGCTTGGTAGATACCACACCTATTATTGAAGACTGGGAGCGTCCTGAACCTTTAATTCCCGAACAAGCAGAGGATAAGTCAATTGCAGAAGTGGAAACGCCAACTTCGATGGCTGATGTGCGTGAAAATAAAAAGTTGACCGAAGCAGTTGTGGTAAAAGACAATGAGGTCACGGAAAGTATGACAGCTCAGGATGAATTTGGAGACGATATTCAATCAAGTGCCTTTACCACCGAAGCAAATCCAGAAGGTATTGTACGTACAGAAGGTGGTGAGGCTGGTACAGCGACTGAGGGTACAGATGCAGTAGTAAAAAATCCTGTTGAAGCAATCAAGGCAGGGAATGAAATTGTTACTTTGGTTCAAGTCAAAGCAGTGCCCAATGAAGGTTTTGAGGCATTTTATAACCAATTTAGTCGAAGGTTTTCTCCGACGAGCATCAACACAAATGTTACTGAAGTGACGGTTCGCCTCAGATTTGTAGTCGAAAAAGATGGATCTTTCACAGATATAAAAGTGGTAAATGATAAATATGGATTTGGAAACGAGGCTATTCGCGTCTTAAAAACCATGCCGAAATGGCAACCAGCTCGGCACAATGGGAGCACGGTTCGATCTATGTTTACATTACCCATTAAGGTACGAGTAAACAACTAGCCGAAAGGAATGGTGAAATCAATTTAATTTATGAATTTTAAAAAGAGGCTGTTCGTTATTTAGAGGGCCTCTTTTTTTTGTAAAGCACTGATAGTTAGTTTGATTGGTTTTTATTTCCTTTCTTCAATGAAACTAGTGTTAAAAAAACATAAATTTGTAAAGTATATTAAAAAAAAAATTAGTAGATTTAGCAATTGAATAGAGTGCCGAATATGAAACGACTTTTAGGGATAGTGTTATTAACGGGAATTTTTGCCTCGTGTAAAAATGAAGTGAAAAATGAAACCACTGAAGTAAAAGAAGCATACGACAGAGGAATGGTTGAAATGTATGTGGAATCTTCGGTTTTTCCGATAGTTGAAGATATAAATGCTGTTTTTAAGAATGAGTATCCTTTGTCGGATATACATTTAAAGATGCTTTCTCAAAACGAGATTTTAAATGCATTGGTAACAGATGAAAACCGTTTGGCAGTTGTTCCAAAGGAGTTTACAAAAGAAGAATTAGAGGTTTTTAAAGGAAAGGTTGTTCCAAAAATCATTCCGATTGCTAAGGACGCTATTCTTTTTATAGCACAAAAGTCGGTTACAGATACTCTTATAAATTATCAAGACGTTCTTGATATATTTAAAGGGACAAAAGAGACAGATAAAGTTTTGGTTTTTCATGATGTAAATTCCGCTTTGGTGACCAAGGTCAGAGAAGATGCAGGGGTGAAAGACATCAGTCAAAATGTATATTATACAGAGACTATAGAAGAAATTGTCGATTATTTAAACAAAAACGGCAAGGCAATTGGAGTAGTAGGAATCAATTGGATGGTACAACCAGGCGAGCAACTGAAGGAGCGTATCAAAGATTTACGTTCACTTTACGTTTATAACGATTCGTTAAAACAGTATTTCAGTCCATCACAAAGTACAATTGCAGACAATACCTATCCGTTGGTACGGACAATCAACATAGTTGATTTGCAAGGAAAACAGGGGCTAGGTACTGGATTTGGAAGTTTTGCCGCTTCAGACAAAGGACAACGAATTGTATTGAAGTCAGGGTTGATGCCTGTGAAATTGCCAAAAAGAGAAATAAATATAATAGAATAATAATTCAGACTCAAATAGAACGTTTATATTATGAATAGAAAAATTACATTTAGCATCGCTTTATTGGCTGCGGCTTTTACAGCTGCTGCCCAAAACGATTATACTTCTGGAAGAGACATTGATGTAGCAATGGAGTTTGGTCAGTATGATGTTGCAAAAAAAGAATTATATAAACTCATCAGAACCGAACCACACCAAGGAATGCATTACTATCGCATGGGACTCATTCACATCGATGAAGGGAATCGTGATTCTGCAGACTATTATTTTAAACAAGGACTAAGATCGCCTGTTAATCGAGATATCAACAATCTTGGAGTGGGTAAATTGTCTTTATTGGTAAAAAAGAACCGTGAGGCAAAATCAAAATTCAATGCTGCCACTCGAGAATTGGCTTTGGGGGATTTTCAAACTTATCTAGATGTAGCTCAGGCATACATCAATGCACCGGAACCTGATTTTGATGAGGCTTATTTATACATTGGAGCCGCTTTATTGGTCAATGAAAACACTCCGGAACCACATTTGACACGAGGTGATATTTATTTTGCTGAAAAACAATTTGTGGATGCGCGAAGAGTGTATTATGCAACTTATAAAATGTTTCCAGAAAGTGTACTTCCAAAGATGAAATTGGCCGATGTTTTCCGTGCAGGGAATGAATTTGCCGAAGCCATTGAAGTTTATGAAGAGGTGATGGAAATGGATCCAGAACATGCAGATGCCTACAAACAAATTGCATTGACCTATGCGGACTATGCTCGGTTTAAAGACGATCCATCATTGATGAAACATGGTGTCGAATATTACTTCAAATACCATGGAATGATTGGTGAAAGTATGGATACCGATAATGAGTTGGCTAATTATCTTATTGATAATAAACAGTACAAAGATTTAGGTGATTTGGTCAGAACCAAATGGTTTACAAGAGGAGATAACTTCTATATGTATCGTTACCGAGCTATTGCAGATTTTCAAAACGGTCGCTTCTTAGAAGCACAAGAGAGTATTGATATGTACTTTGATGTGCAAAGAAATAAAGAAGAGATTCTTCCAATTGATTACTTATATAAAGGACTTGCCGAATTGGAGGCATCAAGAAACGAGGACGGAACTTTTAACGAAAATGTTTACAAAAGATCTATCGATGAAATGACCAAAGCTGTAAAAGAAACTCCGCGATTAGGATATGCTTTGCATAGTCTTGGAATGGATTTGTTTAGAGACGGACATTATGAACAAGCCTATTTTGTGTTTGACTTGGCTTCAAAGGATGAAAGTTCATCAACTTATGTTCACGATATGTATTACAAAGGAAACGCATTATATATGGCAAGCGATAATCCGATGTTTAACGATCAGTTGCAAAAAGCAAAACAGGATTTGGAAGTTTCAATGAGAAAAACACCAACTTTTGAAGCCGCTTTAATTAGTGCACGTGTCAATAGAAACTTGAATACACCGAACTCATTAGCACAAATGGAAAAAGATTATGAAAGCTTTGTCGACTTGTTAGGTAAAAAAAGAATGGAAAATGAACCTATGTTCAAAGAAGCGCTTATAGAAGCATACACGATGATAGGTAATTACAACTTGAAAACAAATCAAGAAAAAGCAATATCGTACTTCAAAAAAGTGTTGCAGTTGGATTCCACCAACGAATACGCTAAGAAGCAAGTAAATACATCTAATTAAAAAAAAGAGCAACTTAAAGTTGCTCTTTTTTTTATCCAATGATAGGAAATGGAAGGCCTTTGTGCTTTAAAGGCTGTGATTAACAAAGCTAATGATTCACAGAATCGTTGTATCTTTGCAAAAAAACAAAATGACAAACACAAGCAAAATAGTTACCCAATTACCTCTGATGGAGGCTTTCTATACAATACAAGGAGAGGGCTTTTATACAGGGCATGCAGCTTATTTTATTCGTTTGGCAGGCTGTGATGTAGGTTGTCATTGGTGTGATGTCAAAGAAAGTTGGGACGAAAGCTTACACCCTAAAACAACAGTTGAGCAGATGGTAAGTGAAGCTGTAAAGCACGGAAAACTCGTTGTGATAACTGGTGGGGAACCCCTGATGTGGGATTTGACTCATTTAACCGCCGAATTACAAAGACATGGTATTCAAACCAATATTGAAACTTCTGGAGCTTATGATCTCTCTGGTAGCTGGAATTGGATTTGTTTGTCGCCTAAAAAAAACAAACTCCCTGTACAAAGTGTTTATGACGCTGCAAACGAATTAAAATGCATCATTTATAATAAACACGATTTTGTATTTGCCGAACAACAAGCAGAGAAGGTAAATAAAAACGCAAAGCTATACTTGCAAGTAGAGTGGGGGAAGAGAGAGGAAATGTTGCCTTTACTCATTGAGTATGTAAAAGAAAATCCTAAATGGATAATATCAACCCAAACCCATAAATATTTGGATATACCATAAAATAGCTTATATTTGTTTAAAAAAGAAATGAAAAAATATGTTTGTTTATTGGTTTATGTTTTTTTTACACTCAATTTGTTTGGACAGGCAAACAAAGACGATGTTCAGCGATTAATTATACTTTCAGGTGAAATGAATGAAATTCATCAAATGGTAGATCAATTAGCTTTGCAATTGTCTGAAGAAAATCGTGAACGTTTTAAAAAAGATTTAGTACCTTTAATCGAACGACAGAAAAACCGCCTTGTGGCTTATTATGCACAAAATTTATCTCAAGATGAAGTGGAAAAGTTGATGGAGTTTTATGAGTCCCCATTAGCAAAAAAATACCTGATGATTCGTAAAAATTACCGCATTGTACAATCGAATAATTCAGATGTTTTTAAAGAAGAACTACAAGGAATCATTATGAAATACATGATGTGATTTTTGCTTCATCTGTTATACTTTTTCTAAAAACCAGAGTTCGATTATAAAATTGAGATTCATATTTCAATAAATAAGTAAGATGCGAGCGTTTTTTAGGAAGAAATAATGGGCTATTTCGAGTAAAAAAGGCGAAGTAGGCTGCTATTTATTGGAAAGTTTATAAATAATCTTTTTTCATTACTTATGATTCTGATAATAAGCGGTATGAATCCAATGGAAGAATCGACTCAGGTTAAAAATTGAATTCAGATGGAATTGTATGTTACTTTAAATTTTCGTAATTTTATACTCTTAAAAATCGATGAGATAGAATGAGTAATATATTATTGACTGCTTTTGATTTAGCACCGTTTTCCAAAATAAAAAATTCAGATTTCGAACCAGCTTTTGAGCAAGCGATATCCGATGCAAAAGAAGAAATTCAACAAATAATCGATCAAAAAGAGGCACCGACTTTTCAAAACACCTTGGAGGCCATGGCGTATTCAGGTATGCAATTGGACCGAATTTCAACTATTTTCTTTAATTTAAATTCGGCTGAAACCAATGAAGAACTGCAAGAAATCGCTCAAAAAATAGCACCCAAACTTTCCGCTTTTGCAAACGACGTTTCCTTAAACCCAAAATTATTTGCTCGTGTCAAGAAGGTACACGACTCCGTTGATCTGTCAACTTTGACCACTGAAAAAAAGACTTTGCTTGAAAAAACATACAAAGGTTTTGTGCGCAATGGTGCCTTATTAAACGAAGAAGATAAAAATAAGCTCAGAGAAATTGACGCCGAACTGGCTGTCTTGTCTTTAAAATTTAACGAAAATGTATTGGCTGAAACCAATGCCTATCAGTTGCACGTTGCCAATGAAGCTGACTTAGAAGGATTGCCCGAAGGTGCTATTGAAGCAGCTAGGCATTTAGCAAGTCAAAAACAATTAGAGGGTTGGGTGTTCACTTTGGACTATCCGAGTTATTTACCCTTTGTCACGTATGTTAAAAACAGAGCACTTCGAAAGGAAATTGTTATTGCCAATGGGAAAAAAGGTTTTCAAAACAATGCGTACAACAATGAAAAAAATGTAAAGAAAATTGTAGTACTTCGTCATCAACGTGCTAACTTATTGGGATATGAGAGTCATGCTGCATTTGTTTTGGAGGAGCGAATGGCTCAAAATCCAACAAAAGTTTTAGAGTTTTTAAATGATTTGTTGATCAAATCGAAACCAGCAGCGGAACGAGAATTTAAAGAATTAACCGCTTATGCCCACCAGCAAGATGGAATTGAGCAATTAGAAAAATGGGATGCTAACTATTATTCAGAAAAACTAAAACAAAAACGTTTTCAATTAGATGACGAGGTATTAAAACCTTATTTTAAATTAGATAATGTTTTGAAGGGTGCTTTTGAAGTCGCTAAACGCCTGTTTGGATTGCAATTTAAAGAAGTTCATACAATAGATACATATCATGAGGATGTGCAAACATTTGAAGTGCGTAATGATCAAAATGAATTAGTAGCTGTCCTTTATACTGATTTTTTTCCAAGAAAAGGAAAACGAAATGGTGCTTGGATGACTACCTTTAAGTCGCAATGGATTAAAGACGAAGTGAATCAACGTCCTCACATTTCGATTGTGTGCAATTTTACGCCGCCTACAACTACCAAACCTTCTTTGTTGACTTTTAATGAAGTCACTACTTTGTTTCATGAGTTTGGACACGCCCTGCATGGCATGCTTGCAAATACTACCTATCCGACGCTTTCAGGAACTTCGGTCTATTGGGATTTTGTGGAATTGCCAAGTCAAATAATGGAAAATTGGGTTTACGAACCCGAAACATTGGCTTTATTTGCCAAACACTACCAAACAGGAGAAAATATCCCGCAGGTTTATATAGATAAGATTAAAGAAAGTGCTAATTTTTTAGAAGGATTAGCGACCGTGAGACAATTGAGTTTTGGTTTGTTGGATATGGGATGGCACACAACTTTACCTGAGAGTACCGAAAGTTTAAAAGCTTTTGAAAACAAACACTTTGAATCAACAAAAGTTTATCCAGATGTAGAAGAAAATGCAATGAGTACCTCGTTTTCACATATTTTTGCCGGAGGTTATTCGGCAGGATATTACTCGTATAAATGGGCCGAGGTTTTAGATGCAGATGCATTTGATTATTTTAAAACCAACGGAATTTTCAACAAGACAATTGCTGATAAATTTAAAAATGAGATACTTTCAAAGGGAGGTACCGAACATCCAATGCAACTCTATAAAAAGTTTAGAGGCCAAGAGCCAACACCCAACGCTTTACTGAAACGTGCTGGCTTGGTTTCAAATTGTGGTTCACGATGAGCTTTGAAGTCCGTTAGTGTAGGGTCAATTTTTATAGAAGGCGCTGTGCAATCAAATAAATTTGAATATATTTGCATCGTTTAAAAAATACGGGATGTAGCGCAGCCTGGTAGCGTACTAGCATGGGGTGCTAGGGGTCGCTGGTTCGAATCCAGTCATCCCGACTTGGCGGGGCAAAGTAGAAAAAACTATTTTGCCCCGTTTTTTGTATATGTGTTGTATTGTTTATCATTCCTCATTGTTTTAAAAGTAATTAAATGATTAAACAGCTGTAGTTATTACTTTGTTACCTCAATAGTAATAGTGTGGCTGTTAACGCATTGATTGTCATTTGTGAAGCGTGTATGAAAAGTAAAGTCATAGGTGCCTGGATCCAAGTCTTTTATTTTTAATAGTGTATGGGCTTTTTCCGAACTCCATTGATCATATCCTGCAGGCAAGGAAACACCGCTCCAACGATGCTCCACCGTTTCGTCTGTCGTGATTCCATAAAGCGTTAACTCCTGATTGTAAGTAATAGTTTCGCTTCCATTAATTCCGGCATAGGGCGGCTGTTGTAAAATATAAATTTTAGGCAATTGTACCATTGCGTAACTCTTTCCTCCATTTTCATCGACCAATATCGGCCAATAAGCACCACTTTCTGTAGGGGTATAGGTTCGGTTACGGTTCACTTCTACATTATCACGCATCCAAATAATATCTTTAGCCCCAAGAAAAGGCGCTGCCATATAACTTAAAGTTTCCGGATTTTTTTCACAAAATATATTCTTCATAGGTAAAATGTTGCCGCTATCAAACACAGGTTTCAATACCGTGACTATAGCCTGGTCTTTAGGATGCGTTGAGAAAGTACAACCATCAGGCGTAATAATAGTAAGTAAAATATTGTAATTACCTTCTTCGGAAAATTGAACTTTGGTTTCTGATCCGTCCGCAAAATAATGCGTTCCTAAAAAACTCCAACGGTAAAGATAGTCTGGATTGTAATTGGGAATGGTCAACGTAACAGGTTCATCATAATTATAAACCATTTGATCTAAATAAAAGCGGGGATCGGGTGCATTTTCATATTCACATTTTTTATGCTTGATATTCGGGAGGGGTTTTCCCTGTAGTTTTATTCCAAATGCTGCAACAGCAGTTACCCCGCACTTGGTTACTTCCGCTACTACCGCACCATTAAAAGAACGAAAAACTTCATTAAAGCTCACTGTAACATCTGTATCATAAATGCCGTTAATAATATTTCCGAAGTTTTTATAAGCACCATTCCCCACAATATGCCACTGGATATGATCTGGAACAACACCTCCTAAGTCTAACGAAAACGTATAAATACTACTGGTATAAAAAACTTCTGCATTACTTGAATTGATGATTTTTGGTCTTAAATCCATTTGTTGAACGTGAAGTGTTTTGGGTTCTGAACGTAGAAAATCTCCTTCCACAAACAATTGTTTAACTACAGATATTTTTCCATTGGGAGATGTAAATACAACCGTTGCTTGTTGACCGGTATTATTACCAATGACTTTCCCACCCTCGGCTTTCCAAACATAAATAAAGTCAGGATCGTTTTCATTTAAAGTGTAGGTAGTTGGAACGTGCAAACACACATTTTGCGGACCACTGATTTCTCCAGAAAAAACAGGCAGATGGGCAACACTGCTTGTTTGAGCATAGCCGGGAATAGAGAATAGAGAACAGAAAAAGGTGGTTAGTAGTAAAAGCCTCACCCCCAACCCCTCTCCAAAGGAGAGGGGAGTTTTACCCTGAGGTACTTGTGTTGTGTGTATTGTTTTGTTCAT
>Ga0209075_1004230_pt1 | contig 11597 bp, 7 predicted proteins | sample Stecom2011_FD_187523 | JGI IMG/M metagenome (GOLD analysis project Ga0209075, IMG submission 187523) | Agricultural soil microbial communities from Utah to study Nitrogen management - Steer compost 2011 (SPAdes) (version 2) | ecosystem: Environmental > Terrestrial > Soil > Agricultural land...
GATTTTCTCATAATAATCTATAGCCTGCTGAAAAGCATCTTCTTCTACTGCAGTGTCGGGGTTTAAAATGCAAACATACTTACCTTTCGCCACCTCAACTGCCTGATTATTAGCTTTGCTAAACCCAACATTATCCTTGTTCTCGATTAATATTATCTTTGGAAATAGCTTTTTAACCATTTCACAGCTATCATCCTTTGAGTTGTTGTCTATAACAATAATTTCAGCATCAATAGTTGAAATCGCTCTCTGGACCGAAAGAATACACTGTTCTAGAAAGTAGCGAACATTATAATTTAAAATGACGACTGAAAGTTTCAAGAATCAAGAGTTTTTTAAAGACGATTCAAAAGGAACACGATGCAAGATACTTCTTCCAAGTGTAACTTCATCGGCATATTCTAACTCGTCACCTACAGAAATTCCACGAGCGATGGTTGTGGTTGTTATATTATATTGCTCTATCTGTCTAAAGATATAGAAGTTGGTTGTATCTCCTTCCATTGTTGAGCTCAGAGCGAATATAAGTTCTTTTACAGTTCCTGTTTTCACTTTATCTATCAAAGTAGGAATATTTAAATCTCCAGGTCCAATTCCATCCATAGGAGATATTTTTCCGCCTAAAACATGATACTGTCCACGATATTGGCTTGTGTTTTCAATAGCCATTACATCTCGAATATCTTCAACCACACACACAAGTTGTGTATCTCGATTTGGGTTTGCACATATTTCACATAGCTTATTATCGCTTATATTATGGCAGTTGGCACAGAAACTAATCTCCTCCCTCATCTTCAACAAAGCTGTTGCAAGTTTTTGCGAATGCTCTTTAGGTTGCTTTAATAAATGAAGCACTAACCGAAGTGCTGTTCGTTTTCCAATACCGGGAAACTGCGACATTTCGTCAACTGCATTTTCAAGAAGTTTTGAAGAGAATTCCATTGTATTATTCTTGGGGAGCAAGTTAAAAAAAATGCTTCAGAAAAGATATTTTACTGAAGCATTCCTTTTATGATTTCGCTCTATTACTGTTTTAAAAGTTTTTTAGTCACCTCACCTTTGGCTGTATTCAGTCTCACAAAATAGGTGCCTGATGAAAGCGATGATATATCTAACGAATAGTTATTGTTAAAGCTAACTTTATTGTTATAAATCAGAAGTTTTCCTGAAATATCAAACACACGAATTTCCCCATTAATTTCATAAGGTGTAGATATAACAACCTCTGTTGTTGCTGGATTTGGATATAAATTAACGCTGCTTCTAAAAGTCAACTCCTCTATGCCAACAGACTCAGAAACCAAGGGTGATGCCCATAGTCCTCGTCCATAAGTTCCAGCATATAGCGTTCTTGTTGTTTGATTTATTTCCAATTCATTGACAATTACGTTTGGCAGCAAGTTGTTATATGGTTGCCAGTCTTCAAAGGTATTATCAATATAGTACACTCCATAGTCCATTCCGAGGTATAGACCATCTTTTCCGTTGTCGTCCCACACTAGGGCTAAGGCACTAAAGTTTGGAAGATTTTTTCTGTAGTTAATCCAGGTTTCTCCTCCGTCATTTGATATTGCCACACGTTTTCCTGAAGTTACAGCAACCGCAATTTTATTTGGGTCATTTGGGTGAATAGCTATTGAATTAATCCACCCAACTGGATAGGTTTTTTGTTCCCAGGAAGTACTCCCACCATCTTCTGTTTTGAATATTGCAGAACCTCTAGAAGCATACATTACTTGATTATTGGACTGTGCTATTTTCAGATTATCTAAGTTCCCTCCAAAGTTTTGTGAAACCGAAGTCCAAGTTCCTCCATTATTGGTTGATTTATAAACTCTATTATATCCTACATAGAGTGTATTGGACTGGATGGGGTCTTGTTCTAAAGGAGTTACCCAATTACCGTTTCCACCTTGCGGAGTGTTGATTCCATAATATGAATTTCCCCCATTTGTTGATCGATATACAGATCCGAACTGGGTGGTTCCGAAAAAACTATTACTGTTGTCTTTATCAACAAATGTTTCCATTCCATCTGCTCCTAACCAGTCTTTCCATCCTTCAGATTCTGTATAGAAGGAAGTCCCGTTGTCCTGCGATCCTCCAAGCACTATGACGTCTTGTGTTTGCGAAACCCCAATTTTGTAAAACTGTCGAATACTAAGCCCTTCAGTAATATCTTCAAAATAATCTGAGTTGATAGTTTCTGTGTTTTCTGCTTTGAAAATCCCTCCATCTGTTACTGCATAAAGCGTAGTTCCATTAAACATTAGATCATCCACATCGGCATGGCAGTATCCAATATTCAAGTTAGCGGCATTTGCAGGAATCCAATCCGAAGTGATTGTAAAGTCAGTTCCCCCATTCATAGAGCGCCATGTTAAAATACCAGCTATATGAACTTCGTCTTCATTGGTTGGGTTCACAGCTATGGCCATATCTCTAGGAGCTTGTCCTCTATTGTCTTGTCCTGTGAGACTATATCCGAAAAAATTCAACCCTTGATGGTTTAGTTTTTCAAAGTTTGTTCCACTGTCATTTGATTTATAAAGAGCTCCAAACTTAGGTTCGTTTGCTTCAAGCACATATACTCTTTCTGGGTTGTCTTCTGTAACTCCTATTAATTTAGGTCCATGAAAAAAGCCACTTATTGTTGTAAAAGTAAGACCGCCATCAATAGACTTGTGAAAACCAGTACCGGTAGCATAAACAACGGATAAGTCGCCTGGTTTAAACTCTATGTCAAATCCGCGAGTATCGGCTACTGCTCTCACCCAGTCTACACCTCCATTTACAGAACGATATATTCCTTCATTTTCTGAAGTTGCAAACATTAAATTTGGATTTTCGGGATGTATTACAATCTTGTTCACCATACTATTACCAATCACGCCAAGAAGGTTCCAAGTGGCACCAGAGTCTATAGATTTAAAAATATTTCCTCCATGAGATCCAAAGAAGTAGATATTAGGGTTGGTTGGATGAATCGCTACTGAATATACAGAAAGATGTGAAAAATAATCAGTGAGGTGGTTCCAGGTTTGAGCTCCGTTGGTTGTTCTCCAGACGCCTCCAGTATTTGCTCCAATAATTATATGGTCACTGTTTCCATTTTCAAAAGCAAGGGCAGTTATCCTTCCCACTCCAGGGCTCCAACTAGAAGTAGCATTCCAAGAACTCGGTCCTAAATCCTCCCAACTATCTGGAAGGACAGCACGGTTGGCTGCGGTTTCATTCATATTTGCGTTCCATTGTTCTAACTCTACCAATCGTTCTTCTATATTTGGTAGATATCCGTCATCATTAATCATTCTCTTGGCATTATACTCCCATCTTTTATAAGGTTTATAACCAGTTCCACGACCTTTATCTCTATTTTCAAAATAGGCCTCGGCACTATCTATCACTTCCTGTACTGGATAGCCTCTATTGTCGATCATTCGAAGATACTCTTGAGCATGACCTAAAAACGCTCCTAAAACAAGGACTAAAACCAACAAGGTTTTGAAGTGTACTTTTTTCATTTTCAGTTTATTAAGTAGTTTGTTTATCTAAACCCCAAAAGTATTAAAAATACACACCATCACATATCAAATCTTTCTTATTTTTACGCTCTGAGAAAAATCACAAGTAGTTAGTCACTTCATGCAACCAAACCATATTCTTTACCTGATTGTCGGTTATTTTTTAGTATTGATCTTAATATCAGTATTAACAAATAAAGGAGGTAGTAATTCAGATTTTTTCAAAGCTGGCAAACAATCGCCTTGGTATCTTGTTGCCTTTGGAATGATTGGGGCATCTTTAAGCGGAGTGACATTTATTTCGGTTCCAGGATGGGTTGAGGCTTCAAAATTCAGCTACTTTCAAGTGGTTCTTGGATATGTTGTTGGCTATGCTGTTATTGGAACCGTCCTGCTACCACTGTATTACAGACTCAACTTAACATCAATATATACCTATCTGGATGGAAGGTTTGGAAATGCTTCGTATAAAACTGGAGCTTCTTTCTTTTTGTTGTCTAGAGTAGTTGGCGCAAGTTTTCGTCTTTATCTTGTAGCGATTGTTTTGCAAAGTTTGATTTTCGACGAAATGAATATCCCTTTTTGGTTAACTGTTACCATCACTATTTTACTTATTTGGCTCTACACGTTCAAAAGCGGAATCAAAACAATTGTTTGGACCGATACACTTCAAACTCTATTTATGCTCACAGCAGTTGGAGTTGCAGTTTATTATGTAGCTACAGATCTGGGACTTTCTGGGATTAACCTCATCAACTTTGTTGCAGAAAGCGACATGAGTCAGATTTTCTTTTTTGACGATTGGAAATCTGGAGATCACTTTGTAAAACAATTTATTAGCGGTGCATTTATAGCTATTGTTATGACAGGATTAGACCAAGACATGATGCAAAAAAACCTGACTTGTCGCAATCTAAAAGATGCCCAAAAGAATATGTTTTGGTTTACAATCGTTCTTACTATAGTAAATATGGTTTTCCTTGTTTTAGGACTACTGCTCACTGTTTATGCTCAACAAAATGGCATTGACGCACACAGAGATCAATTGTTTTCAACGCTAGCTGCTTCGCAAACAGAATTTGGGATTGGTGTTGCTATACTATTTGTTTTAGGGCTTATTGCTGCAGCCTACAGTAGTGCTGATAGTGCACTAACGTCTTTGACTACTTCATTTAGCATCGATATACTTGAAATTGAAAAAAAATATGATGAAAAAAAGCAAGTTCAAATTCGCAAACGCATTCACGTTTTTGTTTCTTTGGTTCTGATTGCAGTAATCATCATTTTTAAATATGTAATTGCCGATGAATCTGTAATTGCAAAACTTTTCACTTTTGCTGGTTATACTTATGGCCCATTACTAGGCCTATACACATTTGGGCTTTTCACAAATTGGAAAGTAAAAGACAAATGGGTTCCTGCGATAGCTGTTATCACTCCATTTTTAGGGTATTTTATTAGTTCTTTAAGTGAAACTTACCTAAACTTCGAATTCGGGTTTTTTATCCTAATTCTAAATGGAGTACTAACATTCGCTGGATTAATATTGATTCGTTCCCAAAAGAACTAACGTACAAGCCACTTCTGACTCAATATTGTTTTCCTCAAGAATTTTATAAAACTCAGGGTTTTCTGTACCAGGATTGAAGATTACTCGTTGTGGTTTTAAAGACAGAATATAGTCGTAGTATTCCTCTTGCCTTTTCGGGTTCAGGTATAATGTTACGGTATCTATTTCTTCGAAAGGTTGTTTTTCAGCTACGATATTCACACCTGCTACTTCTCCGTTTTTAAGCCCAACAGCTTCAACTGGATGTTCATTATCTACCAAGCGGTTTATAGCCATATTAGAGTATCGACTTGGGTTAAGACTCGCACCTATTACCAATGTTTTCTTTTTCATTTTTTATGATTTTGCTGAAAATTACAACATAGAACGACAATGAACCTTAAATCTTAGTTAAAAAACACGAGCTAATGAAATAAAAAGAGATTTTTTACGTCTATATAGATAAGGATATCATCTACTTTACCACGTAAATTTTTTACGTTGATGGTTAGTGTTAATTTAAAGTGGTAAAGATTCAATCCCGAAGAAAATTTCTTCGGGATTGTTTTTTGTTATTATTCTGTTAAACAGCTCTTTCTCATGAAACTTTTCGGATTGTTTTACGTCTAAAACATTGAACTAGAACTTCATATTATAACTAATTTAATCTGCAAGCGCAGTGTGAATTAGCCAAAAAGTTATATTATTAGAAAGTAAAGCTAAAGCCTCTTTAAAGCGAGAGGCTTTTTTTATTTACCAACGTATTACTGCACTTCCCCAAGTAAATCCGCTTCCAAAAGCAGCCAAAACAACAAGATCACCTTCTTTAATTTTTCCAGCCTCCCAAGCTTCCGTTAAAGCTATTGGTATGGAAGCTGCCGTTGTATTTCCATATTTCTGAATATTGTTGAAAACTTGATCATCAGTCAACTTCAATTTATGTTGGATAAACTGAGAAATACGAAGATTAGCTTGATGAGGAATCAACATATCAATGTCTTTTAATTCTAAATTATTCGCTTGGAGACCTTCATGTATAACTTCAGAAAAACGAACAATAGCATGTTTAAACACAAATTGTCCGTTCATATAAGGGTAATATGGAATATTTTCTTGTGGGTTTTCAGCAATTATTTCAGGAACCCAGTGCTCCGTGCTTGGTCCTTGCAGCGACAATTCATTTTTGTGTTGACCTTCACTATGTAGATGAGTAGAGAGAATTCCTCCTTTACCCGATTCATTTCTAGAAACTACTGCTGCACCGGCTCCATCTCCAAAAATAACCGAAACACTTCGACCTCTTGTGCTAAAATCTAGACCTCCACTATGGTTTTCACTTCCAATAACAAGCACGTTTTTATACATTCCTGTTTTTATAAACTGGTCAGCAACAGATAGTGCATAAATAAAGCCACTACATTGATTTCTAACGTCTAAAGCAGGTATAGTTTTCATCCCCATCATTTCCTGAACTTCTACTCCACCTCCTGGGAAATACATATTAGGACTTAGCGTTGCAAAAACAATCATGTCGATGTCGTCTGTAGAAAGCTTTGCTCTTTCTAAAGCAATTTTTGCTGCTTTCACTCCCATCACTGAAGTAGAATTCCCATCTCCTTTTTTTATGTGTCTCCTTTCTTTTATTCCTGTTCGTTCTTGAATCCACGCATCGTTAGTGTCCATAATCTTTGAAAGATCATCATTTGTAACCACGTTTTCAGGAACATAATATCCTAAACCGGTAATTTTTGAAGTGTACATTTTCATTATATTTTAATAACGCGGAAAGATAGGTATATGCCACCTTTCAACGAAACAAATATTGATTTTTGTAATATGAGCGCATAATAAATGATTCATCTTTATTTTAAATATCTTTAGCGTCTTAAACCTTTACACTATGAAAAAAATTCTAACAATCCTTTTACTAATCTCTGGAACTTTAATAGCTCAAGAGAATTTATCCTATCAAAAACCCCACGCTTCTATTTTAGAATTGGTCGATGCTCCCTTGGCACCTGCTATTCGAATTGACAGTAAAGGGGAAAATGTGATTTTATTTTTTAGAGATCAATATAAGTCCATTGCTGAACTTTCTGAAACAGAACTTCGTTTAGGTGGATTACGAATAAATCCGAAAACGAATATTGGTAGTAGAACCACCTATTACAACAATATTAAAGTAAAAAAAACCGATGAAAAAGAGCCTCGCCAACTAACGGGCATGCCAGAGAACGGTCGCCTATCTAATTTCACCGTGTCTCCTAACGAAAAGTTCATGGCTTTTTTAAACACTACTGAAAATAAAGTAGAATTATGGGTTGCCGATATTGAACAAGCAACTGCTAGAAAACTTAGCAATGAAAAAATCAACGCCAATATGGGGCGTGCTATAAACTGGTTTAAAGACAACAACTCTTTGTTGATAAAAGTTATCCCCGAGAGCAGAAAGGAACTTATAAACACTTCGGAAGTAATTCCAGAAGGACCTACTATTACTGTTAGTGAAGGTGAAAAAGCACAAAACAGAACATATCAAGATTTATTAGGGAGCCCAAATGATGAGTTTAATTTTGAACAATTAGCTCTTTCAGAGATCAAAAAAATATCATTAGATGGAAAAACTTCAGATTTCCTTCCAACAGCAATGTATAACGCCATTAGCTTCTCTCCAGATGGGGAGTATTTAATGATTGATATAATCAAAAAGCCATTTTCATATATAGTGCCTTATTATCGTTTTCCGTTTGAAACAAATATTTACAACACTTCTGGAAATCTAGTTAAAACCATCAATGACGTTCCCTTAAACGAGGTTCAACCCAAAGGTTTTATGGCTACTCGAATGGGAAAAAGAAATATGAACTGGCGAAATGATAAACCCGCTACTATATATTGGGCTGAAGCTTTAGACAAAGGAGATCCTGAAATAGAGGTTGAACATCGCGACGCCATCTATGAACTTGATGCTCCGTTCAACGGCAAAGAAAGATTGCTTCTAAAAACTATAAACCGTTTCTCTGGAATTATTTGGGGTAATGATAAACTTGCGATAGCTTCAGACTACTGGTGGAATGACCGAAACACAAAGTCTTATATATTCAACCCTTCAAATTCTGCTCAAAAACCAACTGTAATTTTCGATAGAAACTACCAAGACAGATATAATGATCCAGGAAGTTTTGTTACTACAAGAAACAATTATAACGAAAGAGTTTTAGAAATTCATAAAGGGAATGCCTTCTTAATGGGAGATGGTTTTTCTAAAAAAGGGCAATTTCCATTTATAGATCAATATAATTTGAAGTCTAAGAAATCTAAGAGGATTTATGAGTCTCCTTATACGGACAAAGTAGAAAACCTAAATTCTGCCATAGATATGAAAAAGGGAATTGTTTTGGTTCGTATCGAATCGCAACAAGAATACCCTAATTATTACTTCAGAAATATTAATAAGAAGAACAATTTGAAGCCAATCACCTATTTTGAAAATCCTTTTAAAAGTATGCAGGATGTTCATAAGGAAGTCATCACCTATAATCGTGAGGATGGCTTAGAGTTGGAAGGAACACTCTACTTGCCATCTGGATATGACATAAACAAGAAAGAAAAAATGCCTATGATTTTATGGGCATACCCTCGTGAGTATAAGGACAAGAGCAGTGCGTCACAGAGCACTACCAATCCAAATAAATTTATTTATCCTTTTTGGGGATCACCAGTATATTGGGTAACACGCGGATATGTGGTTTTAGATGGTGCGGCTTTCCCAATTGTAGGAGAAGGCGATGCTCAGCCTAACGACACATTTAGAAAACAACTTGTTGACAATGCCAAAGCAGCTATCGATGCTGTTGACAATTTGGGTTATATTGACAGAAATCGCGTTGGAGTTGGAGGGCATTCCTATGGTGCCTTCATGGTTGCCAATCTGTTGAGTCACTCCGATCTTTTTGCTGCTGGAATTGCAAGAAGTGGAGCATATAACCGCACACTGACACCTTTTGGATTCCAAAGTGAAGAAAGAAGCTATTGGGATTCACCCGAAACCTACAATGCTATGTCTCCATTTATGCATGCCGATAAAATGAAAACTCCAATGCTTTTAATCCATGGTGAGGCTGACAACAACTCAGGTACCTACCCAATGCAAAGTGAGCGCTATTTTAACGCTCTTAAAGGTTTGGGAGCTACAGCTAGATTGGTTGTTCTTCCAAAAGAAAGTCATGGCTATAGCGCAAAAGAAAGCATACTACACATGCTTTGGGAGCAAGATGAATGGTTAGAGAAATACGTCAAAAACAAAAAAGAAGACGCTAACAAATAGGTAGCTATTCACATTTAGGTTAAAAAAAAAGGGCGCATTTAATGCGCCCTTTCTAAACAACCTAACCAATAAATAATAGAATACTTTCTACTTTTTCATAGCAATTTAAATACTCAATTATCTAGGTGTAAAGATACCTATCCTTCTGCAACCAAAATGTTAAGGCTTACAACAAAGTTTTGTTAAAGTTCAGATATACTTTTTATAGTTTTCAATTTCTACTTTGGCTCCTAAATCATTCATTAAATTATATAATCCGAAGAAAGTACGGTTTATATATAGGAAGTGCTTAGATCCACGATTCCCGTTCATCTTTCGAAGCTCTGTATCTTTAGAGTATTTATTACTTAAATCAGCTATTTTATCAAAAAAATTTTGGTCTGAAAAATCAAAAGTTTTATTGTGAAAGGGTTGTGTAAATAAGCTTAGCATTTCATAAAACAGTTCAGAGAAGAATTCGATTTCTTCAGGCGAGTCTTCTTTTTTGAGTATTTCCAATTCAAACATTTTCTCGGCAAACACCTTCGGATTATTAATGTTTTCTGGTTGAGCAAGTTCGAAATAAGGAATGTAAAACTGCTCTGGAACAACTTTCACACATCCAAAATCAATAGCTATTAAATTTGCATTTTCATCTACCATAAAGTTTCCTGGATGCGGATCGGCATGAACTCGTTTTAGTATGTGCATTTGAAACATATAAAAATCCCATAACGCCTGCCCCACTTTATTAGCTTTAGATAAATCGGTGTTGGTTTTGGTGAATTCAGAAAGCTGCTTTCCTTCCATCCAATCCATTGTAATTATACGTTCATTGGAGAATTCTGGATAGTATTTAGGAAATCGCAAATCAGGAATGTTCTCACAAGCTCTTGTAATTTCGATGCTTTGTTCTACCTCTAAAATATAATTGGTTTCTTCCAGTAGTTTCCCTTCTATCTCCTTGAAGTACTTCTCACTATCTTTTCCCTTGAGGTTAAACATTTTTATTGCTACTGGTTTAACCAATGCCAAATCGCTACTAATACTTTCGGCTACACCTGGATATTGTATTTTGACTGCTAAATTTTGACCATTTTTAGTAGCCTTGTGCACTTGACCAATACTAGCTGCAGCAACAGATTCTGCATTGAAAGAGTCGAACAGACTTTCGGGTGTATCTCCAAAATATTTTTTAAATGTTTTTCTTACTAAGGGAGCGGATAATGGTGGAACTTGAAATTGGGCAAGAGAGAATTTCTCTACATAAGCCTTAGGCATTATGTTTTTTTCCATGCTAAGCATTTGTGCAACCTTAAGTGCACTTCCCTTTAAGTTTTTTAGACTGTCATATATATCTTCAGCATTACTTTCGTTGAGTTCATCCTTTGTATGTTCAGAATTAACAAGCTTTTTGCCATAATATTTTAAGTAATTTCCGCCTACTTTTACTCCTGTAGTCATCAATTTTGATGCACGTTGAATTTTATTGGTAGGTATTTTATCTAAAGTTTTCATTATGCCATTTTTTCTTTCCAAATAAACTTCCCAAAATCTAACACACTTTCAAGCGGACTACTATCAAAGAGATCAAAAATAGCTCTCACAGATTTTTCAATCGCCAGATCGGTATTTTCAAAATCAGCAGAGTCGTCGTCCATCCAATATTTCAAGAGAAATAGTGTTTGAAGCCACACACCTTCAGATAAAACTTGGGGAGATTTTTTAAGAAATTTTACGTTTTGAGTTTCATTTTTTTGTTCAATTAAATCTGAAGCAAATTCTTTAACATGAGTTCGCAGGCCTCTCAGTTGATTTAAATTTCTTATCATATCTCGATGTTCCTGCAACGCAAAAAGAACATAACTTCTGTTTAGAGTTAGAATTTCAAAAAAGGTATAATAAAAAGTGAGTATTTTTTCTCTATTGGAAAAGCTCATATAGGACGATTCATTATGGATTAAATTAACCGTCTGATTAAAAAATGAATTCCAAATTTCTTTTCTAATCCCTTCAAAAGAACCGAAAAAAGAATAAAATTCAGCTTCGTTAAAATTATTTTCCTTACAAAACTTAAACACGCTACTAGGAACTCGCTCCTCTGAGAGAACAGTTTGAATATAAATCGAAATTACTTGATCTCTAGAAATTTTATCAGCTGGGACTTTTGCTTTAGTATTACTCATAAACAGGTTTTTAAATTCATGTAAAGATA
>Ga0209075_1004231_pt1 | contig 11596 bp, 9 predicted proteins | sample Stecom2011_FD_187523 | JGI IMG/M metagenome (GOLD analysis project Ga0209075, IMG submission 187523) | Agricultural soil microbial communities from Utah to study Nitrogen management - Steer compost 2011 (SPAdes) (version 2) | ecosystem: Environmental > Terrestrial > Soil > Agricultural land...
TTTAATAGTCACTTTAGAATAGAACTTAATCTTTCACTTTGCGCCTTAATGGTTTTGCAGAAATTCTTAAATTTCACAAACCCGCTAAGGCGCAAGGATTTTAAGCTGCTTTTCAAATAGATTTTGGTTTTGCGTAAAATTAATTTTTATGAAGGTCATTCTTTGAGCTAGCATTAGCTTCAAAATTTTATTTTCATCCCTTGTATTTCAAATAAATAACACTACATTTGCACCCCTCTTAGACAAAACCTATTTGTTTGAGGGTGAGAAAACAATGATTTATTAACAATTGACAAAAACTAAATGGATACATTAAGTTACAAAACAGTATCTGCCAACAATCAAACCGTTGTAAAAGAATGGTTAGTGGTAGATGCGGACGGCCAGGCATTGGGTCGTCTTGCTACCGAAATTGCAGTTTTACTGCGCGGTAAGCACAAGCCAAGTTTCACCCCTCACGTAGATTGTGGTGACAACGTAATCGTTATTAACGCCAGTAAAGTAAGCCTTTCTGGAAACAAATGGGATGATAAAACCTACATCCGCCACACAGGATACCCTGGAGGGCAACGTAGCCTTACCGCTGCAGAGATGTACAAAAAAGATCCTACAAGGCTTGTTGAAAAAGCTGTAAAAGGAATGCTGCCTAAAAACAAATTAGGAGCAGTATTGTTCAGAAATTTAAAGGTTTATGCAGATGCCAATCACGGTCAAGAAGCACAAAAACCTAGAACTATTAACCTTAACTACGGCAAATAATGGAGACAATTCACAAAATAGGCAGAAGAAAAACTGCAGTTGCAAGAGTTTACCTTAAAGAAGGAAAAGGAAATATTACTATTAATAAGCGCGAATTGGAGAATTATTTTCCAACAGGAACGCTTCAGTATAAAGTAAAACAACCTTTAGTACTTACAGAAAACGAAAATACTTTCGATATTACAGTAAATGTATTTGGTGGAGGAATTACAGGACAAGCAGAAGCAATTCGTCTTGCAATTTCACGCGCTATGTGTACGCTTAACGATGAAAACCGTGGCATCTTGAAACCAGAAGGTTTACTTACAAGAGACCCAAGAATGGTAGAGCGTAAGAAATTCGGACAGAAGAAAGCTCGTAAGAAATTCCAATTCTCGAAACGTTAATACTTCGGCTTGGCTCGATAACCTTGGATACGAGTGCTTGTTGAAAATAAATTACTCAACTAGATTGGGTATCTCTTTGGAGGTGCCCAATTACAGTTGAAAGTTCATAATCATTATTAATTAAAAAAGCTGTTATCCGCCACGGCGGAGTTAGTTTAGCATCTAAATCATATCCGCCTAGCGGAGAGGTTGGCTATCCTTTCACAGAACGTAAACTAAAACAAAAATGGCAGAAAGAGTAGAAGTAAAAAAATTACTTGACGCAGGTGTGCACTTTGGTCACCTTACGCGCAAATGGAATCCAAACATGGCACCATATATCTATATGGAGCGTAATGGAATCCACATTATCAATCTTTACAAAACGGTTGCAAAAATTGACGAGGCGAACGAGGCTCTAAAGAAAATTGCAGCTAGTGGTCGCAAAATCCTTTTTGTAGCTACTAAAAAACAAGCAAAAGACATAGTTGCTGAAAAAGCAAAAGCTGCAAACATGCCCTACATCACTGAAAGATGGCCAGGTGGTATGCTTACTAACTTTGTAACTATCCGTAAAGCTGTTAAAAAAATGTCTTCTATAGACAGAATGAAGCAAGATGGAACTTTTATGACGCTTTCAAAGAAAGAGCGTTTGGCAGTAGATCGTCTTCGCGCTAAATTGGAAAAAAACTTAGGTTCTATTGCCGATATGAGCCGTCTTCCTGCGGCACTTTTCATTGTAGATACTACACGTGAGCACATTGCAGTTGCAGAAGCAATGAAATTGAATATTCCAATCTTCGCAATGGTAGATACTAACAGTGATCCACGTCAGGTTGATTACGTAATACCAAGTAACGATGATGCTTCAAAATCTATTGAAGCTATTATGAGTGTTGTTTCTGAAGCGATTATTGAAGGACTTTCTGAAAGAAAATCTGGAGGTTCTGATGATGGAGACGATGAGGTAAAAATGGAAAAAGCAGCCAAAAAAGACAAAGACGCAAAACCAGCTAAGAAAGAAAAAGCTGAGGTGCCATCTACTGATAAAGAAGATGTAGAAGCTATGAAAGAAGCAAAGCAGCCAGTGCGTCAAAAATCTAAGAAGGAAGTTCTTAACGAAGAAGAATAATAACAACATTTTAAAGTTTAAAAGTCGTTTGGTTCTTTTCTTTGTTGAAAATTAATTGAACGACTTTTTTAATATTAAACCTATAAAATTTAAAACAATGGCAAAAATAACAGCCGCAGAAGTAAATAAACTAAGACAAGCTACAGGTGCCGGAATGATGGACTGTAAAAAAGCTTTAGTTGAGGCAGAAGGAAATATGGAAGAAGCAATTTCTATCCTTAGAAAAAAAGGTCAGAAAATTGCTGAAAAAAGAGCAGATCGCGATTCCAGTGAAGGTGTTGCAACAGCTAAATTAAACAGTGATAATACTAAGGGTGTTATCATCTCTTTGAACTGTGAAACTGACTTTGTTGCTAAAAACGACTCATTTGTTGAAATGGCAAACAAAATGGCTGAGGTTGCATTAAATACATCTTCAAAAGAAGAATTTTTGGCTTCAGATTTTGGCGGAATGACTATTGCCGAAAAATTAACTGAGCAAACTGGTGTTATCGGTGAGAAAATTGAAATCGGTGGTTTTGAAATATTAGAAGCTCCATTCGTAGGGTCTTACGTACACGTTAACAAAATTGCTGCCTTAACAGGTTTGTCGAAAGCTGTTGATAATGCTGAAGAATTGGCAAAAGACATCTCTATGCAAGTTGCTTCAATGGGAGCTACTACGCTTTCTTACAAAGATTTTGATGCTGATTTTATCGCTTCAGAAACTGAGGCAAGAATCGCCGTTATTGAAAAAGACAATATTGAGTTAGGTCGTTTGGGTAAAGCACTTAAAAATGTACCAAAATACATTTCTAGAGCGCAATTAACTCCAGAAGTATTGGCACGAGCAGAAGAAGATGCTAAAGCCGAACTAAAAGCTGAAGGAAAGCCAGAACAAATCTGGGATAGAATCCTTCCTGGAAAAATTGAGCGTTTCATCAGTGACAATACTACGTTAGATCACGAAAAAGCGTTACTTGACCAAAACTTTATTAAAGACGACAAAAAGAATGTTGCCGATCACGTAAAATCGTTTGGTGATGTAGAAGTAGTTGGATTTAAAAGAGTTTCTTTGGCATAAGCTTTAAGATACTTTTATAAAGCGAAGAAGCTGTCTCATTTTAGTTATTAAGACAACTTCTTGCTTTTCTACAATTTATGTAGACGGCTTGTTAATTTAGTTGAAATTGACAGTAATATTATGGTTTAGAGGGTCTCATCTAGTCGGTCTTTTCTTCAACTAAAAGTACAACAGCCCCAGAAAACCACTTATTTGCTTAATGCGCTTCCAACCAATTTTCCCCAACGCCCAATTCAACATCCAATGGAACTGTAAGTATGTAAGCGTTTTCCATTTCGTGTTTCACCATAGCTTTTATCTTTTCTAGCTCTGGTTTGTAAACATCAAAAACCAATTCATCATGAACCTGAAGTAGCATTTTGCTTTGGTAATTCTCCTTTTCAAGTTTGTTGTAAATATTAATCATCGCAACTTTTATAATATCTGCCGCGCTACCTTGAATTGGTGCGTTTACAGCGTTTCTTTCTGCTGCGCCACGAACAACTTGGTTGCTTCCGTTGATGTCTTTTAAATAACGTCTACGGCCTAAAACTGTTTGCACATATCCGTGTTCACGTGCAAAATCAATTTGGTCGCTTATGTAATTACGAAGTTTTGGATACGTTTTATAATATGTATCAATTAAGTCTTTTGCTTCAGTCCTAGAAAGATCTGTTTGATTGCTTAATCCGAAAGCGGAAACGCCATAGATAATCCCGAAGTTTACGGTTTTGGCGTTGCTTCTTTGTTCACGGGTTACTTCATTTAAAGGAACATTAAAAACCTTGGCAGCCGTAGAAGCGTGAATATCTTCGCCATTTTTAAAAGCGTCGATCATATTTTCTTCTTCGCTTAATGCAGCAATAATCCGAAGTTCAATTTGTGAATAATCCGCTGCCATCAAAACATAATCCTCATTTCGTGGTACGAAAGCCTTTCGCACTTGACGGCCGCGCTCGGTTCTAATCGGAATATTCTGAAGGTTTGGATTGTTACTGCTCAATCGACCTGTGGCGGCGACGGTTTGCATATAATCTGTATGAACCCGCCCTGTTGTAGGCTCTACTTGATTAGGTAGTGCATCAACATACGTGCTTTTTAGTTTGGCAAGTCCACGATATTCAAGTACATCTCTAATTATTTTATGATCTTTTGCTAGAAAGGAAAGCACATCTTCAGAGGTGGAATACTGTCCCGTTTTGGTTTTTTTTGGCTTGTCTATCAGTTTCATTTTTCCGAAGAGAATTTCGCCTAACTGCTTTGGAGATGCGATGTTGAAGGTTTCACCCGCTTCTTCATAAATTTCTTTTTCCAGTCTAAGAATGTCGTTGTCTAAAGCTCCTGAAAGGCTCGCCAGGAACTCTTTGTCTAGGTTAATTCCCTCCAATTCCATAGCGGCAAGAACACGAAGTAACGGCACTTCAATTTCGTCGAAAAGTTTTTGCGTATTGGCTTCACCTAACTCTTTTTCAAAATGTTCTTTTAGCTGAAAAGTAATATCGGCATCTTCAACAGCGTATTCGGTTTGTTTCGCAACATCAACATCGCGCATACTGCGTTGGTTTTTCCCCTTTTTCCCAATAAGTTCGCTAATGGAAACAGGTGTGTAATTGAGGTACGTTTCGCTCAAAACGTCCATATTATGACGCATATCTGGGTTTATGAGGTAATGGGCGAGCATGGTATCAAACAATTTTCCTTTTACCGATATATTATATTTGGCCAGGACCTTAATATCATATTTCAAGTTCTGACCAATTTTTTGAATGGTTTGGTCTTCAAAAAACGGACGCAGTTCTTCAAGAAGTTGTTGTGCTTCTTCACGATTTTCAGGAAAGGGAATGTAAAAACCTTTTCCCTTTTCCCACGAAAAAGCAATTCCAACCAATTCTGCTTCTAACGGATTTAAACTTGTGGTTTCTGTATCAAAACATACGCTTTTCTGCTTCATCAAACTCTGAAGAAACAACTTGGTTCCTATTCCAGGTTGAACGGTTTGGTAGAAATGTTCGGTATTTTCGATAGTTGCGCGTGTGTTGAAGTCTTTAGGGCCTACTGCGGCTTCACCGTCGCCACCAAATAACGAGAATTGTCCCTGACCCGCACTCGAACCACGTTCAGCTGATGTTGGTGCAGATTTCCTTGAAACATTAGATGTGGGGTTGGTATTGTTGTTGGGTTCACGGCTGGTACCGTTAGATGCCATTGCTTCTACCGAGAAGGATTTTAGGAAGTTGTCCTTAAGTCTTCTAAATTCTAAATCGTCAAAGATTTCCAAAACTTTTTCAGTATCGGGCGGACATACTTCAAAATCTTCTTCATTGAATTCTACAGGAACATCGAGCATTATAGTTGCTAATTGCTTGCTCAATAATCCTATTTCTGCGTTGGCTTCTACCTTTTCCTTCATTTTACCTTTTAACTTATCGGTATTTGCAAGGAGCGCTTCCATAGAGCCGAATTCTTTTAAAAACTTTTTAGCAGTTTTTTCACCTACACCTGGAAGTCCGGGAATATTGTCGCTGCTATCGCCCATCATTCCTAGAAAATCGATTACCTGTAACGGATCTGAAACTTCAAATTTTTTCTGAACCTCAGGAATACCCCAAGTTTCGTAGCCACCACCAAAAACGGGGCGATACATAAAAATATTATCTGAAACTAATTGGGCAAAATCCTTATCTGGCGTTACCATATAAGTTGTGTATCCTTCCTTTTCGGCTTTTTTTGCTAAGGTGCCAATAACATCATCCGCTTCGAAGCCTTCTTTTACCATAATTGGAATTTTCATGGCCTCCAGAATATTATAAATATAAGGAATAGCAAACCTAATAGCGTCTGGAGTTTCGTCTCTATTAGCTTTATAATCTGGAAATATATCGTTTCGTGCTTCGCTGCCACCTTTGTCAAAACAAACGGCAAGATGGTCGGGACGCTCTCTTTTTACTACATCTATAAGTGAATTCATAAACCCCATAACGGCTGAGGTATTTTGCCCTTTGCTGTTTATTTGTGGGTTTTTTATAAATGCGAAATATCCACGAAATATAAGCGCATAGGCATCAATAAGGAAAAGACGTTTTTTTTCTGACATAATAAAGAAGCTTATGCTTCAAAAGTAGAAAGAAGTATTTGGAATTTGGTCATTATACCAATAAAAAAAAGCCGCCCCCACAGCGACTTTTTCTCTAAAACTAGTTGAATTATGAAAACAACACTAGCTCCTAACTAAAAGGAACTTTGTATTTCAAAAATATTATAAATGCTTATGAGCCTTCTCACCTTTTTAGGTGATTTTTTCTAATTGAAACGATCAAAGATGTTTTTAAAAAGTGGTGTAGAGTAAATATCAAACTGATTAGAACACTTTAATCCATAAAAAAAAGTCGCCCCCACAGCGACTTTTCCCCCAAAACTAGTTGAATTATGAAATAAAAACTAGCTCTTATTTATAGAAAACTTTATACATCAAAACTACGGATACAAGGCTTCCTAGTGCTCACCCCTTTTGGTGATTTATAATTAATTTCTTGTATCACGATTAATTCAAAAAATATTGAAGATAATCTATTATACCAGTTTAATATTTAAAAATCACATTGGTATTACACCACAAAACTAAAAGGTGGACATACGGCAGAAGCCACCCTTTTGGGTGGTATTTATTAATCTTAAATCTGGGAATAAAACCTTAAGGTTATAGTGTTGTAGCGTGCTTTAGTTGTTTAGTAGTGTCCTCACTTTTACAATAGCCTTAGAGCGTGAGTGAATATCTAATTTTTCGTAGATGTTTTTAATATGTGTTTTTATGGTATTAATACTTACAAAATGGTCTGCTGCCATTTGGTTGTTCGTTTTACCTTGATAAATATCTTTTAAAACATCAAACTCTTTTTGGGTGAGAGGAGTGGGAATTGAATTATTTACTAAACCTATATGAAGAGTGTCAGTTTTATTAAACTGGTAAAAGTTAGAAACCGCAATTTCTATGGCTGTAAATAAGTCGGCTTCGTCAAATGGTTTTACAATGTAGCCCATAGGAAGCGTATGTTTTACCTTGTCTAGAATTTCTTTGTTGGAGTAAGAAGTTAAGTATAAAAACGGAATTTGATAAGTTGTGTTTATCTCTTCGGCAATAAGGATACCATCCAGATTATCGCCAAGATTAATATCGAGCAACGCGATGTCTGGCGAAGTGTTTGCAAGTAAATTTAGAGCGTCTTTTTTATTATATGCCAATCCAACTACATTGTAATTTACGTTGGATAGTGTCTCTCGAATATCTTCGGCTATTAATGGGTCGTCTTCTACAATAAGTACATTGATTGCGTTCATAATTAGCTAGTTTTTAAAATGGGGGATTATCAATGATATTTTTGTTCCTTCGTTTGAGGAGTTAATTTTTAAATCGGCTTTTAATTTATTGCTAAATGCCTTTATAAGTCTAAATCCTAAACTTGATACATGATCTACAGAAAAATCTTCCGGTAAGCCTTTCCCATTATCAATAACCGATAAAGTTAGCGTATCACTCGAAGATTTTAAAAGAATGTCTATTGCTCCAGAAGGTTTATTAACAAACGCATATTTTAAGGCGTTGCTAATTAGCTCATTAATTACGAGTCCAAGCGGAATAATCGTATCAATGTTCAGTTTTATGGGGTCTGCGTCTATATAAAGCTCAATCTTTTTATCTTCGGTTTTGTAATTCTTTATCAGATTTTTTGTCAATTTGCTTATATAGTCGCTAGCATCTACCCCGACAAGGTCTGTATCTTGATATAGGTTTTGATGAATTAACGCCATTGCTTTTACTCGATTTCGACCTTCTTGAATAGCTTGGGCAGCTTTTGGGTCGTTTATTTGGCGTTGTTGCAAACTTAAAAGAGAAGAAATAACTTGTAGATTGTTTTTTACGCGATGATGAATTTCTTTCAGAAGCATATTTTTTTCTTTTAAAGCACTTTCTAAAAGAACTTTTTTGCTCGCGAGAAGCATATTTTTCCTTCGGTTTTTAAAATAGAAGTAGGTTACCAATCCAAGTAAAATTCCTAAAAAAACCAAAATAATAATCAGTAGTATTTCATTTGCTTTTTTAGCTTCAAGTTCACGTTCTTTTTTTACGGTTTGATAGTTAGTTTCTAAATCGTATACCGTCTGATCTCGCTGTTTTGCCTTAATTTCTACATAAATGTCGTGATACTTATTTTGGTACTCCCACGCTGTTTTATAATCTTTAAAGGCATAAAAATATTTTGAAAGTGCATCGTATAAATTGCTTTTGGCTCTTAAAGCAGTAATATTTTCGGCTTCGATAGTTGCGCGTTGTATTTTTGATTGCATCCCAGTAGAGTCGCCTAATGCGGCCTTTGCTTCAATTAGGTACATTAGGTTTTTTTCAGAATCTAGATTGTCTGGATGAATTTCGACCGATTTTTCTAAATATGAAATTGCCTCATTATATTGTTTCTGACGAATAAATAAGTTTCCTAAGTTGGCATATACATTATAATCTAGTTCATGGCTTACATTCAAATTTAAGCTCTCAAGCATCCTCTCTTTTGCCTCTTCGTAATTTTGTAATGATGAATATATAGAGCCAATATTAATTAAGCACTTCTTTTGAAGATAGGTGTCTTTATCGTTTTTAGCCCTCTCGTAAGCAATATTGTAGTACTCCAGCGCTTTTTCAAAATTGTCGGAAGTATGAAACATTACACCAAGAGAATGATAAATGGACGAAGCATACGAAAGCTTGTTTTCTTCGCAAACTTGGATGCCTTCAAAGTAAAACTTGCTCGCTACATCGTAATTGCCAGTAACAATTTCGTGATACAAACCTTTACTTTCAAGAGACATTGCAATACCTAAAGGGTAGTTATTGTTGACTGAAATGTTGTAGCTTTTTTCAGCAAAAATTAGCGCACTGTCGTTTTCCTTCAAAGTATAGTCCCAAGCTTTATCTAAATAACCTTGAACCTTTTTTTGATAAGTTTCAACAGAGACCTGTTTCGTTTGAAAAGCTCGCTCGAAAGCAGAACCTTCAACTAAAAAGATAATTGAAATAATAAAAAGAAGAATATATTTCAACTCGTGGGGGTTTAGATTAGGGACAATATAGTGTTTTTTTAAAATAAACTAGAAAACATAATTGAGAAAAGAATTCATTTTAAGTGTAAAGCATTTAAAATCAAAGCGTATTTTTGTTGAAATAAATTTACGTACTAATGAATAATAAATTTTCTTTGGCAATTCACGGCGGTGCTGGTACCTTGGTAAAAGGATTGATGACACCCGAAAAAGAAGAAAAATATAAAACTGCTCTCGAAGAGGCTTTAGAATTTGGCTATGCCATTCTCGAAAAAAACGGAAAAGCAATTGACGCAGTTGAAGCAGCGGTTAAAAAACTTGAAGATTCTCCCTTGTTCAATGCAGGGCGAGGGAGTGTCTTTACCAATAAGGGCACACACGAAATGGATGCCGCAATAATGGATGGAAAAACTCTTAACGCAGGTGCTGTTTCATTAATTACTGGAATTAAAAATCCAATTTCGTTAGCTCACGATGTGATGAAAAAAAGCGATCATGTTTTTTTAGCAGGTGAAGGTGCCATGCTTTTCGCAGATAGCTTGGGATACAGTTTGGAATCGCCAGAATATTTTTATGATGAACTTCGTTACCAACAATGGCAAGAAATAAAGGATAGCGACTCTTTTCAATTAGATCATAGTTTAAAAAAAGACAGCAAATTTGGAACCGTCGGCGCTGTTGCTTGCGACAATGAAGGAAATATTGCAGCTGCTACTTCAACCGGAGGAATGACCAATAAACGTTGGGGTCGAGTAGGTGATAGTCCAATGATTGGCGCTGGAAATTACGCAAATAACCAAACCTGTGCAGTAAGTTGCACAGGTAGTGGTGAGTTTTTTATTCGGGGTGTTGTAGCCTATGATGTTTCTTGCTTAATGGAGTATAAAGAAATGTCTCTTGAAGCCGCTACAACAGAAGTAATTAATAAACGAATTCTAGAAATAGGCGGCGATGGCGGTCTCATTGCCGTAGACGCCAAAGGTAACATAGCAATGTCTTTTAATACCGAAGGAATGTACCGTGCTTTTAAAACTTCCGAAAACGAAAAAGAAGTCTTAATTTATAAATAAGGTTATCGTCATATTCCCTCACGGAAAAAGAAAATAACTTTCTAAATACCACTTATGAAAAACGGATTAGAGCATTTCAGCATCTGTTAATTTAAGGTGCATCGGTGAAAACTTCACTTTCCTTTTTTTAATATTCAGTAAATCGCCATTGGCAAGAATGTGGATTTTCAGGTTAGTTATAGACATTGGGGAACCTTCTTTTACTACCGCTTGATTATTGTGTATCAATCTTCTCGGGTCGAAAAGAATAACCATTCCAGAACCAATTACTTCACATTTATTTCCTTTTTTAATTACTAGGCCAGTATCTTCAGCCAAACCAATACCTACTCTATTTGGAAACCTAGCTACGGCTTCTGCCAATCTTCCAAATCGTCCACGACGTATAAAGTGAGAGTCAATAATAAAGTTATGGATGTAGCCCATTCCTTTACCCATACTCGTAGCTCCTTTAGTAAAAGCTTCTTGAATGCCTCCACCTGTTATCATTTCTTCGCTCATGCACATGGCACCCGCACTGGTTCCTGCAATAACAAATTTCTCGTTTTTATACTTTTCTTTTATTATTTTATCTAAAGAGGTGTCGCTTATATATTTAACTATTTTAGATTGATCACCACCGCTAAACATTACGCAGTTAGCTCTTTTCATTAACTCCAGAAATTCAGGGTTTTCAGCATCTTCACGGCTCCTAATGTCTATAACGTGAACATTGGTGCACTCTAGTTTTTCAAAAGCTTTCTGGTAAGTTTCACTAACTTCTACAGGAATACTCGATGCTGTTGGAATTACAACAATAGTTGCTTCAATTCCTCCGCTTTCTTTTACTACACGGGATAAAATACCTTCTTCGATATATTCTAATGTATATCGTTCATTTTCCCCATTTCCTTTATCTTCATTTCCACCTATGGGGATTAAAATTCCTTTTACGCTCATGGATAATTTTTGTTTGAGGGCAAAAATACGCTAAATGTTATAGAAATAAATTATATATTTATCAATTCCGAAATAAACCAACTAAACTAACATCTTATGCAAATTAGGGAAATTAATGCCATGCGAGGACCAAACTACTGGTCTATACGTCGTCATAAATTAATTGTAATGGTCTTAGACCTCGAAGAAATGGAGGAAC
>Ga0209075_1004232_pt1 | contig 11594 bp, 10 predicted proteins | sample Stecom2011_FD_187523 | JGI IMG/M metagenome (GOLD analysis project Ga0209075, IMG submission 187523) | Agricultural soil microbial communities from Utah to study Nitrogen management - Steer compost 2011 (SPAdes) (version 2) | ecosystem: Environmental > Terrestrial > Soil > Agricultural land...
GCAGCCGCAGCGTTGATCGAAGGCGCCATCGAAGGCTGCACGCAACCGGCCAACGCAATCACGCGACGGGCATGGTGCGGTGCGGGCCAGACGCCCGCCGGACGCGCCTCCGGCACCTTGTCCTTGAGCTTTTCCGGCAGCGCGCCCCGCACCAAACGCCCTGCTTTCATTGCGGCGCCGAACAGCTTCGCGTTGGGCACCAAAGTTTTCAGTGCCCAGCGGGTCAGACGATCACGGCCCGTGCGCGGGACGCGTTGGGCGACGACGTTGCGGCCGATATCGACCAGCTTGCCGTACTCCACCCCGGACGGACAGGTGGTTTCACATGCGCGGCAGGTCAGGCAGCGATCCAGGTGAAGTTGGGTGCGCGCGGTCGGCGTCGCGCCTTCCAGCACCTGCTTCATCAGATAGATGCGGCCACGCGGTCCGTCGAGTTCGTCGCCCAGCAATTGATAGGTTGGGCAGGTGGCGTTACAAAAACCGCAATGTACGCATTTGCGCAGAATTTCGTCGGCCTGACGGCCTTCCGTAGTGTCGCGGATGAAATCGGCAAGCTGTGTCTGCATTCCGAGGAACCCTCTTTTGCGCAGGATCGCGGCCGTGCCGCGCGCCTGCGAACACGTCATATTTCGCCGTAAAGACGGCCCGGATTGAAGATTCCGGCCGGATCAAAACGTTCTTTCAGCCGCCGATGAATCTCCATCAACGGCGCAGCCGGCGGTTGAAACACCGCGCCAGTGCGGTCACCCCCGCGGAACAATGTGGCGTGACCGCCCAACGCAGCCGCCACGGCACGCAGTTCAACGGCAGGCGCAAGACTGCGCAACCAGCGCTGCCCCCCGCCCCACTCGATCCATTGCGGCCCGGCCAGCGTCAGCGGTGGGGTGATGGTGGGCAACGCAATCCGCCACAGCGGCAGATCTCCGGCAAAGAAATCATGACGCTGCTCACGCACACTTTCCCACCACGCCGCAGCCTCATCATCGGCAATGCGCGCCCCGCCGAGACGTTCAATCGCCGCTTCAACCGCCGCCCGCGCGCCGGACAGACGCACGCGCAATACGCCCTCGTACCAGGCTGTTGCCGACACCGGCAGCGGCTGGGCCGCCCATTCATTCATGCATTCCAGCGCTTCGAGCTCGCTGCATTCAAATGCGAGCGTGGCCTCCATGACCGGACGCGGCAACACCTTCAGAGAGACTTCACAGATCGCGCCGAGCGTGCCGAGACTGCCGGCCATGAGACGGGACACGTCATAGCCGGCAACGTTTTTCATCACTTCGCCACCAAAGGACAGCAGCTCGCCCGCGCCATTCATGATCTTGATGCCGAGCACAAAATCGCGCAGCGCGCCGACCGCCATGCGCCGCGGGCCCGACAATCCACAGGCCACCATGCCACCGACGGTTGCATTCGCGCCGAAACGGGGCGGCTCGAAGGCCAGCCACTGGTTGTGTTCGGCGAGCAGTGCGCTCAGTTCGTCGACGCGTGTGCCGGCACGCACGGTCACCACCAGTTCGGTTGGCTCATAGCTGACGATGCCCGCATAGCCGCGAGTGTCGAACACCTTGCCTTGGGGCGCGCGACCGTAAAAATCCTTCGTGCCGCCACCTCGCAATTGCACTGGCTCGCGCTCATCCGCTGCGGTGCGGAAGGCGTCGCGCCATTGGTCGAGGACTTCATTCATCTTCTTTCCTCAAAAACGCGGTAGATCCGGATGCGGCAACTGGCCATCCTTGACGTGCAACTTGCCGTATTCGGCACAACGGTTCAGCGTCGGAATGGCCTTGCCCGGATTGAGCAGGCCGTATGGATCGAACGCCGCCTTGACTGCAAAGAAAGCGTCCAGCGTCGGGCGATCGAATTGTGAACACATCTCGTTGATTTTCTCGATGCCGACTCCGTGCTCACCGGTGATCGTGCCGCCAAGCTGAATCGACAGCTCGAGAATTTCAGAACCAAACGCCTCGGCGCGCTCAAGCTCGCCTTCCTGGTTGGCATCGAACAGGATCAAGGGGTGCAGATTGCCGTCGCCGGCGTGAAAGACGTTGAGGCAGCCGAGTCCGTATTTTTCTTCCATGCGGGCGATCGCGTCGAGTATCTCACCCAGATGCTTGCGCGGCACGGTGCCGTCCATGCAGTAATAATCGGGCGACAGTCGTCCGGCGGCGGGAAACGCGGCCTTGCGCCCGGCCCAGAAACGCAGCCGCTCCCCCTCGTCGCGCGACACACGGATTTCCGTGGCGCCGGCAGCCGCGAGCACTGCACGCATGCGTTCAATTTCCTCGATCACCTCTTCCGGCGTGCCATCCGACTCACACAACAAGATAGCCTTGGCGTCGAGCGGATAGCCGGCCTGGACGAAATCCTCGACCGCAACCGTCATCGCCTGATCCATCATTTCAAGTCCGGCCGGAATGATCCCCGCCGCAATCACCTTCGCGACGGCATCGCCGGCCTTGACGACGTCATCAAAGGCGGCCAGCACGCATTGCGCAAGTTGCGGCGTGGGAGTCAGGCGGACGGTGATCTCGGTCGCCACGGCCAACATTCCCTCGGAACCGATCATCACGGAAAGCAGGTCATACCCCGCCGAGTCTGGCGCACACGAGCCGAATTCGACAATCTCGCCATCCATCGTCACGCCGCGCACGCGCAATACGTTATGCAGGGTAAGGCCGTATTTCAGACAGTGCACCCCGCCTGAATTTTCCGCGATGTTGCCCCCAATCGAACAGGCAATCTGCGAAGAAGGGTCGGGCGCGTAATACAGATCATGCGGAGCGGCGGCTTCGGAAATTGCGAGATTGCGCACGCCGGGCTGGACGGTAGCGGTGCGCGCCAGCCGATCAATCGACACGATGCGACTGAACTTCGTCATGGAGAGTAATACGCCGTGCGCGTGCGGCAACGCGCCGCCCGACAGGCCGGTGCCAGCGCCGCGCGCGACCACCGGCACGCCGAGGTCACGACAGCATCGCAAGATCGCAACCACCTGCTCCTCGGTCGAGGGCAAGGCCACGGCGAGCGGCAGCTGGCGATAGGCGGACAGACCGTCGCACTCATAGGGACGCAGATCTTCGACTTCATGCAGCAACGCATCCGCCGGCAACAGTTTCGACAGCGCGGCCACCACCCGCGTTTGGTCGACCGTGGAGAAATCCCGATCCGCCTCGTTCGGTGGCGATGTTTCGATGGGGGCATTCATTCCAGACTCCCTTCCCTGTTCAGCGCCTGCCAACCTTTCTGCGATACAGATTTGTGGTCCCGGGTGGTCAGTGTGCGCACCGTAGGATTCGATGCTAGCGCAGCCTGCGTTTTGAAGCCACGAGAGTGTGCGCACACCCTCTTATTCTAAAAAGAAATAACAAGATCACTAATTTTACCTTTTAAGTTATTACAACGCGGCGCAAGATGAGCTCACGACGAGCGCGCTGGAACCCAGCCCACGCTCGCACCCTATTCACTTATCAGACAAGGATTTCCATCATGACGATCCGACTCGGCGACATCGCCCCTGATTTCGAACAGGATTCCACCGCAGGCACGATCCGTTTCCACGAATGGATCGGCGACAGCTGGGCCGTGCTGTTCTCACACCCGGCCGATTACACGCCTGTGTGCACCACGGAGCTTGGCTACACTGCCAAACTGCGCGACCAGTTCGCGCAGCGCAACGTCAAGGCCATCGCGCTTTCGGTCGATCCGGTCGATTCGCACCACGGCTGGATTGGCGACATCAACGACACCCAAGGCACCGAGGTCAATTTTCCGATCATCGCGGACCCGGACCGCAAGGTGTCGCAGCTGTATGACTTCATCCATCCGAACGCCAGCACCACCGCCACGGTGCGTTCGCTGCTGATCATCGACCCGTCCAAAAAGGTGCGCCTGATCATCACCTATCCGGCCAGCACCGGACGCAACTTTGATGAGATCCTGCGCGTCATCGATTCGCTTCAGCTCACGGACGAATACGCGGCGGCCACGCCGGCCAACTGGAATCCGGGCGAGGACGTCGTAATCGTGCCGACCCTGCAGGACGAAGATGAAATCAAGCGCCGCTTCCCCAAAGGCTACCGTGCGCTGCGCCCGTATCTGCGCATGACGCCGGATCCGCGCGAGCCGCAATAAGCCCTTCTGCGGTACGGCACCATGCTTTTGTCTGCCATTCGTCACCCCGGCGATTCTGGTAAGCTGCACAGCACTTTCGGTCGTGGCCTGACCCTTGGCCACCCACCTTCTGCAGCGACTGAGTTTCGCCCGAATGAACGAACAAGTGACGTGGCGCGATCGCCTGATGCCGTTTCTCGCCTGGCCTGCGCAATGGCGCGCGCTGGGCGTGCAGGGCGACATTCTCGCCGGCATCACGGTGGGGTTGGTGCTGGTGCCGCAGGCAATGGCCTACGCCCAGCTCGCCTCATTGCCGCCGCACATCGGGCTGTACGCAGCATTGCTGCCCACCATCATCGGCGCATTGTTCGGCTCTTGCGGCGCCATTGCGACCGGGCCGGTGGCGCTGACGTCCTTGCTTACTGGCGCCAGTCTGATCGCCGTCGCACGTCCCGGCACGGAAGGCTTTGTCGAGGCGGCCATCGTGCTTGCCCTGCTCTCTGGCGTCATTCAGCTCGCACTCGGCGGTCTGCGTCTGGGCTGGCTGCTCAAGCTGCTCTCGCGACCGGTCATGACGGGCTTCATCAGCGCCTCGGCCTTGCTCATCGCGCTGTCTCAGGTGCCGGCGCTGTTCGGCCTGAAGATGCTGCGCTCCGAGCATTTCATGCTCGACTTCCTGACCATGCTGGCGACCTTTACCCACGCGCACCTGCCGGCACTGGCGTTCGGGCTGGCGACGCTGGCAACACTGGTCATCATGCGGCGTTTTACACCGAAACTGCCGAGCGTATTGGTGGTGGTCGTGATCGCCACCCTTATCTCTGCAGTGACCGGTTTCGAAGCCGGTGGCGGCAGCGTCGTGGGCCACATTCCTGCGGGGCTGCCGGATCTCGTGCTGCCGCGCCCGGACTGGAATCTGGTCATCACGCTGCTTCCTGCCGCCTTCGTCATCGCGCTGGTGAGCTTCATGGAAGTGACGGCCAGTGCCAGCGTGATCAGCGCTCGCACGGGCGAGCGCTGGCGTCAGAATCAGGAATTGATCGGTCAGGGACTGGCCAAAATGGCGTCCGCATTCAGCGGCGGCATGCCCGTATCGGGGTCCTTTTCACGTTCAGCGCTGAATTTCTCCAGCGGTGCACGCACCGGCCTGTCGTCCTTGATCGCCGCCGTGTTCGTGCTCGTCACCCTGCTGTTTCTGACGCCGTTGCTGTGGCATTTGCCCATCGCAGTGCTCGCGGCGGTGATCATGCTGGTGGTCTTCAACCTGTTCGACCCCAAGGCGTTTCCGCGCGCCTGGCAAGCGAGCCGCGACGATGGCATTGCCGCCACGGCCACCTTCATCTCGACGCTGATCTTCGCGCCGAACATTCAGAACGGCATCCTCGTCGGCCTGCTGGTTTCGTTGTCGCTGATGTTGTATCGCGACATGCAGCCGCGCGTTGCGTTGCTTGGCCTGCATCCGGACGGGACGTATCGCGACCTCAAGCGCTTCGAGCTTGCCCATCCGCACCCCAACCTGGTCATCATGCGCTTCGACAGTGCGTTGACGTTCGTGACCGCGGAGTGGTTCGAAGACACGGCCAACGAGGCGCTCAGGGCACAACGCGACGTGCGCACCCTGCTGGTCTCAGCGGCCGGCATCAACAACATCGACGCCACCGGCCTGCACACGATTTCCATGCTCGCCGAACGTCTTGCTGCGAAAAACCATACGCTGGCTTTCTGTGGCCTGAAAAAACAGGCCATCGATGCGATGGAAAACACCGGCCTGTGGCAACGGCTGGAACCCCACGCGCATTACCGCACCGAACAGCACGCGCTGGAAGTCTTGCTGCAAGAACTGCCCCCGGCGGAGCCCGACCCCCAGGCTTCCGGTTAATACCGCAGTCGGGCGCACGTTCGGCGCTTGCAATCCGACTGGCACGCGTGCCGCTTCGTGTTTATTGCAATGCGCCCGCGAGTCCCGCTTGCTGCCGTTCGCCCGCGATTTCATTACGTTTCTGCATTCTTTATTCATGCACTCCCCACGCATGGGGAAGACGCCCTGCTGCGTCCGCTTTTCATTCAATCAGGAGAAGTCTGTCATGTTTGTCCCACTTTCCGCTCGCCCTGTCCGGATCGCCAGCGTCGCGCTTCTCGGCGCAGCGATGTGGCTCAGCGCCCCCGCCCTGCACGCTGAAGAATTCGCGCCGTACGGCACCGCCAAGGTCAGCATGCACGAATACCCGACCCTCAACGCGGTATTCGACCTCAATTACGAGGATCCGCAACAGCTCCACACCCTGCACGCTTTCATCAACAACACCCGGAAGCCGCTCAAGGGCAAGATGGTGGTTGTGTCGCACGGCCCGGAATTGCGCACTTTCGCCAAGGAAAACTACGAAAAGTATCAGCCGATCGTCGACAAGCTCGCTGAACTCGCGCGTGAAGGCGTCGAATTCCGCATGTGCAACAACGCCCTGCGCGCCGCCGGCTTCCAGCCTGAAGACATGCACGGTTTCATCACCGTCGTGCCGGCAGGTTTCGCGGAAATCGCGCTGCTGCAGAGCCAGGGATACGAATACATCAACCCGATCCCGCTCCCTGTTCGCAACGTGCGCGCCCTGGATCAGCCAGGTGAGTGATACGCTGCCGTCCACGTCGTGAGCTGGCTTTTGTCACACAACTCCTTGACCTGTCGAACTTTACCCTTCAAAATACGGGGTTTCGTGTAACACCCTTCCTCTGGAGCAAGACCATGTACGCGGTCATAAAAACCGGTGGCAAGCAGTATCGCGTTGCTGCCGGCGAAAAACTTAAAATCGAACAGATACCGGCTGACGTGGGCTCCGAAATCAACCTCGACCAGGTTTTGATGGTCGGCGAAGGCGAGTCGGTCAAGATCGGCACACCTTTGGTTTCGGGCGCCTCTGTCAAGGCCACCGTGGTTTCCCACGGTCGCCACGACAAAATCCGCATCTTCAAGATGCGTCGTCGCAAGCATTATCAGAAGCGTCAGGGCCATCGCCAAAACTACACCGAAGTTCTCATCCAAGACATTTCGGCCTGAGTCAGGAGGTAATACGACATGGCACACAAAAAAGCCGGCGGCAGTTCCCGTAACGGTCGCGATTCAGAATCAAAACGCCTGGGCGTCAAGCGCTACGGCGGCCAAGCCGTCCTCGCGGGCAACATCCTCGTTCGCCAGCGTGGCACGCAGTTCCACCCGGGTGACAACGTCGGCATCGGCAAGGATCACACCCTGTTCGCGCTGACCAACGGCACCGTGCAGTTCTCGGTCAAGGGCGCCCAGAAACGTCGCACCGTGACGATCGTGCCCGAAACGGCCTGAGCGTCCCCTCGACGCCTCAAAAAGCCCTATCCTTGCGATAGGGCTTTTTTGTTTGTCGTCCCTGCGGCCATCCACAGCGAAAAACACCATGAAATTCTTTGACGAAGCGCGCATCGAAGTCTCCGCGGGCGACGGCGGCAACGGCGCAGCGTCGTTCCGACGCGAAAAGTTCGTGCCGCGCGGCGGTCCGGACGGCGGCGACGGCGGCCGCGGCGGGAGCGTCTATGTAGTCGCTGACCGCAACCTCAACACGCTGATCGATTTTCGCTTCGCACGTCATTTTCCCGCCCAGCGGGGCGAAAACGGTCGCGGCTCGGATTGTTACGGCAAGGGCGGCGAAGACATCACCTTGCGCATGCCGGTGGGCACCGTCATCACCGATGCGGAAACGGGCGAGCTGATTGTCGATCTCGACGAGGATGGCAAAAAGGCACTCCTCGCGCGCGGCGGCAAGGGCGGGCTGGGCAACCTACATTTCAAGACGAGCACCAACCGTGCGCCCCGCAAGCGCACCATGGGCGAAGAAGGCGAGAAACGGATGCTGCGGCTGGAACTGAAGGTGCTGGCCGACGTGGGTCTGCTGGGTCAGCCAAACGCCGGAAAATCAACCTTCATCCGCGCCGTCTCGGCGGCCAAGCCGAAAGTGGGCGATTATCCGTTCACCACGCTCAGCCCCAGTCTCGGCGTGGTGCGTACGGCGGGCGAGCGCAGCTTCGTCATTGCCGACATTCCCGGCCTGATCGAAGGCGCAGCCGAAGGCGCTGGCCTCGGCCACCGCTTCCTGCGTCACCTTGCGCGCACCCGCGTGTTGCTGCATCTGGTGGATCTGGCACCGTTCGATCCGGACGCCGACCCGGTGCGGGACGCCCAGGCCATCGTCGCCGAACTGCAGCGCTACGATGAAACGCTGTACGCCAAGCCGCGCTGGCTGGTGTTGAACAAGCTCGACCTGATTCCCGAGGAAGAACGCGAAGAACGCATCGCGGCCTTCCTGGACGCCTACGGCCCGGTTGAACGGCATTTCGCGGTCGCCGCGATCAACGGCGAAGGCTGCCGCGAACTGACCTGGGCATTGCAGGAGTTCATCGACGCGGAAAACGAACGCCTCGCGGCCGAACGCGACGCCGCGAACGAAGATCCGGACACTTCCCGCAACGACACCTACGATCCGATCGCATGAGAGACAAGCTGCGCTCGGCGCGCCGCCTGATCGTCAAGGTCGGCAGCACGCTCGTGACCCGCAACGGCGCCGGCCTCGACAAAGCCATGATGGCTGACTGGGCTCGCCAGATCGCCACCTTGCGCGCTGCCGGCAAGGAAATCGTGCTGGTTTCTTCCGGCTCGATCGCCGCCGGCATGCAACGCCTTGGCTGGACGAAACGTCCGCACGCGATCCACCGTCTGCAAGCCGCCGCCGCCGTCGGCCAAATGGGACTGATCGAAGCCTACGAAGAGGCCTTCTCCGCGCATGGCATCCAGACTGCGCAAATCCTGCTGACGCACGACGATCTGGCTGATCGCAAACGCTATCTCAATGCCCGTTCGACGCTCTCCAGCCTGCTCGAACTGGGCGTGGTGCCGATCATCAACGAAAACGACACCATCGTCACCGACGAAATCAAATTCGGCGACAACGACACCCTGGGCGCGCTGGTGGCCAATCTGACCGAGGCCGACGCACTCATCATCCTCACCGATCAGCGCGGTCTGTTTACCGCCGATCCGCGCAAACGGCCCGACGCCACGCTGGTGAGCGAAGAACGTGCGGAAAACGTTTCGCTCGAAGCCATGGCAGGCGGCGCCGGCAGCAGTCTTGGCAAGGGCGGCATGCTCACCAAGGTGCTCGCGGCGCGACGTGCTGCACGCAGCGGCACCCACACCTGCATCGCCAGCGGGCACGAACCCGATGCGTTGATCCGACTGGCTTCCGCCGAAGCGCTCGGCACCCTGCTCTACGCCACCAGCACGCCGCTTGCCGCGCGCAAGCAATGGATGGCGGACCACCTCACGCTGGCCGGCAGCCTCGTTGTCGACGACGGTGCAGCCAGCGCACTGGCCAACGGTCGCAGCCTGCTTCCCGTGGGCGTCACCGAAGTGGCAGGAGAATTCGAACGCGGCGCAATCGTTGCCTGTCGCAACCGAGCAGGCGACGAAATCGCACGAGGTCTGGTGAATTACAGCAGTTCGGAATGCCGCCGCATCGCGCGCCAACCGAGTGATCGCATCGCCAGCTTGCTCGGCTATATCGACGAGCCGGAATTGATTCACCGTGACAACATGGTGGTTCGCTAAAGCGTCGCGTCATCCTCCGCGCATACGCGCAACTTCAGAATTCGGGCAAAAACAAGCGCGTTCTCGACGCAGCTTACCCCGCGTTCCGGCCGGCGGAAGACGCGTACACCCGGTTATTCGACCTGTGCCGGCGCTCCTCTCAGGACTTCCCGCACTTCTCCTGCCGTTACCCGCGTGAGAACATGTTCTGACCATGAGCTATGTATTGGCACTCGATCAGGGCACGACCAGTTCCCGCGCAATGGTGTTCGATCAAGACGGACGGATGTGCGGCGCCTCGCAGCGCGAGTTTCGCCAGCATTATCCGCAACCGGGTTGGGTCGAACACGATGCGCATGAAATCCTGACCACGCAGATCGACTGTGCGCGCGCCGCCATCGCCGAAGCAGGTATTGCGCCGTCCGCAATCACCGGGCTGGGCATTGCCAATCAGCGCGAGACCACCGTGGTGTGGGAACGTGCCACCGGACAGGCCATTGCCCCTGCCATCGTGTGGCAAGATCGTCGCACCGCGGCCGATTGCGAGCATTTGCGCAAAGCCGGTCACGCCCCGACGATCCGGCGCACCACCGGCCTCGAACTGGACGCCTATTTTTCCGCCACCAAGCTCGCATGGATTCTGCGCAAGACGCCCGGCGCACGCGCGCGGGCGGAGCGCGGAGAGCTGGCTTTCGGCACGATTGATACGTGGCTGATCTGGCATCTGAGCGGCGGCGCGCTGCATGTCACCGATCCGGGCAACGCTGCGCGCACGATGCTCTACGACATTCATCGCGGCGAATGGGACTCCCACCTGCTGACGCTGTTCGACATCCCTGCCAAGCTGCTGCCCACGGTGGTCGACAGCATCGGCGTATGCGGTCATACGCGTGCGGACCTGCTGGGCGCGGCCATCCCCATCGCCGGCATCGGCGGCGACCAGCAAGCAGCCACCTTCGGACAGGCCTGCTTTGCGCCGGGCATGGCCAAACAGACCTACGGCACCGGTTGTTTTCTATTGATGAACACCGGCGAACAGCCGGTGGAATCCCGCAATCGACTGCTGACGACGATCGCATGGCGCCAGGGTGACCGGCAGATCTATGCGCTGGAAGGCAGCATCTTCATTGGCGGCGCCTTGGTTCAATGGTTGCGCGACGAACTGGGCATCATTGAGCGCGCCGCCGATATCGAAGCACTGGCCGCCACTGTGCCGGACAGCGGCGGAGTGGTGCTGGTGCCCGCGTTTACCGGCCTTGGCGCACCCTACTGGGATCCGCATGCGCGTGGCACGCTGCTGGGCCTCACACGCGGCACCACGCGGGCACATATTGCGCGCGCCGCACTGGAGGCGATTGCCCTGCAAACCGTTGATCTGGTTACCGCGATGGATCGCGACGGGGCGTGTCGACTGACCGAACTGCGCGTCGACGGCGGCGCCGCCGCCAACAATCTGTTGATGCAGATGCAGGCCGACCTCCTTGGCGTGCCGGTGGTGCGCCCCGCCCTGCTTGAAACCACCGCCCTCGGGGCGGCGTGCCTGGCCGGCCTGGGGTGCGGTATGTGGTCTGACCAGGCCGAACTCGCCGCACACCGCCTTGAGGCGGCACGTTTTCAGCCGCGCATGTCGAGTGACGCACGCGAGGCAATCCTGGCGCGCTGGCACCGCGCGGTAGAGCGCGCATGCGACTGGGCCGACGGCGGATAGGCCCTTCCAATCACCACACACCTCTCGACGCCCCTCCAAAGCCGTCTTATAGTGATCCCAATCACCTGTCGCGGAGAGAAAGAATGATCACCATCGATCACGGCCCGCAAAGAATTTCGGTCGCGATATTCGGCAAATTCACCCTCGCCGATTATCAGGAATTTGAAGAAC
>Ga0209075_1004233_pt1 | contig 11592 bp, 6 predicted proteins | sample Stecom2011_FD_187523 | JGI IMG/M metagenome (GOLD analysis project Ga0209075, IMG submission 187523) | Agricultural soil microbial communities from Utah to study Nitrogen management - Steer compost 2011 (SPAdes) (version 2) | ecosystem: Environmental > Terrestrial > Soil > Agricultural land...
CGAGAATGGAGACTGTTTAAATGATTTTTCCTGATTACATGAATTAAGAAAAAGACATAGAATCAGAAAATTTAATATTGTTCTCATAGGTAAATTAATTATCGATCACATTTTCTTCCAGATTTGTGAAAATAACTGGACCAAAGATAGAATATTATTTTTTAAGAAGTTGATTTAATTAGAGTTGTTTTTTGAGCTTGCGTATTATTCTATTTTTAATGCTTTTGCAGGATTTATCTTCATTGCTCTTCTTACCTGCCATGTTAGTGTAAGCAACGATACTCCAGCTACCACAAGCATTGCAATTACAAACAACCACCATGATACTGTGGTTTTGTGGGCAAAACTTTCCATGAGTTTATATACTATTAAAAAAGAAATCGGTATTGCTACTGTAAATGAAAAGGTAAGCAAGAATATATATTTTCTTAATAGTAGTCTCATAATATCTTTTGAAGTGGCACCATTTACTTTTCTAAGAGCAATCTCACGATAACGCTGACGAACATCAAATAAAGAAATTGCAAATAAACCCAAGCATGAAATAATAATCGCGATTAAGGCTAAGGAAATGTAGATGTTACTAACTCGTATATCTTCTTCATATAATTCTTTAATTCGATCATTCCAGAATGAATATTCAAAATCAGTTTTTCCATATAAATCTACATTTAAATCTTCAAAGAAGTTAAATACTTCATTTTCTTTTCCATGAGTTATGCGGGCAACAACATATTGGTCAAAAGAATTATCTTCCTCAAATAATATCAATAATGGTGTAGTTGATTGAGATAAATGTCCTGTATTAAAATCTTTAATAACACCCACAATTTCATATGGTTTATTTTCGCTCTTATTATCTGCCATCCATAGAGCTGTTTCAGGTTGCAAGAACTCCTTATTAATATTCTTAATATTAAAATATTTTTTAGCTGTTTCATTAATAATAGCTCTATATTGAAAAGGAACGTCAGTGCTGTCCCATAAGCGACCTTCAAGTATTTGAAAATTAAACATTTCAAGATGTTTAACTGACATGTTAATCAAAGCCACACTTTTGTACTCATCATCACTCAGTTTTTTTACAGATAATACAGGTTTTAATGTGTATTGAGGCTCAAGAAAGATCCATTCACTAAATAGAGGTGAACTGTTCATCCTTTCCTTTATAATTTCGACTCTTTCATGTAATTGTTTGTTACGTTCAATAAATGCATCGAAATTATTAAAATCAGTCGGGTTATTTAGATTTAGGAGTCTAGCTGTAATAACGTTATCAATATTGTAGCCTAATTCGGCCTTTAACATAAAATTTAATTGTTTCATAAAGTACATTGCAGTAACTACAATGCTAAATGTGATAACATATTGAATAAATAAGAACAATTTGCGGTATTGAAATGATATTTTACTTACTTGCTTTGAAAAGTTATATTTATAATATGGAAAAACACTTGTAATTAGTGGTAAAAAGAATAATAATCCAACTGTTAACCAGATGCTGAAAGCTTTATCTGGTATAATTATTAGTTTATAACTGTTAAGTATATTATCTCCAAAGACTTCTAATATTAGCCATGCAAAAAATATGGATATAGATGCTTGTATAAAATTTTCGAGATAGATTTGATGAAAAACTTGCCTAGGTTTTGCTCCATAAACTTTCTTTAATTCAAACTCTCGTGCTCGTTTATAAGTAACAACGTTATATATACTTATGAAATTGAAAATTCCTACTAATATTATAAGTATAGATGCTAACGAGAGAATGGTTATAGCTGAACGGTTACCTTGTTTGAATATACTCTCATAACTTTTAACCTCTACTGGTGAATTGAGGTAAAAATCCTCAAAAGGAATAAGTTGGTAGCGCACTGCTATATCTCCATAATGTGAATAGTTTCTATACTCCTTGTTTTTCTTATTAATTTGGTTGAAGTCGGCTCCCTTATATAGCTTGACCAAACTATAATTTTTACGAAACCAATAATCCTGACTAGTTATATTAATGATTAAGTCGAAATCGAATACAGACTTAGTTTCAGCTTCACCTATAACTCCAATAATAGTCAAAATCTGTCCTGTTGAATGTTGTATTTTTTCACCTATAGGGTTTTTATTCTTTAAAACACGTTTTGCGAAATTATCTGTAATTATGGCATCCGTGGGTGATTTTAAAGTATTAGTTCCATATAATACTGGATAAGGAATTATTTTCAAAAAATTACTGTCGGCAACAAGTATATTAGTAGAGAATTGATTTTCATCAACATTAACCCAATCATCCACAAAAGTTATCATGCGGCTATATTTTTCAACTGTAGGATCTATAAGAGGGTCAATGAAATTTTTGTCTCCGTTAGGATTACTGGCACCACCTAAATGAGTGGTCGAATTTTTATATTGCACTGTCATCAGATATAAACTCTCTAACTCAGGTACAAAACCATTAACAGTAGCTTCCTGATGAATATATTTGGTAAGTAACACAAAACATGTTATACAGATTGTAAGACCTGCAATGTTCATAATGGTGTATATTCTAAATTTAAAGAGTGTTCTGAATGTTAGTTTAAAAATATTCATGTGTCTGAAATGTGTTTTATTCCGATTTTACCACCTCTGCCGGATTCTCCTTGGCAGCTTTTATAACTCTAAAAATCATACTTCCCATCACAATAAGCAACACAAGCGCAAACACCCCTGCAAATAGCCACCATTCCATCGCTACACGACGTGTATACTGCTCAAGCCAGCGCTGCATAACAAATACTCCTAATGGGAAAGCAACAGCCGATGAAGCAATTGTAATCCAGAGATACTGTCTAAAGAAGAGCATAAATATCTCTTTAATGCTTGCCCCATTTACTTTGCGAATGGCAATCTCTTTGCGGCGACGGTTACAAGCAAGTGTTACCATTGAGTAGATGCCGAATACAGAAATTAATATTGCAACACCTGTCATTACTAATAATAGAAAGAGAAGATATCTTTCCGATTTGGTAAAATCTTTAAAAATCTCGTTTATATCCATCAGATGAAAAGTGTAATATGAAAATCCTGTTCCCTCAGTTAAAGGAAATTTTTTAGAAAACCAATCAAACACTATTTTTTTAATACTATCATTTCCGGCTCTGAAAGTAATATTTCTACACATTTGCTGATCATCCGAACGAGTAATTCCGTATAGGGTAGGTACAATTTTTATTAAAGGACTTTCAACTTGCAGATCTGGAATTACCCCTATTATTGGTTCAGATCCTCTTACTAGTTTACCCAATGCATTATTCTCAAGTAAACGATTGCCCGATTCATTAATATAATATGCACTTTGTTCTTCAGGAAGAATATCACGACCTTCGAGTAAAGGGATTTCGAGAAATTCTCTTGCTTTTATATTCATGAACCTAATAATGAAATTATGAGTTTCAGACTTTTGTTCTTCATCAATAATTTCAGTGGGTGTTACACGTCTTATTTGTGACCATGTGAATAGATTCTCGGTATTCGTAATAAAATCTCCAATTTCAGGGATAGATTTTATTTCAGCTATAGGAATATTATTATTATTTGTGCCAAAAACCATTAAATTATTACGATTATAACCCACCCGTTGATCTATTAAATTGTATTGATTATACATAACAGTTGAGGAAAAAATCAATAATATGCCAATACATATTTGAACGAAAATTGCAATGTTAGAGAAGCTAACTTTCAATTTATTATCCGCTTTAATTTTCAGATGGAGGTTATAGTGGATATTATTTCGTACAAAACTATTAATAACTATGAATGTAATACCTGTAGTTGCGAGAATGATTAGAAGACTATATAACAGTACATATATAAGGAAATAACTTTTAGAAGCCACAATTAAGGAGAATCTGCTAAATAGAGGAAAAAGCAATTCTGTTAATATAATTCCTATAAAGATTGATGTAAACAGAATGATGATGAATTCCCATAACAATAATAGAATTATATTTTTGTAAGATGCTCCATTTATTCTATTTAATGAAAACTCACGTGTTCTTATTTTTACACGAGATGTGAAAAGCATTATGTAATTTATTAATGCACACAATATAACGAGTAGTGACACGATAGAAAATTGCTTTAGTGCTGAAAATTTTATTACTGTTACATTTTCATAATTTGGATGCAGGTAATTTGCTTTTCTAAGAGGGATTATTTTATATGAATGATACGAAATGGTTCCGTCTTGTTCTTTAATTTCAAGATTTTCTAATCTGTTACTTATATTTTCAATTGAAGCACCTTCATGAATTCGGATGTAAGTATATCCAAAATTATGATTCCAGCTACTAATTTCTAAATTACCTTCCATTGGATTACTAACATTCAAATAGCGGAAAGCCACATTACTGGATACCGGATAATCGTTGACAATAGCAATTGGGGTTAATGATAACGAATCAATATAAGTGTTCATATGCATTGGTGTAATATCCCATTTTTCAGCTAAGCTTTTTACAACCACTGTGGATTGCTCTGGTAAAGGAGCAGGATAGGAAATGTTCACTTCGGGATAAAAAACACTGAAGAATGCTGTATCGGTGCTCACCGAAAATCGGCTATCCTTTACAAACTGACTTCTTTGGTTTAATGAAATATTTTCAGGATAAATAGACTGACTTGATAAAACATTACTCGCAGCAATTACTTCGGGAAAGTTTGTTCTTAAATAATCTGTTAACCCAACTGAAGTATGATTGAAAATACTTTTCGAATTGTTGGGTACTACTTTATAAATCTGGTCTGCATGTAGGTTATGCTTATCATACCCCTTTTCGTATCTTATCCACGATAGGGTGAAAGAGAAAGCAGTGAACCCAATAGCCAGTCCCAAAACACTAATAATGCTTTGGGTTTTGTATTTCAGGATGTTTCTCCAGGCAACTTTAAAGTAGTGTAAAATCATTTGGGCATCATTTTATCAAGCATATTATCTAACATTTTCCAGAAACCACTTTCGTTCATGAAATTCACTAATGAGTCAGATAAACGTTTTGCTTTTTTATCTTTATTTCTTATTTTCTTAATAGATAATAATTCTTTTCGCATCTTTACTGCTTGAGAGGTAAACGACTCGTAGAACTCCCTGATATCTTCTTTTTCAAATATTTGTATATCGCCCATACCCTGGTCGTTCAGCTTGAAATCTAAATTAGAAAGTAGACTAAATGCTGTTTCTAAACTATCCATAGAGATGTCTTTGTTTTGCTCAATCACACCATCCAAAACAACAACCATACTATCAATAGCAATATTCAACTCCTTATTTGATAGAGTGTCGAAGCTTATAATTAGTTGAGCCTCCAACTGCTCTTTTAATTGAGTTCTTAACTGCTCTTTTAATTGAGACACCAAATTATCGGGATCAAAAAACAAAGACTCATTTTCACTTTCAGCGTCGCTATTTTGGGCACTAATTGTAAAAGCAAACAGACTAGTAAATAGATAAAGTAAAAGATGCTTTTTCATGTTATTTTTATAATTTATATTGATATTTATTCCGATTTAACCACCTCTGCCGGATTCTCCCTGGCTGCTTTAACAACTCTAAAAATCATACTTGCCATAACAATAATCAACACAAGGGCAAATACAGCTGCAAAGATCCACCATTCCATAGATACTCTTCGCGTATACTGCTCTAACCAGCGCTGCATTACATAAACTCCAATTGGGAATGCCACAGCAGATGCAGCAATTGTAATCCAGAGATACTGTTTAAAAAATAGCATAAATATCTCTTTAACTGTAGCACCGTTTACTTTGCGAATGGCAATCTCTTTTCGGCGACGGTTACATGCAAGTGTTACCATAGAATAAATGCCAAATACAGCTATTAGAATGGCAACAGAAGTCATTGCGGATAACAAGATAAGCAAATAACCCTCCGATTTAGTATAGTCCGCATAAATCTCCTCCAAATTATTAAACCTAACAAATCTGCCTCCCTGGTAATCTACAAGCTGATCGAGCTTCTTTTCAATCGACTCTTTAAAGCCATCTTTATACTTATATGCAAAAGAGTTGAAGTCTCTTGAGATGCCCTCAGCTTCCGACGAAGGTACCAGTGCCGTTTCTAAATCATACTCCCCCGTTTCAGGGTTCTTAACTTTAGCCTGCGAATCCATTCTTTCATGAAGAGCATAAACAGTAGGCATCACCGGTAGAGAAGGTGGATCGATATTAATATCTCTAATTACTCCAACAACAGTAAAAATGCTTATTTCTTCTCCCAGAGGATTATCTAATCCAAGTTGATTCACTGCAGTTTCATTAATTAAGCAAGTATTCCTCTCTCCATATTGGATATTTCGACCTTCAATGATCTTAAATTCAAAAAAATCTACAACCTCTGGTTCATGAAATTTAATCAAATCAACATTAATCTCTTCATTATATGCTGTTTTATATTGTAATGACGATGTAAAATTCCTCGGCAAGAACTGTCCATTGAAAAATATTGCATCTTCAACCCCGGGAATCTTTTCAACAGCATCTTTAGTAAAATGTACATTACTCTGAAAAGTGTTAATGTTAAAGCGATTAAAACCAATATCGCTCTTATTAAGAGTTTTATATTGATATAAAAATATCGAAGTACAGAAGCATAACAGAATGCCAACTAAAAGCTGCAAAAAGAGACTTACTTTAGTGAAGTTATGGTTCACACTCTTCGATATATCTTTGTTATTCAGGATGTAAATCGATATTGACAAAATAATAGCCGAGAATATAAGAATGAAGAACCCATAGAATATCATCTCATTTATAAAAAATGATTTCGGAGCATCAATTTCCGATAATTTAGAGAATGGCGAATAAAGCAGTTCTATCAAAATTGCACTTATAAAAAGAGAGAATAACAGAACTAATCCAATTTCTGTAATAAGAAGTTTTAGAATACTGATATTAGATGCGCCGTTTACTTTTCTTAGTTTTGATTCTCGACTTCTTAATCTGATATTATTAATAAAAAGCATCAGATAATTGAAGAGTGCACTCAAAATCACCAAGAATGAAACAGTTATAAATATCTGCAGATGAGAGTATTTAATCTTTGCTTTATCAGGAGGATAGGTGTAATGCGTCTCTCTTAGAGGAACAAGAATAAAAGACATTACTCCCTGCATCGAGCCCTCAATATCTACATATTCTAATTTAGATTTAAGCGATTCAACATCAACATTGTCGTGTAGGCGAACAAACATTGAGTTAGAATAGTGACACCATGGACAATCAGGATCTTCATAAAGGCGGCGAATATACATTAAATCAAATGGAACATTAGTCTGCACCGATGGTAATCCCTCAATTATATTATTTACTGTAACACCTAGTGTATCATTATATTGTCCAAATCGGTTTCTGTCAATATTCATACTCTTAGCTGCTTTATCAGATATAATAAGATAGTCTTCATCATCAACAATGTTAATATTAATCTTAATGTGAGGATAAAATACTTTAAAGAAGGAAGTGTCAGCCAGCATTATATCTGCATCTCTTATTACAAAATCTCCAAATTTGTCTCTGATATCACTTTTTGCCTGATTTATTGCCGTAACTGCTTCAACCTCAGGAAACCCCTCAAGATATTTTTTTAAAGGTACAGGAAGATCATACTGCACACCATTTTCGTTTCTGTTGTTTAACTTAAAAACCCTATATATCCTTTCAGCATCAGCAATATGTTCATCAAATCCTTGTTCAAAACGAATCCACGAAAGAGTAAAAGCAAATGCAGTAAAACCAATAGCCAATCCCAATACACTAATAACACTCTGTGTTTTGTATTTAAGGAGGTTCCTCCAGGCAATTTTAAAGTAATGACGAACCATATATACATTCTTTTTTATTCCGATTTAACCACCTCTGCAGGGTTCTCCTTAGCAGCCTTTATAACTCTAAAGACCATACTTGCCATCACTATAACTAGCACAAGTGCAAGCACCCCTACAAAGAGCCACCATTCCATAGATACACGGCGTGTATATTGTTCAAGCCATCGCTGCATAACATAAATTCCTATTGGGAAGGCAACAGCAGACGAAGCAATAGTTATCCAAAAATATTGCTTAAAAAAGAGCATAAATATCTCTTTAACAGTAGCCCCATTTACTTTACGTATGGCAATCTCTTTACGACGGCGGTTACATGCGAGGGTTACCATGGAGTATATACCGAAAATAGCTATAAGAATGGCTACCGAGGTCATTACAATTAAAAGTATGAGAAGATATCTTTCCGATTTGGTATATTCAGCATAAAGTGCCTCCATGTTACTCATCCTAACAGAACCATTGCCAACTTCCTCAGTAATTAATTTTTTTATTTCTTCTTCTGTGCTAATTCGATATCCATCAGTATATTTATAGGCATAGGCTTTTGTTTCACGTTTACCACTTCCCCATTTTGTAGGCTGGCTTAATCTATACACAGTAGGTAGTACTGGCAACAAAGGTGAATCAATATACATATCTTGAACTACACCCACAACAGGCACGTCATTTAAAACCGGAAATTCATCTTTTTGCAAAGAAAGCAACCGTTGCGCTGTTTGGTTTATAAGATATGCATTTTCTCCTTCAAAAATATTTCTTCCTTCAATTAAATTAATCTCAAAAAAGTCAATGTATTCAGGTCCAAATATTGTAAATTCATGTAATGTATATTTTTTATCATTTATCTCTACCGAAGTACTACTTGTATAACTCTTTGGCAAGAAATTGCCTCCATACCTAATTATATCCTCCACGCCCTCTATTTTTTTAACTTCATTAAAAGGAATATCATTTGGCTCGGTAAACATGGTGTTGATATTATGTCGGTTAAAACCAATATAATTGCTATTTAAATAGTTGTACTGATATAGAAATATTATAGTTGAAAATAAAAGTAAAACACCTATAACTAGTTGAAGTGAAATTGAAATAAATGTGAATTTTTCTTTAACCAGACTCTCTCTTATAGTTTGTTTCATAAAATACCTAATTGGCAAGTATGATGTTATTACAGAAAGTATCAATATAGCTAACCCAAATAGTATAACATCGTATATAAATATAGATTTAGTTGCTTCAATCATTGAAAACTTTATAAACCAAGGAAATATTATTTCAGTTATAACCAAACCTAATAGTAGTGCCATAAACAGTAATAGTAAGAATTCACAAAACAACAAAAGTAAAAGTTGTGATGTAGAGGCTCCATTAGCTCTTTGTAATGATAATTCTCTGCTTCTAATTTTCATTCTACTGATAAACAGCATCAGGTAATTAAATAAGGCACAGAAAATAACAAGAAAAGAAATTATAGAGAATATTCTTATGTGATTAAATTTAATTGATATCTGATTATCAGGATGTGTGATACGTAACTCTTTTAATGGTACAATTTTAGCCTGATAGTTATAAATAATTGTTAAATTATCATCAATATATTCTTTAAGTTCAAAAGCAGAAAGTTTACTTTCAAGATTTTCAATACTTATTCCTTCATTTACCAGTATATAACAAAATGTAGCATAAAAACCCCATGAATCATCATAATCGGGATTATGTTTATTTATAAGAATTATATCAAACGGAATATTACTTTGCAGGGGTTGATCTGGCACTATACTTAATAACTGAATGTTTTGTGCATCAACTCTACTACCAATATCCTGATAATTAATATCTAGAGTTTTAGCTGTACTTTCTGTTATAATATGATAGGTTTTATCAATTACTTCAGGGTAATCAATTTTAAAATCAGGATAGAAAACATTAAAAAATGAGGTGTCCGCATTTATAAATTTGCATCTATTTATAACCTTACCATTTAAGTTGTAGTCAGATTCAAAAGGATCAATTGTCGTTGCTGCCTCAATTTCGGGATATGTCTCCTTTAAATACTTAGCCAATGCGTTTGGCGAATATTTAGATACTCCTCCAATAGCTGTAGAATCTTTAACCAGCACCCTGTAAATTCTGTCAGCATACTTAATATGTTTATCATACCCTTGCTCATATCTAATCCACGAAAGAGCAAAAGCAAAAGCTGTAAACCCAATAGCCAGTCCCAAAACACTAATAACACTCTGTGTTTTGTATTTAAGGAGGTTCCTCCAGGCAATTTTGAGATAGTGTAAAATCATTAATTAAAAATCGGTTAAGTAGATTGATTAATTTAATTGGAGCACTTAAAAAATTACTTTCTTACAGTACCGCTTCTGGCACAACTCTACCATCAAACAGATTAATAGTTCTTCCGGCATAACCAGCATCGTGCATACTGTGCGTTACCATTACAATGGTTGTGCCTTCACGATTGAGTTCGGTGAGCAGACTCATCACTTCTGCGCCATTCTTGCTGTCGAGGTTACCTGTGGGCTCATCGGCAAGGATAAGATTGGGGTTGGCTACAACTGCACGAGCAATGGCTACACGCTGTTGCTGCCCACCAGATAATTGTTGTGGAAAATGCTTCTCTCTATGTGAAATAGCCATTCTGTCCATCGCCTCTTTCACTTTCTTTTTTCTATCTGCCGCTGGCATCTTCATATAGAGTAGGGGAAGTTCGATATTCTCATACACATTAAGTTCCTCGATAAGGTTAAAGCTTTGGAATACAAATCCTATCACTCCCTTGCGTAAGTTCGTACGCTGATTCTCTTTAAGCTTAGAAACTTCTTTGCCGTTTAGATAATACTCACCCGATGTAGGGTTATCTAGCAGTCCAAGAATATTAAGTAGTGTTGACTTGCCACAACCTGAGGGCCCCATCACTGCAACAAACTCACCCTTGCTTATCTCAATATTCACCTCTGCCAATGCCCATGTCTCTACCTCCTCGGTGCGGAAGATTTTCTGTAAATTGTTTGTCTTAATCATAGTTTTTATATTTATATGTTTTTATACTCCTTTTTTTTGTTTAACTATTTGTGTTTAAGTCTTATACTCTTTGTTTTACCCTTTTTTGTAAACTACTACTTAATTATCAATTCCTCTGCCTCACCAAAATTGGCATAGCCTGTAGTAATTACTTTGTCGTCTGGAGCCAATCCACCAATAATCTCATACTGCACTGGATTCTGTCTGCCAACCGTTATAGGAGTTCTGATAGCTTTATCGCCCGAACTGTTTAACTTATATATCCATTGTCCACCGGTAAACTGAAAGAAGTCGCCCCTCGGAATCACAATTGCATTATCTGGCTGATCGAGCTCTATCTGTAGACGATAACTTTTTCCTATTCTTACATTATCAGGTTTATCATCTGTGAATATAAGCTCAACCCTAAATTGACGATCTCGTACTTCAGGAACCACCTTAGATATTTTTAAAGGATATTTATTACCCTGATAGGTTACCGATGCAGGCAATCCTGTCATCACTCTATCGATATAATACTCGCTCAGTTGCGTGCTTATCTTAAAGTTGTCCATCACTTTTATTTCACCAATATTTTCAGATTGCCGTATTTGCTGACCCAATGTAGCATTTAAGAAGCTAAGCTGACCACTTATTGGAGCCCTAACCGCAAGGTTATCTATACGCTTGCTCACATGTG
>Ga0209075_1004234_pt1 | contig 11591 bp, 9 predicted proteins | sample Stecom2011_FD_187523 | JGI IMG/M metagenome (GOLD analysis project Ga0209075, IMG submission 187523) | Agricultural soil microbial communities from Utah to study Nitrogen management - Steer compost 2011 (SPAdes) (version 2) | ecosystem: Environmental > Terrestrial > Soil > Agricultural land...
AATTTTTAATAACGCGTAGGCAAGTGCTCTGTCAGCAGCGGGAAACTGTGGAACTACGCGAAAACATTGCCACCATGCGTGAAAAAATGCGGGTGCAAGTAGGGCGCATAGGCGATGAATACTTTGATGTGAAAAGTATGCCTGGTGGCATGACAGATATCGAGTTTATTACCCAGTTTTTGGTATTGAATTATGCAGCCCAACAACCCAGTTTTATTGAATACACTGACAACATTAGAATACTAGAAGCCGTAGGTCAGGCTGGCGTATTAACAAAGCAAGACGTTATTGCGCTTATAGAAGCGTATAAATCGCTACGAGCTGAGTCGCATCGCTTGTCTTTAGCGGAAGCTGGTAGTTTAACGAGTAAAGCCTTTACAACAGAGCGAGAGCTTGTGCAAAGGCTTTGGCAGTTATTAATTATTTAGCCTGTTTCGCTTGTATACGAATTTCATCAACGGAAGTACAGTAGTGGCGGACACTGTCGGCGCTGCCGTTGCCTGCGATTAAAATAACCCGTTGGCGTGGGCATAAATAGGCTTGTACATTACCAGGGTGATGGCTATTCAGCGAGCGCGCAAGCCGGTCGAGTGTATTAAGAACATCGGAATTCACTTGAAATGCTGCACGGACGACGTAGTCTTTATCGAGCCACCAAATAAGTTCCATATTCTCTTCTGCAGCTAACCGCTCCGCGTTCGACTTGAGTGTTTCATCAGCCATAAACCAACGGGACTTAATGGGACCTCGCCAACTTAAAGTAACAGGGTCGCCTTCAATACGTATTTTTTCGTCGAGAATATCTAGTAGAGATCTCTCACCAAGGTCAATATTAATAATCGACTTCTTTTTATTGCCTTCCGGCCACATAGTGCGCTTAACACCTAAAAAAAAGCGTGATATTTCGCCTTGTAGGTTGTCGTAATCACCAGATTTAGGGCCGAAAGTACTTTTTTGTTCGAAAGAGTCTTTTGAAAAAACCGAATCGGAACCGCGGGAGATAAAAAAAGCAATGCTAATTGCGGCGATAGAAATAACGACGAGCAGAATAACAGCCCGCCTTTGAGACTTATTGCGTTTGTTTTGTCTTTCCTGAGAACGTTTACTCACAAATTATCCCTTTTTATTTTTCTTTAAGTTTGGGTAATAACTTTTCATGCTGGGGTCCGGGCGCGTTTTAAAACGACGGTGCATCCACATATACATGTCGCGGTTTGTAGACACTGCGCGTTCAAGTTCTTTGTTAATTCGTTTAGCGTCTTCTGTATCGTCGCCACTTGGAATTTGCTGAAGTGGTTTTTTAAACTCTAAAACGTAGCCCTGACTACCAGGAAGGCGTTCAAAAGTGCTAATGAGTGTAACGGCATTAGGGTGATTAGCAAATATACTTGTGCCTGTTGTTGTAGCTGCATCTGGGACTGCAAAGAGGGGAACAAAGACTGAACGATGGCGGCCATAGTCTTGATCAGGCAAGTAACCGGCTAACTCACCTTCGGCTAAGGCATTCAACATACCGCGTACGTCTTTTTTAGGAAGTAAGTACTTATTACTACGACCACGGCCTTTGGTTTGTAGGTACTCCATTAACGGATTGTTGTGTGGGCGATATAAGCCTACTGCAGGGTAGAATAAACCAGCACTTCGTGCGTGCATTTCTAACGATAAAAAGTGAAACAAAATAGCGAAAACACCTTGGCCGTTTGCCATGGTTTCTTTTAATAAATCATAGCCTTTTATACTTACCTTTCGTTTTACACGCCAGTCGGGCCACCACCAGGCCATACCTGTCTCAAATAACGCGATGCCAGAGTTTTTAAATACTTCGCGGGTAATACGGGTGCGCTCTTTTCGCGGCATGTCTGGGTATGCAAGTTCTAAATTACGCATGCAAATACGTGCGCGCTTTTTCATAATACGCAACAAGAGCAAACCGACACCACGGCCAAGCACGAGTTGTAGGCGGTAGGGCAGCCATGAAATAACATAAAGAATGCTAACCATAAGCCATGTTGGCCAAAATCTGGGCTGCAAGAAACGGGCCTCGAAACGAGGTGGCTGTACACTGTGACTAGTCAAATTAAACTCACTTTAAGCGGGCTATAAAAGCCAACAATTAAATACGACGCGCTGAATTGTACCTAACTAAATGACTAAAAAGAACAAAGCCGGCGATTTGCCGGCTTTGTTAAATAGTACTCATGTATGAGCTTGTAATCAGTTGCTTTGAACTGCTTGTAAGCCTTCATTAATTGCTAGCAGGTCGCTTTCTGAAATAATTCCTGACGCTTGGAATAAGGCTAGTGTGCTGTTGATGTAGCCATAGCGTGCTTCAGACAGGTTGCGGCGAGCATTAAAGAGGTTTCGTGTACTGTTTAATACGTCAACAATAGTACGAGTACCTACTTCAAAACCAGCTTGGGTCGCGTTTAAGGCGCTTTCTGCAGAAAGTACAGCTTGTTCGAGAGCATTGATCGTTGAAATGTTTGCCACAACGTCGAAGTAAGCAGTACGCACAGTACGCTCTACAGCACGACGACTTTCTTCAAGAGTTTGGCTAGCAACAACAAAGTTGTCGCGTGCTTGTTGTGTACTGGCAATTGTTTTGCCGCCAGAAAATAACGGTATGCTTGCTTGTAGGCCAATTGCACGAGAGTTCAACCCATTAATTGACGGACGACCGCTGGTGTTTTGGTCGCGGTCAGAGTAGCTGGCCGTTAAACGTACGGTTGGGTAATGCCCAGCACGAGCGAGATCAATACGCTGGTCAGCAACTTCAACACCGCTTCGGTTAATGAGCAGGCTTAAGTTACGTTCGTGTGCTCTTTCGATCCAGTTTTGGACGCCTTCAGGGTCAGGGCGGCTTGGTGAAAAGCTGGTGGTGTTTAGCACATCAATGTTTTCGATTTGACGGCCAGTAATTTCACGTAAACCTTCAAGTGCAATTTCAACTGCGTTCTGCGCTTGAATTTCGCGCGCAACAGCATTATCAAATTGTGCTTGAGCTTCGTGCACGTCGGTAATGGCCGTTAGGCCAACAGAGAAACGTTGGCGTGTTTGTTCAAGTTGACGTTCAATAGCGCGTTTCTCTGCTTGCGCAAAATCAAGGTTGTCTGCTGCACTTAATACACCAAAGTAGGTGCTGGTTACGCGAAGCATTAATTGCTGGCGCGTTAACAAATAGCCTACTTCAGCTTGGTAGGCTTGTTTTTCAACAATGCCTGTCGCCTGCCATGTAGGTAGGCTAAATACGGTTTGGCTTAGGCTTAATTCTTTATTGAATGAATTGGTGGTTCCTGTAGTTACCGTAGAGACACCAGCGTTTGTCATATTGACGTTGTCTGAACGGGTGTTCGAATAACCCAGACCGAAACTAATTTGTGGCCACCAGTCGGCGCGAGAAATATCGACACCTGATTTTGCGGCGTCGCGCTCTGCTGCTGAGCGAAGTAATTGCGGATCATTTTCCAAAGCCAGCATGTAAATGTCAGCTAAGTTAGTTGCACTAGCAGGCGCGGAGATAGCTCCGATTCCAAGAGCCAGCGCCGCTGACAGAAATTTCATCTTCATGAGTTACAATTTCCTTTGGATGTTAAATTAGGTTCAATACCAAGCGTATAAGCTTATTATAACGGTTTAAAATACAAACTATTAGTACAGATTTGTGTCAATGACCGGCTAATTGTAACAAGTTATTTGTTCACTGACTCTGATAATCGGTACTATGCCACGATATTAAGTTAACTAACAGGTACAGTATGAAAAAAAGCACCCCGAAACGCACTTTTGGACAACAAGATGTCGAGGTGGAAATATATAATACAGTTTACAAGGGGTTTTTTCGAGTTCACCTTGCCCGTTTACGCCACAAATTGTTCCGTGGGGGTTGGTCTGAGTGGATAGAGCGTGAGGTGATTGACCGTGGACATGCGGTTGTTGTGTTACCGTACGACCCAGTACGCGATAGTATTGTTATGTTGGAACAGTTCCGCGTAGGCTCGGTTCACCTGCTTGGTGCGCCGGAACGCCACCCCTCGCAGCCAGAAGCTTCCCCTTGGTTGTTAGAGTTAGTTGCGGGCATGAGCGATACGGGTGAAGATGAAGAAACAGTTGCACGCCGAGAAATGCAAGAAGAGGCAGGGTTAGAGGCAAAACGACTGGAATATGTAATGAGCTATTTGTCGACGCCAGGTGGTTTAACAGAACGTATAAGTATTTTTATTGCTCAGGTAGATGCAACAACGGCAAGCCAATTTGGTGGGCTTGCGAGTGAACATGAAGATATTCGAGTATTTGAGTTGCCACGTAATGATGTAATGGCTCTTTTAGACCAAGGGCATATAGATAACGCTGCAACAGTAATTGCCCTACAATGGTTAGCGCTACATCGAGACACATTATTAGAAAAATGGGAGTTGTAGTGAAGAGAAAGCGCTATGTAACTAACTTACAAGAACTGCATAGTTTAGCGGAACGTAATTATGCTGGGCTACTTCGCTTGTTACCAGAGCAAGTAATGCCGGGCCAGTTTAGGCCGGAAGAAAACGATAATTTATGGCGAATTCAAGTGGGTGAGCTACTCGACTTTGAAATCACTTTAGGTATGCAAGCACCTTACACAACAGATGTATTGGTTCGGCAATTAGGTGAAGTAACCGATAATAACCATCAGTTCCACCAAGTCGAATTTGCTGTGCGTTTGTACCACGACGTGGGAATGGCAGAAATTACTGATTATCAAGGTGCGGTACAGCTCACTGCAATTCACCCAGGAAAGCGTCCCAAGCGTGGAGTCGGGCCTGACGAAAAACGTCAACTAAGTCGCCTATTAGCTGACTGGGTAAAACTTTGCATTCATCATGGGCGTAGCGCTTTAGTTTGGGATTATGGCAACGAATTACCGCAAACCTAACGACAATACTTGTTTTTTTATACGCCAAGCCACAGGATAGATATAGCCAATCGCGATGCTTAGATAGCTATTTAACAACGGAACCACAGGTAAGATGGCAGATTATAAAGCGGATTCAATTGAAGTTCTAAGTGGCCTAGAGCCAGTGCAACGCCGTCCAGGCATGTACACAGATACCACACGACCAAATCACCTTGGTCAAGAAGCAATTGACAACAGTGTAGATGAAGCCCTCGCCGGCCACGCAACGACCATTGACGTTATTTTGCACGCCGATCAATCACTTGAAGTGATCGACGATGGTCGTGGTATGCCCGTCGATATTCACCCGGAAGAAGGTATTCCAGGGGTCGAGCTGATTATGACCAAGCTACATGCAGGTGGAAAGTTCTCCAATAAAAACTACCAGTTCTCCGGTGGTTTGCATGGTGTTGGTATTTCTGTGGTAAACGCCTTATCGACACGCCTTGAAGTGTCGGTACGCCGTGACGGTGAAATACATGAAATTGCCTTCGAACATGGCGATAAAGTGTCTGATCTGCAGGTAACAGGCACAGTTGGCAAACGTAACACAGGGACTCGGATTCACTTTTGGCCCGATGAAAAGTATTTTGATTCAGCGAAGTTTTCTGTTTCGCGGTTACGCTATCAACTGCGTGCGAAAGCCGTGTTATGCCCAGGGCTAACGATTCGCTTTAAAGACAAAGTAAATGATACAGAAGACACTTGGCTTTACGCTGGCGGTTTACGAGATTATTTAAAAGAAGCATTACAAGGCTGGGATCAATTACCCGAGGAACCTTTTGTTGGTGAATTTCATACGCCCGATGAAGGTGCAGACTGGGCAGTGACTTGGTTACCAGAAGGTGGTGAAGGAGTTACTGAAAGTTATGTAAACCTTATTCCTACCTCGCAAGGTGGTACGCATGTGAATGGTTTGCGGCAGGGTTTACTTGAAGCGCTGCGAGAATTCTGTGAATTCCGTAACTTATTACCCCGCGGTGTGCGTTTAACCCCAGAAGACATTTGGGAACGTTGTGCGTTCATATTGTCAGCAAAAATGGCGGATCCACAATTTTCGGGACAAACAAAAGAACGTTTATCGTCGCGCCAATCGGCGGGCTTTGTTTCCGGAGCAGTAAAAGACTCCTTTAGCCTATGGTTAAACGTACATACTGATCTCGCTGAACAAATTGCTGAGCTTTGTATTGCCAGTGCGCAACGGCGTTTGCGGGCGGCAAAGAAAGTTGTACGTAAACGTGTGACACAAGGGCCAGCGCTGCCAGGGAAATTAGCTGACTGTTCAAGTCAAGATCCAGCTCGCGGTGAACTATTTTTAGTGGAAGGTGACTCGGCAGGTGGCTCGGCAAAACAAGCTCGCGACCGCGAGTTTCAAGCCATTATGCCGCTACGCGGAAAAATACTAAATACGTGGGAAGTTGACTCGGATCAAATTTTAGCGTCGCAAGAAATACACGATATAACCGTCGCTTTAGGCATTGATCCTGGGGCAAAAGACTTGTCGAGCTTACGCTATGGCAAAGTTTGTATTCTTGCGGATGCGGACTCGGACGGTTTGCATATTGCGACCTTGCTGTGTGCGTTATTTGTGAAGCACTTCCGGCCACTTGTACAGGCGGGGCATGTGTTTGTAGCTATGCCACCACTTTATCGTATTGATGTGGGTAAAGAAGTGTTTTATGCGCTCGATGAAAGTGAGAAAGATAGCATTTTAGACCGCATTGAAACGGAAAAACGCAGAGGAAAAGTGAGTGTGCAGCGCTTTAAAGGACTCGGTGAAATGAACCCACCGCAGTTACGCGAAACCACCATGGACCCGAACACTCGCCGCTTAGTGTGCTTAACAGTGGAAGACATGGAGCAAACGGATGCTCTAATGGACATGTTGTTAGCTAAAAAGCGCTCGCCAGACAGAAAGGAATGGCTCGAGAGTAAAGGTAACTTAGTCGAATTAATCTAATTGGCTAATGAAAATAATATGAATACATTAAAACGGAAAGGTCCATGAGCGCATCTTTAGAAGGTTTTGAATACCTACCGCTACATAAGTTTACCGAAGACGCATATCTGAACTATTCGATGTACGTCATTATGGATCGGGCACTCCCGAACATTGGTGATGGTTTAAAGCCAGTACAGCGGCGTATTATTTATGCCATGTCAGAGCTCAGTTTGTCGGCAACGTCAAAACATAAAAAATCGGCACGTACTGTGGGTGACGTACTGGGTAAGTACCATCCTCATGGCGACTCGGCATGTTATGAAGCTATGGTGCTGATGGCACAGCCATTTTCTTATCGCTATCCATTGGTCGACGGCCAAGGAAACTGGGGGGCGCCCGACGATCCTAAGTCGTTTGCAGCGATGCGCTATACAGAAGCCCGTTTATCACGTTTTAGTGAAGTGCTATTAAACGAGTTAGGGCAGGGTACAGTCGACTGGATCCCTAACTTTGACGGCACTATGGACGAGCCACAAATTTTGCCGTCGCGTTTACCGCATATTTTACTGAATGGCGTTACGGGTATTGCCGTTGGTATGGCAACCGACATTCCACCTCATAACGTACGCGAAGTGACCAACGCTTGTGCGTTGTTATTGGACAAGCCGAACGCCGACTTAAGCGAAGTGATGGAACTCGTTCGTGGCCCAGACTACCCGACCGATGCAGAAATTATTACGCCTACAGCGGATATTCGTAAAATATACGAAACGGGTCGCGGTAGTATAAAAATGCGTGCCCGTTATGTTATTGAAGACGGCGAAGTGGTTGTTGATGCCTTACCACATCAGGCGTCGGGCGCTCGAATACTTGAGCAAATAGCGGCTCAAATGCAGGCGAAGAAGCTACCTATGGTCGCGGACTTACGCGATGAGTCGGACCATGAAAAGCCAACTCGGTTAGTGATCATTCCACGTTCGAATAGAGTTGATCTTGAACAGTTGATGGCGCATTTATTTGCGACTACCGACTTAGAGAAAAACTATCGCGTGAACATGAACATGTTAGGTTTAGACGGTAGACCTAAAGTAAAACCGTTGCTCACAGTGCTTACTGAATGGAATACATTCAGAATTAAAACAGTAACTCGGCGACTACAATACCGCCTTGACCGTGTTGAACGGCGTTTGCATATTCTTGACGGGCTACTTATTGCCTTTCTTAATATTGACGAAGTAATAGAAATTATTCGTCGTGAGGAAGAGCCTAAAGCAGTATTAATGGAACGTTTCAGCATTAGTGACACGCAAGCTGAATCGATTCTCGAATTAAAGTTACGTCACTTAGCTAAGCTTGAAGAAGTTAAGTTACGTGGCGAACAAGACGAACTAAGTAAAGAGCGGGACAAATTACAGCTGCTACTAGGCTCAGAGCGCCGTTTGAAAACCCTGGTACGTAAAGAATTACTTGCTGATGCAGAAAAATATGGTGACGATCGACGTTCGCCATTGGTTGAACGTGTTGAAGCGAAAGCTCTTTCTGAGCGCGACCTAACACCTTCAGAGCCAGTCACCGTTGTGCTTTCGAAAAAGGGCTGGGTACGTTGTGCCAAGGGCCATGATGTGGAAGGAAGCAACCTTTCTTATCGCTCGGGAGACAGCTTCTTAACTCAAGTTGCGGGGCGCAGTAACAACGTTGCTGTGTTCTTCGACAGTTCAGGAAAAACCTACAGCGCTGAAGCCCATACATTACCTTCAGCACGCTCACAGGGCGACCCGCTTACGGGGCGTTTCTCTATTGTTGCGGGTGAGAATGTAGAGCACGTACTTATGGGTAAAGACGACAGCCAATGGCTTGTTTCTTCTGACGCTGGCTATGGTTTTATTACTAAATTTACTGACATGATTAGTCGAGTAAAAGCAGGTAAAGCTATGCTTACGTTACCTGCATCAGCGAAAGTACTTGAGCCGCAACCTATAACCGATGTGAGTACCGACTCTTTAGTTGTTGTGTCTAATGAAGGGCGCATGCTGGTATTCCCTGTTGCCGACTTGCCTACATTAGCGCGCGGTAAAGGCAATAAATTACTTAGTATTCCAACAAGCCGAGCTAAGTTGCGTGAAGAGTATGTAGTCGCTCTTGCTGTACTACCGGAAAAAGCAACCTTAAGTGTGGTCGCAGGTAAGCGCAAGCTTTCACTAAAAGCAGCTGATTTAGACCATTATCGTGGTGAACGTGGGCGCCGCGGAAATAAACTACCGCGTGGCTTACAACGTGTTGATGGCTTAGTGGTTGAGCTTCCTGAAGTGGCTGCAGTGCAAGCCACAACGGAAGGCGATACAAAATAAATGCTAGCGGCTCTGGTTTAACAGCGCCTGCATGGCTTGGTTAAAGGCCGCAACCCAGTAAGGGCTGAGTTGCGTGCCTGCTAAGCGATTTATTTCCGCTACTGCTCGCTGATAAGGCCGGCGCAGATGTGACGCACTAGAGCGCTCGTGTGTCATAGCGTCAAAGGTATCGACTATGGCTAGAATTTTCGCACCGTCGGAAATTTCATGATCTTTCAAACCCAGTGGGTAACCACTACCGTCACACTTCTCATGGTGTTGTAACACCATCATTTTGGCTTCATGCCAATAAGGCATGTTTTCTAATAGCTTCGCTGAACAATATACATGCGTATGAATAAGCTGACGCTCACTCGCGGTCAACTGCCCTTGTTTATGTAATATGTCTAAGGGCATACAGCCCATGCCAAAGTCGTGCACATAACAGGCTGCGGTTAGTTGACCTTCATCAACGGCAGAGCCGGCATAACGATTTATTAATAAAGCGAGTTTGAGTTGCCTGTCGCAGCGGCCATGCCAATAGCGTGAGCGAGCTTCAACGGGGCCAATAAGTTCGCGAAAGAAAGACAAGTCGTCTTCAGGCCGGTTTACTGTGGGTGGTGCCATATCCGGAGCACTACTTTCGCCGCCATCACTTAGCACTAAGCTGGGGTCAAGAGTAAGCAATGCGGAACGAATTATTTGTTCGTGTTGTTCAGGGTTACCGGCATGAACCCGTGCGAGTAAAGCCTCGACACGCTCGAATTGTTGCTTGTCGTAGTTAAAAGCGCCATGAGCATGGCATTCACGAATAAAATTATTTACTTTCTCTAGGCTAACTAAAAGAAGGTCGCTTAACACAGCGTTGAAAAGAATTTCCCCATCGCGTAATAAGCTTAGGCAATTTTCTATATTGCCTAAGAATTGAATAAGGGGAGTAATGCTGAGTAAGCCTAAATCGCCTTTGATAGTGTGTACTGCACGAAATAAAGATCGGTGTAGCTCTTTGTCTTCGGGGCTATGTTCTAATTCAATAAGGTTGCTTTCGCAGCGTTCATAGAGCTCTTGCAGCTCATCGAGTAGGTCAGCAAATACGTCTGCTTCAATGTCGGTGACTTGAAAACGAGCCATGGCACTATCCTATTGTTGTAAACATGGGCCTATCGTTAACAGGGCGAGCAAGTAAGCTACCGAAAGCACAGCTTTTCTGTTCGACTCCGAGTATAATCGCATTTTTAGGTCATGTTAAAGAGTTATCATGTTAGCAGTAATTCGATTGGTAATCCTCGGCATATTTGTCGTTCTTGCAGGCGTGCTGGGTAGTTTGTTTTGTTTGTTACGACCTTTTCACCGTAACAATACGAGTTTATTCTCCCATTTATTTGGCGCTATGCATCGTGTAATTGGCGTGAAAATGGAAATACGAGTACCTGAGTCGGTAAAAGACAAAGGTCCGTTCGTGTTTGTCGCCAACCACCAAAACTCGTGGGACTTGTTTACCTTGAGTGGTTCACTGCCACCCGGTGCTGTTACCGTAGGTAAGAAAAGCCTGAAATGGGTGCCTTTTTTTGGTCAGTTGTATTGGTTGGCTGGAAATATTTTAATTGATCGTAAAAACAGTAGTAAAGCCTATAGCACTATTGGCAAAACGATTGATGCTATAAATAATAAAAAATTATCGATTTGGCTTTTTCCTGAAGGAACACGTAGTTATGGCAAAGGCTTGCTGCGATTTAAAACAGGCGCTTTTCATTCAGCTACTGGAGCGCAAGTGCCTGTTGTGCCAGTGTGCATGTCAACCACGACTGGAAAAATAAAGTTGAATCGCTGGAACAATGGCAAAGTAATTATAGAAATGTTGGAGCCTATAAGCACCGAAGGCTTTAATAGAGAAAATATCCGTACCTTAATGGCGACGACTCACGGCGCTATGTTGGCAACAATCAGTCGCTTAGACCAAGAAGTCGAAGCAGCATGGGAGAATAAATAATGAGCATTAATAATTTAGCCGAGCTACTACAGTTAAGCCAAGACACGGTTACCGCTTTATTGGAAGACGGTATTGACCCTGAACTAGAGTTTGATATTGAGCACCATGTGGTCAGTGATAATTTCGACAAGCTTGAAAAAGCGGCTGTTGAAATGGTTAAGGCTGGTTATCACGTTGATGATGCTGAAGAATTTGAAACAGAAGATGGTGAAATTTGCTATTACTTCGCCGCAGTGAGCGAGTCGACCATTGACGAAGATGCACTAGCTGAACAAACACGTCAAATATGTGAAATAGCAGAAGCAACGGGTGTTGAGTACGACGGCTGGGGCACCTACTTAGGTGAAGATGAGGAAGACGACGAAGACGATGATAGTGAAGAAGGCAACATCGGCCTTCCTC
>Ga0209075_1004235_pt1 | contig 11590 bp, 3 predicted proteins | sample Stecom2011_FD_187523 | JGI IMG/M metagenome (GOLD analysis project Ga0209075, IMG submission 187523) | Agricultural soil microbial communities from Utah to study Nitrogen management - Steer compost 2011 (SPAdes) (version 2) | ecosystem: Environmental > Terrestrial > Soil > Agricultural land...
TTTTCGAGCACCTGGAAGCTGCCGGTGTGGAAGAAGCGCCGGTAGATTTCGCGCTTGTCGGGGCCGACCTCATAGATCGCGTTCGCGTCGAGCACCATGGGCTCGGGGCGCTGGGTTTCGGCGTGTCCGATGGTCACGCGCGCCGAGAAATGCTGGGTGTCCAGGCGGCGACCGGTCTTTGCGGTGCGCGAGGTTTCCAGCACCACATCCATCACAATATGCGCGTCGTGGCGGCTGTGGACGGTCGCGGTGGCCAGGGCGCGAATCGCCTCGCCGCGGTGGAACTTGATGGCGTGCTCAAAGCTGACGTCGCGTACCTCAAGCACTCCCGATTGGGCGTGGGCAAAGAGGTTGTGATTCTGCGCAAATTGGCTCGCCGCCTCGACCATAAACTCAAAGCCCATCACACCGGGCAAGAGCGCGACGCCCTGGTAGACGTGGTCGTTGATAAAATAGTCGCGCTCCGGGTCGAAGACCCGCTCGACCACGATATGCTCGGCGTCGACCTCGGTGATGCGGTCGGCGAAGATATATTGGTCGCTCTCAAGCACGCTCTCGCCGGTGAGGGCGGAGCGTTCAAGTGCCGCCTCGCCCGCCATCTCGCCGAGCGCGCCGGCCACCAGATACTCGCCGGTGAGGCCGCGCTCCATGGCGTTTGCGACGATGGGCGCGCCGATTTCGACCGGTAAAAACTCAACGCCGCGGGCTTCTAGGATTGTGCTCATTGAGCCGTGGGTCGCCATTCCGACGTCGCCCCAGGCGGTCCAGTCGATGCTCAGGCCGCGGGTGGAGGTGGTCGCGTTGATCTGGGCAACGAGCTTGTTGAGGACCTCGTTGGCCGCGCTATAGTCGGGTTGACCGGCGTTGCCAAAGCGCCCCGCGACGCTCGAGAAGGTGATGAAGAATGCCGGGCTATAGCCGCGCACCGCCTGCCAAAGGTTCAGCCCGCCGACGGCTTTTCCGCAGAAGACGCGGTCGAAGCTCGCGGCGTCCTTATCGGCCAGGAACTTGCTCTCTTCGACGCCTGCGGCGTGGATAACACCGTCGATCTTGCCAAAGCGCGAGGCGACCCGCTCCACCAGCACCGCGACGCTCGCCGGGTCGGCGACATCGCAGGAGAAATACTCGGCCTGCGCGCCGGCTTTTTGCATGCGCGCGATATTCTGAGCGATTTCGATCTGCGATTTGAGCGGGCGCAATTCCTGGGCGATTCGCACCGGTGTCACGCGCTCGCCGCTTGCCTGAATGCGCGCGCGCGCCTGGCTTTTTTCGGCCGCCATATCGATGGCAAGCGGATTGGGGTGCGTGAGTTTGGAGCGTCCTACAAGCGCGAGCTTCGGGCCGAAGCGCTCGGCCAGGTTCAGCGCAACCTCGGCGGTGATGCCGCGCGCGCCGCCCACCACGAGCACGACCGAATCCCCATCGGGCGCATAGGAGGGATTGGAGCCGTAGTCGCCGAGCAATTCGGCGTCGACGATGACCGGCACATAGCGAACCCCGCCGATCAGGCCGACTTCCAAAGACGGCGCGTCGGCGTGAACCTGTGAGAGAATCTGGAGTCCCAATTCCGGATAAAAGCCCTCGCGTGCAACATCAACCACGCGCACGGCGGCGTCGCTCCACTCGCGCCCGAGCGACTTCGTCAGGCCGCAAATCGCGCCGCACATCGGCAGCGGGCTGGTCGAGGAATCAAACCCGAGACGCCCGCCCATGCCGGTGATGGAGACGAAGAGGTTGTCCGCACCGGGTGCCCCGCCCAGGTGCTGCTGCCAGGCGCGCGCGACGTGGAAGGTCTGGCGCGCGGCGAGGTGAATCGTGTCGGCGGTGTCGGAATCCTGCCCGTAACCCAGCAGGTTGATGATCCCGTCAACTCGTCCGATCTCGTTGAATTTGCTCAGGATTTCGGCTTCGTTGCTCAGGTCGATGACGATGTCTTCGGAGTCGAGCGGGCTGCGATGCGCGTTGTCGTCGATAAGATGCACCCGCGCCCCGCAGCGCTCTACAGCGCGCAGCACCATATTGGTCACGAGCATCGGTCCGTTGAGGATGACGATGTCTTTGCCCGAGAGTTTCGACTGAAGCTCGAGCAAGTCGTAGGCCGCGGCGGTGTGGGCTTCGACGACGATCGGGCGCGGTTCGAAGGTCGCGGGATCGACGTCGGTTTTGGGTGCGACTTTCGCGGGCGCGTGCTGTGCGGGCGCGGCGGCGGGCGCTGGTGTGGCGACGACCGGCGCGACTTTGGGCGCAACTTTCGGTGCGGTGACCGGCGCGGCTTCGCGTTTGGGATCTTCGGGACTTGGTTGCGGTTGCCCCTCGACGACGCGCAGCGTGCGCTGTTCGACGGACACTTCGGGATTGGCAAAGCCAGTGAGTTCGCCCAGCCATTGTTGGTAGAGCGCCGGGTCGAAGATGCGGTCTTCGCGGCGCGCGCGAAAGCGCAACAGGGCGACGGCAAGCTGGCTGCCAAAGCCTGCGGCCATGCGCAGCGCGTAGTCGACCGGGTACTCGCCGCCGGTGCTCAGGCGCAGGTCGCCCAGGTTCGGGTCGGCCTCCTTGAAGTTGGCGATATGCGGGACGCGCTGTTTTTGCAGCGTCTTGATGGCCAGGACATCTTCGATGCCCGCGCCCATCGCGTGCCCGGTGAAACCCTTGGTATTGGCGACCACGATCTCGGCGGCTTTGTCGCCGAAGTTATTGCGAAGCGCGGCGATTTCGGCGTCGGCGCTGCCGCCGCGCGCCGGGGTATAGGTCTCGTGGGAGACGAAGACCGTCTTATTGGCGATCTCATTGCGGTCGATTTTGAAGTCGGCCTCGGCGCGCGCGAGCGCTTTGCCGACTTCGCCGGCGATATGATCGACATCCAAGCGGGTCGGGTGGTGGGCGCTATTGACGAAATGGGTCGCCAGAATATCGGCCAGCGGCTCGATGCCGCGGGCCTCGGCGAGTCCCTGGGCCTCGATGACCAGCGCGACCGCGCCCATGCCGATGATCATGCCGTGGCGGCGTCGGTCGAAGGGCAGGGCGGCGTCTTCGACACGCGCCTCGGTGGTCGCGGCGCCGGTCGCCAGGAACCCACTCCCAACCCAGTTCATCAACGTCTCGCCGCTGGCGTCGTCGGCGCTGATGATGACGACGCGCTTGCATCGCCCGGCGCGGATCCAGTCTTCGGCCATGCCCATGGCGGTAGTGGTCGAGGCGCAGGCGTTATTGATGCGCGTATTCGGCCCGCGCGCGCCGATCATCTCGGCAAAGCGTGCGTTTGCCATGCCCAAAACCTTGAGCAAAAAGCGGTGGTCGAACTTATATTCGGGGTCGGTATAGCGGCGGGTGACCTCGTCGATGAGGGCGTCTTCGCCGGCAAAGGCCGATGCGAAGATGATGCCGGTCTCGTCGCCGATGGCCTTTGGCAGCTGCCAGCCGATGGTGATTTTTTTACCGCCGCGCGTCTCACGGTAGCGCGGGAGCATGGGAAGCCCGGCGTCGCGCAGCGCGTTGATGCCGGCGGCGATGGCGAGCTGGCTGGTATGGTCAAATTGCTCGATCATGCGCTCAGGGACGCCCCAATCGGCGAGGTCGAAGCCGTCGAGCGCGCGCCCGGCCAACTTGATGACTTCGGCGACATCCTCGACTTTGACCAACTCACCGCCGCCATCGGCGTGTTTCTGAACGCGCACGATATATTTGTCGACCATCTCCTGGCGCGCGGCCATGGGGACGTCGCTGATGAAGTTATCGCCGGCAAGCAAGCGCTCGACAGCCTGCTCATCGAAGATGCCCTCAAGGCCCGGAAGTCCCAGCGCGGAGCCGGTGATGGAGATGCGCGCCGCAATCGCGTGCTGCACCGGCTGATAGGTTTGGGTGCCGGAAGGCTTCTGCGCGGCAACCGGTGCGAGCGGCGCTTTGCGAACCTCGCGCGCCGCGGCTAGCTCGGGCGCGTCGACCACGGTGGTGGACGTGCTCGGCGGATTGCTCAGATTCTCGACGACATACTCAGCCATGCGCGCAAGTGTGGGGTAATCCGCGAGGCGGAATTCTTCGTCCTTGGCGAGCTGAAAATGCTCGCGCACGTCGGCCATGATCTCGGCTTGTTTGACGGTGTCGATGCCGAGGTCGGCCTCCAATTCGAAGTCGAATTCGATCTCATCGGGGTCGTAGCCGGTCTTCTCGCACAGGACGTCCAAAAGCGTCTGTCGGATGGCGCTGGCGTCGACTGCTGGAGCGGCCTTCACCGACGCGATACTTGCGGCGGGCGCAACTTCGGCAACGGCCGTCACTTCGGCAACGGGCTCGGCGGGTGAAGTTGTCGCGGGCGCGGCGCTCAAATTCTCGACCACATAATCAGCCATGCGCGCGAGCGTGGGATAATCTGCCAGGCGAAATTCTTCGTCCTTGGCGAGTTGGAAGTGCTCGCGCACGTCGGCCATGATTTCGGCTTGCTTGACGGTGTCGATGCCGAGGTCGGCCTCCAATTCGAAGTCGAATTCGATCTCGTCGGGGTCATAGCCGGTTTTCTCGCACAGCACGTCGAGGAGTGTCTGGCGGATATTGCTGGCGTCGGGTGCGGCGGCACGCACGGGCGCAACTTCGACGGCCTGTGCGACGCTCGAAGTTGCCGCGGGCGCAGCGCCCAAATTCTCGACGACATACGCGGCCATGCGCTCAAGCGTGGGGTAATCCGCGAGGCGGAATTCTTCGTCCTTGGCGAGTTGGAAGTGCTCGCGCACATCGGCCATGATCTCGGCTTGTTTGACGGTATCGATGCCCAGGTCGGCCTCCAATTCGAAGTCGAATTCGATCTCATCGGGGTCATAGCCGGTCTTCTCGCACAGCACGTTCAGCAGCGTCTGGCGGATGGCGTCGGTGCTCAGATCGCTCGGGCGATTCGCGGCGACGGCGGGCTGTGCGGGCGCTGCAATGACCGGCGCGGCTGCAACGACCGGCGCGATGCTTTGCGCGGCGTCCTGGGTCCACACACCGCGGGCCCACAGGCGCGCGAGGATATTATGCAGCGAGGCGACATCGCCTTCTTTGGGGTGATTCGAATAAGTGGCGAGGTGCTTGCGCGCGCCCAGGGTGGCGCTGACAAACGTCGCCTGGGTGCGCTTGGGGCCGACTTCGACGAAGACGCGCGCGCCGGCCTCATACATCTTCTCGATCTGGGCGATAAATTCGACCGGCGACGCGAGTTGCTCGGCCAGTAGATCGCGGATGGCGTCGGGCTCGGTGGGGTAGAAGTCGCCGGTGACATTGGTCAGAATCGGCACCTGCGGCGTCGAGATTTCCACATCGCTCAAATGCGCGCGAAGCGGCTCGCTGGCCGCGGCCACCACCCGGGTATGAAAGGCGTGGCTGACGTTGAGAATATGGACGAGATGCCCCTGCTCTTCGAAGAGCGCGACGGCGGTTTTGACCGCGTCGGTCAGACCGGCGATGATGGTCTGTTTGGGGCAGTTCTTATTGGCGCAGACCACGTATCCATTGATCGTTCGGAGCACTTTCTCAACTTCGTCAGCGCCCACCGGGATGCTTGCCATGAGTCCCTTATCGCCGTTGAGCGGGGTGGCTTTGGCCATCTGGGTGCCGCGGGCGGCGACGGTGCGAAGCGCATCGGCAAAGCTCATGACGCCCGCCGCCACGCACGCGCCGTACTCGCCCAGGCTATGCCCGGCGACCATATCGGGGCGGATGCCGAATTGCTCAAAGAGGCGCAATAGGGCGATGTCGACCGCGAGAACCGCCGGCTGGGTGACTTCGGTCTGGCGCAATAGCTCGTTGGCCTCGTCGACGCTTAGATCGCTGGGGTCCGGGAAGATAATCGAGGTCAGCGGGCGCCCCAGAAGCGGCGCCATAATGGCGTCGGCCTCGTCGAAGGTCGCCTGGACCACGGGATAGCGGTGGCGAAGGTTTTCGAGCATTCCAATATACTGCGAGCCCTGGCCGGGGAAGAGCATCGCGACCTTTCCATCGGCGCGCTCGGTGCCCAGGAAAATCCCTTGATTGGCGAGTATCTTCCAGCCGCGACCGCGCGAAAAGGCCAGCTGAATGCGCTCGATCTGAGTCTTGAGCCCGTCTTCGGAGGCGTAGCTAATCGCAAGGCGCACCTCCCCTGGGGGAAGTGTCAATTGCGCGGCTTCGATCGGCAGGCGGTGGGCGGCGGTGGCGGCGAGGCCGCGCGCGGCGAAGTCGGCGCTGAATTGCTCGAATTTCTGCTGAACTTCGGCTTCGGTGGACGCCGAAAACGTCAAGATACCATCTTCTTTAATGCTTGATGCATTCATATCTTCATTCCCACCGGTCGCGCTGGTGACGCTTGGATTCGCGTCGAGATTCGAATTTTCCTGGGCACTTCCGTCCACATAAAAGCCCGGCGCGCTGCGCTCGGGATCGTATTCTTCAAGGGCAATATGGAAGTTGGTGCCGCCAAAACCAAAGGCGCTGACGCCCGCGCGGCGCGGTGCGCCGTTCAGGGTCTCCCACGGCTCGGCGTGGGTCTGAACGCGCAGCGGCGTGGCGCCAAATTCGATGCTTGGGTTGGGGATTTCGAAGTTAATCGAGGGGGCGAGCGTCTTATTCTTCAGGGCCAGCGCAATCTTTGCCAGACTCGCCGCTCCCGCGCCGGCTTTGAGATGCCCGATCATCGACTTCACGCTGCCGATTCCGACCCGCTCACTGCTCCACGCGCCGCTATCTTCGCCCAGCACGCTCAGCAGGCTATTGGCCTCGATGGGGTCGCCCACCGGGGTGGATGTGCCGTGCATCTCAAAAAGTGAGACCGAGCGCGGGCCAAAACCTGCGGCCTCGTAGGCGCGGCGCACCGAGAGTTTTTGGCCGACGGGATTCGGGGCGGTAATGCCCTTGCCTTTGCCGTCCGAGGATGCGCCGACGCCGCGAATGACGGCGTAGATATTATCGCCGTCGCGCTGGGCATCTTCGAGGCGTTTCATGATGAGGACCGCGCCGCCTTCGCCCATGACGAAGCCGTTGGCGCCCGCGTCAAAGGGGCGGGAGCCGTCGGGCGAAAGCGCGCCGATCTTGGAGAACTTTACAAAGGTCGACGCGCCCATGCAGCGGTCGATGCCGCCGGTGACGGCCATATCATATTGGCCGGATTGCAGGCCGCGAATTGCGGTGTCGACGGCGGCCAGGCTTGAGGCACAGGCGGCGTCGGTGACGAAGTTGGGCCCGCGCAAATTGAAGAGTGCGGCGACTCGCCCAGCCACGACATTGGCGAGCTCTCCGGGCATCGAGTCTTCGCTGACGCGCGGGAGCGGGTCGCGAAATCGTTTTTGCATGGTCTCCAGGACCTGCCCAATCTTGGCGTCGCTCAACTCGCCGCGCACGCTCTCAAGAAGCGACATGCGCAGCGCCTCCTCGACCTCGGCGTAGAAGATGCGAAGGTTGGTGCGGTCGCGCAGGTCGCCGCCCATGGCGTTGCCCAGGATGACCGCGCAGCGCTCGCGGTCGAAGTCTTTGTCCAGATAACCGGCGTCTTCCAAGGCCTCATGGGCCGCCTCCAGCACGAGCGTCTGGGTCGGGTCCATGCTCTCGACGAGAGTCGGCGGAAGTCGGTATTTTTTTCGCTCGAACTCGAAATTCGTGATCCAGCCGCCGATTTTTGAGTAGGTCTTATCGAGTGCGCCGCGATCCGCATCCCAATAGATATCTGGATCCCAGCGATCGCGGGGCACCTCGGTGATCGCGCTATGGCCGCCAAGGATATTTTGCCAGAAGTCCGGCGTGCTCAGCGCACCGGGGACTCGGGTTCCGATCCCAATGATGGCGACTGATCGGGGCGGGGCGATTGGATTGGCGCGATGCGAGTTCGTCATAGTAGTTATTTTCTAATAAAAGTCGGTTTCGATACTCAAATCTTTAGAAGTGCAATAGCCGATGAATTCATGATGCGCAAGCCGCCAGATTCGGCATATTTTTAATCCTAAAGTGACCCTCTAGTCAGAATAAAAGTGACTGGCGATTCACTTTCAAAATGACTGATTCATCATTCAGTGAGCGCCTCGCAGCTGAATGGACGTTCATTTTGAAAAGTTCGTGATTCCCGCGGTCGATTGGCGAATTTATGTTTTTAAATTGCATATATATGGCCGGATTAAGTATAATTCGACTCGCCGATCAAATCGTGAAATTTAGGTTATTTTGTAAGTGTTCAGTGGGTTATCAAGCATCCGTCGGGCACGATAAACCCCCAGATGGGGCAGTCTTGCCCGGTCGCCCTAACCCGGCGAAAGCGAGTGCGCAATTCCTTCCAAATGAGGTGCAGGCGCCTGTAGGGAGATGTGCTGAAACCCGGTGTTAAGCCGAAAATATTCCGAATGGACAGAATCTGCGCAAAGGGGGCTGATCAGGGTGAGTTTTGGCTGAGTTTCTCAAACTCATAGGGGTCGTGGGAGCAGATAATTTCGACCCCCGGCACGCTTGCCAGGTCGCTCAAGCGCCGCTGATTCTGGAGGCGTGCGCTAGAATTGACGGCCATGAGGTTTTGGATGGATGTCAGGGCGCGCGGGGCGCGCTGAGGCGGGCGAATTTCGGCATGATGAAAATAGGCGTCGCCTGCGTGGAGCAACCACCCGTGGGAGGTTTGAACCGCGACGCCGCAGTGTCCCGCGGAGTGGCCGAGCAGCGGGATGAGCAGCAACTCAGGACCCAGCCCGTCGAGTTGGCGCACGGCTTCAAATCCCTGCCAGCGCTCGCCGCTTGCCTCGTAGGTATGCCACTCGGGTCGATGCGCCCAATCCGCCGCCCGATAGCGCATGGTATCCTGCATGCTGCGCGCGCCCAGGGCGGCTTCTTTCTCGCGCGCGTGCACATGAATCGCGGCAGCGGGAAAATCGGCCATGCCGCCGGCGTGGTCCAGATCCAGATGGGTTAAAATGATATGGCGCACGTCTTGGGCGGTGTAGCCCAGCGCGATAATCTGGCGCAGCGCGCTCTCAGCGGCGTCCAGTCGAGGTTTCACGATTCTCACAAATCCCCCCGGAAGCCGGCGCTCACCGCGAATCGTCTCGGTTCCTAACCCCGTATCGACGAGCACCAGGCCCTGATTCGTTTCGATGAGCAGGCAATGGCAGACCAGGCAAGGGCAGCCGAGCAACCTTCCCCCAAGAGGGCAAAGCGTTGCGCAATTAAGATGGTGAATTCGCAAGGGCATTCCGTTGAGCGGGAGGGTCCAGGCACGAAAAGCGCGTGCAATCTGCCATAGCCAATGGGGGAGTACAATCGAGGACGGCGCGCAGGGCGCGATTGTGAATCGATGCGCTCGCTGTTATGCTCCGGATATCAACTGAAGTTATTTATTTTTTGGGAGCATGCCTTTGTGATTTTTGCACCCCTAATCGAGATGCATCCAGGAAAATAGTGCCATGAAGACACTTAAATTTCGGGACTTTAATGAAAGCGAGGCGGCGCAGGGATTTCACGGAGTATTGGGGCGCTCAGCGCCGATGCGCGAATTATTCGCGTTGCTCAAAAAGATCGCGCCCACCGAGCTGACCTGTTTGATCGAGGGGGAAACGGGGACCGGCAAAGAACGGGTCGCTCGCGCGATTCATGGCGCGTCGGCGCGTGCGGAAAAGCCCTATATAGTGCTGGATTGTTCCGCGATTCCGGAGACGTTGGTGGAATCCTATCTTTTTGGCCACGAAAAAGGCGCGTTTACCGGCGCGGGGATACTGCGAAAGGGTGTTTTTGAGCAGGCGCAGGGGGGCACACTTTTTCTGGATGAGATTGGCGAACTCGACCTGGACTTGCAGCCGCGCCTATTGCGAGTCCTGGAGAATCGCGAGTTCAAACGCGTCGGGGGAAGCCGCACGATTCGCTCGGATTGCCGCATTATCGCGGCTTCCAACCGGGCGCTTGGCGAGTTGGTTGGGGCGGGGCTTTTTCGCGAGGACCTGTATTTTCGCCTGTCTATCATGCGCGTTGGGTTGCGCCCGCTGCGGGAGCGCCCGGAGGATATCGGGCTACTGGCCGAGCATTTCCTCGGCGAGTTTGGCCCGGATACTGGTGGGATATCGCGCCGCTTGAGTCCGGGGGCGCTGGGGGCCCTGCATTATTATGCGTGGCCGGGCAATATTCGCGAGCTTAAAAATGTCATCGCGCGCGCGGCGAACCTCTGTGAGCATGCGGTGATCGAGGCGCGCGACCTTCGCCTTGGCCCCGGTGGCGTGGACTTCTCACAAGCCGGGTTGCGACCCACGACGGACGATAATAATGAGGCGCTTGGGGCGCGCGGCGCGGTCGATGTGCCTGTCGATCTTGGGCTCGATTATAAGGACGCGCGCGCGCAACTATTGACCCATTTTGAGCGTGTCTATCTTGAGCGCATTCTGAGTGAAAACGCGTTCAATATTTCAAAATCTGCGCGCTCGGCAGGCATCTCACGCTATTATCTGCGCCAACTCCTGAATAAACACGGGTTGAGCTAGTGCAGTGTTCTGGAAATACGTGAGCAGTCTCAGCGAGGATTGAGCGAGGATGGCAAGTCGAGACGACGAGGCGATGTTGTGCATCGTCGAGGAGGAGCGGCGCAGCCATCGTCGTTCAAGAGCGGCGAGAGTGCCTAGGTATTTCCAGAACACTGCACTAGCCCGCACTTTGAGACGCTCAATGGCGACAATCAGGGGAGTTATCGGGTAAAATGATCGCAAAGAGCCCAAATAAACGATGACGAATATTGATTTTTCATCGATTGTGCGCCATTATCCGGTAGTTTAGTATTCTTTCGTGCCTAAATATTGCTATTGCCAGCTGAATTGAGTGCGGCGCGTTTGCGACTTAATTTTAAGCGTTTCGCAGGTCTGAGCGGTGGAAAATGACATTGTTTGAAAAGAGCGGGCAGAACAATAACGACTCCTCCAAGCCGGCGCGGCGCGATGCGGCGGTCACCGCTGAGTTCAATTATATCGATGATTGGGGCGATGATTCCGAGGCGAACGCCGACAAGCCAGCGGCCGAGCTACGTCTTCAGTCCAGCGCGCAAAATTCGGATCTTGATCCGGTGACCCGCTCGGTAAATAGCGCAGATTTCTTCGGTGATGACCATCACTTTGACCCCAGCACGGGCGCTTCGCCCGCGCTGAACACCCCGCAGATCGGGGCGGGCACCTGGGGGGTTGGCTTCGACCAGCCGCAAGTCAGTGGCGTATTCAGCCGCTACGAGGAAGAGACCCAGGGCGTCGACTCCGATGAGTTCGATCTTTTTGAGGACCTCCCCAGCGAGCCGACCCAACCCGAGAATCCCTTAAAGGAAATTGTCTCGACCCACGACAAGCAGATCCGCCGGCTTCATAAACAGGTGGCCTACCAGAAGGAGATTATTCAGGTCATCTCTGAGTTATTGGTAGAGACCGCGGTCCTCGACCGCGGCGAGCTCAAGAAACGGCTTCGCGCGCTTCGAGAGAAGTCTCGCTGATTCCGATTCCCGTTGGCCACGGACTCAAACCCGGCGCACTAGGGGCCGAAGAGATTCTGGAGCGCGGGAATTTCGAGCGTGTCGGTCTGAAATAAGAGCTCATCCACCTCTTCGGGCGTATGCTCAACGCGCATCAAGGGCTCGCCATCCTTGGGTTTATAG
>Ga0209075_1004236_pt1 | contig 11589 bp, 6 predicted proteins | sample Stecom2011_FD_187523 | JGI IMG/M metagenome (GOLD analysis project Ga0209075, IMG submission 187523) | Agricultural soil microbial communities from Utah to study Nitrogen management - Steer compost 2011 (SPAdes) (version 2) | ecosystem: Environmental > Terrestrial > Soil > Agricultural land...
ATTGAATAGGATAGGGGGGAGATGTGCTTTGCGTAATAAACTATTACTGGTTACAGCTGTTGTTAGCTTCTTATTGGTAAGTATTGCCGGATATGCAACGCCCGGGCCCCTTGTATTCCGGGTGGCTACGGCAAAAGGGCAGAATTCGCTTCATGCTGAAGGATTGTATCGTTTCAAGGAATTGGTAGAAAGAAGAGCAGCGGGGAGAATAAGGGTTGAAGTTTACACCAGTGGTGTTCGCGGGCAGGAAAAGGAGCTGCTCGACGGTTTATTGCGGGGTACAGTAGACGCAGTCCTTGTTGCTTCATTTAAATACGCCGCCTTGGTTCCGGAAATGGATTTTTTAAGTTTACCGTTATTGTTCGCTACAGAAGAACACTGGCGGGAAGCATTGACCGGGAGGACGGGGCAACAAATGGCGGAATTTGCTTTGCAACGCCGGAGGGACATTGTTATGGGTTATATGACCGGCGGCGCCCGGCATATTTTTACCCGGCGGGAGGTTATCAGCCTGGGGGGGTTGCAGGGAGCGGCAATAGGTACCGGTTCTCTTCCTCTGGAGTTGGAAACCTGGCGGGTTTTGGGATTAAAACCCAAGGTAGTAGCCGATTCGGAATTTGCTACTGCACTCCAAAGTGGTTGGGTAGAGGTGGTAGAGAGCAATTTTGTTGACTATAATCAAAGGAAACTTTATGAACAGGCCAGGTGTATTCTTCAGACGGAGCATAAGATCCCCACTTACCCGTTTATCTTGAGCGGGTTGGTTTTTGAACGGATTCCGGAGGAACTGCGTGCGGTAGTGCTTGCCGCGGGGAAAGAGGCTTCTCTTTGGCAGACGACGCGTGCTTTTGCCAAAAACAAAGAACTTGAAGAGGAAATGGTAAGAAAATTCTGGTTGAAACCTTTACCTCTGAGCCTGGAGGAAAGAGAGGCCTGGGAAAGACAGGCGGCGCCTCTTCAAAATAGGGTGGCTGCTGAATTGGGAGTGGAGAATGTGCTCAAGGAGATTCGCGCGTGCAAACCAGTACGGGAAGATGTACGAGTTCGGGAAAGAGGAAGATAATAGTAGGCTGTCTGGTTACTCCCGGTCTAGTTTATTCCCAGTCGTTTTAAAATCTCCGGGTCCGGAGTGATGGTAATGGTTTGAAAGTTTTCGTACAGAACAAAACCAGGCCGGGACCCGGCAGGCTTTCTTACGTGGCGTCTTTCCGTATAATCCACCGGTACCTTGGTGGATTGGCGTGCTTTACTGAAATAGACGGCAAGGTTGGCGGCTTCCAGGATGGTTTCCCGGCCGATTTTTTCCCCCCGGCAACGGACCAAAACATGACTGCCGGGGATTTTTTGTGTGTGTAACCATAGATCACGGGGGGAAGAATTTTTAAAGGTTAACAGGTCATTTTGTTTGTTGTTTCTTCCCACCATAATCTCCCACCCCTCACTGGAACGGAAAAGGACCGGCCGGCCGGGAGAATGTTGTGACCGTAAGCGGGGTGAAGATTTACGGTTTTTGATTAATCCTGTTTCACGCATTTCCTCTTCTACAGCGTAAAAATCCTCTGTATTCAGTTCATTTTGCAAACAACTTTCCAGAGATTCCAGATAGGCCAGTTCTTCGTTGGTCTTTTGTAACTGTATGGTTATCCGTTTTTGTCCCTTTTTGGCTTTGGCGTATTTTTTAAAATACTTTTGGGCGTTTTTATTGGCGGAAAGAGCAGGGTCCAAGGGAATGACTACTGTCTTTCCCGCCGGATTATAGTAATTTACCAACTCTACCTTGCCGGCGCCCCGGGGAACCTGCGGGCAGGCGGTTAAAAGTTCTCCATAAAGCCGGTAGGTGGCGGCGTCTTCTGCTTTTGCCAATTCCGCCAGTTGTTTTTTTTTCTTTTTTGTCGCTTTTTTCTTGGCCCGGGTGATGATTTTTTGCAGTTGTTGTTTCCTCCGGGCAAGTTTATCTTCGCGTTCCTGCCGGTGGATGGTGTTTTCCAGACCCGGGCTCAAACCGGGAGCCGTTTTGACCACGGAAGCCGGCAGGGAACAGGGCCGGTAGGGAAAGAGGTCTTCCGGCCGCCCGTTTTTTTCATCATAAAAACAGGTGTAGGTTTCTTCTGTCACCTGTCGCTGAAACTGGTCGAGAACAGCATGGAGTTTTTTGGCTGTTTCCGGAACGGCGGCGCCTGCAGTCTCTTTGGGGTTGACTTGTGCGCGGTGGAAAACTTCACGTGCCAGGGCCGGAGAAATCCCCAGAATTTCCCCGGTTAAAATTTGTCTGAGAGGACGCTCGGTTGGTGAGCGGTCGATCATTACCTGCAAATCCCGGAGAGTGAGGTTTCCCGGGTGGCGTCCGGTCACTGTGGGGCTGGGGGGAGGAGTGTAAAGGGCGCCGGGAAAGATTTTTCGGGCTTCTCCGTCACTTTCCGGGAAGCGTTTAAGGGCGTCAATGATCCGGTTTTCGGCATCCAGTAACAGGAGATTGCTGAACCGGGCCATGGCTTCAAAGGCCAGAGTAAAATTGGTTAGCCCTTGACCGGCGTTATAGTTTTGGATTTTGATAAAGAGAATCCTCTCCCAGGGAGGTTGTTCCACCTTTAAAAATCTTCCCCCCTGCAGGTATTTACGGAGCAACATGCAAAAAGCCGGCGGCTTTTGCGGATTGACCGTTTTTTCTGTTAGAAGATGGGCGCGGTAGAAACGGGGATGCACAGAAAAGAGTAAACGCAGGTCCCGCCGGGGGAAAGGGTGAAAGATCGACAGCACTACTGTTTCTTGTTCCGGCATAAAGACCTTGTCGATTCTGCCGTTGGTCAGGGTTTGATTTAACTCGTGTTTTAAAGCGGAAACAATAATGGCGTCAAAAGGCATGGTAATCCTCTCCCTATGGTAGACAGTTTACCCGGCACTTGGTCTCCCGGGGAAGACTGCCGGGTTTCCAGGGCTCTCCTCGCGGCCAAAGCGGACACATGACTTACGGAACATCGTGTTTCCGGAAGTCAACTCGCCGCGTCCTGCGGCTCGGTCCGGTTTGACCGTTCGTATCGCCGGGGAAATCCCGGCAGTCTTCCCGAGGTCGCGTGCGTGCCGGGTAAACTGTCTTCGGGGTATGAAACTCCGAAAATTCTAAAGGTAGACAGTTTACCCGGCACTTGGTCTCCCGGGGAAGCCGGCCGGGTTTCCAGGGCTCTCCTCGCGGCCAAAGCGGACACATGACTTACGGAACATCGTGTTTCCGGAAGTCAACTCGCCGCGTCCTGCGGCTCGGTCCGGTTTGACCGTTCGTATCGCCGGGAAAATCCCGGCAATCTTCCCGAGGTCGCGTGCGTGCCGGGTACAGTATATCATTTTCGCGCGACGATTGGCAACCCTTCCATGGGAAGCATTTTTCTTCCTGCTGGGCATAAAAATAGGACGAGACAATATCAGAGCGGGGTGGAAAGTTTTGACCAAGCGTTGGTGGCAAATGATACCGGAAGAAACTGCGAAAGCATTGGATACTCCGGTCTATACAGGCCTCACGCCTAAAGAGGCGGAAAAGAGGTTAAGAGATCACGGTGAAAACCGCCTGCAAGAAAAGGAACCACTTTCCCCGTGGCGGTTGTTTTTTTCCGAATTCGCCGATTTTATGGTCTTGGTGTTGTTGGGGGCGGTGATTATCTCCGGCGCCTTGGGAGAGTGGGTTGATGCCGTTACTATTTTGGCTATTGTTTTGTTAAATACGGTTCTGGGTTTTATCCAGGAATACCGGGCGGAACGTTCTCTGCAGGCGTTGAAAGAATTGTCGGCGCCGCAGGCCCGAGTGATCAGAACCGGCCGGATGGAAACAGTTCCCGCTGCGCAGGTGGTTCCCGGTGACTTACTTGTTCTCGAACCCGGTGACCGTGTGCCGGCCGACCTCAGGCTGGTTGAAGCGGAAGGTCTGGAAGTTGATGAATCGCCCCTGACCGGGGAATCGTTACCGGTACCAAAAAACACAGCGGTAATCACCGGAACTGAGCCGGTTTTGGGAGAGCGAAAAAATATGGTTCAGGCCGGAACGACGGTTACACGGGGGAGGGCAAAAGGACTTGTCGTGGCAACCGGTATGAATACGGAATTAGGAAAGATTGCCGGGTTGTTGGAATCTTCCTCCGGGGGTCCCACACCATTGCAACGTCGCCTGGACCAAATGGGTAAAGTTTTGGTTTTTTTCTGTCTCGTCATTTGTGTCTCCCTCGGCCTGCTGGGGTTTTGGCGCGGAGAAAGTTTTCGTAACATGTTTCTTTCCGCCGTAAGCCTGGCCGTGGCGGCCATCCCTGAAGGTTTGCCGGCGATAGTCACCATCTCTCTGGCCTTGGGAGTTCAGAGGATGATTAAACGACAGGTGGTTATCAGGCGCCTGCCGGCAGTGGAAACATTGGGTTGCGCGTCAGTAATCTGTTCTGACAAGACAGGAACCCTTACCCGCAACCAAATGATGGTAACTGCAGTTTATATAGGCGGGGAAGAGATCTCCGTCAGCGGCAGCGGTTTTATGCCGCAGGGCAATTTTTTTTGGCGGCAGAAAGGTATTCAGCCTTTGGCGGATGAAGACGGGTACCCGGACCGGGAAGGGTTGTTGCGTCTTCTCCGGACCGGGCTGGTGTGTAATAATGCCCTTCTGGAAGGGGACGAAGCCGGTGGGAACTGGCATGTGAAAGGAGACCCGACGGAAGGAGCGCTTTTGACCCTGGCCGTTAAGGCCGGTCTTTCCGGGAAAAGCGGCTCCAGATTACAAGAGATTCCTTTCACACCGGAACGTAAAAGAATGAGTGTCGTGTGGCAGGAGAAAGAAGAAAGAATACTTTATACCAAAGGCGCAGCCGATGTTATTTTGCAGCTGTCGGATAGGATTCGTTGGAACGGAAAAGATGTGCCGCTACAACGCATGTACAGGCGGGCGGTGACTAAAGCCATGGAAAACATGGCGGCCCGGGCCTTAAGAGTGTTGGCCCTGGCCTGCCGTCCTTTGCCGGAAAGGTCACCTGTGGGGGAAGAGGACGAAAAGAATCTGGTTTTTTTGGGGTTGGTGGGAATGATCGATCCCCCGCGTCCCGAAGTAAAACAGGCAGTGGAAACGTGCAGGCAGGCGGGGATTCGGACAGTAATGATTACCGGAGATTATCCGGGAACCGCCCGGGCTGTGGGGGAGGAACTCGAGTTGTTGCGTCCCGGCGGTCTTATTCTTACCGGCGCCCAACTGGATCGTTTATCCGAGTCGGAATTGGCCCGGATAATTGCCAAGGTTGATATTTTCGCCCGGGTGAATCCTTATCATAAACTACAGGTGGTAAGGGCTTTCAAAAAACAGGGGGCGGTGGTGGCTATGACAGGCGACGGAGTCAACGATGCGCCGGCGGTGAAAGAGGCGGAAATCGGGGTGGCGATGGGCATCACCGGCACGGATGTTACCAAAGAAGCTTCGGATATGGTGATTGGGGACGACAATTTTGCCACTATTGTGGCGGCAGTGGAAGAAGGCCGCGGGATTTACAGCAATATTAGAAAATTCATCCGTTATTTGTTGGGTTGTAATACCGGGGAAATATTTACGATGTTTTTGGCGGCTGCAGCCGGTATTCCTTTTCCTTTGGCGCCCATTCAAATCCTTTGGACCAATCTGGTGACCGACGGCCTGCCTGCCGTGGCGTTGGGGATGGACCCCCCGGAAAAAGAGTTGATGAAAAACCCCCCGCGGCCGCCGGATGAAGGTATTTTCAGCCGGGGACTGGGGTGGAAAATCGTTGTTCAGGGGCTGGTTATCGGGTTAAGTACTATTTTTCTTTTTCTCTTCTACCTTCTTCAGGGCGCAGCCTTGGCGGAAGCGCGAACCGTGGCTTTTTCCGCCTTGGTATTTTCCCAGTTGAGTTACGTGTTTGTCTGTCGTGCGGAAGCCGGTCCTTTGCGGGTGGTTAAATTCAGGAAAAATCCTTTTCTCCCCGGCGCCATATGCTTATCAACCCTTATGCAGTTATTAGTGGTTTATCTGCCTTTTCTGCAACGGATTTTTCACACTTCACCTTTGTCTGTCGGGCACTGGGTGGGCGTGGCCGTCGCCGCGGGCGTTTCCGTTTTGGCCGCCCAGGCGGTTACGGTCGTGGAAAGAATTATAAAAGGTAAGAAGCAACCGGGAACCGGGCATAATTTATTTGGGACAGGTGGTAAACAATCCCGTCTGCCCGGTGAGGTGTAAATATTTGGAAATATATTTTTTCTTATTTTTTCTTCTGTTTGCCGTATTTGTACCCGCCCGTTTTCATCTTCACGTACACGGCAGGGGACAAAAATTTTTTTTCTTTGTGGAGCTAAGCCTGGCGGGTCTTCGTTTTTGGAACTACACATTTTCAATATCTCTGGAGTTGCCCAAAAAAACAGGCAGCAATATGAAGAAAGATAACGGGACCGCCATAGTGGAAAGGACAGAAAAACCGGCGGCGCCTTCCGGGTTGGTACCGTTGCCCGGCGGATTAAACAGACTCTATACTCTTTTGAGCCGGTATGGAGTGGGGGGAACCTTTTTTTATCTTTTTCTGCCGTCACGTTACCGCCGGTGGATGACAGTGGCGCAGGAAATGGAGAAAAGAGGAAAGTTTTCCCGGTTTGCCTGGGGCACAGTGCTCGGGTTGGAAGATGCCGCGCTGACGGGTACGGCCACAGGTATCCTGTGGGGAATGAAAGGAACAATGATCGGGCTTTTACAGAGGAGTTACAAGTTTGACCGGAACAAGCCGCACGTGATGGTTCTCCCCAGTTATAATATTCCGGGTTGGGAAACCATGCTGGACTGTATATTTGACATCAAGGTGGGACATATTATCCTTGGCGGAATAAAAGGCTTTATTCACAGTAACAAGGGGGAAAACTAACATGACGGAACACCCGATTGAGGGATTGATGAAAACGGCAATGGAAAGTATCAAAGATATGGTGGATGTCAATACTATCCTCGGTGATCCGGTGGAAACGCCGGACGGGAATGTAATAATTCCCGTTTCCCGCGTGGCCTTTGGTTTTGCCGCCGGCGGCAGTGAATTTGAAGTCATGAAAAGGAGTGGAGAAAAAAGGGGATTAGACGGGGAGCAAGAAAAAATGCCTTTTGGCGGTGGAAGCGGCGCCGGTATTACTCTTAATCCCGTAGCTTTTTTGGTGGTAGGAAAGGAACAGACACGGCTGCTGCCGGTGGATGGTAACGCTCTGGTCGGCCGGATCCTTGATCTCGCCCCGGAACTTATGGGGAAAATCCAGAATCTTCTCGATAAAAATAAAAAGAGCCGGGAAGTAACTCCTGTTGCTCCGGCTCCTTCATAGTAACAGGCGGGTGACCGAAAATGACAGTCGAAGTTCTACCAGACCTCTGTATTTCCTGCGGGCTGTGTGTGGATTCCTGCCCGGAGGTTTTTGAATGGGGTGAGGAAGAAAAAGCAAAAGCCAAGGTAAAGGAGGTTCCGGAAAACCTTAAGGAGAAAGTGACGGAAGCCGCGGAAAACTGTCCCACTGATGCGATCCAAACCGGGTAAACTTTATTCCTTCTTGATCACTTTTAGGTAGTAAGGTAGAGATTCCAAAGGATCCGGGAAAATAAAACCACCGTTTATGGTAACTACCCGGAACAGATATACCAGGCGTTCTTCATGGTCTAAATGGGAACCGGGGATTTGTGCGGTAAATTTGGCGCCCGTACCCTCCATCTCCGCGACAATAAAATCCTCTTCCCGGTTCAGGCGACGGTAAGCGAGGAATATTTTTTTTATTTCTTCAGGGGCGCCGGTGGAAACGGTTATTATGAGATCCTGTTGAGCCGGGGCCTTTTCCGGCGGCAGGTGAGAAAGACGGGGCCGCTGTAGTGCAGTTTTTTTCCACCGGGCGGTAATGGGTTTTTCCGGAGTGCCCCGGGTCGCCGTTTTTTTATTTTGTTGACCGGCGACGGCAATATAATATCGGGAAATTCTGTCCTTGGGAGTCGCCGGCGCCGGAAGCGCAACCCGGTAGATCCCGTCCCCTGCCGGCGTCATGGACGCCTGAAGATAGCCCCCGGTTTTTTCTGTTTGGTAGTAGAGAAACACGCCGGTCACCGGCTCGACTCCTGTTACTGTAGCCTGGATAATTTGAGGTTTTTCCGGTGTCAGCGTGACCGGAGTATGGGCGATAACCGGCAAAGTTGATCTTATGGTCAGGGCGGATACAAACCAGTCCCGCCCCTGCCGGCCGCGGAATTCTATTCTGAGGTAACTCCCTTCGTCGATGGTGATAATTTTTTTCCAATCGACCCTTTTTCCCGCCGGAACCACCAGGTTGTCTGTGACTATTTCTCCGTTGATCTTAATGCTCATGGGACCACGGGTTAAGGGGTTTTCGCTCCGGTCGCAAAGGGTGATTTGGATTTGGTAGGAACCGGGTTCCAGGTCTACCCGGAAAACAGCGGGAACACAGGCCCATACCAGATCGTTTAATAACTGAAGGTCATAAGCGCCGGTTTTTCCGGTCCGGTCCGGCCCGGCGTCCTTGTCACATAAACGGGCGGGAGGAGCGGCCATCCCTCTCAACCCCTTGGTATCCAGCCAACCAAACCCTTTTTCCTTACTATATAACGTCCGGGGACCGGCATAGGTGAATCCTTTTTCCACATAAAAGCCGGTGACCAGAGAATTGTTGTTGAGCCTTTTCTTTCGGGAATGTCGCGGGGGAACGCCGAAATCAAAGCCAAGGTCGAAAAGTCCCCGCTGCCGGTGTTCACGGATTAAAGCGTCGAGCCTTTTTTCGTCTTCCAGAAGGAGAAGGAGCTTGTCCTGCCAGTGCCCGGCGCCGGTAGGTCCGGTTTCCATCCGGTGAAAATAAACCTCTTTTGTTTTTCGGATTATTTCTTTCCAATAAAATACAGATTTTCGCAGCTGATTACGGGCGGCCAAAAGAGAGCTGAGATCCCGGGTTTTGTAAAACAAAGCCAGTTTAACCGCGGAACGGATCTTGTAGGCGTGATAAAGCGCGAAATTGGCCAGCACGGTAAAATCCAATAAGGTACTGTTCCATTCTTTGCTTCTTCCCTCCGGACCGTTAAGTCCTTTTCCTTTAAGCATGTCAATATTCTCTCCAAGCAGTGTTCCCAATTGCCACAAGTATTCTGCAACGGTTTCCGGCGTTAATAGACCGCTTGCTTCTCCTTCAAGGTATTCCCGGGTATAATCTTCAATGCTACAAAAGATCTCCGGATCTCCCGGCGGGGTCGCCAGGTAATAATCAAGGAGACCTCCGGTATCAATCTCCGGCCATAGCTCCATTTGGGAATCACCCACACGGGCACTGACATAAAGACAGATGATTTTTCCCGCCGTGCTGTAAACCCCGGCCATTTTTGTCCCGGCTTCTCCGAATCGCCGGGTGAATTCCCGGGACCAGATCCGGCCGGAGGTCCGTGGGTTATAGGTTAAACGGCCAAAAAGCAGATAAAAGTACCAGTAACGTTCAAATTCCCACGTATAATAAGTATACCCTTGTCGTAAAAGGGGCCAGTCTCTTTGTTCATAACCATAACCCTTCCAGGCGAGCGGAGGGGCAACGGTAAAACCGGTCTTTCCGGTAAGTTCAAGAGTATGGGCGAATCTGAGGGCAAGCTCCGGGTCTCCCCAGAGAAGGACGCGGTGGGAACCGGCGCTCCATAATTCATGACAGACCGGAACAGACAAGGGTTGCTGCAGGTATCCTCCGGAAGCACTTTCGGGAGCCGTTTTTGCCGGTTTATATGGAAGGTCAAAAAATTCCCTGCCGTACTTACTGGAAACAGAAAAGGGGATTCCCGCCTCTTTAATTTTGGCCGGCATTTCCGGGGAAAGTCCTTCGGCGCTAATCCTGAGTTTTACCGGGCGTTTTATTTCCTTTAGCACACGAATATAGGTTTTCATTAATAAGGCGGTCTGCCGGTCTCCGGAGGTTTTTTCTTTTCCCCACCGGAGAAAAAGACCTTTGATATGCGGGCAGAGGGTCAAAAGTTGTTTCAGGGCGAAATAAGAATAGGGAATAATGTTTTCTGGGGTAAGTCCTTTGCATAAAAAAGAAAGAGAGGAATTTTCCTTTACCCCCGGGTTCTGTTCCATCCCGAAAATAAAATCTATCCCGTAACAGTGGGCTGTTTCAGAAACTGCCTGCAGTTGGGCGAGGTTTTTTTCTCGTTCCTCACCGGACAGGCCGGTTACCCGGATTTCCGGAAATTCCGAACCGGCCAGGAGATATGGAAACGGTAAGAGAGAAGAATTTTTTGGGTCGGAAAAAAACAGGCAAAAACGGTTGAACCTCGTTTTGACCAGCAAAGAAAAATACTGTTCCCAGTAGGAAAGGTCAAAAAAGGATTGGGTAGGCCGCCGGTAATGATGAAAGGCAAAAACCTCCCTAATCTTGGCGGACGGTTTTTCCACCACTGGTTCTCCCAGCATGCTCAGAGGTTGAGAATTAATCCTCTCCGCCAGTTCGTAAAGGGCATAATTTAATCCCCTGGTATCATAGGCGCAAATAATCATAACCGGAGTGTTTTCAATCATTATTTCCTGGATGGCCAGGGCTTCCGGCGTTTGGTACAAGGAGATTTCATTCTCTGTGACCAGTTTTCTAATAACAGGACTTTTGGCAAAGGTGCCGACAAGAAAATCAGCAGCTGTTTCTATGGGAGAAAAATAAATCTCCACCGGGACGCTTTGTTTTTTAAAATTCTCTTTGACCAGGTCCAGCGCTTTTACAGTGCTTTCCTCCGGTTTTTCTTGGTTGATAAAACGGATAATTATCGCCACTTTTTATACCTCGCTTTACCGGTCAAAGTCTACCGGCGGTAGTTGCCGGGTACTTCGGTTATTGATTTTAACTTCTCTTTAGTAGTGAGATTTTCCTCTTTAAAAGAGGCTTTTCCTTCCGTCAATTTTATCACACCCGGTTCATCGTTTGTTTGTAAGAGTCTTCAGCTTGTCGGAGTTGCGGACGGCTTGTTCTATTACTCCTGTTTGTTCCATATAACTTTATAAGAAGGTTTGAAAGGGGGCTGACTAATGCCTAAGCCGCCGCAAAGGGAACCCGGGAAAACCGGCGCCGGAAAAAGCCTCTACCGCCTTTTTGTGAGTATTTTGGGCCGCCTGCTATTTGCCGGTTTGTTGTTGATGCTTTTTTTGGCCGGAATGGTCAAAGGATCGGACACCGGGCGGGAGGTAAGGGGGAAAATTCGCGCGGTTTTACCCGCTTGGGAAGAAAAATTATCGAAATTGCGTTTGCGGGACTGGTTTGTTGCCACCGGAAATAAAATATCTTCACAAGTAACCGGTGAAATAAGAGAGGCTTTGGCCCCGGCGCCTAAAAACCGTTTTTATTACCCGGTTTTATCCTGGGAAAAACAAGTAACTCTTCCCGACCGTGTGGTCTTTTTTCTGACGGAAAGAACGGAGGTGTTTGCTTCCGCCGCCGGGTTGGCCGCTGAGCTAATGGAAAAGAACGGTTCTTGGATTATCCGCCTGGACCATGGAGGGGGGTGGAGCTCTCTTTACTACCCTTTGGCGGAACCATATATTGCGCCGGACCGGTGGATACAGGCCGGTGAAAAACTGG
>Ga0209075_1004237_pt1 | contig 11589 bp, 8 predicted proteins | sample Stecom2011_FD_187523 | JGI IMG/M metagenome (GOLD analysis project Ga0209075, IMG submission 187523) | Agricultural soil microbial communities from Utah to study Nitrogen management - Steer compost 2011 (SPAdes) (version 2) | ecosystem: Environmental > Terrestrial > Soil > Agricultural land...
GTTCAAGGTTAGCATAATCAGGGTGATTACTATCCACTCTAGTATTAAAATAGTTTTTGATATTTTCTGGTGAAACAGCTGTACTCCATATTCTAATATCATCCATTCCGCCTATGAAATAATTATTCCAATCTCCTCTTGATATTTCAACTTCATTATATGCACTCGTTTTAAGAATAGTATTCTTCATATCAATATTTCCTACTAATTCTCCATCTACATAAAATTTTGTAGCGGTTAGACTTATTCCTGATAATGAGATAGCAATATGGTGCCATTCTCCATCATTTACAACTTTGTCTCCAACTACAGAACCGTCGTGTATTTCTACAATTGGTTTCCCATCGTGATTCACTTTGATTGTAAACCTTCCGCCTTTTACAGACTCTCCCCATGACATTATATCTACTTCTGTTCCTTCAGTTTTAATCCAAGTTTCAATTGTTCTTTCAGTACTTCCTGTAACACCTAAGTATCCGTTAACTTTTATGTAATTACCTGGGAAGAACTGAGCAAATTGATTCGCGTTGTTGTGTAAAGATTGTTTTACTGAAATATCAGTTGCTGATAAAGCAATTGGAGTATTCCCATTATTTGAGGAAGATATTATCTCAATTAACACATTTTGTCCTGTCCAGTTAAACGGCTGATAAAATGGAATTTTATTTTCACCATCTACTAAGTCCCAGTTTCCATGAAAAACTTCACTTCCATCTGTTAATTCAGCGTAAGGAACTCCTTCTAAACTAGAAAACGAAACTTCTTTCATTCGGATTAGAAGATGATTTAAACCGAGTGCACTTCCATTACTAAATAGGCTTAATGCGTCAATATTTCCAGTAGTCAAACTTGCAAGTTGTGCAGCAGTGAGTAAAACGAACGATTTTCCCCCCTCTTTTTGATGTGCAAGTACAGATGATGTACTTCCGCCACCTGTTGTGATTTGGAAGCTTGATTCATTTGTTATACTTGAGATTTGAACATCATGACTTTCAAATTCATGAATATTATACGTTGGATTAGTACTGTATTCATTGTTTAAACTAGGATAAGGGTATACAAAATATTTATTTATAGAAGCTTTCGTAGAATCAATTCTTGTAGAATCAACAATGTATGTATTACAGGAGTAGTCCCATTCTCCACAGCCTTTGTCGTTTGGACTTGGGCTTGTTGAAATTAATCCATCTTTACAGCGCATAGTATATTTCATCCAAATCCGTTCAACCTGATCAGGATTATACGTTGGAAATACTATTTGTGTATCTCTAACTTTACTCTTGAAGTTGAATCCCTGAACTGTTGTTGTATCACCAGGTGATTGTGCTAAAGTAAACTGCATTACAAACATAAATGTTGCACTTGCAATTATTTTAAGTGTTCTATTTATCATCATTATTTCATTTTATTCAAAAGTAAGACATACATCGTTCAGATAAAGAATATTCACGGTCTACAAATGGCCTACAGAAATTGTAAGTATTTGATTAAATGGTAATTATTTATGCTTTTGTTTCTTGTCCATAAATAATATATGAAGAAATTTAAGAGTAGAAAGTAGATATTTATCAATAATTTTGGTTTTATGATACACCCTATAATATTTACCTTCGAAGAATTTTCAAATCCTAAAATAGCGAAAGAACAGTCTGCATACTTGAAGAACAAATTTTTGTTTTATGGGTTAAAGACTCCGTTACGAAGAGAATTACAACGTCCATTTCTAGTTAAAAATAATTTACTTGAGAAAGAGGATGCGTTTTCTATGGTGAAAGAATTATGGAAAGCGTCTCAACGTGAATTGCATTACTTTGGTCAAGAGTACTTTTTTAAATATGCTAAACAATTTCAAGTCTCAGATATTGAATTAATAGAATATTTAATTACCCATAATTCATGGTGGGACACTATAGATTTTATTGCCACAAAACCATTGTCAGAATATTTTAGACTTTATCCAGATGAGCGAAATAAAATTGTACAGCAATGGATTGAGTCAGGAGATATTTGGCTGCAAAGAAGTGCTGTTTTATTTCAATTGAAGTACAAAGCTGAAACAGATTTACAGCTATTGACTTATATCATTTTAAATCTAAATGATTCTAAAGAATTCTTTATCAAGAAAGCAATTGGCTGGATACTTAGAGAATACAGTCGAACAGATTCAAATTGGGTTTTAGAATTTGTAAACAAGCATACGTTACAGCCTTTGTCTAAAAGAGAGGCCTTAAAACTTATTCAAACTCAATAATCAATTCCCCTTTTTCGACAACCGTTTCCTTAGATCTAGTAATAGCTTTTACCTTTCCTTCTCCTTCAGCTTTGATTACATTTTCCATTTTCATCGCTTCGAGTGTAAGTAGAGGAGAGCCTAAAGTAACTTCATCTCCAACTTCTACTGCAAAACTTAAAATTCTTCCAGGCATTGGAGACTTTAATTGGTGAAGTTTTCTCACTTTTTTCTTGTCTAATCCCATTTGGCGAATTAAATTATCGATTGCACGTTCTTTTTTAACTTCGAAAGTACGTTGGTTTACCTTAATGGTCATTTTCTGATCTTCAGCAGCTGCTTCCACTATTTCTCCATGAAAATTCTTCCCCATAAAGTGAATTGTGAAATAGGTATCATCAATCCACTCGATTGAACTAAATCCTTTTTCTCCCTTAACTTCGTTTCCGTCAACTAAAAATTTAGACTCTGCCATTTTACATATTTAGATTAAACAATCGTTACAAAGATAATTTTTCTATTTGAAAATTGGATGTTTCTTAATTCAACTGTAGAAATTTTTATCCAAAGCTGCTTAGAATCTACCTTTTTTAGAAATTCCATGGTCTATTTCGAATAAAATCCCCATTTTTGTTAATCAAAAAATAACAAACACTTTTTATGAAAAGAATTTTAACCATTATTTTATCCTTCGGAATTTTATATTCTTGTGGTACAAGTAAAGATAAGTCAACTAAAGACTTACCAATCGAGGAAACTACAGTTGGTGCTGTAGACCAAGGGGAAATTATCGAAAATTCTTCTTCTGCCGAAAAAACAGAAGAAATTATTGAAAGACCAAAATACAATGCTTCAGCAACAATTTTAACAGGACTTAAACACACAAAACTAGAAGTTAGTCCTATTTGGGAGAGCTCACAATTAAAAGGAGTTGCCACACTAACTTGTTCACCTCATTTTTATGCAACTGATAGTCTTATTCTTGATGCAAAAGCAATGGAAGTTTTATCTGTTAAATTGAATGGAAAGGACTTAAACTATAAATACAATGATGCTAACTTCTTGAGAATTCAACTTGATAAGGAGTATACGAGAGACGAAGAATATACTATTGTAATTGATTATATAGCAAAGCCAGAAGAAAAGCTAGTTGGTGGGTCAAGTGCGATTAGCAGTGATAAAGGTTTGTACTTTATCAATCCAAAAGGAGAGAACGAAAATAAAATGCCTCATATCTGGACACAAGGTGAGACAGAGTCAAGTTCTGTTTGGTTTCCTACTATTGATCGTCCAAATCAAAAAACAACACAAGAAATCTACATCACAGTTGAAGATAAATACAAGACATTATCCAATGGTAAGTTTGTATCTTCGAAAAAGAATAAAGATGGTACGAGAACTGATTATTGGAAGCAAGAACTACAACATGTTCCTTATTTATTTATGTTAGCTGTAGGTGAGTTTGCAGTTGTAGAAGACACATACACAAAACCAGATGGTACAGTAATTCCAGTTCATTATTATGTAGAGCCAGAGTGGGAAGAGCATGCTCAAGCTATTTTTGGAGAAACCCCTGCTATGATTGAGTTCTTTTCGAATTTACTAGGAGTTGATTACAAATGGGATAAATACCATCAGATAGTTGTGCGTGAATATGTTTCAGGAGCAATGGAGAATACAGGAGCTGTAGTTTTCGGAGATTTTGTTTATAAAACAAAGCGAGAACTCATAGATTCAGATGACCATTCAATTATTGCACATGAATTATTTCACCATTGGTTTGGAAACCTAGTGACATGTGAGAGCTGGGCTAATTTACCATTAAATGAAGCTTTCGCTAACTATTCTCAATACCTATGGGATGAGCACTACAATGGAAGAGATCATGCCGATTATGTAGCCGAAAAAGAAGCGGAAGGCTATTATCAGACAGCAGAACAAATGGGGCATCATGATATGATTTGGTACAGTTATGATGAAAAAGACGATATGTTTGATGCTCATTCTTATAACAAGGGAGGAAGAATACTTCATATGCTACGTTACTATTTAGGTGATGACGCTTTCTATGAAGGGTTAAGAAAATATTTAAATGACAATGCTTTTAAAGCTGCAGAAATTCATCATTTGCGTTTAGCATTTGAAGAGGTTTCAGGAGAAGATCTGAACTGGTTTTTTGACCAGTGGTTTTTAGCTTCGCATCATCCTAAATTAAAAATTTCTCAAGAATATGAGGCGGGCGAAGTAACAGTAAGAATTGATCAAACTCAAGATTTAGAAAAAGCGCCGTTATATAAATTACCTATGAAAATTGGTGTTTATTCAGGAGGAAATAAAACAACGCATAACGTTGTTGTAGATAAGAACATCAACACCTTTACTTTTTCTTATGATGGTGAATTAGAAAATATTGTGGTAGATGAAGACAGAACAATCTTAGGAGGTTATAGTCACGACAAACCACGTGAATGGTATGTACATCAGTTTTATAACGCACCTAGATACAAAGATAGAGAGCAGGCTATTGTTTATGGTTCACGATTAAGAACAGATAAAGGAAAGCAACTTGTTTTAGATGCTTTAGAAGATGACTTTTGGTATATCCGTCAATTTGCTATCTCAAGATTGGATAAAATCGGGTCAGATAAAAAAGAAGAAGCCTATACACGACTTAAGAAAATGGCTAAATCAGATAAAAGTTCAAAAGTTCGAGGAGCAGCAATCTCTGCATTAGCAAATGACTATTTTAAAGGAGAATATGCTGAAGAGACTAGAAATATACTGATTAATGCAATCGAAAATGACAGTTCTTATTTAGTTATTTCACGTGGTTTAAACGGCTTAACTAAAGGATCAGAAACAGATTTAAAAGACGCACTTGCAAAAGCAAAAGTTTTGGAAACAGAACGTTCTTCAGCATTAAAGTCTCAGATTATCGGAATTTATAAAAATCATGGAGATGCTTCTAATTTAGATTTTATGGCTAATGCAATTACGAGTGGTGATATTTCTGGATATGATGCAATAGGAGGTTTGTTAAACTTTACAGCTGCATTAAAAGTTCAAGATGTTAAGACTCAGGAACAGTATTTACCAGTTTATGAAGAGCTTTCTAACAATGGAGGGGCATACATTAATGCTGTTTTACCAATGAGTATCATGAATCTAGTAATGGAGGCAAATGAATTTGTTACAAAGTATAAAAATGAGTACGATGCTTTAGAATTAGAAGGAAAAACTGCAGAAGCTGCAGTTACTCTAGAAAAGCTAAATGAAGCAGAGTCATACTCTGCAAAAGTAAATGCACTTTTAGAGAAAATCGGAGGGTAAGTATTTTAGTTATTATATAAGCGTTAATTATTTAAAGGTTTTTATCAAGAAATGATTAACGCTTTTTTATTTTTAATAGTTTGGAAATTTTCCGTAAGTAGATTTTTGCCTTGTTTATTTTATTAATTCTTTAGTTGTGTTATATTTAAGAAAAACAATAATTGTGAGACTAACAAAGAGAAAAGTAAAAACAGTATTAATGGCAACGTTAGTACTTGGTTTGACTGCTGGCTTAACAGCTTGTGGTGAATCAGAAGAAGTTCAAGTTGAAGCAGCTACAGAAGAGCACCCAGCTAGTGAAGAACACCCAGCAACAACTGAAGATGAGCATCCAGCTTCTGAAGATGAACATCCTTCGGAATAAGTAATTAAAAAACTTAAGCTTTAAAAACTGCTTCTTTATGGGGCAGTTTTTTTTATGTGTTTACTTTTCTTTTGAAAGTAAAGGTAGTTTTTGGTTTAACAATAAACTCATCAATTTCCATTATTGGATAGGCTAAAAAGTTGATGCTTCCAGAGGCAGGATTTGGATTAAAGTTAATGTCTCTTCCATGTGAAAGCTCAATTCTGTTAGCACCATGGTGTCCGAAATAATATGTGGCTAAAGCTGTATATTTATTTGCTTCACTAATATCAACAGGCCACCATTTTCCTTCGGCGTAGAACTCCGCCCAACAATGATATCCGTCAATACCACCCTCATCTCTATCTGATGGAATGGAAGCTCCAATTGCAAATCTCGCAGGGATATCTACAGATCGTGCTAAAGCAATAAAGTAGGAGTGGAATTCAGTACAGTTACCGCTTTGTGCATCACAAGCATAAACAGCATCTCCTGTTCCATATGTTCCGTCTTTAATGTATTTCACACTGTCAATTACATAATCATACAATGCTCTGGCCTTTATTAATGGGTCGTTATTCTTTGTCTTATTGCCAATTGCAGTTAAAGCAATCTTTTTGAAACGTTCTCCAACAGGAATCAATGTGTTTGATTGTAAATATTGCTCTAAACTTTCATTTTTTTCTGCTTCATAGGGACTCTTTTCTAGGCGTTTTACACTGTATGAAATTTCAATTTCTTTATGACTATGGCTTTCGTCTAACTCTAAGTAGAGCACTTTATTTCCAAATTGATTATCTGTTAAATACCTTTCTTTCGTTGGAATGTTGACAGATAGTAATTCAATAGACTGAAATTGATCAGACTCCGCAATAGGAATCCATACTTTACCTTTACCATCAATTTCTGGCAATTCAACTGTGTAGTAAAATTCAAATTCATCCTCTCCTTCTATAACTCCTAATAAATCTCCTCCTGCATCTTTTATAGGTACTTGAAACCATGTTTTGTCCTTCTTATTTTGCTTCCATGAGTAAAATGGTTTTCCATTGAGTTTATGAATATCTGTTCGCACAACATTCATACTGTCAGCTGTTCCTTCAAGAAAGAAGTCTACATCATAAACATCTCCTTTTTCATCCGCTAAGTCTACACAAGCAAAATAACTTCCAGGACCAAGGTGAGACAAGTATTCGGTATGAACCCTTACCAAACGCAGATCTAAATTTAAAGAATCATTCTTTATATTGAATATTCCTCCTGAATTTTCTGTAGTCTCAACTATATATTTTCGAATTCCTTCTTCAATTTTCTCTATGGATACTTTTTCTTTTTTAATTACAGGTTCCTGCTTAGAAATCTCAGTTGTTGATTCTGAGCTGCAAGCGAAGAAAAAGATACTAATAATTAGAAATGAAATTGCGTAAATTATCGTTTTCATAAATGTTGTTTTATTGAAGTAAAAGTAACTAAAACGTATGTGTAAATGCCGTAATTGATTCTTTCTGATCCATATTTATTAAATTTCAGTTATTTTAAATTTTTATTATTTATCTACTAAACAATTATTTCACACTTTGTAATGCTGTTTATCAAAGTAGTTTCCAACATCTTTTTAGTACCTTTGCAGCATGATTAATATCGATAATTTAAGCTTTCACTTACCACAAGGGTATTTATTTAAAGAAGTTAGTTTACAAATTAATGCAGGAGATAAGATTGGTCTCGTTGGGAAAAACGGAGCTGGAAAATCTACTTTGTTACGTTTGCTTTCTGGAAGAGAAACTCCTACTGAAGGACGTATTCATAAGATTAAAGATGCTACAATCGGGTATTTAACTCAAGATATTGTAATAGATACTTCCCAAAGTGTATTTGATTACTTAGACTTTTCGAATGAAGATTTGAATAAAATTCGAACTCAAATAGATGATATTAATCACCAACTAACGACAAGAACGGACTATGAGAGTGAATCATTTTTGCAGTTACTTGATGACTTAAACTTTGCCAACGAGCAGTTTAATTTGTTTGAAGGGTATCAATGGGAAGAGAAAATAACTTCTACTTTACTCGGTTTAGGTTTTCAAGAAAGTGTGTTTACACAACCATTGAATCAGTTTTCTGGAGGTTGGAAAATGAGAGCAGAGTTAGCAAGAATCTTAATTAACAATCCTTCTGTTTTGCTATTAGATGAGCCAACTAACCACTTAGATATTATTTCAATTGGATGGCTAGAAACGTATTTAAAACGTTTTGAAGGCGCTTTAATTACGATTTCTCACGACCGTTACTTTTTAGATAATGTTACCAAGAAAACTTTAGAGATTACCAACAGTAAAATTTTGAATTTCCCATATCCTTATTCTATTTATAAAGAAAGAAGAGCAGAGGAGATTGAAGTATTACTCAATGCACAAAAGCAGCAAGAAAAAGAAATCAAGCGTACTGAAGAACTGATTGACAAGTTTCGTGCAAAAGCGAGTAAAGCTTCTTTTGCTCAATCTTTAATGAAGAAATTAGACCGAACAGAACGCATAGAAGTCGAGACGGATTCAGTTTCACAAATGAGAATTTCATTTCCACTGAGTGTTCAGCCTGGAAAAACTGTTTTAGAAATGGAGAATCTCGGAAAATCATACGGGGATTTGAATTTGTTTAAAAACATTAACCTTTCCGTTGGAAGAGGTGAGAAGATAGCACTACTTGGTCCAAATGGTGTTGGTAAGTCTACCTTATTGAAAAGAATAATGAAGACTGAAGACGGTGAAGGTACAGTAACGTACGGACACAACGTTGAGGTAACTTATTTTGCGCAGGATCAAGCGGATAAATTAGACCCGAAAATGACTGTTTTTGAAACTGTTGACTCGGTTGCTAAAGGCGAAATTAGAAAACAATTGCGTTCAATTTTAGGTGCGTTTTTATTCAGCGGAGAAGATGTTGATAAGCAGGTTGGTGTTTTATCTGGGGGTGAAAGAACAAGACTGGCATTGTGTCAATTGTTATTAAGTCCATCCAACGTTTTGATTCTCGATGAGCCTACCAATCACTTAGATATTCAGAGTAAGGCTGTTTTAAAACAAGCGTTAAATCAATATGAAGGAACTTTTATTATTGTTTCTCACGACCGTGAATTCTTGGAAGGTTTAACCAACCGTATTTGGGATATTGAAAACAAAAGTTTAAAAATACATCACTATACTGTTCAGGAATATTTAAGAAAGAAATCTGATGCATTTGAACAAGCACAACAGTTAGGAAAGAGTAATAAAAAGAAGGTTGTAGAAGAAGTTAAACCTGTTGAAGCTTCAAAGCCTGAATTGTCTTATGAAGAAGAAAAAGAACAGAAGAAAGAAAGTAACCGTTTAAAAAATGCTATTCGAAAAGCAGAGCAACGGATTGAAGAATTAGAAGCAGAGATTTTGAAAATGGACAAAATAGTAGCCGATCTTGATTATACCGATGAAGAAAACGCAGCTAAAGTGTTAAAAGAATACGATGTCCTCAAAAGTGAACTAGATGATGTAATGGAAGCTTGGGAAGAAAACACAATGGCATTAGAGGAACTATAATTCCAATATAAATCAACTAGGAATAGTTTGTAAGCTACTTTACTGCAAAGTCATCGTAGCTTGTTCAAAGTTCATTTTTATCCTTCCTTTCCCTTTTTGTTTTGTACCATCTTCATTACTGAAAACTCCGTCAATTTTAACTTCTAAGGTTCCTAGGCGTGGAGAGAAATGCAAAATTTCTGCTTCACCACTTTCTAGGATATATTCTTGCTTCTGATCTCCTTCACCAGCTTTAATCATCATTTTAATAGAATTATTTGCTTTACCTGAAGGGTCTGCTTTGTATTTCCCTTTATGGTTAATCACAATATCTTTCTTGTTGAAATAAATATGCGCATCTTCATTAAAAGCACTCTTTATAAATGCGGTTATACTTCCATTGGTAAAGGTGAGTATATTTTTTTTACGTTCAAAAAGATTAAATTCAACTAAGTCATCACCGATAGTAAGCTTCAAACTTCCCATGCTAAAGAAGTCAGAGCCTAAACTTTTTCTTGTGACTTTAGGTTCTTGTTTATCTTCTATTTTTAGGTATTCTCCGTTCCATTTCCCTTCTGGAAGGCTGTCACCATTTAATGTTTGTTGATCTTCAAAGCTATTCACCTCATTAAAGCTCTTTTCTTCTTCACCATTTTGGCATGAAAAGAATAAAAACATACCACTTATTAATAAAGCTAAACCCCTCATATCTATTTTTTGTTATTCTGTTTATCGTGATTTGGTTTGTTTGGTCTAGGTTTTTTATTTGTCCATTTCTTTTTTGATTTATTACCTGGTCTAGATCCTGACTTCTCCCTTGATCCATTAGCCATTGGTGAAGGAGCTTCTCCTAATTCTTCTGGAAGTGGTGTAACCGGTATTTTAGACCCAATTAAGTTCTGGATTTTAGCTAGCTTAGACATGTCTTTAGGATTGATTAACGATACAGCCTCACCTTTCGTATTTGCACGGGCTGTTCTTCCAACACGGTGAACATAATCTTCAGCATCTCTTGGAACGTCATAGTTGATGACCATGTTGATTTCTTTGATGTCAATTCCTCTACTCATTACATCGGTGGCAACGAGTAAAGAAATACGTCCAGATTTGAAGCCACGTAATACCTCTTCACGTTCATCTTGCTCAAGATTTGAAGAAATTCCACTGGACTTAAACCCACTTTTCTTTAAATACCTTACAATTGTCCCTACTTTTTCTTTTGTTGAAGAGAAAATAATAATTCGTTTATAATCTTTTCTTTCTTCTAAAATAGTTTTAAGTAAAGGGTTTTTTTGCTCATCAAAACAAAAGTAAACTGATTGTTTAACACCTTCAGCAGGTTTTGATAGAGCAAGATTAATTTCAACTGGATCTTTTAACAGTGTCCTTGCAAATTTTCTAATTTCATTGGCCATTGTTGCGCTAAACATTAAGTTTTGACGCTTCTCAGGTAAACTTTTAAAAATCATGGATAAGTCATCAATGAATCCCATGTCTAACATACGATCTGCTTCATCTAGAATTAAATGTTCTAAAGCAGAAAAGTCAGCATACCCCATCTTAAGGTGAGATAAAAGCTTTCCAGGAGTAGCAACAATGATGTTCGTTCCTGAAACCAATGCATCCTTTTGTTCTGTCCAGTCTTTACCATCTCCACCACCATATATAGCTTTCGAACTAACCGAAACAAAGTAAGATAGTCCTTGTATTTGTTGTTCAATTTGTACTGCTAATTCACGTGTTGGAACGATAATTAAAGTGTTTATTTTGTTGCTAGGCTTTTGTGCTAGCTTATGAAGAATGGGTAGAACAAAAGCTCCTGTTTTCCCTGTTCCTGTTTGTGCACAACCTATAATATCTCTTCCCTTAATAATTTCGGGAATGGCTTGTTCTTGGATTGGAGTGGCGTTTTCAAAACCCATGTATCCAATTGCCTCTAATAGTTGATCGTCTAATCCGAGTTCTGTAAATTTCATGGTCTAAAGTTAGTAAAATCAAATAGATTTACTTTGACTTTCTTTCAGCATAAATTATGAGTGATTGATAGGTAAGGGGAAAATCCAAGAAATTTAGAGGATGTTTTACTTATATTTAGATCCGAATTTCAAATATTTTTGAATTTTTAGCGTTAA
>Ga0209075_1004238_pt1 | contig 11584 bp, 7 predicted proteins | sample Stecom2011_FD_187523 | JGI IMG/M metagenome (GOLD analysis project Ga0209075, IMG submission 187523) | Agricultural soil microbial communities from Utah to study Nitrogen management - Steer compost 2011 (SPAdes) (version 2) | ecosystem: Environmental > Terrestrial > Soil > Agricultural land...
TTCTCTGATATAAACCAATATTTCAACCATGAGGAAGAAACCGAAGAAAAACAAGTAAAAACAACTCAAATCAGGAAAACTGTTAGAGATAATATTGAGAAATTAAGAAGCCTTAATGACCCAAGAATATGGATAGTAGGTTCAGATGAAGAGTTTAAGGACAATACTTCATGGGAAAAGCTAAACACAGAAAAAGGTATTCATTTTTTTAGTACAATAACAAATGACTTACTTCCAGACTGGACAGAAAATAAAGTAGAAGTTCAAAATGAAAAAATATTGAAATTATTTGATAAAGCCATTGAAGGTTCAACTAAAGAGTAATTGCCATGATTAGAGATGACAAACAAAGAATTATTGGTAAACTAGTAAATATAAATTCAGAAAAGTTTACTGTTGAATTATTTAATCAGTCTATTAACTTCACCATTAATGGTTTTGATGATATATATCAATATGCTCAAATTAATGGATATGTGATATTACCTTATCAGGACTTTTATATAGTTGCAGAAATTTTTGGAGTACGTGAAAAGGACTCTAATGATAATTGGAAAGGTGAAAAAGAGCAAGTTTTAAGTAAATCTAATTCTGTAAAATATCTTGACATAAACCCTATTGGAACTATCATCAATAAGAAGTTCAAATATGGTGTGTCAGTTTTTCCAACACTATATTCAGATGTATTATATATTAAAAAGGAAGAGTTAGATATAATCTTTGAATCTTTAAATGACGAAACAGAACTAGATGATTCTAAAAATTCGAAGCTTAATCTACTAGATATTGGCACTTCAACTATTTTTCCTGATTACAAAGTTAAATTAGACATAAATGGGTTTTTCGCAGGACATTCTTCTGTACTAGGTAATACTGGAAGTGGAAAATCGTGTACAATTAGCTCAATGGTACAGACACTATTTAAAAAGCAAGGCTTTAGTGCTGTTGGAGCTTCATTTATCTTTTTTGATGTAAATGGCGAATACCATAAAGCATTTAGTCAAATAGAGAATGATGATATTGAAGTTAAGTATTACTCCATTGGAAATAAAAAGTCCAAAAAAGATTTTCACTATGAAGATGAACATGATATCAATTCTAACATATTGTATGAAGAATTTAAACTTCCCCATTGGTTTTTAAATATTGATGAATGGGCTTTATTATTACAAGCAAGTGAGAAAACACAATTACCCATTTTAAGGTCTTCATTGGGATTCTCACAAAACATGAGTGATGTTTCAAGAAATCATATTTATGCTAGTAATATAATGTATGTGTTTGAAAATTGGGACTCTGCAGTAGCCAAAAGACAAAGAATTGTTTCACTATTAAATAAAAGTAGTTTTACTGATGATGTGGATATGTCTAAATATAATGTTCAATTTGGTAATTTCCCTAATGAAAACCTAGAAAATAAATTCAGAGATACTGTTTGTAGTCATATTAAAATCGATGAATTCATCCATCCAAAATATGAAAATAATTTCTTTGAATTTGATTTATTAGAAGACCATATAGAAGATGCTATACTATATGAAGAATATCATGGTAATAAACAAATACGAGACTACTGTTCTAGTCTAATTACTAGATATAAAAGCCTTAAAGAAAGACCTGAATTCAATTTTTTAACAAATGCTGAAAGTAGTTTTGAAAAAAATACTTTTATTAATGATTTCCTTGGGCTAAATAGTAATAAAAATAAAAAATCTCAAATTACTATACTAGATTTAAATTCCGTTGAAGATGAGATAGTAGAAGTAATATCTTGTGTATTGTCAAGATTAATATTTGATAAATTAAAAATTTTAGAACAAAGAAATTCATTCCCTGTAAATTTAGTATTGGAAGAGGCACACAGGTACATTTCTGAAAGTAATAGCAGAACATTTGGTGAAGCAAATAAAATATTTGACAGAGTTGCTAAAGAAGGTAGAAAATATGGAATGTTTTTATTAGTATCATCTCAAAGACCAAGTGAATTATCTAAAACAGTACTATCTCAATGTAGTAATTTTATTATTCACAGAATACAAAACCCAGATGATTTATCACATATTAGACAAATGACACCACATATTTCATCTTCCATTTTAAGTAGGCTACCATCTATTCCTAGACAACATGCTTTAGTATTTGGTCATTCCGTTCAAATACCAACATTATTTAAAGTAAATGATGCTAAACCAATCCCACATAGTTCTGATAATGACATAACTACAAATTGGTTTAAACCTAAAAATCAAGATTCTATTATAAAAACTGATAATGCACCTCAAGAAATGTTTGGTGAAAAAAAAATCAATTTACCAATTGATGAAGAAGAATAAAAAAATAATATTTAACATATTAAAAAATAAGTGACTAGTCTTACGATTGGTTAAAATTTAGTTGATTTTGAATTTATATAAAAATCTTTTTTCAGAAAAACAACATGAAGAATATCAAAAAATTATTTTTGATAAGATACCAGAATTAAAAAATTGTGAACATAATAATTACTTCTCTTTAATTGATTATTTTATAAAATCTCCTAATAAATTTTTCATGAAAAATGAAGCAAATATTTTTTATGAATTTTTCAATAGTACATTAAGTAACGAAGAAGAATCTAAACGTCTTTTTTCATCTCTTTCTATTAATTTAAATGATTTAGACCATGCCATAAAAATATTAGATGAAGTTAATTCAAAAGATATCCATGAATATGTTTTGCCAGAATATGATATAGAATTAATGTCTCATATTGGAGACACATTTTTATACGAGTATTTAAAAATAACTGATTCAATACTATTAGGGTTGATTAAACCAATAGCTTATTTTATAAGGATAAATTCTAACAAAGGTGTTGATAAACTAGATATATTTAATTGTGTAGAAACATTAAATACAATTCCCAACTTTAAGTTTTTAAATAATTATTACAATCACACCATTAGAAATAGTATTGCTCATGGTAATGTGAAATTTAAAAAAAACAATTTAGAATTTAAGGATAGAAAGAAAAAAACATCGTGTACATCTAAAGAGTTCATTCAGAAATTTGATTCATTAATTGACTTGCTCAATGGCTTGACATATGCATATAAAAGATTTTTTTTAATCAATTTCATCTCCTTAGATGAATGGAAAGTCACTATTCCATCTTCAATAAAAGAAAAAGAATTAAAAATTAAATCTAATCATGTTGATTGGGAAATCTTATACTCTTATGAAAGCCAAATTCAAAAAGGCTCTCAATACAATTTATATATTAATACAACCTTGAATAGTAGGAGTTTTATGAATTTATCTGCATATCATACTGCTTCATACTTAGAAATGTTATTCCCAAAAAAATATGATACTCTGTTTTTACATATTAAGACAAAATTTAAAATGCCATGTTGGCAAATTTTTGATATGAAAAAATTGAGAGCATATGTGAATGAAAATAAAATTGATAATATTACTGATGGAACTTTTTTTTTCGATGAAGGTTTTTTTAGCAAAAAAAAAGATTATTTAAAGACTCTCAAGTATTTATTTCCAGATGTATTAAATATTTATTCTAAATCAGTTAATGAAAAATATATAAAATATCACTGTAAAAAATATTACAATGTAATTGAAAATCATTCAATTTATTTAAATACAAATAATTTTTTAAATGTTGAAGATTACATTAGAATAAATACTAGAATGTTTCTGAATAACGCTGTAACATTCAAAAATAAAAACTCAAAAAACTTTACCAAAGAAAAACATTTCCCTACAAAATATATTAGAGTTTATATCTATTCAAAAGATAATAGAAAAAGAGCTTTTAAAATGTCACAAGTTAATGAATACTTAATTGCCATTTTACAGTATAATAGGTCTAAAAAAATTAAAAATATCCTACCTTCTTTTGGTATTAAAGAAGAAAACAAACACTGTTTAATTTTTTGGAATAAAAGCCACCCTGTAGTAAAACAAGGTGGCATCACTCAACTCAAAAACCAATGGTAACTACTATCACCATTGAGAGCCTTTGCTAATCCATTTGAAAACTCAAACGAATTAACATTTCTATCTAAAAAAGTATCTATATAGCTACTTTTATTAGCTTGTGTTAATAAATTATAAACACTCCATAAGTTGATATCTCCATTATCATTTCTACAAAAGCTTTCATCTTGATAATAGTCTTTAGCTACTGTAGAAATCTGTCCATCATTGAGTAATAATTCTGGAATTTGAAGTTTATCATTTTTTGGAATGTAATTATAAAGGCGCGCTTTACCAATAAGTTGAGCAAACTGATGTTCAGTTAAAGATTCTTGAGATAATTGCTTCATAGAATTCAAATGGTTTTCAGCTTGATAAGCTTGTAGAACATCTAATAGTTTTGCTCTCATCCCAATATAACTATCAGCACGTAAATCATCCACGAATCCATCACTTGAAACACACATATTACAACATACCATATTTTGAAAACCTATAAAGAACTTGAACTTCTCAAATGTCTTTTTTGAGTATAAGTTCTCCTGATTATAAGCCCTTACTCCTCCAATGGTCAAAGCTATCTCATTACCATTAATGGTTTCTGTAATACTTGGAATGCGCATGATAAAAGCCATCCTTTCATAATAGATGGTCTTCTCATGGTCCAACAGCTCTTTTACAGATTTATTAATGGCAGAAGGAGTCCTACCTTTAATCTGATGACTTACCCTAATCTCTGGAGCATCAAAAATGTGATTAGGAAATACCTCATACGCACATTCTTGTGCTAATTCTATAAATTCTTGGTGGGCTATAGTCCTCTCATTATCTTTTGAGAAAACTGGAATGACACAATCCTGTTTTAGATGCTGTATCTCTATGTCAATAGTATTAGCTTCAATAAATGGTTTAAGTTTGAATAAAGGCTTCTGAGGCAGGTTAAAAGCACTATCCTTTCTCACATCTAGAGATACTTGACTTAATTGTAATTCTTGCCTAGGCATTATGACTTGTAGTTCCATTTGTACTAAAGGTTTTAGGGTTTAACAATGTTTGTTTTGATACAATAGTATCTTTTTGAATCTTGAAATCATATTCAAGTTCTTCACGCCAATTACCATAATGGGCATAAAGCTGTCTTAAGGACTCCAATTCTTTGCATTCCTTAATCTTTACTCTAGCTTCTTCCAGATTAGAGCCACTATTGCACCAATCCAAGATTTTTCTTCCTGTTGAGGTGTTAATTGTAAATTCAGGTTTACCAGAAAACAGATTTGTCCTGTCCTTACTTGCTACAGCAAAATGTTTGATATCTATATCAAACACTATAGTAAACTCATAATCTACTCCATCTCTTTGAATTGCTTTTAGCCCAACTTTCTCAGGTATAAACTTTCCATCCTTTTGCTGAAGCACATAATCCTGCTTGGTTCTCATGGTTGCAATAATATGAGCAGGAGCTTGAAGTATCTTATCCATGAAAGCCTTTTGTCTTGGAGTTACTTTATTCCAATTGGTAAAACTATTCCCTGGCAATTTGGAGTGAAAATCCAATAGTTCATCCCATACTTGAGATATAGAATCTAATATAATCACCTCCATGTTGGCTCTTAAACACACATCAATTGCTTGAATGTACTTTTCTGGTGTAAATGGTGGCTCTAAAGTGAGCACATTATATTGCCCCAAGTGAGCATACAAATCTGCTGAACCATTTTCAGTGTCTATTATAGCCACCTTTGTTAAGTCCTTATTTGTAAGCCCTTGTGCTAGCATCAAACTTGAATAAGTTTTACCACTACCAGCACTTCCTTGTAAAGCTAGTTTTATTTTAGCTTTTTTTCTTTCTGATTGTCTTAATTTCATTATTTATAAATTTTAAGGTTAATATGTAATTAGTTTAAACTGAAAAAGCATCTTACTGAAGTAGTAAAATGCTTTCTTTTTTTTGTGATTTTTAAGAAATGGCTATTAGCTTCAATCTTTGCTTGAGACTTGCATGCTATTTTTCAAACCCTTAACTTTGTGTAGCTTTCAGTACAAAAGATTAAGTTCTTTGCAGACTTCCTCGTCCAGAGCTCCTGCGTTGCTAAAATATCGTATTTTTGAAAGGGGAGGTGTTTTTTAAGAGGAGGGAAAACTTTTTGTGCCTATTGCATAAATGTTAAAAAAATACAAAAACAATAAATCCGTCCTATTTTGTAGAAATACTAATATAATACAAAAACAATTTAGGACAGATTACTCCTTAACCAGAACTCCATTTACTACATTATAGGATTGGCTGTAGTTCTCCTCATAATTATTAATTGCTGGAGCAATGAAGTCTAATACTTCAGATGGATTGGGAATGCTATAAATACTTTTTATAATTTTGACATTTAATCTTTTTCCTGTAGTTGTCTTGTAGTCTTCAATTTCAAAGAAGTCCTTGAGGATATTTGAGTAAAATGACCTTATTTTTTGCTTAGTGGTATAGGTGTCATTGAACCTAGTTTGATTAAAATTGAAAATATTGTTTTTAATAAAATAATCCTCATTTATTAAATAATCCAACATGTCTTCAAACCTCTTTACTTCAGAATCAGCAACAAAGTTTTTAAATGGAGTCTTTGGTAAGTAATTAAACTCTCCTTTACTAGCTGAAGTACTTGTTTTAAAGTTAGATATTAGTTTACTTCTAAAATAAGACAAAGCATTAAATGCCATTACTCTATTTGGCATAATACCACCTAAATCACTTGTCAAATCAACTTCATTTACTTGAGAAATACAAGATAAAAAGTAATCCTTTCTTTGATACTCATAATCTATTGTATCTCCATTAGAATAAAATCTGGATTTTGTAAACTCACTATTTGGATACAAGAGCTTTTGAATAAACCCCAATATATGTGATTCAACAATTGGACTCTTATTTTGCTTTATTGGGATATTTTTCTGGTCTGTCTTTAGTCTAATTTTGTACTTGAAAAAATCATTTTTGAAATCAAGGTAAAAATAAAAATCATTCCCATTTCTATAGGCATGATACATTTCCTCGTTAACATAATTCTCAAAGTATAACTCTAAAAGCATTTGCATTTTTCCCACTTCAAATGTAAAAGTTGAAATAGCTGAAAAACCTTTTAGATTACAATTAATAAATTGATTAGTTATTGCAGAGTAAGTGACAAAGGCAGATAAATCTCCTCCAGCAAACTTAAATTTATTGGCTAGATATTGTTCTCCATGGTTTAAAACATAAGATTTAAATTTAGGGAAAACTAGACTTAGCTTGTCAGCCCTATTAGACTCTTCAACTGATTTTATTTCTGAAATTATGTTCTTCTTCAAGTTGTCCTCATAAAAGTCCCGAATAAGCATGTTTTGTAGCCTTGTGGGTACATGCAAAACCTTCTTTTGCACCTTTGATTTAGATTTAATCAAATCATAGTATTCAACAAAAGTTTTGTATTGAATTTCATCCTTTCTAAAGGGCAAAGTTGCATAGTCAAACTCATCAGGTGGAGGTAAAACAATATGAATTTCACCCCCTCTTTTCCTTTGCCTAGCTAAAGCTTGTATAATTGAATTCACACCACCAGAGAATATTCCAAATGAGTTTTTGAAAGGTAATTTTGAACCATTTGGTGGCAAAATAATAATAAAAGCATGGTTCTTTTTTTCAATACTAACACCTGTTTTAAAATTTGTTCCAACATTACATTCATCATTATTGTATCTGTTCTGTGGTACTAACTTATCTAACCTCTGATTGTATTTCAATTCAGAAGTACAGTTATTTAACTTGTCATATTTCTTATACAATACACCACCAACTCCTTTATGCTTTTCTTTAATTATGGAATCTGCTAAACTTTTTGAATAACAAAGGATATCTATTTTCTTACCTTGAGAAACAACATCTTCTACCACATTTATTATAGTATCATTTTCATTATTAAAATAATGGGCAGAATCAAAATGCAAGAATAAATCACTTTGGTTTTTTGGAATTCGAATTCTTTCTGATTCAATAATTTTTATCTTATCATCAGTAAGTTCAGCTAGATATTCTATTACTACTTTTGATGCTTCATTATAGGTTGCACTTAAGATGAAATTTTTATGAATGACATCCTTCCATTTCCATAGATTAAAAATATACTCCTCCTTAAAATTGTGAATGGCATCATGTATTTCATCATAAATAAATATGACTTTTTTATGTTTAGAGGCACTTTGTCTAACCATATCATCAATATACTTTCTTTTTGCTAGAGAATTTATAAATGCATCTTCCCCAGGATTCCCTAGCAATCCATTTACAGTTATGATGTGAACTTTCCTGTTGATATATTCAACTTCAGGGTGGTCTCCTATATTCTCATACCTATAAACCTGACTTTCTGGAACACCTTCTGCTATTATTTTAGTGTAATACTGTTCAACCAAGCTTACAAATGGAGAAGCTACAAATATCAGATAGTCTTCATCCTTATCCTCGTAAAGTTTTTTTATGATTCTAATAATAGATGTTGTCTTCCCCTGTCCAACTCCAGCATTAATAACAACTGTGTTCCTTTCAGATATATCAATATTCCTTTGCAGTGGCTCATCTATATAGCCATCTTCATTAGGACTTATAATGATTTTTTTACCTGTCTTTAAATTTGGGAAGTCTTCAGTATCTATTTGCTTAAAATCAACAGGAAAGTCTTGGAAGTGGATATTTGGTAGCTTCATATATTAAATTAACTGTGCTATAAATTTAATATAACACAGCTAATTAATTCATTTAAGTTTAAACTTTTTATTGAGCCTTATCATTTCTTCACTAATCTTTCTTTGTACCACTTCTCCATAATGCTCTTGGGTAGTCTGCATTTTACTATGTCCAAGAAGCTTAGAAACAACTTCCATAGGAACATCATTATAAAGAAGTACAGTTGTAGCAAAGGTTTTTCTAGCAATGTGATGTGTAAGGTTAATTTTAATACCAACAACATCTGCAATCTCCTTTAAGTAGGCATTGAATTTAGGATTTGATATCCTCGGAAAAACAAAGTCTGAATTGTCATTATGGTAACTCTCCATAATTTTCTTTGCCTGAGGCATTAAAGGCACTTTATAACTTCTTGAAGTTTTGGCTCTATGCACATTAATCCATAAGTTACCATCAAATTCCAATATAACATCCTTCTTAGTCAATCCAATCATTTCCTTAAAGGCTAAACCAGTATAACAACAAAATACAAACATGTCTTTAATCTGTTGTATTCTGTTAATTTCAAAGGTCTGATTCTCTAACTTCAAAAGTTCTTCCTGTGATAGATATACAACCTCCTTTTTCACTCTCCTCGCCTTGTACAACATAAATGGGTCTTTAGTTAAGTAATCCTCAGAAATTGCATACTTAATAGACCTTCTGAACCTCTGAATAACTTTATTCAAGGTTACCTGAGCAAAGCCCTTCTCTGTCTTGAGATAATACTCGTAATGCTCAATAAAACTACTTTTAACAGATGATATTTTTACATCCCTAGAGTTATATTTCCATTTGATAAATTCTTTAAGATGTTTACCATAGGTAACATATTTCAGATACGTGTCTTTATTTAATTCCTTATTAATTAATTTCTGTAAATACATTAAGAATAATGTGTACACCTCATAAATCCCAACTTCAACCTTAACCTCCTCTCCTGTATATTTCCTAAAGATATCATCTACATCAAAATTAATTTCATTAACCTGTAGCAATAAAAAAGCCTGATTAATTTGTGTCTTAATCAGGCTTAACTGTGTATTTAAAAAATTGTGTTCTGTTTCTGTTGGCTTAACTACTTGGTTTTTATTATCCCAATTTTGGGCTTTTAAATAATATCCAGTAGCAAACTCTTTTCTTTTATTTTGATAGGTAATTCTACAATTAAGAGAAGTACAACCATCTTTCCTTTTTCTGCTCTTATATATGACATATAAAATGGTCACCCTATTTACTTGCATAAGTATTAGTTTTTATAAATTTTAAATATTCTATTTTGTTGATTTTGAGACAAATACATTGTCCCCTTTTGAATTTTGGAGTGTCCCCGAATTATACCCCTTTTTGATGGCTTATTGATGATTTTCTGAAGATTTACAAACCACCCCAAAACAAAAAAGCATCCCAATCTTCGGTTAAGAAAAAAGGAAAGCTTTCCATCGGTTTAACTACTTAAACCATTGACAGACTACTACATCCGTCAAACAACACAACTAAATTTTATTGCCAAAAAAAAGCTCCAATTTCTTGGAGCTTTAGCAATTTAAGCGGTCTGGACGGGACTCGAACCCGCGACCTTCGCCGTGACAGGGCGACATTCTAACCAACTGAACTACCAGACCGTTGCTTTTTGCACTGCTTTTCAGAATCAAACTCCGTAGACTTTAATCCCTCAAGCGGCTGCAAATATAAGAGCCTTTTTTAATATCTCAAACATTTTTTGCAAATTTTTTACTTTTTTTTCTTTAAATAAAATTTTTACGAGCTATCATATAGGTTGTCAGGATATTATCAAATTTATTATTAACATCGGCTTCTACATATTTTATTTTGTATTGCCCACATTTAAGTTTAATCGCTTCAAAATAATCACTAACCGCCTTTTGATAGGTGTCTTTTATGTTGTCCGCATATAAATTTATGTGCTCTCCCGTCTCTACATCAACAAAACGCTTGGGTACATTGTCAAAATCGAAGTCTAATTCCTTTTTCTTATCAAACACATGAAACAACACCACCTCATGCTTGTTGTATTTTAAATGACGTAGGGCATCAAACAGTTTTTCTTCTGCTACCTCGGTTTGCAACATATCTGTAAAAAAGAAAATCAAAGACCGCCTTTTTATATTTTCAGCTATTTGATGTAAATACGTATAGGTATCGGTTTGTCTTTGTTCCGGTTTAGATTCTACCAAGGCACTTAATTGATGTAACAACATGTGGTGATGTCTTTCACTACCCTTTTCTGGCGAATAAAAATCATACGAATCGCTATACACACTCAATCCGACTGCGTCGCGTTGTTTTTTTAATATGTGCATTAATGAGGCTGAGGCTAAAGCTGTAAAAGCAATTTTATTTAAGCTATCAATTGAAAAGGATTTTAGTTCCGGATAATGCATGGAACTGCTATTGTCGATAATTAAATGACAGCGCAGATTGGTTTCTTCATCATAACGCTTGGTATACAACTTATCAGTTTTAGCATAGAGCTTCCAATCGATATGTTTGGTACTTTCGCCTTGATTATAGATTTTATGCTCGGCAAATTCTGCTGAGAACCCGTGAAACGGACTTTTATGCATACCAGCAATAAAGCCTTCAACGACCTGCTTGGCAAGTAAGTCTAGGTTTTTAAAACCTCCAGTTTTATTAAGTTCTAATTGTAAATCCATACGTGTCTAAACTAAAAAAGGTTTGCCGTTAATGCAAACCTTTTATCTTTTCTTTTGGAAAATGCGCTTACTAACTTGAAACATCGAGACTACTACAAAAAAATAAACATGCTTTCTAATTCTATATACTTATAAGAATTTGTCATTTTATAAATTTGCTCTAATTGCATGATTTCGAATAAAA
>Ga0209075_1004239_pt1 | contig 11583 bp, 13 predicted proteins | sample Stecom2011_FD_187523 | JGI IMG/M metagenome (GOLD analysis project Ga0209075, IMG submission 187523) | Agricultural soil microbial communities from Utah to study Nitrogen management - Steer compost 2011 (SPAdes) (version 2) | ecosystem: Environmental > Terrestrial > Soil > Agricultural land...
GTTGGTATCTCTAATGTTCAACGTAGCCACGGCACCATAACTTGTAGGGTCGCCGGCATTGAGTGTGACACTACCATTAATACCATCGTTTGATCCTTTTTTCAATACAATATTGATGATGCCAGCCCCACCTTCTGCTTCATATCGAGCTGATGGATTGGTGATGACTTCTACTTTATCAATAGATTCCGCAGAGAGCATTTTCAAGGCATCAGCAATATTTGAAGCCATTCCGGAAGGTTTACCGTCAATCAATACTTTTACAGATTCGTTACCCCTGAGACTGACATTTCCGTCCGCATCCACTTCTACTGATGGAATGTTGTCCAAAACATCGCTGGCGGTTCCACCACGGGCAATATTATCATCGGAAACATTGTAAATTCGCTTGTCTAATTTTAGTTCTACTGCTGCACGACGAGCTTCAACTACCACACTTTCTAAGAGTTCAGAGTCTCCTTCAATCTTGATGATCCCTAATGAAATAGAATTGGTAATTTCTTTCGAGTCAATTACAAAGGTTTTGTAGCCTAAATATTCGATTCTAATTTGGTAAGTGTCCGGAGTAACAGGAATATTAAAACTTCCCGACTCATCTGTCATATCTCCGGTTATATTGTTAGGATTTGAAGTACTTTCTATCGTTATACTGGCATATTCCAAAGGGGTATTGGACTCAGCTTCCACAACTGTACCTTTTAGATATACCTGATTTTGCTCCTGAGCAAAACCTATAGTAGTAGCTAATACAAATACTGAACAATAAATGTAATTTATTGCTTTCATATTTAATTTACTTTTTAGTTATTCTGGCAAAAATAAGACCAGAATAAGAAAAATGTTCTAAATTAAAAGTTAAATGGTATAAAGATTTGTTTAAATAAGCTCTTTTATTTTTTCAGACGGTCGGGCAATGACTGCTTTATTACCATTAACGACGATTGGTCTTTCAATCAGCTTTGGATAATCTACCATTGCCTGAATGATTTGATGGTCGGTAAGGCTTTGATTTTTAAATTGTTCTTTCCAAACAGCTTCTTTGGTACGCACCAATTCGAGAGGTTTAATCTTTAACAATCCGATAATGTTTTTCAATTCTTCAAAAGTCAAAGGATTTTCGATATAATTGATTACTTCGACTTCTTGTTTCAGGTCGTTTAAAAGACACAAACCTTCACGGGATTTGCTGCAACGGGTATTGTGGTAAATTTTTATCATTTTTATTGTTATTTATTCCTTTCAAAATTACTTAACTTCGTTCACAAAAAAAAGTTTATGTACTTAAAGCAGTTTAAAAGAGATTCAGTAAGTGTGTTGAAATACCTTCCTTATATCCTGGGTTTTTTGGGGTATATGACGTTTAACCTGATTGCATCAGCTTTTGTAGGCAGCGATTCCAAAGAAATAATTGACAGGCTTATTGCATCGATTGGTAAAAATATGACGTTTTTTAGTTTGTTGGCACCCTTTGCATTATTACTTGCTTTACTTTTTATTTGGTGGCGGTTTATCCACAATTATTCTATAAAAGAACTTACAACCGCACGTCCAAAAGTAGATTGGAACCGCATTTTATTTTCATCTTCCTTGTGGTTGAGTTTCAATTTAATATTAACAGGTATAATGATCTGGCTGCAACCAGAAGATTTTACCGTACAGTTTAATTGGATGCCGTTTTTAGTGTTGCTTCTCATAGCAGTTGTTTTCATTCCGATACAAACCAGTTTTGAAGAATATTTTTTCAGAGGTTATTTTATGCAATTTATAGCATTTGCTTCTAAAAACCGTGGAGTAGCCCTCTTTTTATCTTCTGTTATTTTTGGTTTGATGCACGCAGGAAATCCCGAAGTGGGCGATATGGGAGGAATGATAATGATTTATTATATTGGAAGTGGAATTTTTATGGGTATCATGACCTTAATGGACGATGGTCTGGAGCTGGCACTGGGTTTCCATGCGGCAAATAATTTAATAGGAGCTTTGGTTGTAACTTCAGATTCAGCTGTTTTTCAGACAGATGCTATTTTTTTATATAGTGGCACCTCAACTATTTGGGAATTATTGCTACAAGTATTCGTTATTTTCCCTATCTTGTTGTTCCTTTTTGCAAAGCAATATGGCTGGACCAGTTGGAAACAAAAACTATTTAAATCGCTTTAATTATGAAAGATAAAATGTGCATACATCCCTATTTCAGACTCAACGGTTATAAATTTACCAAAGAAAGTCTCAGCGAATTAGCAATTACCTTAGTCAAAGACGGTGAAGCGTATGAAAAAGAATTGGGCGATTTTATTTTGGAGTGGTTCAATAGAAATGATTTTGTTGAACTCACAACGTCGGGAACTACCGGCGTTCCAAAAAATATTCGTTTGTCTAAAGAAGCAATGATTCATTCGGCATTGGCAACTGGCGAGTTTTTTGGTTTAAATGCAAGCGATTCAGCACTTTTGTGTTTGCCAACACGCTATATTGCCGGAAAAATGATGTTTGTCCGGGCGGTGGTTTTAGGTTTGGAACTCGATTATGTGAATCCGTGCAGAGAACCGTTGAAAAATACCGATAAAGTTTATGATTTTGTAGCAATGGTGCCTTTGCAGGTTCAACATTCCATTACGCAGATTGAACAATGTAAAAAACTGATTGTTGGCGGAGCAAAACTCAATGATGATGTCAAAACTTTGTTGAAAAATATGCTGATAGAAGTCTATGAAACATACGGAATGACCGAAACCATTACACATATTGCTGCAAAAAAAATAGAAGAAGATTATTTTACCGTATTGCCTCACGCCAATATTTCTATGGATGATCGCGGTTGTCTGATCATCGAAGCGCCATTGGTAGCTAATGGTCTGGTTTTTACCAACGATTTAGTAACAATGGTCAATGATATTCAGTTTCAATGGTTGGGAAGAATAGATAATGTGATCAATAGTGGCGGTATAAAACTCATTCCCGAACAAATCGAACAGAAACTTTCGGAATACATTCCTTACCGTTTTTTTGTGATTGGCAAAGAAGATAAAGATTTAGGACAAAAATTAGTTTTGGTCATTGAACACGAACCTTACACACTACTTTCTGAAGTTACTCAAAGTCTGAGTCCATACGAACGCCCCAAAGAAATCCTGTTTGTAACACAATTTAAAGAAACCCCAACTGGAAAAATTTTGAGAAAAGAAACGGTAAGTACCCAAAAAAGCCCGTTATTATAATACGTAACAGTTTTTACTTTTCTGTGTTTTTTACGTAAAGATATGATTTTTCGGTGTAACACCTATATAACCTATAATCATTACGGTATATCTGTGTTTCTATTAGAGTTATTGCTGAGTAAACATCTTTCATAAAATAGCATTGTAATTATTCTTTGATATATTGAGAAAGTATTTCAAGGAAAAAAAACCTGCAAAGAATGCTCTTGTAAACTACTATTTATTAGCTAATTTTAGCTATTCTAATCTTTTTCGGTAAAAAATATCCTCCTAAAATAAAGCAAGGCAAAATGAAATAAACTCCACCTAAACTCACCATCACTAATTCTATTCCCTTATAAAAAGATTCTGTAAGGTTGGTTTTAGTTATTCCAAGTTCTTTAAAGTCATACATAAGTTTAACAACAAAGTAAAAAAGAAATACAAAAATATGTGCAAGCATATAATGCGTAATCCCTAACAACCACGCTTTTTTTATTTTTGTAAAATATAATACCCAGATAAAAAAGTGCTTATTGCTAGAATCCAATAAAAAGGATTTACTATAATACCTAAACCATCAAAAAGTAGGAAGTAAAATACTAATATTGCTACTGCAATATATAAGGTAGAATAAACCGCATATTTTAGAGATACTTCATTTATTTTCATAATGCTTTTTTATGAACACCTACAAGGAACAATACCTTGCAGGTGCTTGTAGTATTTGAAAATGAATTACTTTAATTTCGTTACTCCCATATTCCAAAGTGTAAATGCTTGAATATCGGCATTTTCATTAATGGTTTGTTGCACCGATTTTCCGGCTCCGTGCCCTGCATTGACATCAATACGGATCAACATTGGATTATTACCTTCATTTTTGGCTTGTAATTCCGCTGCAAATTTAAAACTGTGTGCAGGAACTACACGGTCGTCGTGATCACCTGTAGTAATCATTGTTGCCGGATAAGAAACACCCTCTTTTACATTGTGTACCGGAGAATAGCCTTTTAAGTATTCAAACATTTCTTTTGAATCTTCTGCGGTTCCATAATCGTAAGCCCAACCTGCTCCGGCTGTAAACGTATGGTAACGCAACATATCTAATACGCCTACTGCGGGTAATGCAACTTTTACTAAATCAGGACGTTGTGTCATTGTTGCACCTACCAATAATCCACCGTTTGAACCACCTCGGATGGCTAATTTTTCGGAAGAAGTATAGTTGTTGTCAATTAAATACTGAGCTGCTGCAATAAAATCGTCAAATACGTTTTGTTTTTGTAATTGTGTTCCGGCAATGTGCCATTTTTTACCATATTCACCACCTCCACGTAAGTTTGGAACGGCATAAATACCGCCATTTTCCAACCAAACAGCATTAGCGATACTAAAAGTTGGTGTCAATGATATATTAAATCCACCGTAAGCATATAACATCGTTGGATTGGTTCCGTCTAATTTTGTTCCTTTTTTATAGGTAATCATCATCGGAACTTTTGTACCGTCTTTTGATTCGTAAAACACTTGGGTCGATTCGTAATCTTCTGGATTGAATTTTACTTTTGGTTGTTGGTAAATTTCTGAATTTCCTGAAGCAATATCCATTTTATAAATAGATCCTGGAGTCACATAGTTGGTAAAAGAGAAGTAAAGCTCTTTAGCCTCTTTTTTGTCGCCAAAACCTGAAGCAGTTCCCAATCCCGGCAGTTCTATTTCGCGGATTTGTGTTCCATTATAATCGTATTGTTGAACCACCGAAACGGCATCTTTCATATAATGTGCAAAGAAATAACCACCTGCTTTGGATAAACTCAACACGTTTTCAGTTTCTGCAATTACATCTGTCCAAGCGTTTTTATTGGTAACAGAAGCAGCATCAACAGAAAGTAGTTTTTTATTTGGCGCATTGAAATTGGTTACGATATAGATTTTTCCGTCTTTTGAATCGATGATGGAATAATCATTGTCAAAACCGGTTACAATTGTTTGAATCGGACTGTTTGGATTTGTTAAATCCTGAAGATATAACTCGTTGCCCGAAGTAGCATTAGCAGCCGATATTACTAAATAATTCTGATCGTCTGTAACGTATCCGCCTACGTAACGGCGTTTGGTTTTATCTCCAAAGATCACTTGATCATCCGATTGCGGTGTATTTAATTTGTGATAATATAACTTGTGTTCGTCTGTTTTGGCTGATAACTCCGAGCCATCAGGCTTTTCGTAACTTGAGTAATAAAACCCTTCGTTTTTGTACCACGAAAGTCCTGAAAACTTCACATCAATCAACGTATCGCCGATTACTGACTTGTCTGCGGTGTTTAAAACAATCACTTTTCTCCAGTCGCTTCCTCCTTCGGAAATAGCATAAGCTACTAAACTTCCGTCTTCTGTAAAAGAAATGTCAGAAAGTGACGTTGTGCCGTCTTTAGAAAATGTATTTGGATCTAAGAAAATTTCTTCTTTTCCTGATGAATCTTTTCGGTATAAGACGGATTGATTTTGTAAACCATCGTTTTTAAAATAATAAGTATAATTTCCTTCTACAAAAGGTGCACTGATTTTTTCATAATTCCATTTTTCCGTTAACTGTTTGTTTAATTGTTCACGGTAAGGAATTTTATCTAAATAAGCAAAAGTGACTTTATTTTGAACAGTAACCCAAGCAGCGGTTTCTTCTGAACGATCGTCTTCTAACCAACGGTAATCATCGATGATTTCTTCTCCGAAATAAGTGTCCGCCACAGTGTCTTTACGCGTTTCTGGATAGGTGAGAGGCTCGTTTGTGCCTGACTTTTCTGTTTTATTGCACGACACAATAATTGCCACAATAAAAATAGAACTAACTAATTTTTTCATTTTTTTCTACTTTATGATATAAACCCTGCAAAATAAAAAAACTTGCCGAGTTGGGCAAGTTTTTAAAGTTTATTTGTTGTACTGGATAGTCGATGTTTGTTCCGGAGCATTCATTTTTATTGGATATCCGGATGCATTGTATTGATAGTTTATTGATACCGTTTCATTATCTTCAGGATATTCAACATCTTTATAGGTGTATTTCACGGGATTGTTGATAAAAAACACTCCGATGTCAAAAAAATGTTCTAAAATCCACTGAGGTGTTTTTACATTTTTAAAGATCCCATTTTTATCGTCGTATTCGAATAAACTTTCTGTGTCTTCATCCGAAATTTTTACAATATTTCCTTTTGAATTATAAAAGTAAAGGTAATCTTCATTTGTAATCAAATATCCTTTTTCATCTATCTGTAAAGATTCCGAACCTGTGTAAGTGGAGCCGTCATCAACCATCTTGTAATAAACTGTAATGGTATTGTTTGACTTTGAAAAAGTATATTCTGTGGTACTTGAGGTTTGGTTCTCGTTATAAATACTGTTGTAAACTTCAGTAATCTTTGTCAATTCTTCACCACTGTATTCCAATTCAGAAACTGAGGAATAAGAATAAGTCATCTGACCGTGAGTACCTTCTGAAGTATCTGAAAGTTTTACCAAACGATTTTGATCATCATAACTTAATTCCATATTTGAGTCTTCTGAACTCATTTTTACTGGAACAACTTCATTGTTTCCTGAAGTTTCATCATCACTTTTATCACAAGAAGTAAACATCAATCCGGCTAAAACAAAAGCCGATAAAACAATTTTTTTCATATTTTATTTCTTAATATATTCAATGGTTTGAGCCTCAGTTCCCTCTTCTGTTGAAGTAGCAGTTGTTTTTGTAGGGTATCCATCGCTGTTATATTCATAAACAATCGTTCCTGAATTATTATCTTCCGGATATTCTTCACTTACAAACTCAAGAGAAAGTGCGTTGTTGATATGATTGGTTTGATATCCTAAAAAATAAGATAAAACCCATTGCGGAAGTTTTATATTTTTAAATATTCCATTTTTAGAATCAAAAGTTAATGTAGCTTCATCTCCGTATATCGATGTCATTTTTACAGTGTTTCCGTTTGCATCGTAGGTATATGCAAAGTAATCATCGCTTATTAAATAACCTTTGTTGTCAACTTCTAATGTACTGGTTCCTGAATTACTGCTTCCATTGTAATCGTAAACATAATCTAGTGTAATAGTGTTACCTGATTGAGAGAAAGTATAGGTTGTGACGTAAGAATCGCCTTGATATGTTTCACTTTCTACAAATTCAACCAGTTGATCGCCTGAATAGGAAAATGTATATTCGTATCCATCACTTTCTACGATTTTTGTGAGCAATCCATTGTCATCATAATTAAAAATTGTTGTATAATCACTACTATTTATTTTTGCAGGTAAATATACATTTCCTTCATTTTGTGCTGCGTCATCATCATTTTTGTCACAAGAAGTAAACAACATTCCGGCTATTACAAAAGCCGATAAAACAATTTTTTTCATAATATTTTTATTTTAAAAATGCAGGCAAATATAATCTTTTTTTATTAATAACGATTTTGTTTGTATTAATTACTAGTTAATTTTAGAATATAGTGTTCAATACCTTTCTATTCCCCTCCTTCATCTTCTGGATAAACAATGTTGATGGTTTTGTAATATATAGAAAGATTACCTAAAATATCCCCTGCGGATACTTTTATCAGATATGCACCTTCTTGGTAGTTTTGTGATTCAGAAGCTGATTTCTCAGGTAATAATACGCTTTGCGCTTCACTTAATTCAGTATAATAGCTTTCAAGTTTAATCTCATTTTCATACATAAAACTTTTTTGTGTATAGTCTTTCGCATAAATTTCATATTTGTATTCATTCACTCCGGTCTGATCGGTAAATTTAAAGTACATCACTAAATTTTCTCCAAACTTAAACTCCTGGTTTTCTTCAATATTGATAATTTCAACTGCTGGTCCCACGGTATCCGGATCTTCCTTACTACAGCTGCTCAACGAAAAAGTTGCTAAAAAAACAACAATCAATAGTTTTGTAAATTTCATAATTTCAAATTTTAATCTTCAAATATACAACGAAAAAAATAGTGTTTTTAATTTAAGAATAAGGAAATCTGGAATTCCTATTAATTTTGAGACATATTCCTCAAGGAGAAATACACTTTAATTTGTGATATTTTAAAATTAGCGATTAGATTATGATGAATATTTTTTATATTTTGGTTAAATGACCCATTATAATTAGTTATTGTCCAACCATAAAGTATAAACATTTCCACCGGTTTTTCCTTTCTCTTTTTCGTCGGCGATATAGAGTTCGTTGTTGTTTTTAAAAGTAACGGCTTCTTTTTGAGAATAGTGTCCAAGTTCTTTTACCTGAATATTTTCTTGTGTAAAAGAAGCGTCGTTAGTAAACGGAATCAAAAATACTTTATTGTGAGTAATTAAAGCAATTTTATTGGTTTCAGAATTTAAAGAAGCACCCGTAACGGCACAGCCTTTGTATTGACTACAGGTTTCTAAAGCTGCGATTTTTTCAGCTTTGAAATGTCCTTCATTATTGGGGATTTTATATATAAAAAACGTGCCGTCAAAACCTTTTGATCTGTTTTTCGTGAATAAATAAAACGCCGTATCTGTAACGATAAAAGCTTCACAATCATACATCAAATTACTTTTTTTTGGAGGAAAATCCTTCTGATCTTCGTAATAAAAAGTAGTGGTTTGAGTTACATCGACAGCCTTGTTGTTGAGATCGTTATGATTTATTTTTAAAATTTCTAAATCTTTTCGTTCGTTATCATTATTTCCGAAATTTCCAATATAAATATTTCCGTGGGTGTCTTGAGATAAATCTTCCCAATCGGTGTTTTTCTGATTGTTGATGGTAATCGTTTTTTCAAACGTTCCTTTTGGCGAATACACATACAATTCCGAAGGATTTCCTTTGTCCTGAAGCATCCATAACTTTTGTGTCGGCTGATGAAAAATCATCCCCGAAACCTCTTTGTGGTTTTTATCTAAGGTAAATAATTCCTTAAAGTTGGTTTCCTGCGATTTGGAAGAACAAGCGGTTAAAAATGCCAGTCCAAGGAAAAGGGTATAGGCTTTCATTTTCTTTTATTTGTCAATAAAAGTACAAAAAAGACGTTTGCAAGTTGAAATTCTATTCTTAAATTAAGATTAAATGTTTTCGTTACAAAGAATTATACCGAAGATCGAAAAAAGTTGTAGCTCAAAAGTGCGAGATTATATGTTTAGTTTTTTTCCTCTGTTACAATACGATAATGGTCTTCACCTGTATTTTTAAGAGTGATTTTAAACGGTTCGATGGCTCCCAAGCGATGGCTGTCAAGGGATTTTATAAATGATTGACTTTTGCCGATCAGTTTCATTTTTATCTTTGTGATTTTATTATTAACCACTTCAACGTCTTCAAAAGAGGCTGTAATGTTAAATTCCTTTTTGAGGATTTTTTTGATGGATGCTAGCTCATCAGGTGTTGTATCTGCGGTTATTTCCACTGAAAAAGTAGTTTCTTCCTTCACTATTTCCACCTTCCTTGTTGATTCTTGTGCATTTCCTGTTATTGAAGTACATACAATTATGAAAATCCAGAATATTTTATTCATTTTTAATTATTTTTTATTGGTGATTTTAATAGTATTTTTGACCACAAAAACCACAGTTAAAGATACTGAGGAATTGTTTGAATATCAAAATGAGCTGCTTTTTTATTTCGAACTCATTTAAACTTTTTTAAAGCTGTATAGATGCATAGTAATCAATCTTTTATAAGGTTTTGTAGATTTACTTTTAGTAATACATAGCTGAGCTATGTTTTTATCGAAGATAAAAAGCTATCTAAAACTTAAAATCAACTATATTTTAAAAACACCTATGATATATATGTGGTTTATTTATTATTTTATGCTTTTTAATATCAATAAAGTTTAAACTGCCTCTTCGTAAAAATAACTTGTGATTGTTTTAAATTTTAGTGTATGTATTACAATATTCACACCCATCAATTCAGTAATAATCCTGAAATTGTTGAATTGGTCAATCAATATCCGAAAGAAGTTGATACGAGTCTGCCATCGTTTACGGTGGGGATTCATCCGTGGTATTTAAACCAAGAACGATTTGAGGAAGAATTGCAATTAATCGAAAAATATCTTTCGTTGAAAAACTGTAAAGCTGTGGGCGAATGCGGTTTAGATAAACGGATTGAAACTTCGATCGATGTGCAGAAAAAAGTATTAATTCCACAATTACTTTTAGCAGAAAAATACAAAAAACCTGTAATTTTGCACTGCGTTTCGGCATATCAGGAAATTATCGAAATCAAGAAGGAATTAAATTTGAGCATTCCACTGATTATTCACGGCTTTTCAAAAAATGAACAAGTAGCTAAAAGCTTGTGGAACAACGATTTTTATTTGTCTTTTGGAAAATATTTGTTGTTGAATCCTGAATTGGGAAATGTTTTGAAAACCGTTCCGACGAAGCAAATTTTTTTGGAAACTGATACAATGGAGCAGCGCATTTTTGATGTTTACAGCAAAGCACAAAATATTCTTGAAAAAGATGTAAAAGTTTTCATTACAGAAAATTATCACAGAGTTTTTAATCCGTAATTAGAAATTGATTTTAAATCGAAGAACTATTTACATAAATTTTTTAATAAACAAATGACTGTTTGGCAGGAAAGAGCAGAATTATTATTTAAAACCGAAGGCATTGAAGCCTTGGAAAACGCCAATGTTTTAATTGTAGGTTTGGGCGGCGTAGGTTCGTTTGCCGCAGAATTTATCACAAGAGCAGGCGTGGGAAATATGACCATTGTGGACGGTGATACGGTCGATGTTACAAACATTAATCGTCAGTTGCCAGCGTTGCATTCGACGATTGGAAAGTCAAAAGCAATTTTAATGGCGGAACGATTGATGGATATCAATCCGGAATTAAATTTGACGACTCTTGAGGAATTTCTTTCTCCCGAACGTGCATACGAAATTGTTTCCAAAGATTTTGATTATGTGCTGGATTGTATCGATAGTATTACTCCCAAATTAAACTTGATTGTAGCAGCTAGGAGAAAGCACGTTAAAATTATATCAAATATGGGTGCAGGAGGTAAAATGGCTGCGAGTAAAATAGTGGTAAAAGACATCAGCAAAACGGAGGTATGTCCGCTGGCGAAAGTCATCCGCAAACGCTTGCGTAAAATGGGTGTAAACAAAGGAGTAAAAGCGGTTTTTTCTTTGGAAAAAACGGATGAAAGCAGCTTGAAAATGACCAATGGTGCGAACTTTAAAAAATCTTTCTACGGTACCAATAGCTGGATTCCGTGTTTGTTTGGATTGTACAGTGCCGAAACGGTTATCAGGTATTTGTTAAAAACAAAAGTTGAGAATAGATAAAAAAATTCCGGACAAAAATTCCGGAGTTTTCAA
>Ga0209075_1004241_pt1 | contig 11580 bp, 9 predicted proteins | sample Stecom2011_FD_187523 | JGI IMG/M metagenome (GOLD analysis project Ga0209075, IMG submission 187523) | Agricultural soil microbial communities from Utah to study Nitrogen management - Steer compost 2011 (SPAdes) (version 2) | ecosystem: Environmental > Terrestrial > Soil > Agricultural land...
AGGGGGATCGAACCCCCGAATGTCGGCGCCACAAGCCGATGCGTTAACCACTTCGCCACAACCGCCATGTCACGCATTTATTATTATACACTAAATAAAAGAAAAGTAAAGCAAAAACGATGAAAAAGTTTAATTTTGTTAGTTAGCAAAATAATAATAACAAACACTTTAAAATAAAGAGTAAAGGAATTTACAGACCGCTTGTTTTCGGCATAACCTTCACTTATTTATTTTAAATGAAATTAACTAATAAAACAATTAAAAACATAATAATTAAGTGAAAATAAATAAATCAACCAATCTTATTGTTAAAAAACCAATCTTATAGTATCATAATAAGAGATTGGAGTGACACAACTATGAAATGGATTGGAAGAATATTATATATTGCCTTAGTAGTTATCGTTGGTTTTTTTGTATTAAGGTTTTCACAAATTAATGCACAAGTTAAATATTACAATGAAAATGCTGCACCTTATTTACTAAAAGATGATCGTGAAGGTTATATTTCAAGATATATGACAGCAAACGTAATAGATACATACTTAAAAGAGCCATTATATTTAGCACAAAGCGATGATTCAAATGATTTTAAATTTGAATTTGCTATTTATCAATTAAAAATACTTGGTGAAGATCAAGATTTAACTTATTTATCTTTTTATTTTAACGAAATAACATTCGATTATGAAACGTTATTAGAAGATTATAATAAATATGAAGAGAATAACAACTTAGCAGCAATATCAATAGAAGTTAAAATGAAAGACGTAGATGAATTATCAACTGAATATTATCCACTTGATCCTTCATTCAGAATGCCTGTTGTTTTATTACAACAAGTAACTAAAGATAATGAATCAGTATTTAGTTTTCAAGTAGCAATAGATGGAGAAGCGGCATCTAAAGAATCAACTGAGATTGAAAAAATTTCACTTGTTCTTTCAGATTTAACAGCTGCGGAAGAAGCGGATGATGCGACTAGAACAATAATTGCGGAATTTACTAGTGATGAAAATAATGAAAATGGTGTAGACCAACTAACAACAGTGGACAATGTAATTGTAAGTAGTAAATTTAATGGTATGATTGAAAGTTATCAATTAGATGACTTATATGAAGATGAAAACAATTTAGGAGTAACTTATCGTTCAGACTTAGACGTATACTTAAAAGGTGTAACTAAATCTTTAGTTATATACGGACTTATTGTTGTTGGATTAACTTTCTTAATCTTTTTCTTAAAACCACTATTAAATCATATTGAAGACAAAAGAGCTATTAGAAGAAAAGAAGAACGCGAAGCAGAAAAAGAATTAGAAGCTTTAGAAAAACGTCAAACAGAGCCAGTTATTGAAGATGCAGAGTTTGTTGAAGAAGATAACGAAGACATTGAAGATAATAATGATAATGAAATACAAGAAGATGAGCAATTAACACAAGTTTTAGAAGAAGAAAAAACAATTGACTATAACGCAATGACAGTAGTTGAATTAAAAGCACTAGCAAAAGAAATGGAATTAACAAATTATTCAACCCTTAAAAAGGCTGATTTAATTGAATTGATTAAACAAAACAAATAAAATCTTGCTTGACATTATGGTTTATGTTATAATCATAATGTCGCATTTACGGGTATGGTGTCAACGGTAGCACATCGGTCTCCAAAACCGCTAGTCAGGGTTCGAATCCTTGTACCCGTGCCAAATTTAAATTTAGAGGTTTGATACATTGTATCAAGCCTTTTTTAATATCTAGGAAAGTTCATCTATTCTTTTCTATATAATAAATATAATCTAATGCAATCCATTTGTAAAAAAGTCTAAAAATAGATAATATTTAAATATAAAAATTAGAAAGGAATCATTATATGAAAAATGATTATCAAGTATTATTATATTATTTATATACAACAATTGAAAACCCAGAACAATTTAAAGATGAACACTTGGTCTATTGTAAAAAAATCGGTGTCTTAGGAAGAATTTTAGTAGCAAACGAAGGGATTAATGGAACTGTCTCTGGCACTAAAGAACAAACAAATAAATATATGAAAGACTTAAAAAATGATCCTAGGTTTAAAGATATAACATTTAAAATAGACGAAGCTAGCGAACATGCTTTTGATAAAATTAGTGTTAAAGTAAAAAAAGAATTAGTTAATCTAAGTTTAGAAGATGACATAAATCCTTTAGAATTAACGGGAACATATTTAAAGCCTAAAGATTTTTATCATGCGATGCTGGATGAAAACACAGTTGTAATTGATGCTAGAAATGATTATGAATATGATTTAGGTCATTTTAGAGGAGCAGTTAGACCAAACATTAGAAACTTTCGTGACTTACCAAATTGGATTAAACAAAACGAAGAAATATTAGAAGGTAAAAAAATCTTAACTTATTGCACCGGTGGTGTTAGATGTGAAAAGTTTTCAGGGTGGTTAAAAAAAGAAGGGCACAAAGATGTTTCTCAATTAGATGGTGGAATTGCAACATATGGTAAAGACCCTGAAACAAAAGGTGTCTTATGGGACGGTCAAATGTATGTCTTTGATAATAGGATTGCTGTTCCTATCAACAAAATTGAACATACAATTGTTGGTAAAGATTACTTTGATAATACACCATGTGAAAGATATATTAATTGCGCTAATCCTTTTTGCAATAAACAAATATTAAGTAGTGTTGAAAATGAACACAAATATTTAGGTGCTTGTTCAGAAGAATGTAGAATTCATCCAAGAAATAGATATGTTGAAAAATATAAAATATCTAAAGATGAAGTAATTAGTAGAATCAATCAAATCTAAAGAAAAAAGGCTTTATAGCCTTTTTCTTTAGAAGTCTTTAATTATTTTTTCAACAGTATTAATTAATAAATTTAATTTATCTTCCGCAATTTTTCTATCTTTATTATCAACTGAGAAATAAATCTTTAATTTTGGTTCAGTTCCACTAGGACGAGCCATCACCCAACTATTATCATCAAATAAAAATTTAATAACGTTTGATTTAGGAAGATTACTATTAGTTACTTTATTAGTTTTCAAGTTAGTTATTTTACTTGTCAAAATATCTTCAATTAAAACTAAGTTACTTCCTTCAACTTCAATTTTATTATTTCTTAAGTGAGTCATTAAATTATCCATCTTAGTTTTACCAGTTGAACCACTAAAGGAATAAGAAATAGTTTTTTCCATATAATAATTATATTTTTGATATATTTCATCCAAATAATCTAAAAGAGTTTTATTTTTACTCTTAGTATAAGATGCAATTTCTGCTAACATTAATGTTCCTTGTACCGCATCTTTATCTCTAACGAACTCATTAACAATAGAACCATTAGACTCTTCACAACCAAAAACATAAGTAGAACCTTCAGGCATTAAATCTATTTGCTCAGCAATAAATTTAAAGCCTGGCAATGTTGTAACAACATTTAAGTTGTAATCCTTAGCCATAACTTCAATTAAATCGGTCGTTACATTAGACATAAAAACGTAGCCGTTTTTAATGTCTTTTCTATTTTCTAAAATATAATAAAGCGTTAAAACAGCAACTTGATTACCAGTTAAAACAACATACTCATCATTATCATCTTTAAGAGCTACCCCAATTCTATCAGCATCAGGATCGGTTAAGACGATGATATCAGCATTGATTTCATCAGCATAAACAATTGGATCCTTATAAGCAATTATTTCCTCAGGATTTGCTGATTTAGTGTTACTAAAATTACCATCAGGATTCATATGTGGTTCAAAGGAATAATAATTATAATTAAGTTCAGTTAAAAGTTTTGGAATTACTGTACCTCCAGTACCATGTAGTGGTGAATAAAGGATGGTTGCTTTGTCTTTGAAGTCATTTAAAACTATTTTTTTAACTTCTTCTAAATATAAGTTATCAAACTCATCTAAATTAACCCAATTAATTAGTTCATTATCAATTTCTTTAATATTAAAAATATCTTCAATTAAATCAATTTCTTTAATAACTTTTTCTGAGTTTTCTAAGTTTAATTGTCCACCATAACTTTCATACACTTTATAACCGTTATATTCTTTCGGGTTATGTGATGCTGTAATCATTATCCCACCACTTGTTTTATAATATCTTGTTAAATAAGATAACATCGGGGTTGGTCTTAGTTCTGGGAAAATATATGATTTTATATTGTTGGCTGCTAAAACTTTAGCAGCAGTATATGCAAACTCTTTTGAAAAAAGTCTATTATCATAAGCGATTGCAACACTAGGGTTTTTATAATTTTTATTTAAATAATTAGCGTAACCTAAAGTAATCTTTCTAACAACAACTTCATTAATGCGGTTTGTTCCAACCCCAATTAATCCTCTAAGTCCTGCTGTTCCAAAAGATAAGTCTTGATAAAAAGCATCATAAATTTGTTCATCATTTAAAGAATTTAATTCTTCTTTTAGATGATTTGGAAGTTTTGCGTTCTTCCAAACTTCATAATTTTTTTGAGCCATTTAATAATCCTCCAATTCATATTTACACATTAATATGTTATCACGTTTTCACTAAAAGTGCTATAATATTATTAAGGATGTGTATGCTATGAAGTTTTTGTATTTTAAAACTAAAAATATAATAAAAGATAAAATTTCTACAATCTTAGAAATCATTAGTGAAGCAATTGATATTATTAAGTTTCATAATGATTTAAACTCACTAACTATTTTTTATACTTACTCTAGTGTATCAATTGATGAACTTGCTAATATAATGGTTTCAGAACTATATGAAGATATTAGTATTTATGAATCTTTAACTTATAAAGATGAAAAAAAGTTAGAAGAAGCTTTAAAAATTGTTGAAAATATATTTAATGAAACATATGTTAAAGATAATTATGTTAACAATAAAACGTTATTAATGGTTTTAAGAAATAAAACAGATGAAAGAATAAAAAAATTAGTTTTAAATAACTATTATAATGATCAAGACATGAGATATACCATTAAAACCTTTTTAGAATACAATCAAAATGTAACAATAGCAGCTGAATCACTATATCTACATAGAAACACTTTAAATCAAAGACTAACAAAGTTTGAAGAAGCAACCTCTTTCAATGTTAAAAAGTTTATTGATGGTTACTTAATTTATAACATTATAAAATAAGTGTGCAGTATGCACATTTTTTTTATATGTAAAACTTGATACAATTGAGTTAGTAAAAAAATAGGAGGCTATTATGGCAACATTATTATTAAAAGATTTAAATAAAGTCTATCCAAACGGTGTGCAAGCTGTTTTTGACTTTAATTTAGAAGTTAAAGATAAAGAATTTATCGTTTTAGTAGGACCATCTGGTTGTGGTAAATCAACAACTTTAAGAATGGTTGCAGGTTTAGAAGATATTACAAGTGGAGAGTTATACATTGATAATGCCCTTGTTAATGATCAAGCACCAAAAGATAGAAATATCGCAATGGTTTTCCAAAGCTATGCGCTATATCCACACATGACTGTTTATGATAACATGGCATTTGGTTTAAAATTAAGAAAAATGCCTAAAAATGAAATTGAAGATAAAGTTAATGATGCAGCAGCAACATTAGGTTTAACAGAATACTTAAAACGTAAACCAGCCGCTTTATCAGGTGGACAAAGACAAAGGGTTGCTTTAGGTCGAGCAATCGTTAGAAATGCTAAAGTATTCTTAATGGACGAACCTTTATCAAACTTAGATGCTAAGTTAAGAGTTCAAATGCGTGGGGAATTAATTAAATTACATAAAAGAATTGAAACTACAACAATCTATGTTACTCACGACCAAATTGAAGCGATGACAATGGCTGATAGAATTGTAGTTATGAATGATGGATACATCCAACAAGTAGATACACCGAAAGATATTTATGACTGGCCAATTAATAAATTCGTTGCAGGATTTATGGGAACACCTCCAATGAACTTTTTAGAAGGTGTTGTTAATAAAAAAGGTGAGTTTTTAATTAACAACCAAAAAATTGTTTTACCAAAAGAACAATTAAAAATTGTTGAAGATTTCCACTTAATAGATGAACCAATTATTATTGGAATTAGACCAGAAGATATTCATGATGGCGATAAAACAAAATTCCCAAACACAACAATTGATATTGAAGTTGACGTAGCTGAATTATTAGGTTCAGAAACAAACATCTATATGACATTAAACGATTCAAACGTTTGTGCTGTTGTTGATGGAAAAGCGGGAATTCAAATCGGTGAAAAACTTACAATGTCATTAGATCCAGCTAAAATGCACTTCTTTGATGTTGATACAGAGTTAAGATTAAGATATGAAAAAGGTAAACCAATCGACTTTGAAAAACAACCACACGGAATTAAGAGATTGAAATTTGCTTCAAAAGTTGAAGAAGAAGTAGAAACAACTGAAGAAGAATAAAAAATATAAAGTAAAAAGGCGGAAATCGCCTTTTTATTTTAAAAACAATGATAACGGTTTCACTTAATAAATTATGATATAATAATTTATACGATAAATACTTAGATACATGAGAGGATAGATAATTAATGGTACCAAGATTTGAAAAAAGAGTAAGAGCTTATGCGGTAGAACTTTCTGCGCTTGCGATTGTCTTAATAGTTGTTACCTTTGGACTTGAAAACATATACTTAAAAGTTGGACTAGTAGTAGCGACTTATATTTTTGTAACAATACTACCTCTTTTTATTTCTAAAGGACAAACGTTTGGTAAAAGAGTTCAACAAATAAAAGTAGTTAATTTAGATGGTACTGATGCTAATATTTTTAGAGTGATACTACGTGAAATATTTAAAACAGTTTTAAGTATCATAACCTTTGGTATATATAGTGTTATTGCTTATTTTGCATTAACAGAAAAAGAAGTAAGTAGAACTATTCACGATTATATTTTTAAAACTAAAGTTATTGACTTAGGCAAAAAACCAAGTATTAAAACTGATGACTTTTTAGGCAAATCAGATTCAATGAAGAAAAGGGGCTTTTAAATGAAAAAATACTTTTCAATATTTTTACTATTTTTAGTATCAATAATCTTAGTTGCCTGTAAAGATAATAAGCCTGTTGAACTAAATTATGAAGAAGATATCTATTATAGTTTGTTTGTAAGGTCATTCGCTGATTCTGATGGTGATGGCATTGGTGATTTAAATGGTATTACTGAAAATTTAGATTATTTAGAAGAGCTAGGTATTACTGCTTTATGGTTGTTGCCAATTTTTGAATCACCAACTTATCATGGTTATGATACGATCGATTATTATAAAATTAATCCAGATTATGGAACAATGGATGATTTAGAAAACTTAATAAATGAAGCTAATGAAAAAGATATAAAAATCATTTTAGATTTAGTTATTAATCATACATCAGATCAACATCAGTGGTTTATAGAAGCAAGCAAAGGAACTAATAATCCATATAGAGATTATTATGTTTGGAATGGTAATAGTGCTCATCAAGAGTTTGTTGGTGGAATGATGGATTTAAACTTAAGAAATGAAGAAGTAAAAAATGAAATATATAAAATCGTGGATTTTTATTTAGATCTAGGAATACAAGGTTTTAGGTTAGATGCAGTTCCACATTTTTTCGCTGAATTTGGTGCTCATACTGCTCAAGTTGAAAATATCTTGTTTATGGATGAACTTGTAAGAAGAGTAAAAAGTAAAAATGAACAAGGTTTTGTTGTAGGTGAAGTATTAATTAATGACTATAACTTAGTAAAGAACTACTTCATGAGTGGTGCTTCATATTTTAACTTTTATGTTCAAAACGAAATAATAAATAAAGTTGGAAGTGGAACTAGTTCATATTTGTTAGCTAGAAATTTAGAAAGAATGTATGATGAACTAAGAAAAATTGACAAAGATTTTATTGACTCACCTATTATAGGAAATCACGACTTTGATAGAATTGCCTCATCAACAGGATTTAACAATATAGAAAAACTAAAACTAGCGAGTAGAATTTTGTTAACTCTCCCGGGATCACCTTTTATTTACTATGGTGATGAGTTAGGGCTAAAAGGCAAAAGATATGAAGGTGATGTTATTAATAGTAAAGTAGTATATGATGAATATCGTCGTCAACCATTTTTATGGGGTAACTCAAATACAACCACCTGGCTTGCAAGTGATGGAAGCAATGATGATACTAAGTCATACTTAGAACAAAAGGATGATGATACTTCTTTATTAAACACATATAAAGAAATGGCTAATTTAAGAAAAAACACGCCAGCTTTAATGTACGGAAATTCATTTTATGCTTATTCAAGTGGAAATATTCAAGGATATTTAAGAGTTATAGATGATGAGAACTTTCAAGAAGCAGTCTTTGTTGTTCATAGTTTTGGAGTTAATCCAATTGAGTTGGATTTTGATTATGAAATTATTTATGGAAATAATGTTATCAACCAATATGGAACAACAATATACAAAGTTCCTTTTAATGAAATTGAGGAATTAATGTAATGTTTTTAATTAGAATGTTTAAAAAATCTTTTGTTTTTAAAGGTTTATTAAAAAATGTTAACGAAAAACTTTGGAAATATATTGTTTACTTTATTATATTAATGCTTATTGCTAACTTCCCACAAACGCTTGAAGTAATAAGATATGAAGGAACAAGATTAGATTTTGTTGTTGAAGACTTTGAAACAAGTACGCCAACAAATTGGGTAATGCCATCAAAAATAGAAATTAAAGGTGGTAAATTAGTTAACAATGGTGATTTAAATCGGTATATTTATGAACATCAAGGAATTACATATATAATAAATAATACAGAAAAAATTGATGTTAATGATTATAAAAATCATATCATTTTTAGTGAAGAAAGTATTATGTTTATTGATGCAGAAGGAAACTTCCTAGAAGAATTTGGTTATAGAGGTTTTACAGACATATTTAGATTTATAGAACTGAACCTAGCAAGTGGTGAATATAAGGTAGAAATATATAATGATTTTGCTAGATCAATTGAAAGTTCATTTAGCAGACCAATTGTTTTATATACAATAATAAGAAACAATTTAACTCAAATATTTGTTAATATAATTTATATAATAATATTAGCTTTATTAGTGCAGTTATTTAGATTTAGGTTTCAAAACTTTTTAAGTTTTATTGAAGGAATTAAATTTGTAATATTATCACTAGGTCTTCCAGCAGTACTTACACTTATAATAGGAATATTTTCGCCAGCATTTACACCAGTAGTATTCCAACTATCCAGTGGGATGACGATAATGTTAGTTATGTTAGTATTTAGTAAAAGGACATTTTCATAAAATCGGGAGGAAACGATTATGAAGAAAAAAATATTATCAATTTTTTTAGTTATTATTTTAGGATTTATTTTAATTGCCTGTAACGACACCGACAATAACAACAACAATAATGATGAAAAACCACTATCATTAAGAGAGAAAAATCCTAATTATGATATTTACTATCAAATATTTATTAAATCATTTGCGGACTCAGATGGTGATGGATCTGGAGATATTAATGGGATTATTGAAAACCTTGATTATTTAGAAGAACTAGGTGTAACGGCACTGTGGATGTTGCCATTTCATATAACTGATACAGATTGGTCTTCATATCATGGTTACCGGGTTAAAGACTATTATGAAATTAACCCTGAATATGGAACAATGGAAGATTTAGAAAAATTAATAGAAGAAGTCCATAAACGTGATATGAAAATTGTTATGGACTTAGTTATTAATCATACATCAGACACTCACCCTTGGTATGCTGGACCAAATGCTAAATCTAGTTGGTTTAATGGTTATAGATCCTTTAGAGGGGGAATGGTTGACCTTGATAAAAATAACCCGGAAGTTGTTGCTGAAATAAGAAATATTATTGCTTTTTATTTAGAGAAAGGTATTAATGGTTTTAGATTTGATGCTGCTAAGCATTTGTTTGATTTTGATCCAAATGCTCATCATTTAGCTTCACAAAACTTTTTAAACTCATTAAAAAGCTTTGCTAAAAATATTGATCCAAACGTTTTATTTTTAGGAGAAGTATTTGAATATAACTATAGTAGTTATGATACTTTTTATTTAGGACTAGACTCACTATTTGATTTTTATACAGCAAGTGAAATATGGAGTAAAGTCGGACATAGTGAAGGTAAGGATTTATATAACAATATTAATCAAGCATATAAACGTTATGAGCAATTTAATAAAGATTATATTCCGGCCGTATTTATTAGTAATCATGATATAGATAGAATTGCTAGTTTTGGACAATTCAATGAAGCAAGATTAAAACAAGCAGCATCGGTGATGTTAACACTCCCAGGAACTCCTCATATTTATTATGGAGAAGAAATAGGGATGAAAGGCATATCATATAGTGGAGATGATTTTAATGGTCAAGGTCCAATTTATGACCATTATAGAAGAAGTCCTTTTTTATGGGGTGAAACACCCAAACAAACAACATGGTTATTACCACATGATAATAGTCATTCCACTCCAACGCTAGTTGCTTCAAGAAGCAATAGCAATTCATTGTTTAATCATTACAAAACAATGATTACACTAAGAAAAGATAATCCTGCTTTAATGTATGGAAATAAATTTGAAGTATGGGAGAACAACACTAATACATTACAAGGGATTATTAGAGAATATAGTGATAATGATGTAAGTCAAAAGGTTTTAGTTATTCATAATATTTCTGGTAGTAGTCAAAGTGTTAATGTTGAGCATGTTAAAGTATTATATGGAAATATTAATATACCGGCATATGGGACATTAGTGTTAGAGATTGAATAAAAATAATTATAAATAGTTATAAAGCAAAAAGGTGGAACTTAAAATGATTTCCACCTTTTTTGGCAGTATGTAGAATTATATGGTTTATATAGGCTTTGAAATATTATATGGTTATAATTAAATAAAAAAGAAGGCTTCTTAATGTTACTATATTATTGAACAATAATTAAAACGAAAGGAGCCTTCATGTATGATAATATCACAAAAACATACGAATTTGAACACATAAGAAATAAAATTAAAACTATTAATGTAACCACAGATAAAAGAGATTTATTTTTGCATATTAAATTGAATCCAGAAAAAGAATGTTGCCCTTTTTGTAATATAGCTAATTATGTTATAAATGAATATGTCAAATCTAAAATAACTCATTCAATAACTATTACTAGAAAAACTTATATTATCTTTTATCGAAGAAGATATAAGTGTAAAACTTGTAATAAAACATTTTATGAAAATGACCCTTTTACTGATCATAAATTTAGATTGTCTAAACTAACTATTATGAATATTTTAGATTACTTAAAAGACTTTAATCATTCATTCACCGGTGCTGCTAGATACATTAATACTTCTGTAAATACGGTCATCAATCTCTTTGATCACTATGTTAAAGCTGAGCGAAATAAACTTCCTAAAGTATTATGTATTGATGAAGTACATATTAAGTCAAATATCAAATATCCTTACGCCTGTGTTTTATTTGATTTTCACAAATCTAAAATAGTTGATGTATTAAAAACTAGGCG
>Ga0209075_1004242_pt1 | contig 11579 bp, 11 predicted proteins | sample Stecom2011_FD_187523 | JGI IMG/M metagenome (GOLD analysis project Ga0209075, IMG submission 187523) | Agricultural soil microbial communities from Utah to study Nitrogen management - Steer compost 2011 (SPAdes) (version 2) | ecosystem: Environmental > Terrestrial > Soil > Agricultural land...
TTCGAAAAACCGCCCAAGGATACCGGGTTAGACAAAGACTGATTGTTGAAGAATCAATAATTCTGAGGGCTCCCAATTCCCGGTTGGCTTTCTCTACACTCAATTGTTTAACGGCTTTAGATACTACCTCGGTAAACAATGCATGTAATATTTTGGTCGGTAAGTCTCGAAGCCGTCTGGAAATCTGAGAGGCGCTGAAGGAATCAATTCCGATTTGTTTACTAAATCTGTTATCATTAAAACTATTGCTGATTTCCCGCAAACTCTGATGGTTATTAAGTTGGGCATAGATAAGAGCTTGCAAAAATTGAAGAGTAGTTAGCTTCTTGACATACTTATCAACTCCATATGCGATTAATTGTTTTCGCAAATTTTTACTAAAAATGGGTCGAAAGAATTGAAAAAATGTGGATTTTATGATATTCTTGTCCTGCATTTTTATGTCTCCTTATTTTAGAGATTCAGGGCAAGAACTACTATATCTCTATTATAAGGAGTTTTTTTATGGATTTCATCATTTTTCTGTTGTTTTCTTGAAATATTATCTAGATTTAAGGTTTGACTTATTTTAAACTGCTTTATGCAACGCTAGTGATCTGAGGAGGTATTTGTGGTGAAAAAGTTAGCCATTATACTTGTTATACTGTGTAGTCTTTCATGGTTCTCCGGGCCAACCATGGCCCATGGAGGATATTATGTAATTGAGGATGAAAAAATTGAATTTTACGAAGCAGTAAAAGCAGATGATCCGTTTTTTGGCCAAGACTGGCCGGTAAGGGAAGATATTAATGGAGATAAATTTTTTATTTCAACTGAGCTTATTATTAGCGAGACCGATATAAAAAGCATAGCAGTTAAATACTCTCCTATTTTTGGGGACTATAATGTTTTTCTAACTTTTAATATAGATTCCTGGCAAAAAATCCGATCAATAACAGAATCCATTGTCGGCTCTCATCTGGCGATCATACATGATGGTACTGTTTTATCTTGTCCACTAGTACATGAGCCATTTTATAAAGAAGCTGTTCTTGTAAATTTGGACATGGAAGATTTGGCTTATTTATTAGGTAGGCTTAAAAAGACGGAGTGGCCTTCACAGGAACAAAAGATGCTACAGTATATAAAATGGTTAAGAAATAAGTTTAAGGAGCTTATTTGGGTCAGAGACTCAGTATTGCATTTTTACCAGAGATAGGGATGAGCTGAGCCGGTTTCGTTTCAATTAGAACAGACTACTACTTTAGGGTAATAGACAGCCCCTGATGATGCATTTACAATATAGTAAATTAAATCTTGTGGGGGTATGTGGAAATGCACTTGTTAGCCAGGAAAAACGGACGGTTTGTCATAAATTATTTTCTGCTTGTTGCGTTTATCGGAGCCCTGCTTTGTCTGGCAGGTTGTGGTGGGTCGTCAGGAGGCGGCGGAGGAGGGTCAAACGGAGGAGGTTCGAATGGGGGAACTACCAAGGTGGTAATGCCGGTGGCCAGTGTTCCCTCGGGCGGAATAGTGAACGAAATATCCGTGAGCCTCTCCACGAAAACATCAGGGGCGGAGATCTATTATACCATGGACGGAACCGAGCCCACTCGGGAGAGCGAGTTATATACCGAGCCATTTGTAGTTGATGATGACCTGATGATTAAGGCCTTTGCCGTTAAAAGCGGTCTGGACGACAGTGCAGTCGTGACCTATACCTATATTGTGGGAGACGATATTCCGGGATTAATCGATACACTGGATAGTGGGAGCGCTATAACTGCCCCGCCGGGGACTTATACATTAAATGTTGATTTTGGCGGGAAGGATCTTGTTCTCCGCAGCGCCGATCCGGATGATCCAGCTGTAGTGGCCGCTACGATACTTGACGGCGGAGGAGACGGCCCGGTAATTAACTTTAGCAACGGTGAGGGTTCGGGCGCGGTTGTAGAAGGGTTTACCATCCGAAACGGTGGAGGAAAAGACGTATATAATAATAATAAATATTATGGCGGGGGTATCTATATCGAAAGCGCTTCTCCGGTCATCAGGAAGAATGTGATTACCGGGAACGCTGCGGATACAGGCGGCGGTATTTATATTGTGGAAGATTGCGCTCCGCAGATTAGAGAGAATGACATTATCGGAAACCATGTTTCTAGCGAGAATATTGGTGTGGGTTATGGCGGCGGCGGTATAATGGTTAGGGATAATAAACAACCGGCAGCGATTATTGAGGACAATCGGATTAATGGTAATGATTCTGAAAAGACTGGCGGAGGAGTGCAAATTCGTGATTCAGCAGTAATTGTTCGAGGGAACGAAATATGTGAGAATACTGCCAGCGGTGGTGGGGGAATAGGTGTACGGCTGGCCGCCACTGATGTTAACGCCCCGCAAATTGAGAACAACTTTTTTCAAAAAAATTCAGCCGGTTCAATTTCACATGGCGGCGGGTTATATCTGATTAATTATGTTGAGAACCTTGATTTTACTGTTAAGGGAAATGAATTCGTCGAAAATAGCGCTGGGTTTGGCGGCGGAGTTGCCACCACCGAGAATATGGTTAAATTCGAAAACAATACTTTTTTGCAAAACACTGCAAGTACCAGAGGAGGCGGCCTTTATGTAAACAGCAACTCTCATGCGACGATTAAGAATAATACTTTTGACAGAAACGAACCGGACAATACTTACGATGAGTATAGCGGAGAACTGACTGATGAGGGTGGGAACACATATATTAATGACTAAAGTTTGTCTTTTAAATTAAAGCGCGCGTAAAAAAAAGGAAAAAGAAGGTTGCCTGAATGGGCATTGGAACCGGTGTTAGTGTATACCAGTTTGATCTGTATCTTGTTTATGTGGGGTTCGAAAAAACCTACAGTGTCTTGACACGATCGTTTAATCACAATGTATTGCGTTTGTGTATAGATGGTGATATACTGAATATATTAAATGCGGGGTGATTTTAATGCCTAAGAGCGCAAGCATGTATATCCGCATAGACCCTCAGGTAAAAGCCGACGTGGAAGCCATTTATGCTCGTTATGGCATGAGCATTACCGATGCTATTAACGTGTTCCTCTATCAGTCAAGAAACGTCAATGGACTCCCGTTTGATTTACGTCCGCCTACTCCCAATAATGAGACGCTGGAGGCGATTAAAGAGGGCGACCAGATTATCAAGTCCGGTAAAGGAAGGTTTAAAAACGCCGACGCTTTACTCAAGGATTTAAAAGTCTAATGTTGTTTGCCGACTTTACAGGCCAGTTAAAAAAAGATTATCAGCTGGCAATAAAGCGTGGACTTGACATCTCGCCAATTGACGCCATAATTCAGGATTTAATAAATGAAAAGCCATTGCAAAAAAAATATAAAGACCATGCTTTGTTCGGCGATTTCAAAGGCTGTCGGGAGTGCCACATAAAACCTGACTGGCTGTTGATTTATCAAGTTGGAAATGGCATAATTGTTTTTGAACGAACAGGTTCACATTCCGATTTGTTTTAGTGTTAATAGAGTTACTATGGTAAAATTCGGCTTATATAAGGAATCTTCAATCCTTAGGTTTTATCCCTTTTATCTATGCCAAATATCATTTTCAAAAATGATATTTGGCATATTTAATATTTTGGTTATATCCTGGATTCCCGGCAACTCATAACGAGGAAGGCGGGCTTTAGTTAGACAAAGCCCCTTCCTGGTATTATAATAATAAGAGATATAACAGTTATTTAGGATAACATTTGATCTTTCTAATCAAATTTTAATCTGATTTGAATGGGTCTCAAATTATCGGCTGTTATGATGACCATAAAGAAAACACAAGGAGGTTATCATAATGATTGATTTTGAACAAGTGCAAAAACTCCGGGATCGTACCGGGCTATCTTATGAAGAGGCCAAAAAAGCGCTGGAAGAAGCAGATGGGGATATGTTAGAGGCTGTGCTCAAGCTGGAAAAGGAGAATCGGATTCAGGCGCCGGCCGGGGGCGGGCATTTCAGTTCCCAAGATGAAAACAAGAATAGAGATGAGGATGGCAAAGATAATACACGGGACAGCAGAACCTCCTGTTCCAGTACTTCATCTTTTGGTGACCAATTAACCGTCTTTTTTAAGTGGTGTGGCAAGGTGATTCACAAAGGAAATATCAACAGCTTTGAAGTGAATAAAGACGACAACAGTATTATAATCCTTCCCGTGACAGCTTTGGTCCTTTTGCTCTTTTTTGCTTTTTGGATTGTGATCCCCTTAATCATCATTGGGCTTTTCTTTGGCTACCGCTTCCGTTTTAGAGGCCCAGACCTGGAAAAACCGGAAGTGAATCGGGCGGTGGAAAGTGTGTCGGATGTAGCGGCGCGTGCCGTAGATTCGGTGGTTAACGCGGTTGATCATATCTCTAAAGATTGGAACAAGGACAAGGGTGAAAACAATGAAGCGGATACTGATCATTGAAGATGAAGAAAAAATAGCACGCTTTGTCGAGCTTGAACTGGGATTTGAAGGTTATCAAGTGGAAAAGGCCTTGGATGGCCGGGAGGGCTTGGCGCTTGCTCAAGCCCATCCCTTCGACTTGATTCTTCTTGATATTATGCTGCCCGGGTTGAACGGGATTGAAGTGCTCCGGCGCATCCGTCAGTTCTCCGCTGTCCCGGTTATTTTATTGACTGCCCGTGATACAGTAGTAGATAAAGTTACCGGACTGGACAGCGGAGCGGATGACTATATCACAAAACCCTTTGCCATTGAAGAACTGTTGGCCCGAATCAGGGTGGCCTTACGAAAAAAACGTGTTTCCGCTCCCTCTCCCCCTCATGTTAATTTGGAAGCGGGAAGTGTTCGGCTTGATCCGGAGCGGAGAGAGATTTGGGCCGGAACACAACCGGTAGAATTAACCAAAAGAGAGTTTGACTTGTTGCAATTCTTGCTGGAAAATAAGAATATCGTAATGAAACGCGAGGTTCTGCTGGAACGAATTTGGGGATATGATTTTGAGGGGGAAACAAACGTGGTCGATGTTTATATCCGTTACCTTCGCGCCAAGATTGAGGAACCCTTTGGTCTGAAATTGATTCATACAATACGGGGAGTTGGGTATGTAATCAAAGATGAATAAGAAAGAAAAGACACACAAACCCGCAGGTAATATCTATAATAAAATTCGGCTGTCTTTGGTTTTAAAGCTTAACCTGCGTATGCTAGGGATGCTGATCGTTGGTTTTTTCTCCCTCAATATTCTCCTCTCCCTGCTCTTTTTAGGTCTTACCTTCTGGAAAGGGGAAACCGGAGCGCAAAAGATTATGGCTGCAAATGGAATAAGCGCAGAGCTTGCCACAGACCCGTATGTGCAGGCTTTTGGGTATGAGATTATATTAGATCACAACGGAGAAAAGGGCTTTCGTTTACCAGGCTTTCTTCAAAGCAGGCTCCCTTTGAACGTGCCCGATGCAAGACGGGGTATATCTCTACCCGGAGCGGATTCCCAAAAATCGTTGCTACAACGGTTGGAAGAAGCAACCTATCACATGATCTTCACAGTTGACGGCGTCTCTTACCGGATTTCCTATGCCTTAGGCGCAGACCTGCGTATCTTCTTCATTTTTATCCTTATCCTCCTGGGCGGCCAGTGTTTCTTCTTTCTGGGCAGGATCTGGAAAAACCCTAAAGTGATTCGTCAAACTCTGAAACCCCTCTCGGAGATGGCGGAAACCGCCAGAAATCTGCGCCAGGATATGAGTTCCATGCGGCCGACGCCCTCCGGCGCCGGGATTAAACACTTAGCGGGCGCGATCAACACCATTAGCGCCGAACGCCTTGACCAGGAACTATCGATTGACAGTTCTCAGGAAGAATTAAAAGACTTGGCCTATGCCATTAATGATATGCTGCGGCGGATTAACCGGGCTTACCAGTCGCAGATCCGCTTCGTTTCCGATGCTTCGCACGAACTGCGCACCCCTATTTCCGTGCTTCAAGGTTACGCCAACCTCTTGGACCGCTGGGGTAAACATGATGAAAAAACGATGCAAGAAGCCATCGACGCCATTAAGGGCGAGACGGAGAATATGAAAGTTTTGGTGGAACAGTTACTTTTTCTTGCCCGGGGTGATAATGACACCATCCACCTGGAGAAGACGGTCTTTGATAGCTGTAAGGTTGTGGAGGAGATCGTGCGTGAGACCCGTCTGATTGATCCGACCCATACCTTTGAAACCCAATTACACGGCCCCGCTTATATAGAAGGGGACCAGCAATTGATGAAACAAGCCGTGCGTATCCTGGTGGATAACAGTATCAAATATACCCCGCCCGGTGAGAAAATTCACCTTAAAGTGAGGAAAGAAAATGGTACCGTAAAAATTCAAGTGCAGGATAACGGCATTGGAATTGCACCGGAGGATATTCCCTGTATTTTTGACCGCTTTTACCGCTCTGATGAATCCCGGGCGCGAAAGACTGGCGGCTCCGGCTTGGGGTTGGCGATTGCACAATGGATCATTGAACACCATCAAGGCCACTATGAAATTTTAAGCCGTGTAGATATCGGCACCCGTATCACCTTACTGCTGCCTGCCGCCAAAGGATCGCCACTCACTACGGAAGCTCCCTCAGCTTCTCAACTGTAAAATTGTATGGAGGAGTTTATCTTAAGTATAAAGCCCCTTTGATAAACTTCATAAGCTGTTGGACTAATAATTCATCATGCTCAAAGACTTGATCGTCAATGAACATCTTTAAACGTTCCTTATAATACTCACAAGCATAAGAAAATTGTAACAGGATGAAGAGGTTGTCCAGGAAGAAGGCAAAGTATTTTGGGTCAATGTCGGTTCTGGCGTCTTCGTTTTTCTGTGCCTCCTCGATAAATGAGGCATACAGCTTAGCGGTTACTCCTTCTATATTTGAGACGATTTTCCAGACGAATTCCGAATTATTTTCGGTAGTCATTTCATTGTACAACTTAGTTAAGTAGATGTTTTTTCTGGAATGGCGCTGGATCGCCTTGATGATCTCCTCTACAGTGCTTAAAAAATCCACTTTGCGTTCGACGATTTCCTCCAGGACTGTCTTTAGTTTTTCCACGGAAAGGCTGATCACTGTGAGGTAGAGATCGCGTTTGTTATTGAAGTATTTATAGATGGAGCCTACGCTGATTCCGGCTTTTTCCGCTATTTTGTTTATGTTGGCGCTGTTATATCCATGTGTGGCAAATTCGAAAATGGCCGTCTGTAGAATCTTTTCCTGCTTATCTGCGGAGAGTTTATTAAATGATTCAGTTTTTAAAGGAAGCATTGTGACACCTCTTTTTTAAAAACGAGCATTACTGCTGAAAGTAAGTTCTTGTTCACGCTTTGCCTAGTTTCATGCATAGAAGAACGTATTCTAAGGTCAATCTTTATTCTGATTATATCACGTTAAAGTAACGGGCTTCAATTGCAAGTCGTCTGGATGCCTGAAGTCTGGGTTTTACTCCTTTGGACATGCCATGATCACCGTCTGAGACTTGGTTGACTAGAAAGGAAGATAGTGGTAAACTATTAGTGAGTGAGTATTCACTCACGTAATTGTTAACTAGTAAACAACTGTTTTGAAATACTAATGTGTGTTTATTTTACGTAACTCCACTGACTAAAAATTTTCACCCTCCATGATGTTTCGTTTATTATTGATTCATCCATCTCACCATTTTTCATTCACTTTACCATCCCTACTTACTCATAGCTTACGTTCATCATGAACGCTCCGCTTATCGGCGGATATCTATTAACTGGTAAACATGGAAATATCATTTATTATGCGATCTAGTCATTTTATATATTATTTCTGTTTTATGTTTACGAACAAAAAAAGATATAAGAGGAGGAGAATGTAGATGAAAGAGGCGTTTGCGATTTCTCAATATCCCGACGTATCAAAGGTGACCAGGCAGTTGGATCAATTGATCAAAAAACCAATCTATTCTATTCGTCCTGAGCAGTTAAGAAGGTATGAAGAAGAATACTTCAATAAAAAATGCGCAAAATCCAAGGCCATGATTGAAGAGGCCAAAAAAATCATACCCGGCGGGGTCCAGCACAACTTGGCCTTTAATCACCCGTTTCCTCTGGTGTTCACAAAAGCCGAAGGAGCTTACTTATATGACCTTGACGGTAATAGGTATTATGATCTTTTGCAGGCGGGGGGTCCGACCGTCCTAGGGAGTAATCCTGTTGAAGTCCGGAGCAAAGTGATTGAGCTCTTAAATAATTGCGGACCTTCGACCGGCCTCTTCCATGAATACGAATATAAGCTGGCAAAAAAAATATCCGAACATATCAAATCCGTAGAGATGTTCAGAATGCTGGGGTCCGGCACAGAGGCTTGTATGGCTGCGATTAGAGTCGCGCGTTTGGCCACAAAGAAGAAGAACATTATTAAGATGGGTGGCGCCTATCATGGCTGGAGCGACCAACTTGCTTACGGGATTCGGGTTCCGGGGACTAAATGGACACAGGCCCATGGAGTGCCGCGGTTTTGCTTCAAACATACCCAGGAGTTCTTCCCGAATGACTTGAATGACTTAGAACGGAAGCTGCGCTGTAATCTGCTACGGGGCGGGACCGCGGCGGTTTTAATTGAACCGATTGGGCCGGAGAGCGGCACCCGGCCGGTGGATTATGAGTTTAACCAGGGTGTGGAGAGGTTGTGCCGGAAATACGGGGCGCTGCTGGTCTTTGATGAAGTGGTGACCGCCTTTAGAATCGGGTTGTCCGGCGCCCAAGGATATTTCGGAGTTTCTCCGGATTTGACCGTCTTCGGCAAGGTGGTGGCCGGCGGGTACCCTAGCGCCGGTGGATTGGGTGGTAAACGGGAGTATATGAAGTACCTGAGCGCCGGGATCGGCGGGGGAACCAAACATCACAAAGCGTTAGTCGGGGGGACTATGGCGGCTAACCCATTGAGCTGTGTAGCTGGTTATTTTACTCTCTGTGAAATTGAGCGGACGAACGCCGCGCAAAAGGCGGGACAATTTGCGGATCAACTAATCGCCGGTCTGCAGAAACTAATCGAGAAGTATAATTTACCCTTTGTCGCTTTTAATCAGGGGTCTGTCTGCCATTTAGAGACTGTGGGTACTATGCATTTTGCAATCAACTGGGGAAAACCCTGGCAGATTCCGGGCATCCTGAAAGCGACCTCTGAGCGGAAGAAGGAGATGGAGCATATGGGGGCCGCATATATGGCTGAAGGTCTCGTTACGCTGGCCGGGAGCAGACTCTATACCAGCGCCGCCTATCATGATCAGCTCCTGCCCGATGTTTTATCCCGGTTTGAAAGGGTTTTTCAAAATGTTGCCGTCAAGGCATAAAGTGGGGGGGCTGCAGATGGAAGTAAATGAAGCTCATAGGGGTACAAAGGAATCTTCTGTGCTTAAGGCAGGAATTAAACTAGTGGAGGCGGGTTTGATTGCCCGTACTTGGGGAAATGTCAGCTGCCGGTTGGATGCAGAGAGTTTTCTGATTACGCCCAGCGGCCGAAGTTATCAATCGCTGACCGCCGCTGATCTGGTCCGGGTCAAGATCGAGGATCTGAGCTATGAGGGGTCGGTGAAGCCCTCTTCCGAAAAAGGGGTACATGCCGAAGTCTACAAACTCTATCCGGAGATTAATTTCGTCATCCATACTCACCAAGATAACGCTTCTGTACTTGGAGCCGCCGGACTGAAGTCAATAAAGATTGAGGAGATAAAGAGACCCGGGAAGGAGGGGCCGGTCTATTCTACTCTGGGGATAGAAGTGGTCTGTGCGGATTATGCCCTGCCCGGAACAAAGGCGCTGCGCAAAAAAGTCCGGGACGCCTTATGCCAGTCTACAGGAAAAGCGGTGATGATGAGACATCATGGGGCGCTTTGTTTCGGCCGGGATGACCGGGAGGCTTTTACGGCCGCCTTAGAACTGGAACAGGCTTGTGCGGATTTGATCAGCCAACGGTATCTGGAACTCAGCGGGGAGCAAGAGTATAGACCGGCTGCTTTATGTGCCTTTGCATTGGCTAGGGCCGGCCGTCCGGGAGTGAAGATTCCGGATCAACCATATATCATCTATGGGCACAGCCGTAGAAACAGGCAGGGGTTTATCTGGTATGATCAGGAGAAGGAAGTGGAGTTTAAAGAGGGTTACAGAGGTGACTCTGCTCTGGCTTCCGCTTTACCGGAAGAGATCAAGCTTTATGACGCCATATATAAAAGAAATAAAGAGATTAATCAGATTAGATTTAAAGTTTCTCCGGAGCTTTTGGCCCTCTCTGCTCTCGGATTGACCATGAAACCCCTGCTGGATGATTTTGCCCAGATCGTCGGTTTACAAGTAAAGACCGTGGAGGCTTATAAGGTGGAAGAGATCGTCCGGGCTTTGAGCAGATCATCGGCTGTATTGGTCAGAAATGTGGGGGCAGTGTGCTGCGGAAAAACCAAAGAGGACGCTGAGGCCGTAGAGATGATTATAGAAAAATCAGCCAAGGCTTATATTGGGGCTTTATTGTTCGACGGGGGAAAACCCATTAATCCTTTAGAGAGTATGCTAATGCGTTATGTGTATTTGCGCAAATATGCCAGACAAATAGATGAGAATACTTGAGAATATTTGAGAATACTCTCGGTACTTGATAGATGGGGAACAGCGACAAGTGGATTACCAAGTGGATTACAATGAGCAGACAATCATGTAACGTAGGCTTTATGGAGGTGATCCAATGTTAAGGACTTACGTCATCGCTTATGATGTGGGAACAACCGGACTGAAAACCTGCCTTTTTCAATTGGCGGAGAAGATTCGTCTGGTAGCCGGGGCGGTAGAGGGTTACGCCTTGCATATGGTAGAAGACGGCGGGGTGGAGCAGGACCCGGATGATTGGTGGCGAGCCATGTGTAAAACCACCCGGGAGGTACTGACAGAGAGCGGGATTTCCGCCGATCTGATCAAAGGTATTTCTTTTTGTGGACAAATGCAGGGACTGGTCTTAGTGGATGCCCAGGGCGCACCTGTCCGGCGGAGCATGAGTTATATGGATAACCGGGCCAAGCGTGAACTCAAGGAAGGATTGGGCGGTGGGATTAAAATCTCCGGTATGAACTGGTATAAATTGCTTCAATCCATCATGATCAGCGGCGCGGTGGCGGCCAGTGTCAAGGACCCGGTCTGGAAATACAGATGGGTGCAACGGAATGAACCGGAGAGGTTTGAATCTATTTATAAGTGGCTGGATGTAAAGGAGTATCTCATCCTGCGGAGTACGGGAGAGTTTGTGATGACGGAAGACAGCGCTTTTGCGACCCTGCTCTACGATACCCGTCGCGGCCATAGAGGATTTAGTAATAAAATCTGCTCCATGTTCGGCGTTAATCCGGAACACCTGCCGAAGGTGGTAACTTGTACGGATTTGGTAGGGCAAGTAACGGTCGAGGCGGCGAGGGAGCTTCCTTTAAAACCCGGCACTCCGGTCTTTGGCGGCGGAGGGGACGCCTCCTTGATCGGGGTAGGAGCAGGCGCTGTACGGGAAGGGGCCACTCATATCTATCTGGGTACTTCAGGGTGGGTTTCTACTGTGGTGAATA
>Ga0209075_1004245_pt1 | contig 11577 bp, 7 predicted proteins | sample Stecom2011_FD_187523 | JGI IMG/M metagenome (GOLD analysis project Ga0209075, IMG submission 187523) | Agricultural soil microbial communities from Utah to study Nitrogen management - Steer compost 2011 (SPAdes) (version 2) | ecosystem: Environmental > Terrestrial > Soil > Agricultural land...
CGCGGCGATGCGAAGCGCCTCGTCTTCGGCCATGGCCTGGTCGGTATGCACCGAGACGACCCGAAACTCGCCAAGCGTCAGCGTACCGGTCTTATCGAAGATCACCGCGTCGAGGTTGCGCGCCTCTTCCAGGCCGCGCCGGTCGCGCACCAAAAGCCCCGCGCTTGCACCCATGCTCGTGGAGTTCGCCACGACCAGCGGCACCGCAAGCCCCAGCGCGTGCGGACACGCGATGACCAGCACCGTCACCACCCGCACGATGGTAAAATCGATGGGAGCGCCGACAAGATACCAGACCACAAATGTGATCAGCGCCGCGCCGATGGCCACGCCCGTGAGCCACTGCGCGGCGCGGTCGGCGAGCACCTGCGAGCGCGACTTCGACTCCTGGGCCTCGGCGACAAGGCGCATGATGCCCGAGAGTTTCGTATCCTCGCCGGTCTGGGAGACCACAACCCTGAGCGAGCCTTCGCCGTTGATGGTGCCGGCAATGACCTCATCATTCTCCGTTTTAGCAATCGGCTCGGATTCGCCGGTAATCATCGCCTCATTGATATTGCTTCGACCCTCGCGGATGACGCCGTCAACCGGCACGCGCTCGCCCGGGCGCACCAGCACCAGGTCGCCCTGGGAAAGCGCGTCGACGCTGACTTCTTCGCTGCGCCCGTCGACGATACGCGTGGCCTTATCAGGAAGTAGCTTCGCGAGTTCTTTGAGCGCGCCCTGGGCACTCGAAATCGAGCGCATCTCAATCCAATGCCCGAGCAACATGACGGTGACCAGCGTGGCGAGCTCCCACCATAGCGGCGTCGCCTCAAAGCCAAGCTCCACCGCGACGCTAAAGACGAATGCGACCGAAATCGCCAGCGAAATCAGCGTCATCATACCCGGAAGCTTTGCCTTGAGCTCCGCCCAGGCGCTCTTTAAAAAGACCATTCCGCCATAGAGGAAGATGGCCGTTCCCAGAACCGGTTCGATCCACTGGGAGCCCGCAAAACTCGGTGCCGTATAGCCCAGCAACCCCTGAATATGCTCCGACCAGATAACCTCCGGCACCGTGAGCACCAGACTCAACCAAAACTTGTCGCGAAACATCGACACGCTGTGGCCGGCATGCTTGTCGTGAGCGTCGTGCCCGTGGTCACCATGATCATGTGCGTGCTCGCCGTGATGAGAGTGGTCGTGGGGCATTTTGTGTCCATCTATTTTAGATATTGTGAATTTGCTTCGCGCGTTATTTTCTCAACTCAACTTCACCGTTTCGCGCTCACCTCTAAGCATTCGCATGCCGTTAAAAATAACAAGAAGGCTCGTGCCCATATCGGCGAGCACCGCCATCCACAGCGTTGCCATGCCGACGGCGGCCAGGGCGAAGACGAGCGCCTTGATGACAAGTGCGAGCACAATATTCTGGCGGATGATGCGCCCGGCGCGCGCGCCCAGGGCGATGGCATACGGAAGTTTTTGCAGGTCGTCCGCCATCAATGCGACGTGCGCGGTCTCCAGCGCGATATCGGTGCCAGCGGCGCCCATCGCGATGCCAACCGGCGCGGCGGCAAGCGCCGGGGCGTCGTTGATTCCATCGCCGACCATCGCAACGTGGCGGTAGCGCTCGGTGAGCTTTTCGATGGCCGCGACCTTGTCGCCCGGGAGCAGGCCGGCGAGCACCTTATCGCGCTTCAGGCCGATTTCGTCGGCGATTCCCTGGGCGCTCACGCGGTTGTCGCCGGTGAGCATATAGACTGCCTGCACGCCCTGGGCGTGCAGCTTCGCGACGGTCGCTCGGGCATCGGGTCTCGGCGTATCCTCGATGGCGATAAGCCCCACGAAATCCCGGGCGCGCGCCACGCCGACGACAGTTTGTCCCTTGTGCTCGAGCTCGCTCCACCGCTCGACGAGTGCGGAGAAATCAACGCGATGCTCGTCGAGCAGCGCGCGGCTTCCGACCAGCAATTGTATTTGCTGTACAGTTGATTCGGCTCGTTCGATAGGTTCGGGTTTGGCTTGCATGCTCGCGACGACTCCGCGGCCAATCTGCGCTTCGAAATTAACGAGCGTACCGCGATTGAACTCAAGACCGCGCGTGCTCGCTGCGTCGGTGATGGCACGTGCCAGATAATGCTCGCTTCGGCTCTCGGCGACGGCCGCAAATTTCAGGAGATCATCTTCGCCAAATCCCTCGGCCGCGACCACCTGAGTGACCCTGGGCTCGCCGCGGGTCAGCGTCCCGGTCTTGTCAAACGCGACCGCCTGGATGCGACCGAGTTCCTCCAAAAACCTGCCGCCCTTGATGAGGATGCCGTCGCGAGCGGCGCGCGCAAGCGCCGAGGCGGTGGTGATCGGGGTGGCAAGCACCAGCGCACAGGGGCAGGCGATGACGAGCAGCACCAGCGCACGGTAAAACCAGACCTCCCAGGATGCCCCGAAAGCCAGCGGCGCCGCAATAGCCACCACGATCGCCAGCACCATCACCGCCGGGGTATAATAACGTGCGAATTTCTCGACGAAACGCTCCGAATCCGAGCGGTTTTGCTGCGCGGTTTCGATCGCCTCGATGACCTTGGCAAGCGTCGTGTCGTGGGGGGCGTGGTTGACGCGAATATCGAGGCTTCCCTGCTGATTCAGCGTGCCCGCAAAGACCGTGTCACCCATGCGTTTATAGACCGGTTTGGACTCGCCGGTGATGGGTGCCTGGTCGACCTCACTCTCGCCAGATTCGACCCGACCATCGACCGGAATCCGCTCGCCAGGGCGCACGATGACGCACTCACCAATGTCGATTTGCTCGACTGGAACGAGCTCCTCGCGCCCGCCTCGCAGCACGCGCGCTTCGTCGGGCGCAAGCTCCATAAGCTGGCCGAGCGCGCTTCGAGCCCGCGCCACGCTGGCGCCTTCGAGCCACTCGGCAAACGCGAAGAGCCCGACCACCATCGCGGCCTCAAGCCATTCACCGAGGATCAACGCGCCGATGACAGCGACGGTCATCAATACGTTGATGTCGAGATCGAGCCGCTTTGCCGAGCGCAGGGCATTTTTAAAGACCGGCAAGCCTCCCAAGGCGGTCGCCACGACGAAAGATGCAATGGCGAGCGGCCCCACGGCAACAACATGCGAAAAAACCAGCCCGGCGATGATGAATACGCCCGCTGCGGCAACCGGCAGCAACTCGCGATCTTGCCACCATTTTGGGCGTTTGGACATGCGCGGCGCGCCCCGATTCTGACGGGCGGTGGCGGTCAACCCCACCGGCGCAAGCGCCTCCTCGACCGTTTGCGGGGCGAAGTCGGGCGCATGACTCACCCGCACGCTTCCCGACGCAAGGCTCACCAGGACCTGCTCCACGCCCCGCAGCGGACGCAGCGTCTCCTCGACGAGTTTGACCTCAGTCGCGCAGCATAACCCATCGATCTGGTAGGTGGTGGACGCAAAGGCACTCCCCTCGACACGAATACTTTCCGAGCGTTGACGCATATCTATAAATTCCGGGTTCGTTGGGGAATTTGCCCCGAAACGACCATTTTTGCGATAGGTTTATTTGCCACAGGTACACTCGACGCAGCCGCGCGCTGCGCAAGCGCCACAGCGCTCTTCCAGGCGCTTCTTGAGCTGCTGGCGGGCGCGATGGCGGCGCACCTTCAGGTTATTCGTGGTGATGCCGAGCTCTTCGGCCACCTTGGCCGATTCGGCCTCGCCGAGCTCCATCCTGTCGATCATCTCCCGATACTCGTCCTTGAGCGTCGGGATCAGCTCGCGAAAGCATTGACACACCTCGGCGCGCTCCTCGGGCGTCTCGTGCAGCTCGACCTCATGCGCGTATTTCTCAACATAATTCGCCTGGGTCTGGTGGCGGCGCTGGCGGTCGATGATGGCGTTTCGCACGATCTGATAGAACCAGGCGACTAATTTATCCTCGTCTTCGAGCTGGGCGAGCGCGCCCATTGCCTTGATGAGGCTATCGTGCAGGATATCTTCGGCCGCCTGCGGGTCAGAGACCTTCGATCGGATGAACCCGAGCAGCTTTTCGCGATGCTCCAGCAGTTTGGATTCAATCGCGTCGATTTTCGCCAATTCTGACACGTTATATTCCAATTCGAAGGGGTCGAGGTTTTTTTGACCGTAAATGCAAACACATTCGACGCTCAATTATATGAGCCCCGACGAGTTCGAAGAACGGGCCACAGGGGCCTGACTTATATGTCTGTCAAACCGGGTTTAGCTCATCTATTTTTCGAGGGTTGATTCATATCTCTGATACGCGTTGAGCGCATTATTCGTCGCGCAGCGGACGCGGCGAGCCCGGCACAAATTCCGATGAATCGGCGAGGGCACGTTTTGCCTTTCGCTGCTTCCACATCCCCACGCCGACCATGGCCGGGGCGACGACGAAACACAGCGGACAACTCACCCCGATCAGCGCCAGCGAGCCGGCCCCGAAAGCGCCGACCCCCAGACCCATTTTGACGTTTCGACCTCCCTCCTGATGAAGTTCGGCATTTCTGGATGATTCGGCTGATTCGGCCGATTCGGGCCAATTAATTTGAATCTTATTATCCGCCATTGCCCATCTCCCTGGATTGGTTCCACACGCTCTCAGACAACTTATTAACGAGTCACCTCCACCGAACGCATATAGAACACATCCAGACTTGCGATTATTCAGGCTCAAAACCCGGGTCGAACATCAGCGCCGACATGGGCGGCGGCTCGTGGCCGGCAACGACCTGGTATTTCGAAAAATCAGTGACGCCCGCCTCGCGCAGCACGTCTTCGTCGTAGAACGCGTGGCCGGTGCAGGTGCGCGGCTCGCGGGTGACGATCTCGAGCACCGCATCGCTCAAAATATCCGCGCTGCGCCAGGTCTCGGGGGTGCCCAGGTCGAAGTGGATGGTCGCCTGGGTCTGGATCGCGGCAACCGGCCAGAAGGCATTGATGCCGATATTATACGCGCGCATTTCCTCGGCGAGCGACTGGGCGATAAAGGTCATACCGAGCTTGGAGAGCGCGTAGGCAGCCTTATTGGGCGCGCGCTCAATCGCGATGGGCGGAGACGCCATCAGGATATGGCCATAGTTGCGCTCGATCATATGCGGCAGCGCGTAGTAGCTGCAGGCGTAGGCGGCGCGCGCGTTGATGCCCATCATCAGATCGAAGCGTTTGGGCGGGGTCTCAAGCGCGGGCTTCATATTGATCGCCCCGGCGTTATTGATCAGAATATCGAGGCGCCCCCACTTGTCGATCGTCTGGGCGATGGCGGCCTCGATCTGCTCGTCGTAGCGCACATCCAACTTCAGCGGCAGCGCCTCGGCACCGGCGGCCTCGACGTCGGCGGCGGTGGTATAAATCGTCCCCGGAAGCTCCGGATGCGGCTGGTCGGTCTTGCCGGTGACCACGATATTGCAGCCCTCTTTGGCCAGCGCGATGGCGATATCGCGGCCAATGCCGCGCGTCGATCCCGTGATAAACGCAACCTGGCCTTCGAGTCTCTTCTCTGAATTCCCCATGAGCAAAATCTCCATTCAAGTTAGCGAAATTAATTTCCAAAATAATACGACTTAATCCCCGCCTCACCGACACTTCGGCGCGCCCTGCGGCGCATGCCCATCATCCGCGCAAATCACCAGTTTCAGCTCGCCAATCTGCCCGGATTTCGCGCGGGTATAGAGCTCGGTATATTCGGGCGGGGTGATGATTTTCATAAAGCGCAGATTCGCCAGTATATGCTCGATCTTCTCCAGACGCGAGGAGGGAAGAAAGCCTGCGAGCACCTGGCGCCCGAAGATCGACGGCCCGGGCAGGATCGCGCCGAGCAGGGCGGTCTGCGCGGTGCCGAGCTCTTCGGCGGGGATGTCAAAATAGCGGCGGGCGGCGGCGCGGATGCCCTGAATATTCGGCCCCCATTCGACCATATTGACGTATAATTCCATGATGCGCTGCTTGCTTAGTTCGTCTTCGAGCCGCCAGGTCACATAGGCTTCCTGCAGCTTTCGGGCGAGGGTGCGGTCACGGTCCAAAAACAGGTTCTTGGAGAGTTGCTGGCTGAGCGTGGAGCCGCCGCGCTTGAGCGCGCCTTCCTCGATATTATAGGCCATCGCCTGGCGCACGCCGACCCAGTCAAAGCCCTCGTGCTTGAAGAATTTTGCATCTTCGGCGGCGGCAAGGATCAGCGGAACGCGCTCGGGCAGCGCGTTATAATCGACCCAGTCCTTGAGCTCGACCGTGCTCACCAGCGTCCCCGGAAGATCCAGCGAGGGCGGCCCGCCGCCGGCCAGCGCGAGCACGTCGGCCATCTGCGAATCCCCCAGCACCGTGACGTCGCCATCAAACCCCACCGACAGCGTGATCTCATCGGGGAAGCGGGTATGCCCGGCGGTGTGGATCTCAAAGCCGAATTCACCCTCAAAATTACTGCCGCGCGCAAGCTTGCTCAGCGTCGGCGGGAGCGCGTCGCGCAAGCGTTGCGGGTGGAGTTTCTGGGCGCGCAGCGAGATATCGAAGACAAAGCCCGCGCCCGCATCCACCGCGTACCCATCCAGGCGCACCGGACCAGTCCCCTGCACGCTCGCCTCGCCGCGAGTGACGCTGAGCGTGCGCGCCATCGGTTGCAAAAGCGCGTCGAGTTTCAGCCCAAGTTGCGAGAACTCAAGCGGCTCGTCATTGACCAGCGGGAGCGCAAGAATCAGATCCCTGGAGTCCACCTCAAGCGAGAATTCGAGCAGATCCAGGGCGGGTTGATAGCTGATCTCGACTTCGCCCGAATGCACGCCCTGCGGGATCGCATCGTCCAGGCCGAGCGTCCTCCAGAACGTCGCGCTATGAAAATCGGTGAGGAAAATATGGCTGGTCAACACGCCCCAGGGCGCGGACCAATTCGCGCTAAAGGACGCCACGCCGGCCTGCGCGTCCTCGAGTTCACCCTGCACGATCGAGGTGCGCGCGCGCGCGTCGTATTGCAGCTCAAAATTGGCGAGCTGGTAGGGAAGCGAGACGGCGTCCTGATTCGCGCCGGCGCCGACTTCGGCCGTGACCGTGGCGAGGTTCAGGCGCACCTCATTTTGCCCCGCGCTCAGCGACATCTGCGCGGAGTGCGCCCGAAACCCTTGCCCCGCCGCAACCTCCACCTCCTTTAATACGACGATCGCCGGCGAGCATTGCGGGCAGACCGTCATCGAATCGGTCGACACCGCAAAGGGCAGCGCTGACTCGAACCAGCGGTCGATGCGCGTGGGATCGCGCGGCTTGATAAGATAGGTCTGCGCGCTATTTTCGGAGTCGGTGAGCTCCTTTACCGCAAAGGGCATACCGTCGGGCATCTGGCCATAGGCGTGGCGAAATACGATGGGCGTGGGACTCGCCGGGGCGAGCAGAAAATCGGCGCGCTGCACCCATAAGGGGCGCTGCATCGCCGGAAGCGGCGCAAGATCCACGCTCACCGAGACATCGCGCAGGATGGTGAGCAGCGGCGGCAACGGCGCGACGGGCTCGGAAGAAGTCGTCGCCCGGGCTGAGCTCTCCGGGGTGGATGAAGTTGGCTGAGCCGGCGCGACCTCGGGTTTCGCCCGGTGACCGGGTTGGCGGATCAGCCGAATCTCACCGCCGTAAACCTCGACCTCGCCGGGATAAATCTCGGCGCGCGAAAAGAGCGCCGGCAGCGACACGTGCACGTCGACCTCGCGCAGGTCGGCTTCGAGCAGATAGTCGCCGCGGCGCGCCCGAAGATGGACGCCCTCAAAACGCAGCCCACTTAACCCCAGCGGATGATAGGTTTGGACGCGAAGATTGACCTGGTGGCGGCGGGCGAGGTTTTCCAGCGCGGCCCCGACGTGCTTGCCGCTGAGGATCGGCGTGCGCACGGCGTAGCCGGCGACCCCGACGCACGCCAATATCCCCACGCAAAGCGCCAGGCTCAGGCGCGTCGGCACACCAAGACTCACTCGCTCAGGATGATCCCGAGCTCTTCAAGCAACTCGTTGAGCTCCTCCTCATGCCCGCGCTTGATCGCAAAAGCGGTCTCGCCAAGACGACGCTCGATCAGCGGCTGACACTCGGGGATTTCAACGAAACGGTCGGCGATTTGCGCGTTCTCCAACACCACGACCGTGACCTCACGGGAGATGATGGCTTCGAGGGGTTTGTCCAGAAGGCCGCGGAATTTGAGCGCCTGGGCCGGGGGCAAGCCGCCGTCGGTGCGTGCGTCGAAGAACGCCTCGACGCCCTTGAGCGGATTCTCCGGCCAACGCTCGCGGATCTTGTCGATATTAAGCTCGTAAAAGCGCTGGCGAGGCGTGCTATCATCGAGGCGGTCGGCGATCTTATCGAGCTCGCTGAGCGTGACGATATCGGTCTCCAGCGGGTCGATCATGACCTCGAGGATATCCACGAAATACAGGCTCGGCGGGATCTCGCCAAGATAGTCGATAAGCAGGCCGTCCTGCTGGTCGACCAACTTCTCCAACCCCGGCGGGTTATCGCAGGCCAGAAAGGCCGACTCCGGCCCCAGACGATAGGACTCGAAGGTGTCATTGCCCTGGTCGTCTCGCTGGGCGTGGCGAAGTTGGCCCAGCAGAAGATCGAGTTTGTCCGGGTCCGGGTGGCGCAGCAGCACGCCGTTTGCAAAGAGTTGCAGCTTGCGATGCACGCGCTCCCAGTCGCGAATCTGGAAGGCGACCGAATCCGGCACCGGCGCATGGCTATAGGTGCTCAGGGTATTGATGATCGCGTCGGCCGTCAGCCCCATGCCGAGTCCGCGCTGAACGCTCTCGGCGCTCAGGTGGAAGTTGGCGACCCGCTCCGAGAGCTTGGCGCGCTGGCCAACTTCGTAGAGTCGGTACACGACTTCCAAGGGCGCGGGATCCAAAAAGAGCATCACCTCGAAGTTGGGCTGCACAACCATGCACCCATCTTGCTGGGCGTTGGGGTCCAGGGCATCCGGGTCGACGTCGACCTTCATGCCGAGCAACTGCGCCCCGCGCGGGGTCACGCGCATCATTTCGACCTGGTCATCGCTGAGTCCAAACTCAATGACGCCCAGCCAGATAAGCCCGTGGCGAAGCACCGCGTCGATATAGCGGCGCGCCTCCACCGGCGGCTCGACCTTATTGAGCGCGCGCGGCAGATAATTCTTATCGAGCTGCGCGCAGAGGTCGATCATCGCCTTGACCGGCGTCCACTGCGTCACGCGCGCGCGCTTGAGCACCGAGAGTACATACCCGCGCGCGCCGATAAGCGGCTCGCCGGTGGGTTCAAATTGCGAGAAATGGCGCTCCGAGTCGGCGGGGCCGCCGGCGCGCGCAAGCGACAGGCTTTCGGTTTCGCTCCAGAATTGCAGCCCGCGAAACGCCGCGGATAATAGGCGGTTTCGCGCGCTGACGTCGGCCAGAAAAAACGCCTCGGTCCCCTCCAGCAGCCCGGCGACGGATTGGTCGCGGGTGACCACAAAGCCCAACTCGAGGCTCAGCGCGAGCAAGAAGGTCAAGTAGTCGAGCTGAAAGACATCGTTGAGGTCCAGCGAATCGCCCGCCTCACCGGCCTGCTGGCTCGCCGCGGGGTCATCGGGGCTCGCCGTTCGGGGGAAGCTGATGCCGCGGCCAAAGCGCGCCAGGCTTCGCCGATTGGGCGTCCCGTCGATATTCAGGCGAAGCGTTTCCTGCTGAAGTTGGCTGGCAAGGTGCAGCAGGTTGAGCTCCAGAATATCGATGCTGGTGGTCTGCAGAAGTTGAATATCGCCGGACCACGCGTCGATCGCCTCGGGGCCGAGCATCTCGGCCTCGTCGCTGAGCAACTCCTTGAGCGGCACCGGAAGCGCAAGATCGCGCTGTAAAAAAGAGTCCATTTCGAGCAAGGTTTCGATATCGAGCTCGCTCTCACCCGGGTTGGGCAGCGGGATCAATAAAAGTTGCTCGACCAGCGCGCGCAGCACCGGGTCGGTATCGCCAAACCCGCGCAATAGCAGGTCGCGGCGCAGATTCTCCCCGCGCATCCGACCGCCGCTGGCGGCCACCTGACTCATCGTGACGCGCTCGAGTTTATCCACCTTGGCCAGCCGTTTTTTGGAGATCGCAGGCTTATTTACCTGAGCGGCGACCACGTCGTATTCGCTCTCCGGGGCGACACCCCATGTTTCGGCCAGAAAGCGTTTTGAAGACAGGCTATAGCCGCGCTCAAAAAGCCGTTGCAGCTCGTCGGTTTCCAGCGGCCCGCCCACGGTTCCCCGCGATCTATCTGTTCGTTGACCTCTCAAGCGGACTCCTCTGTGCTATCGGTTTGACTCGACTCGGAAGTTTCTTCGCCGGCAGCGGCGGCCAGCCGCTCGGCCTGGGCCAGGGCGTCTTGCTGCTCAAAATAATCGGGCTGAATAATATCCCCGATCAACTTGGGAAACATGCCGCGCTCCTGAAGCGCGCGGCGGATGGGCTGCAATTGATAGGCAGGCGCCACGATCGCTCGCCCGCCGATACGTTGAATATCCAGGCCGCTGAGATCGATGGAAATCAGCGTTTCCTCAAGAATCGCTGCGTTTTCACAGATCATAAGAGCTACGCCACGATGGATGATCGGCTTTGCATCGGATGCCACAGGGGGACCTCGCGGTGGGATGAGCGCAGGCGAGCCAACAAAATTTGCTACCCGCACAGGTTGGGGAAGAATAGGTTTTTAAGCTCTAAAATGTCAACCGGATGCTTAAAAGTTAGTTCTGCGGCGGCAGCAAAAGCTCTGCCAACGCGGGGGAACCCAATTTTATCATCGCGCATTAAACCGGGGGGCCAAATTTTTATTTCGCCGCTCGGGGCTATTGCAACTGAGGCCGGATTCCGGCATATAGACGGGCTTGAATGGATTCGATACCGACGAATCGGGCTCTAGGAGGTGCCTATTCGGTTCGAATATTTGGTTTTTCTGACGTAAACCGCAGCTGCATTACGCCAAAGATCCCGGCTGATAATTTGAATTGGCCTCAAGAATCTGAAACCATAGCCTATAGTTCAGGCGTTTTGTTTGAGCTCTCTAATTCATAAAACCTCCCTCTTATTTTTGGAGCAACCTGAAGATGAAACTTTCAACGTTTATGAATGCAACTGGCCGAGCGCGCCTTCTGGCGATGCTCATCACTCTGCTGCTGGCTTTCAGTGTCGTCGCCTGTGGTGATGATGATGATAAGAAAGCGAATGGCAATAATGACACCACCGATGTTGTCAGCGACGATGACGCCACGGAAGACCAGGACACCACGCCCAGCGACGATGACGCCACGGACGACCAGGACACCACGCCCGACGACGATGACACCACGGACGACCCGGACACGAGCAACCCGGGCGTCGACACCCCGCCGCCGGATAACTCGCACCTCGATGACACCAACGGCACCACCTGCGATGATATCTTCACCTGTCAGCGGGACTGCGATTCAAATGACTTTGCCTGCGGCGATGAGTGCGTGGATGCGGGCTCCGAGCGCGCTCAAAAAGAGCGCGTCGACTTTTTGACCTGCGTCGACGACAAATGTGCAGGTCTTGGTTCAGATGCCATCACGGCGTGTATCAACACCTATTGTCGGGCCATTTCCATCGTCTGCTTTGG
>Ga0209075_1004246_pt1 | contig 11574 bp, 6 predicted proteins | sample Stecom2011_FD_187523 | JGI IMG/M metagenome (GOLD analysis project Ga0209075, IMG submission 187523) | Agricultural soil microbial communities from Utah to study Nitrogen management - Steer compost 2011 (SPAdes) (version 2) | ecosystem: Environmental > Terrestrial > Soil > Agricultural land...
AAGACTAATTACAACTCTTTTATGTATGGTCATTTCTGAACACCCTAGCATCTGCACCCTAGCACGACACCCTAGCACTCTAGGGGCGTTCAGAACCTAAACACTTCAGTAGTACCTTCTTCGCTATATACAAGTATCAAAGACGCACTTGTAAGCACTCTGTTAAAAGAGTTTTGCTTTGCTGTGGGTTTAAGTCAAACATGCCGTAAAAACCTGTAAAGAAAGTTGTCAGGTTTTGAGGGTTTCTGAGGTTCTTATCTGTTTCATTGAAAAGGCATCAAGATAGCTGATAGGTTAATAATAGGTTTACAATAAATTATATATAAATGGCATTAGTTAATTGTTTTGAGTGAAACAAGCAAATCTCTGACTAGGTACCAGCCTGCCCGCACTTTGGGGTTCCTTATTCAGACCAAGAAGTAGCGTTAATGTTAAGTAAAAAGAAAAAGACAAGTCATGTTCTGCATCTTTTGCTTTCGGTAGTCACTGCTGGCCTCTGGGTTGTTATTTGGATACTAGTTGGAGTCAGTAATGCTTCAGAGAATGCAAGAACAGATTCTAATATTAAGAAGGGTAAGAAGTTTTAAATTAAACATTAAGTAGAATCTATTTATTAGTGCTTTTAATATGAAGCTCTTCGCATTTAAGCGGATAGAAAGGCAGAGGTTAGTTACAGTCTCCTGCTTTACTTTTCACAGACATTTTTTCTTATTTTTTTGATTTCGTCTCGAACCGTATCCGTAAATTTATACAGTGTTAGTACCCTTAAGTACCGCGTAACGTATTGGCAATGAAACTTCTCATTTGTGGGTAACCATTCAGCTGGGTCTTTTGCACCTTTACTTCTATTAGCTGACGCTGAAACGATAAACAAATTCCTTTCATCGTTTGCGAAATCTCTACGCTTTTCATTACTCCACGTATTTGCACCGTTTTTCCATGCCCATTTCAAAGGTACAAGGTGGTCTACATCTACTTTATGGCCGTCATAAAAGATTTGACCTGTGTAGGGATCGTTCCAACGGCCACGAATAATACGACAACCACTTTCATCAAGAGTGACTGGGCCTGTCGATTGAGACTTTAATAGTTCATGACGAGTATTGAGGCAGTTTTTGTTTTCATCAATCCAGTGCTTAAATGCGTTACGGCTATACGATGAGCCTGATGAAGCTTCAGACTTTTTAAAGTTCGCTGGCAGTCTTCCACCACTTTTCAAGCACTTGTCTAAACTATCAAACGCTTTAAAGTTTTTAGTCCTATCGTAATGTGGGCTTTGTTGGTCGTGACATATACCGGATGAGCTTTTCTTTACTACATCAGCATAAGATATAACTGAAAGAAGTAGTAAAACTATGATCGATATTATTTTTGTATTCACGTAGTTCATAATTATTGACTGGCTGCCATAGCGAAAACGCCTTACCGACCAAGGTAGTTGTCACAGGTTTAAATAGGTATGGCTATGTTTATATTATACGAACCTACGATTCATAATACTTTAACTTCTATTTGATACTAATAAATTTTTCAAATAGTAATCGTTCTAAATTAGGATAATCATTTTTATTTCTGATTGCCACAGCACCCTTACCATTAAGCATAAGAGTTCCTTCGCAAAGCAAGCCAAGTTTATTACTTTTACTCTCTGGCAAAACAACAAATAAAGGCCGGTTGTTTTTAATGCAAAAATTAGCTTGAGCCATTGACCCACTCTTTAATTCTGCCTCTGTGATAATAGAACCTGCTGACAAGCCAATTTGAATTCTATTTCTTGGAACAAAGTGTGTTTTTTTCGGGGGCGTTCCATACGGATGCTCTGAAACCCAAGCGCCTGAGTATTCTAAGATCATATCTGCTAGCTTCTCATTTGATTTCGGAGTTGCTTTATCCAGACCTCCAGCGAGCACGGCTATCGTAGCTCCTCCTGCTTGTAGAGCGCCCTCATGTGCAGCCGTATCAACACCAAGAGCAAGCCCGCTAACTATTACCCAGTTTCTTTCAGCTAAGTAACTAGCTATTCTGCTTGTTATTTTTTTTCCGTTTATAGTTGCCTTTCTTGCACCAACTATGGCCACACCAGGAACTTTCTTAAACACACTTTTATCGCCTTTAATATGAATAACAGGAGGCGCATCATGTATTAGTCTCAAGCATTCAGGGTAATCAGGGTCATCAATAGAGTACATGTGTATATTGCTTCTTGTGTTATTTTCAGTTAACTCAAGCACGTATTTAACATCATCATCAGAAACAACTGGCGAACTAACTCCAAGCGAATAGAAAATATTATTCACATCGTCAATACTTAACGAAAGCGAGGGGCTCCATGGTAAATTATTTACCACTGAAGAAATCTGTTTTTTTGTTGCTTTCTTTCGCTGCAATAACACTAGCAATGTAGCTTTATCATTAATCATATTAGTAGCTTACGGTTTGTCCCAACGCAATAATCATAATTTCATTTGCCCCAGCCTGTAATAATTTGTCAGAACAAACAACCAATGAATTACCTGTCGATGTTATATCATCTATAAGAAGTACTAGGCTGTTATTTTTAAAGTCTGTATTAACAACTTCAATCGACCCTGCGTGCACGTGCCTATCTCTTGTCCCGCCGGTCGCTAATTTGGCAATAGCTTTTGTTCGGATCAATAAATTACTTTTATTCTCAGAGCTAAACTCTTTTGTCACACTGTACAAAACATCCAAAAGCCCCTGGCTAGCTCCACCCTCCTGAGAGCTGGGCACGGCAGTAACATAAAAAGGCTTGTTTTTATTTATATTACTCTGAATATAAAATTTTAATTGATTGCTAAAATAGTGAACTGCTTGCTTGTATACATCTCCTCTATCAGGATTTTTCAAATTTAGTATCATACTTGTTATATTATTACGCTTTGGATTTGCGGTTTGTACTCCTGAAGGGTAAACCCACCAAGGGTGGTATTCATTTAAAGTAACAATGGGTTTTGCCGATGTCATACTTATAGTCCTCCCTTTTTAGAGTTAATAATACTATGGCTTCCATTCCCAGTTATGATAAGCCTGAAACTGAGCCTGTAATTCTTGAGGAGCTAAATGATTAACCATATTGTTGCTATAGCTAATAATTTTTTTTACGGGAGCTGTAGAAAAGGTATTCACTGAATATGGATCAAAGTCACCTATATCGTCAAGCATCTGAATATCAGTATTAATAGTTTTTAACCACGTAACCATTACAACTTTTGCGCCAGTCTTTTCAAGATAGGCTCTACCAGATTCAATGCTATAACCTCTGGTACATATATCATCAATTAATAACACACGTTTCCCGTGTTTAAGTGGAGATTTCTTATACCGCTCTGTATTATTTTTCATTGGCTTGGGCTGTAGGCATATTGTATTAAGCTGGTTTAAGTGGCAAATTTGCATATTATTATTTCTAGCTGTCTGTGACTTTATTGCTGTTGTATGCCGTTGAATTAAATCAGGAATATAGTTTTTGCGAAAACACTTACCAAAAATTGAGATAGCCTCATCCATTACATTTTTGGTGTCACCTGTCTGATGACCTGGGTAGACACAAATATAATCTATTTTTTTATGTACCCCACTAAAATAAAGACTGGTAATAATTGCGCTTATCCAAAATTCCGGATGGCCTCTCCCATACTTGGCAGTCTCTCTGGCATCCGTTGAATACAGCGTATATTCGGGCTTCATTGTGCTAAAAGGTGCTAAGGAATAATAGTCAAAGCTTCCTTCTTTGATCTCGTGGCACCAAAAATGCTCCCTCAAGCAAAATACATCTATAAATCTTGCAATGTCCTTTGGTGTATCAAATTCAAACCCATAATTTGTTTTATTAGACCACCATGTAGCCTTTAAAAACAGCAAGCCACCATTTACAGCAGTTCTCATATCGTTTTCCGACGCACCTATGTAAATTGCTTCTGTATCCTTCCAGCCCATGGCGTTCAAAACGTAATTGATTGCATCGGCTTTTGGCTTACTTGGAATCTGTGAGTTTTGAGCTGAACAGTAATAATTAAACTCACCCCATTTGCTTTTTAGCATTGTCTCTAATGAGGTTTTATTGTTGTCATTAAACTTCCACTCTCTATTTGTAAGAACGACAAACCCTAGGCTTTGTGATTTAAAATAAGTGATGAGTTTTGTAATGTTCTCGAAAATGGCATTATCAGGTTTGCCTTGTGGTAATATTGTATCCTCAACACTTAATATTATTCCCTTCAACATTTGCACTACATTCCTATAAACGCTGATCATGTTTAACCAAAACAGAATTGCTGTTATTTAACGGCTTCGTACACTGCAGCATAACTTATCTATTTTAACAAGCTATAGACAACTACAAACGAAAAAGCCTTACATAATCGCTGTGTAGCAGCTACATAACATATAAAGAAAACACTTAGGTTACGAATGCAAAGTTAAGTGTTTTACGGGCACTTAATAGCATTACAAATATAAGTTAAATTTAAGCTTTTATGCATCTAGCGCCTGTCAACTTTATTTAAGCAAAAATCGAGCCATGTATTCAATAAAAACCATATCAATTATATTTATTATTTAACCTCTGCTTAAGTATAATTCCCTGGCTGACGTAAAAAATCTCGCTTATACTCAAAAAACCACCAAATAGCTGTGTAAATGAGCATGCTCATTTGGTTTAAAAATAGTTTTAATAATAATCGCTTAAGTCATTGTTTCTATTAAATTAATTGTTAAAATATAAGCAACTTAATAGTTTAAAATGAGCATGCTCATTTAGAGGGTTAATTTCGTGTTAACTTTACTTAGAGAGTGCTTGAATTTCCCCCACTACATACGCCACTCTTAATTATTATTTACACTTAACTTACAATTATTTTGTGCCATATCAGTGGAAACATTCATCTATATTAGCTATTTGTATAGATGAGATATTCACCTGAGAAATAAAAATGCCAAAAAATCACCAAAAAAGTCAAAGTGAAGTAAGTGTATTTCGATTGATGCCTGAGTCGGTCGGCCTGCCAGCACACAGTAATGGCGATATTGTTTTAGAAATGCCTGAGAAGAACCAACAATATATAAACATGATTAAAGCCATTGCAGAGTTTGCAAACGAGTACATGGTAGAAAGACATCAAGGGGTTATATGCTATTTCAAAGCCAGTGGAATGCTAAGGGCCAACATAGGTTCTTATAATTATGTTTTTTATGACGTTTACACCAACAACTTAAAGATTCCTGAAGAAGTGCTGCGTGATGTGGCTAATGCATGTAAGAAACAATTTAGCAAAAAATTTAAGATGGATTCAGATATACAGATTGATGCTTTTAAGCCAAAAGAGAAAACATTCGGTGACATTGAAGCGGATGTAGATTTTCCTAAGGCTGATAGCATTCTTGAGAACTTTATAAAGAAAAATAAAACCTTTGATTTGACCACACCAGTTTCAATTTCGTCAGACTTTGATCAAGAGCCTGTGAAGGTTACTGGAACCATAAACTCCCCAACGGCTAAAGCAGAAGGTGAGCGAGGTGATGATTATAGCGCTTGCTACTATTATGAAGGGTGTAAGATCAGTAAGAAAATTATTTATGCGTTTGAGGTATTATTTGGCGGCACTATTGGGAAGTGCGAAACGTTTGTAGTTAATAGTAATCAGCTGTTCGATAGGATTACAGGCGGCCCCTCTAAAAATAAGTTTTTTAAAGCAAAAATTTCTAAGAGTAAATCTACTGACAGCACTCAGAGCACTAAGTATATTAAAGAGTTCGAAGATTGGGAGGGGCCAAAAGGTCAATTGCTTTGATTGTTAATAGAGCATAAGTACCCTATTAACATCGTAATTAAAGCGGCCTCATAACTGCTTCTTAAAGAGCAAGTTACCCGGTCTTTTAGCCAAAATGCCGCATAGTTTCTATGTGGCCCTATCGTTCCATCGGCCATAAACCAGCTCATAATATCAATTTGTTTTTTATCGTTACTCGTCGTTGTGTTTATTGCATGCTGCTGCAGTTTATCTTTAGCTACCTGGCTGTTTTGATAAACGCTCACTTCATAGCACTCTTCAGGAATATCAAAATAAGCAATCAACTCCCTGACAAGTTCATAATGAGTATCTGTACACATTAAAATTTGGCGCTTACTACCAATAAGTAAAGGTAGCTCCTCTTTTGTTAGCCTACCGATAGAGTTAAATGAAAATTCATTGTCACAGTGAGATAAAACCCTTCGCCAAGCTGTTTCAGAGACGTGAGACAGGTATTTACGTATTGAGTATGGAACTTGGCTTGTTTGTTGGCTTTCTAGATCGTTTGTGTTCGTAGAAAAGCTATCAACCATTAGCATTTGAATGTTTTCTGCATGGACAGGGTCGATATCTAAAATACTGGCTGCTTGCATGAAGCTCTTTCCTAATGCAACTAAGCGCACAATCTCGGCTAATGTTCGAAGGGTTGGCTCAAGAAAATCAATCTTTGACCGTTTTTTTATTTTGGGAGGAGTCCATTTTTCCCAATCATTTAGTTGAATTGCGGTCTTAAGCTTGTGTGTTTTACTCTCTTGATGCGGAATTAAATAATCAGCCCATTCAGTAATAAGGTGGTTATAGCTCTTTAATGATGTTGAAGGGTGCGCATGCCCCATAAGAATGCTTAACGCCATAGGTGAGCGCCTATTGATTGTTGTCACAGGGCCTATTATTGATTTTAAGACTGTTTCTTGGGTTATATGAGCCGTTACCTTCTGAGTTAAGGGTGTATCTATGCCCAAGACAATGGCCGCTACTTGGTTATGAAAAGCATGCCTTGCATGGTGAAGAACTAAGTTGTTATTACCTGTTTGTTCGCGAAGCGCCGTGATTATCTCACTAGAAGCTTTGTAGCAAAGAGTGTTGATAAAGAGTCCGCCACCTCTGACTTCAGAAAATAAAGGGTGGCTGTAGTTATCACCTGCATTTATTTTGTATCGATTAAAAATGCTTATTATAGCGTTCTGTTCAATATCACTAAGCTCAAATAACAGAGGTATGGCTCTTGTTCCACTTTCGGATTTAAGGTCACGGTGTTTGTTTTTACGAACGGTTATCCATACCTTCCCATCACTTTCGTTCCAATCTTTTCTTAGGATGTGTGTCGCTTCTTGTAGGCGAAGGCCAAAGCGATAAGACAGAAGTAAAATAAACTGAAGAAGTGTGGCTTGGTTTTTATCTTCGTACTTTTGAGCAAGACGTTTTAGTGTTGATTGATAGTCTTTTTCGGTTATAAACCCGCTACTAACAATTCTACGCTTGCCTTTAAAATCCAGCTCACCCCAATCAATTTCAGGTAAGCCTTGGCTTATAAATAGCGAATGGAATGAGAGTAATCGACGGCCAAAATATTCTGTTTCTTTATCCTTTTCACGTTTGTATTCAAACATCTGATTATAGAGTTCATAAAACTCCTCTTCGGATAATGTGTAGATATCTACCTTGTAGGCAAGCTCTTTGAAAGCCACCATCAAAGTTGCGTAATACGTGCTGATAGTCTTCTGCGCTAAAGGATAAAATGATTTTCTTCTGCCATGATACTTACCAACAGAAATTACATGAGCTATCCAGTAGCCAACGCAAAGAACTGCGCTCGATACTTTTCCAGAGTGTTGTTTACAGGTTTTTAAAATATCCTTAGCAACGTTCTTAGCTTTTGATTTTTCGTATTGTCCGATGAGAACGTTTATCTCTTTGTGAAAATTATCAGCTTCTTTCTCAAGCGTCACATCGCCAACTTGTACCCAATGTGCATTGATGGGTACTAACTCTTTCAATTCGTTATCAGTTTCTATTGAATCCTCAATAGGTAAAGAGAGTGCTTTACCCGTTCTTGCGCGAATGTAATCTTGTAGTGAAAGACTGCTAGGAGGTTGTCTATCACTTAGTCCTGCTGCAACAATGCCTGGCAAGCGAACTAGATTAACTTGCATGATGATTTTGCAGAGTTCGCTTAAAAGTTCATCGAAAGAACATGAACTTTCCAAGCTGAGTATTTGTGCTAACTCTTGCAGGAGTGGGTGGGCAATGCTTTCTCTTATATTGAGGCTGTTTTTAGCTTTATTGGCAAGATCCAAAAAACTTGCTGTTTTATAAGAGATTTTATGGTGTTGTGCTGCTGTAGTTAGATCGTCAGCTGCCAACTCTTCACTGTATCTAAGGAAGCATTCTTTGCCGTATTGAATTAATGAAAAGTTTTGGCCATCAGTAATATCTTGCAGCAACGACAAGTAACTAATTTGTTGCTCAACGCACAGCAAAGTCACTCCAATCTGGGTCGCTTGTTTTATACTTACCGAGCGTGGGTAAAGATCTTTAAGGTATTCCGAAGTCCAGCTCTTAATTTTAGGAAATAACTGAACGGCCTGAATAGATTGTATGTTTAGATGTGGCCTTTCTTGTTTTAGCTTAAGCTGACGTTTTTTAATATGCCTAATCAGATGTGGTGCTGATGCTTCTAGTTGATTATGTAAAACCTCTAACCGTTCAAGCGGGTAAGTAATGGCTATTCCATCACCCTCTGGCTTGCTTAGATTATGAATAATACTTTGAAACTCATCTAACCCAATCTCTGACCAGTCACGTCCGACTAATAATTCGTCTATTAGAACGCTAGTTTTTTCTTTAATGTTTTTTATCGTTTGTTTACGCCTTGCCGCACGTACCCTTTCACCAAACTCTCTAGTGTCGATTATTGTTGCAACTATATTTGTCTGCGACCCTATTGGTAGTTCAGGGGTGGCAAGCTTTATGCTTTGAAATCCTAGATTATTGAATGACGACTCAAGCAAGTCGGTAAAGTTATTAGCGTCACTTAGCCAGCAACGGGGAGAGTAATCACCGTAGCAAGAAACACCACGCTCACCATGTCCCATCCAAGCTTCTAAAATATCACTGGGTAACCCGAGCCCGTTTAGTTGTTGAGAGAACCTGTGCCTAAAGGTGTTCGCAGGTAAGGGCAAGTAAGGTAGGTCCGAGATAAGCTTTGTGTGAGACATCGAGTGCCATTGCAGCTTGTCATCCAGCAGGAAAAACAGAGGCAGTTCAGCTGAGTTATTGGAAGATATAAGGTTAACTCGATTTGCTAAGTCAGGCGCAAATGCTTTAAGTCGATCGGATAGAGCTAATAAGTGCTCTAGGTATCTGTTTAAGATCTTTTCTGCAGAGCCGCATAGAGGCACTAGCCGTCCATGATGAATATCATCTTGTTTATCGTTGATGAAAACACAGCTAGGAAACTCTTCTTTTTTATCTGATAAATAGAAATGATTTAAGGCTTCAAAAGGGTCTATTAGATATCTACTTCCAAGAGCAGCGTGCAATGCTTGGACAGTATAATGAGAAATCCTGTTATGAAACTCGATAAGGGTTTTGGACTGTTTTGTGGTTTCAGTTAACTCGCCAATGTAGTATTTAAGTTTCGTATCGTGAGCCAATACTGTGCTGCCCACCAGTGAGGTCTTAGCACGTTGTTTAACTACAGAGCTTGGTGCTTTACCATCTAATATCTCTTCAATATTCCAGCTACCATAACCACAAGCCGCTGGTATGGCATTCGCTGAATGTGATGACCATGTTCGAGAGAATGTTGAGTCTTCGGTTAAGTTAAAATACTCCTGTCCAATGTATGTAGAAAACATGGATGAGCTTATTCTTTCCAAGCACGAGGGTTTGTTTTGGTTGAACCATTTCAATAAGGAGACTTCACTGTGAGCATTCCACATCTGAGAAAGTTGTCTGACTTCACCCTCTAAGTTATTTGATGCCAACCTAAGTGGTTCGCTGATATAAGCTGGCAGTGAAATTTCAAATGCCTCTTCCAGTGGAGCTATCCATTCTTCAGCTGTTTTATCAGGGCGGTAGGTAGAGTGTCTTCTGATAGCTTTTCTACGAATCACCTTAAAACTAGGATCCAGCGTCCACTCATCAGAGGGTGACTCATTAACCCAGAAAGTAAGAACCATATCTAATGAGCGACCATACTGTTTAGCAAGCCAAATAATTGCAGCTGCTAAGGTGCTTTTAGAGTTTGATTCGTTAAGAGCTTGTCGAAGCCAATTATTAAGGAGTGGGATTTCCGGAGGTAATATTTTATCCCAACTCCAAGGCAGTAGATGAGTTTGCTCTGCACGCTGAATAAACACCCCTCGGCTTATAACAATTTGTTCAGCAACAGTATGTTTAGATGATACTTCAACATTAAGAAACCCGTTGTCTTCAATGCTGGAATCTAGGTTTTCATCGGTAGAGTCGAGATAGTCTAGAGCATAAGACTCTGTATATGCGGCACCGCTATTGGTTGTAAAAGAAATAGCTTCTGAATGGGCTGGTGTTTGTTTCTTATTTGAAGAGTGTAGTTTTATTGCACGGCTACGATTTATATCACTTGCTGGGAATAGCTCGTAGTCATACTTAGCTACTCGTGCAACTCTATTTAAAAAATGTCTTTGTCCAGGTTCTAACTTATTTTTGTACTGGGTAGCCAAATGTTTTGCCACCTCACCGATATGGTGATTATACCGTTCAAAACTAGGCTTTTCGTTAGCTATGCTGTTGTTTAAATGGTTAAAAAAGAATTGAAAGAGATTAATTTTTTTATAGTATTTCGAATCAACTATTAAATAGCGCGCTACTTGGCTTAAAACTTTGTCGTGCCTGCCTTCTTTTTTTAATCGATAAATACCATGAACGTAACACCACAGTCTTAACATAACTTGAAGGCGGTTGTGATGAGATTCGGTGCCAGGGAACAGGTGGCTATAACTAAGAGCAAGCAAGTAGCCGGATTGGGTTATATCTTTAACAGAACTTTTAACGGCCTCAGCAGATACGCGCCGATCCATTATGCCTACGTCTTCTATGATATCTGGATGAGAACTGAGTTCTACGTAGTATTCATTGAGATCAGAGGCGACATCGCTGTCTGTCCAGTTGGATAGTATTTCAGAGGCATAAGGAAGTTGCAGTTCTGCAATGATACGATGAGGGTCAATAAACCTTTCTGACTGTTCAAAAGCATGGTAAATTAGAACTAGTGTATCAAGCTTGTTATGCTCTTTAGCCCAGCTAAAAAGTGATACGAAATCCTTACCATAATAGCTTGCTATGTCGTCATCAAAATCAAGACTTTCTGCTGCCTGCGTCATTCTCTTCCTTGCTTGAAATCTTCCAAAAACATCGATTTACCTTAATGTCATGTCTCACAACAAGAAGGCTGGGACGGTTTGGTGGGTCTTTAAGGATTCTTATAGTCCATTAGCAATTCAGATAAAGCAAGTGATTTAGAGCTATTTGATAGTGTTTTAGGCTATTTAAGGTGTTTTTGAAAACTATAAGATATCTCAAAATCTTGATTCTCATAACCAACCAAAATTCTTAAAAGCCTTGATGCATCTAGCTTCAGGGCTTTTTTTATGCCTGTCGTTTAAAAACCATTCTGACCTTCGGGTATTTATCGTCACATCTTTTTATTCAGGAAGCTCCCTCTAAAAGTTAGCCAGGCGGTATCGTAATTCGATAAGCTAATAAGCAGCGCAATAAAGCT
>Ga0209075_1004247_pt1 | contig 11572 bp, 10 predicted proteins | sample Stecom2011_FD_187523 | JGI IMG/M metagenome (GOLD analysis project Ga0209075, IMG submission 187523) | Agricultural soil microbial communities from Utah to study Nitrogen management - Steer compost 2011 (SPAdes) (version 2) | ecosystem: Environmental > Terrestrial > Soil > Agricultural land...
GAAACAGCGGTCATTTCGGTCATAATCAGACCTATTCCTCCAATAGCTCTCGAAGTATAATGCTGAAAATGCCAGTCATTTACCAAACCGTTTTCGGCAGAATATTGTCCCATTGAGGACATCATAACTCGGTTTGATAGTTGTAAATCTCTTAACTGAAAAGGTGTGAAAGCCGGACTGTGTGAGGTAAAATTATTCTCATTTTTAAATGCTTCTAAAACTTTATCGGTGTACGAATGATCTCTTAAGCGTAGGTTTTCGTAGGTAACTTTTTTAGATCGCGTCATACAGCCAAATGAAAATTGATAGAACGGATATTTTTTATATCGATTCATATTTTCAAACCAATCTAAAGAAACCGAAGCCGCATATTGAATCATTTCTACCGGATTTCTACGCGTTTTATCGTATTGTTGAAACGTATTTTGAACACTATCCGGATTTGCCATTAGCGCATCGAACAAACCAATCGCACAATCCATTGCTAATTTAGTTCCTGAACCAATTGAAAAATGAGCTGTTGCTTTGGCATCGCCCAATAAAACAATGTTGTTGTGGTGCCAGTTTTTGTTGGTAACGTGAGGAAACTGTCGCCAATGTGATTTGTTTGTAATCAATGAATGACCGTCTAATTCTTCTTTGAAAATTTCGGCTAATTTGGCAACGGTATCTTCTTCGTTTGCGATTTCAAATCCGAGTTTTTCCCAAGTTTCGTTACTACATTCAAAAATCCACGTACTCATTCCTTCTTCGTATTGATAGGTATGTGCTACGATAGTTCCGTGAGGTGTGGTTCGGAAAAAATAGGTAAAAGCATCCAACGGTTTTGTTGAACCTAACCAGACAAACCGATTGGATTTTAGTTCGATATTTGTTCCAAATTCGCTTTGGAATTTCGTTCGGATTGTGCTTGCAATTCCGTCTGCAGCAACAATCATATCAGAATCTTTAAATTTGGATAAATCTTCGATATTCTGCTCAAAATGTAAATTCACACCTTCTTCCCGACATCTTTGATGAAGCAGTTGGAGTAATGTTTTCCGTGAACAACCGCAAAAACCGTTTCCTGCAATGCTTACTTGTTCGCCATCACGGGCTACGATAATATCATCCCAATAGGCAAATTTACTTCGTATCAGCTCATACGACTGCATATCCCTTTTCAGGAATTCGCCTAAAGTTTCATCGGAAAAAACCACCCCGAAACCAAAGCTGTCATCGGGTTTGTTTCGTTCATATACGTCTATTTTCCAGTCGGGTCTTGCTTTTTTGGTCAGTATCGAAAAGTAAAGTCCACCCGGACCACCGCCTATAACTGTTATTTTCATCTTTGTCAATTCTCTTAAAAAAAACTAACGGATAATATGCCCGTTAGTGAATATGGTTCTAATTAAAACTACTTCGCAATACTAATTATAGGTGTATATCAAAACCCAGGCTGTAACTAATAAACATAATCTAACAATAGATGGAGCGAGATTAATAATGCTTAAATTATTGACACAACATAGGTTATTGATTTTAAAACTCTCATTTGTAATTACCAAAAGGCTTATTATAGTATAGAACATAATAGTGGAATTTAGTTAGTTAATTAAAAGCCCCCAATTTATATAATGAATAATAAATAAAAAAAAATATAAAAATCAATGGAGATATAATAGAGAATAGATTACGCTTTTTTAATTTTAAATGTGGTAAGACTTTTATACTGTAGATTATCAGATTAATAATCAGCAGTGTTACTGCAATCCATAATAGAGGATTATATGAAGAATCTCTGCCAATAACAATTAAAATCAAGCACAATACATTAATAAAACTTATATACCAATTGTAGACTATATATGTTTTCATTTTATTTTAAATGGTTCATACAGTTTGCGAAATCTCTAACCATTAAAGCTACGTCTGTTATAATGTAATTGTTATTAATATGGTTTATAACAGTACGACCTATTTCAGTAAAAGGAGTTAATTCGGATTGTATTAATAACGTCTTTTCATTTTCGTCATAATTACTTTCTATTATATTTTCAATGTTTTGAAGTATTGGATTCACCTCCGAAAAATCTAAATATCCAATGTCGTTAGTCTCAGTATTAAGTGTTGTGTATTCTAACTCAGTATTTTTATTATTAATTTCACTAGAATCATTTGAACAACCTACAAATAAAAGTGCTGATAATACTACTACTATTGATGTTTTTCTCATTTTTCTTAAAAATTAAAAATTACTACTTTATTCTTACTCTTATCGATTTTTAGCTAAAAATAACCTCGGATTTTCTATTTTTAATGTAGTTTTAAAATCATTTTACCTTTTTGGACGGCTAGCCCTTTTTTAGCCATATGATAATCTTTTTATTGGTTTTTCAATTTCAAATATAAATATTTTTTTTATACTTTGCGTTTAATGGAGAAAATTTCTCCCATTTTACTATAATTCGATCCTGCCAAACGGGCAACAGGTTTGTATTTTTCTAAATTGATTCGGTAATTTTCCATAAGAATTTCATCAACAACGTGCATCATCATCACTTTTCCGATTACTATGCAGGCACCTCCGTTTGTATGATCTTCTAAAAAATAATGATGCACCATTTCGCATTCAAAATGGGCTTTGGCTTCAGCAACTCGTTTTGGTTTAATCAACTCACAAGGAATAGGAGTGAGGTTTGCCAATTCAAACTCATCAACTTTACTATCAACCATTTCGGAGGTTGTATTTACCTGCTCAACCAAATCTTCCGTAACCAGATTGACAGCAAATTGTTTGTTGTTTAAAACATTGTTGAGCGTGTCTTTATTTTTGTTGCCGGTACGAACGGTAGAAAACATCACGTGTGGCGGATCTTCACCTATCACATTAAAAAAGGAAAAAGGAGCCAGGTTGTTTATTCCGTTTTCATCAACAGTAGAAATCCATCCAATTGGACGTGGAATAACTAAGCCGGTTAATAGTTTATATAAAGTTCCTGAATCGGTATCTTTTACAGAAATTTGCATAAAATTATCGTTTACACAAATTAAACAAAAATTATTTGAATAGTTGTACTTTTTTATTCGGGAATTGAATTATTTCACGATATAAGTGTAGTAGTTTCTTTTGGCAATGCAGGAATTAGTCTAATACAATCTTTGAAGAAATTTTATCAGCAAATATATTCCTATAAATAAAATATTTTCAACAAAATCGGAACAGATTCCGCGGAATGTTTAAGTGAGTGTTAAAATAAAAAAAGCTGTCTTTAACGGACAGCCTTTTTTTACATTATTTATCAGGTTTTACTTATTTAATACGAATTGTTTTTCGTTTTTTGACATTCTCTCCTTTTTCATTTCAGTAGTTTTATTAGCAGAAAGGACATTTATTATATATCTATAATTTTTCATAAAATCGAAACCATACTTGTCTTCAAATTCCAAAGATTGTTCCGCCAGTTTATCGTGCTCTTCACGTATTTTTTCAGCAGCTTCTCGGTATTCTTTAAACAACTCCACCGCTTCCTCTACCGAAGAAAACTTGGTCTCAGATAGATGTTCGTTTATCCAGATTTCAAAATCCTCTACTTCACAAACAGACTTATAAGAAGAGCCTAGTATCTTACTAATAAATTTATCTAATAATAAGGATCTATTGTTGTAATCATAAGAACTGTAAAAATCAATAGAAGCATTTATAAATTCGAAATATTCTCCATCTAAATGTAAACCGTCAGTTTTAGAATGCTTTTCCTCTTGTGCATACCCTTGTATATTAAAGCATAACACACCTATAATAACTATTATTAACTGTTTCATAATACTTTACTCTTTTTAAGTGGCACCAATACAGCTTTTGTAAACTCTTCTGCATCTATCCATTTCATTTTCATATGTTCGGTCATTAATTGCTCGTGTACTCGGAGGGTTTATTCCTTCTTGAATAGACCTTTCTGTTTGGGCATATTGTTCGGCTACTCTATTAGTACAATAATCAAAGTCATTAGCACAATTCTTTCCATCGTCGTCTGCCGTTGTTATCGGTTCTACCAGCCATTTTTTAATCACTGGTACAGAAACTTCTTCCAGTTCATTTCCTATAAACTCATAGATGTTAGAAAATAAATCTGCTTTTACCGAAACTCGGTTTTTTATGTGACTCCAGCGTACTTGTGCCTCGTCCACATCCGCAAAATTTGTTTGTGACAGATTAACTGTTATCCAGTCAAACATATCCTCATCTGACCAAAGCCATTCTTCATCTTCTCCGTCATAATTCAAATCTTCGTTAAAATCTGAAATCAATCCCTTCACTTCAATATAAATATCAGAAGTGACATAATTGTAAAACATTGAATCAACTTCAGTTTCTACAGGTGGCAAAGGTTTAGAAGCTATAGTGCCAATACTTTCCACATTGTTGTTTATTTCTGTTTCTGCGTTATTTTCGTCAGAACATGCTGACAGCAAAAACACACCGCATAATAATCCTATTACTTTTTTCATATTTTTTATTTTAATTAATTAAAATGTTATCCTCCCATACAAATGTCAAAAGCCTGTTTACAAACCTTCGTATCTTCGATATGTTGATTGTCCGCACAATTAATTTCTTTTTGTCTCTCAAAACCTTCGTGTGATAAAGCCCAATCCATATATTCTTTATAATCCTTATTTGCTTTATCGTTACAAGATTTTAGTTCTTGTTCACAGTTGTTACTTGTTGTTATATTTTGATTAGGAAACCATTTACCTATGGCTTCCACAAATTCTTCTTCCGAAGCATTTTCAAAAAAAATATAAATATTTGGAAATAAATTAATTTCATATTCTCTGAGAACCGCTAAATTATTCCATCGAATTTCTGCTTCATCAACACTTACAAAATTTGTTTTGTCTATATTATTGCTTATCCACACAAATAATTTTTCAGAAGTGTCGATTTCGTCTGGTGTGTCGTCAAAATTCAAATCCTCATTAAAACCGGAGATTAATCCTTTAATCTCAATAAAAATATCAGAAGTAACATATTCATAAAACATTGAATCAACTTCTGTTTCAACCGGAGGCAAAGGTGAGGAATCTGCCTTTAAGTTTACCGTAATTAGTTCTTCTTGGTGCGAATTAATCATTTCTTCATCACTACAAGAAAACAAACCCATTGTTAGTATTGCCGCGCCTAGCACGCCAAATACGACTACTTTAAATTTGTTCATTTTTTTCTGTTTTTAATTATTATTCTTGTGCAATATAATTAACTTAGATTTAACTAAATAACATTTAAGAAATATTTAACGTATTGTGTTTAATATAATGTTGTATTATTTTGAATATATATTTCTATAAGCAGAATACTTTATTAAAATCGGTACAAGCTGTATGGGGCATCATCATAAAAAAATTAAATACATAAAAAACAACTATTTAACCACATAGGTATAGTAATTTCTTTTGGCAAGATGAAAATAGCCCAAAGCATAATTATCTTTGTTGGTTTGATTGACAATATTTCCTTTTATTGTTCCCATTGGGCTGGCAAAAGGGTTTTGAGAAGTGCCCGATATACTCAGGATTTTAGATAAATAGTTGTAATAATTTTTATCAATACTGTTGATCGCATAATAAAGGGTATCATTCTGATTGACATCATCTTTTGAAAATAAAAAAAGATCATCAGCTAAGTTTCCGTTATCAAATTGATCGTTCCAGGTGCCATAAGAAACTTTTCCACCAGCTAGCATTTGCGACAAATAATGATTTTCAACCTCAGGGTCGTCTTGGTAAAAAAAACGAAATTCGTACCATTCAGAACCAAAATTATTGTTTTCAGTTTGTTGGATGTCAATTATTTCGGGAGCGTCTAAAGGGATTGACAGGGCGTTGTAGATTTCATTCTTATACGTGACGGTCAATTCATAAGTATTACCATTTTCAGGAATAAACCAAATATTAGAATAGATTCCGTTTCCTTTATTTTCAAACACATAGTCGGTGTTGTTTTTAAGGTCTTTAATTAGTACTTGGGCATCATCAATTCTTGGAAAAACATTGGAATAAAAATCTGTTGTTGTAGCCAAACGAATAGTATTATACAGCGGGTCGTCAACAAATATATTAGCTTCGACGACTAGTCTAGGAACGGTTTTGTCGAAATCGAGAATAATTTCTTCTTCACAACTTATCAAAGTTAGTGAAAACGAGATTAGGATTATTTGGAAAATATTTTTCATATTAAAACTTAAAATTATAGGTAATACTTGGAACAATTCCAAAAATAGAAAGTTTTGAAGTTTCTGTCATAAGATTTTCTGAACCTTCCACAGATTTAAAGCTGATAGATGCCGCATTTTTGCGATTGTAAACATTATAGACACTAAACACCCATTCGCTTTGCCATTTTCTGTTTTGATTTTTCGTAGGAATATAACTTGCAGAAAAATCTAAATGATGGAACATTGGAAGACTGTAATTGTTTCTTTTATTGTAATTAGGAATCTGGAAATCCAAAAACTGATATTTTCCATCGGGATAAGTAACCGGTCGCCCTGATTGCAGAATAAAACTGGCACCAAACGACCATTTTTCAGAAAATTCATAATTTGCCATTATGGACAAATCGTGCAGACGATCATAAGGCGTTCTGTACCATTCTCCGTTGTTTATCCCGACCTCTTGGGGTGTTCTTCCCAAAGTTTGTTGTTGACTTCTACCGATGGTATATGCAATCCATCCAGTTAAATCTCCAGTGTTTTTCCGAAATAGAAATTCTAATCCGTAAGCCTCTGTTTTTCCGTTTAACAATACTTGTTCAATTGCGCGGTTGGCTATCAAATCAGCTCCATCGATGTAATCGATGCGATTTTGTCCGGATTTATAATAGGATTCTATTTCCAAGGAATATTCATTTTCTTTAAAATTTTCAAAAAAACCTATGGCAAACTGATCCACAATTTGAGGTTTTACATAAGGACCGCTTGGTTCCCAAATATCTAAAGGCGTCGCCGAACTAGTGTTGGAAATCAAATGAATATACTGCGCCATGCGATTGTAGCTGGCTTTTATCGAACGTTCTTCTGCCAATTTAACCGATAGTGCCAGGCGGGGTTCTAAATAGTTGAAAGAACTAATGGTTTCATTTTTTCCGTAATATTTGTTGCCGATAGGAACTGCTTTTTCATAAGTATCTGTTTGCGAATCATAACTTACTGCTTGATTGTTTTCATAAAGATTGATGGTTTCTTCTCCCAAACGAGAAAAATGACTAAAACGGAGTCCGTAATTAACAGAAAGAAAGGAATTTATTTCGTGTTCAGCTTCTATAAAAGCAGCATTCTCCCAAGCGTATTTATGCGGAATTTCATACGGATTGATTTGTGATTCAGGTTTGTTAGGTCCAATTTTTCCAGGAGTAAAATCGTAATACAAACTACCGATTCCGTATTTTAGTTGCATAAAATCATTGATTCTGTGATCGATATTGTATTTGAATTCATAGTTTTTAATACCAGAATCCCAGATAAATCCTACAAAATCCAAGGTTAATCCATAATAATAATCGGAATATCGAATGGATAGTTCACTGTTTATTTTTGAGGAATAGCGACTGTTCCATGTGAGGTTACCAACAGTATTTCCAAAAGCATTGTCAAACATATCGCTGAACTTGAAAATATCCCGACCAAAATATCCCGAAAAATAAAACTGATTATTATCGTTATGCAAATAACTCCATTTGGTATTTAAGTCATAAAAATAAGCAGAACTATTAATATCTGTGAGCTTTAAAAACAAATGGGCATACGAAGCACGTCCCGCAAATAAATAGGATAGTTTGTCTTTAATCACAGGTCCTTCCATCATCAATCTACTTGATAAAATTCCGATACCGCCTGTTGCTTTAAATTGTTGAAAATCGCCATTTTTTTGATTAATTTCCAAAACAGAAGAAGCTCTTCCACCGTATCTTGCGGGAATTCCACCTTTATATAGTTTAATGTTACTTACTGCATCATTGTTAAAAACGGAGAAAAAACCATATAAATGGGAAGAACCATAAACACTGGTTTGATCCAGCAACAAAAGATTTTGATCCGAACCACCGCCACGAACATTAAATCCGGAAGTTCCTTCACCGGAATTTACCACTCCAGGGAGCATTAAAATGGATTTTAAAATGTCTGTTTCTCCCAAAACTACGGGCATTTTTTTAATTTCAGCAGCGGTAAGTTTATTGACTGACATTTCCGGTTTTCGAACATCTATTTTATTAATGGTAGCATCGATGATGATTTCATCCAAAAATTCAAAATCATCTTCAAAATTAACGGGAATCAGATAAAACTTTTTTTCTGTAACCCCTTGATGGTTGATAACTTCTTGATATGTTTGAAAACCTTCTTTTTCAACTGTAATTGTATAAGTTCCGTAAGCAGTTGAAGTGTGAAAATAACCATTTTCATCTGATTTTTGGTCGATTACGGCGTTGTTTTTTTTAATAACTGCATTCGCTATTGGTTGTAAGGTTTCGCTGTTATATACATAACCTGAAAATTGATTTGCATCTTGCTGCGCCCAAACTCCCGTAAAAAAACAAGTTATAAAAATAATCCAATGTATTTTTTGCATAAATGGAAATTTGAGTTAAAGGTAAAGAAATAATTATAAAGTTATTTCTATCAAAGTTAAAAAGATCTATGTTTTTTTAATTTTTCAGCAAAAGCACCAATAAGTCCATCAGGATCAGTAAAATAATATACGCGGTCCCCCCAGTTTCTGTTTGCAACAGCACTAATCAGTTTTGCTTCATTTGCCATTGCGTTTTCAAACTCATTCCAAATCGTCCACATATAAACCTGAGTTCGATTCTTCTCTTGGATTCATACCGCTGATTATTAGTATCATAAATAACTAAAACTGATTATTTATAAACTTCCAATAAATCTCAATTTTATAATCGAACTCAGATTATAAATAAAGTTCACATCTTGGTATGCCATTCCCTGATTCGGGGTGGGGCGTGTGTTCCTGTAAGATTTTAGCTATTCCAGTGTTGGGCATTAAGCCCTTTTAAAGTTTTCTGCCAATTGAAATTCTGTCATCCCTTAAACATTTAAATCAGGTTCTTTTCGAAATATTTTGCTATAAAAATCAGTACTTTTTTGCTGATCTTCTACGTACCAAATGGCATGTATAAATGAAATGTGTTCCATTTTTATTAGTTAAAAAAAGAGCTTGGATAAGAGCTCTTTATTTTATTAATACTGTTCTTTTTCGTTTGGAAAATCTTGTGATTTCACGTCTTCTACATATTGACCGATGGCTTTGGTCATTTCGTCGTAAAGGTTTAAATAACGTCTTAGGAACCTTGGGCTAAATTCATTGTTCATTCCAATCATGTCATGAATTACCAAAACCTGACCATCCACGCCACCGCCAGCCCCAATGCCAATAATTGGAATTGAAACCGTTTTAGCGACCTGTTGTGCCAATTTTGCAGGAATTTTTTCTAATACAATAGCAAAGCAACCGATTTTTTCCAACATCTTAGCATCCTCGATTAATTGTTTTGCCTCTTCATCTTCCTTTGCTCTAACGGTATATGTTCCGAACTTATAAATTGATTGAGGAGTAAGACCCAAGTGTCCCATCACAGGAATTCCAGCACCCAAGATCTTTTTTATTCCGTCTTTTATTTCTTTTCCACCTTCTAATTTTAGGGCATGAGCTCCACTTTCCTTCATTATTCTAATGGCTGAATGCAAGGCGGTTTTCGGATCGGATTGGTACGTTCCAAAAGGTAAATCGACAACGACCAACGCACGTTTTACAGCACGAATAACAGAGGCTGCATGATAAATCATTTGATCTAAAGTAATTGGAAGTGTCGTTTCATGTCCGGCCATTACATTACTTGCAGAGTCACCAACCAGAATCACATCTACACCAGCAGAATCAACAATTTTCGCCATGGTATAATCATAAGCTGTAAGCATTGATATTTTCTCTGTGTTTTGTTTCATCTCGATCAGCGACTTTGTAGTCACTATTTTATAATCCTTTTTTGCTACTGACATCAGTTTAATTTTTTGTTTTAAATGGGTAAAATTAGTCAAAAAAATGATTGAATTATTTTTTTGAACAATAATTTAAATCGTTCCAAATCCTATGGCGGATCATAAAATTATTGTAAAATATTTTATCTGCTCATCTAAAGTTATTGTAAACAACTAACAATCAGATATATTTACAGCAATAGCTAAACCACCTTCAGATGTTTCTTTATATTTTGTATTCATATCTTGAGCGGTTTTCCACATGGTTTCCACGACTTTATCCAAAGGAACTTTTACATTTTTTGGATCGGTATTCAATGCCAACTCTGCAGCATTTATTGCTTTGAGCGCGCCCATAGTATTCCTTTCGATACACGGAATTTGAACCAAACCAGCAATAGGGTCACAAGTCAGTCCTAAATGATGTTCCATGGCTATTTCTGCTGCGACGGTTACTTGTTCCGGCGAACCACCCATCAACTCACAAAGAGCTGCGGCTGCCATGGCAGACGAAACCCCAATTTCTGCTTGACAACCTCCCATAGCTGCTGAAATGGTTGCTCCTTTTTTGAATATGGATCCTATTTCTCCGGCTACTAATAAGAATTGTTTGATTTCATCAGCTCCAGCTTTGTGGTTCTCGATGGTTAAATAGTACATTAAAACAGCAGGAATCACCCCAGCGCTTCCGTTAGTTGGTGCGGTGACCACACGTCCCAATGCGGCATTTACTTCGTTAACAGACAAGGCAAAACAACTTACCCATTTCAGAATATCACGAAAATACACTTTGGTTTTTCTAATGCTTTGTATCCATTCATCAGGGTTAGAATAGGGGAGTTCGCCTTTTAAGTTTTGGTGCATATCGAAGGCTCTTCTTCTCACATTCAATCCTCCAGGCAGTGTTCCTTCAGTATGACAACCTATATACATGCATTCCAACATCGTATTCCAAATACGCATCAATTCTTTGTCAATTTCATCAGCCGAACGCAATGACAATTCGTTTAGATAAACAATTTCAGAAACCGATTTGTTTTCTTGTTTGCAAAATGCCAATAATTCATCGGCCTTGTCTATTGGAAATGGAAAAGTGGCTTTAATTTCATCATTTTCAGGATTGTCTGCGGTTTCTTCTTTCACAACAAATCCACCACCAATCGAGTAAAATGTAGATACGTATTCCTTTTGATCGTAAAATGCCGTGAAACTCATTCCATTGGAATGAAAAGGAAGGAAGTTTTTATTGAAAACTATAGCTTCTTTTGGATGAAACTTAATTGATTTTTGATTTGCTAACTTTAGCTGTTGCGTTTGATGAATTGCATCAATAGTACCTTGAATACTCTCAATGGGAACATATTCAGGGTCGGCGCCACTTAAACCAAGCATTACAGCCAAATCCGTAGCATGACCAATACCTGTCAATGATAGAGAACCGTATAAGTCAACCGAAATTCCCGTAATCTTGTCGAAGATGTTCAGATCTTTCAATTCGGCAATAAAACGTTCGGCAGCTCTCCACGGTCCCAATG
>Ga0209075_1004248_pt1 | contig 11571 bp, 8 predicted proteins | sample Stecom2011_FD_187523 | JGI IMG/M metagenome (GOLD analysis project Ga0209075, IMG submission 187523) | Agricultural soil microbial communities from Utah to study Nitrogen management - Steer compost 2011 (SPAdes) (version 2) | ecosystem: Environmental > Terrestrial > Soil > Agricultural land...
ACCGGGAGTGGCGGGCTCTGGTGGCGGTGATCGGCACCCCCGATGCCGCCGATGACCCGCGCTTTGCCCGGGCCGAGGCCCGGCGGGCCAACCGGGCCCTGGTTAATGAGCTGGTGAGCCAGTGGCTGGCGACTCGCTGTGCGAGCCTGACTGCGGAACAATTACAGAATGCGGGCGTCTGCGCCCATGTTTCCTGGACCACCCAGGAAATTGCAGAGTGTTCTCACCTGCTCCAGCGCGGGGCGCTGACCCCCGTGAACGACCCCGCGAACCCCCAACGGCTTGCGGTCGGGACCCCCGCACGCTTTGGGAGTACGCCGGGAGTCGGGATCTTCAGGGGCACCCCCGGGCTGGGGCAGGATGAGGATTATGTCTTCGGTCAATTACTGGGGTTAAGCTCTGCACAGAGGCAGGACCTGGAAGAACGCGAAGTCATCATGTGACTCGCCCACAACTGATAAAAGGAAGAACCAATGAGCAAATCAATCTATCTCGTACTCGACATGATGAATGACCTGGTCCACGAGGACGGCGTAAGCAGCAAAGGCCCTTATGGCGAACAGGTCAGAACCCGGAACATTGTCGAGAACACCCGGGTAGCGATCGAAAAAGCCCGGGCCGCGGGTATCCCGGTCGGATTCGTACGGGTAGGATTTTCTCCGGATTACCGTGAGTGCCCGCCTGACTCACCGATTTTCAGCAAAGCCAGAGACAACGGCATTTTCAAACTGGGTGAATGGGGTACCGAAACGCACCCTGCTCTGGGCCAGACACCGGATGATATCGATATCGTAAAACACCGCGTCAGCCCCTTCTATTCAACCACGCTCGAAGCGGTTCTGCGGGCCAGGGGGATCACCCGGATCTACTGCTCCGGAATTTCAACCAACGCCGTGGTGCAGGCGACGGTAAGAGACGGCCATGACCGTGATTTCGAGATGGTTGTGCTGGAAGACTGCTGCTGCGGCCTGACCACTGAAGAACATGAGATTGCGATCAAGAGCCTCGAACGCTTTTGCCAGCAAACCTCGTCCACCAACGTTGAGTTTGCGTGAGGGCATTATGAACCGGACCGCTCGCAGCATTCTGTTTGTCCCCGGGAACCGGCCTGACCGCTTTGACAAAGCTCGCGCCAGCGGTGCCCATCAAATCGCAATAGACCTTGAGGATGCGGTATCTCCAATGGATAAGGCGGAGGCCAGGTCAGCCACCGGGGCCTGGCTGGCTCAGGGGCACGAGGCACTGGTCCGGATCAATGCCGCCGACACCGACTGGTTTGAGGCCGATCTCGCCCTGCTGGCTGAAATACCTCACGCCATCGTGATGCTGCCCAAGGCAGACCTGGCCTCTGTATCCGCCACCACTCAAACCTTACCGAATCATACCGTGATTGCCCTGATTGAGACGGTCAGGGGGCTGAAAGAGCTTGAGGGGATCGCCGCAACCGCGGGTGTAGCCCGGCTCGCGTTTGGCAGCGTCGATTTTGGCACCGAGACCGGCATCACTGATAGCGGCGATGCGATGACCATGATTCGAACACAGATCGTGCTGGAATCGTGTTTTGCGGGCCTGGCTCCGCCCATCGACGGAGTGAGCGTTGGTTTCGACGACCGGGAGCAGATGCTCACAGACACCCGTCGCTCCAAAGAACTCGGGTTCGGCGGCAAGCTCTGCATCCACCCCAAACAGGTGGCGCCGGTGAATGAGGCCTTCGCCCCGGGCCCTGACGAGGTGGCGTGGGCCCACCGTGTGCTGGACGCGATGGCCAGCAGCAACGGAGGCGCCACAACGGTGGATGGCAAGATGGTCGACAAACCCATCGTTGTACAAGCCGAACGTATACTGGCGGATTACCAATCCGAAAATAACAATAGCTGACCATTGTCGCCAGGCCAGTCTCAGGCCTGGTGACAGCCGTTGGCCTCTACCGGATAGTTGAGGGAATCATGAACAAGAACAATACCTCTGAAATTCAAAAAAGTGTCGTAATACCGTCGGGGACTCCTGCTAGCTAACGAGGGAAAGCAACAGGGCGCACTCGCTGCGTCGTTAGTCACTGGCACTGAGGTAGTTATGGCATCGATACAACCGACAACCGTTATTCCAAACACGACGGGGAAAACCGGCATTACGTTCTTTCTGGAACTGTCCTGTCGGCTCCTGGAAAACATTCTTATATTTACAGCGGGCTACATGACGATCGCGGCCATGATCGTAACGTTCATCGATGTCATCATGCGATATGTCTTCAGCTCCCCCATCACCTGGGTGTATGACTTTATCACCATGTACCTGCTTCCGGGCTGTTACTTCCTGGCGTTCTCATACGCCCTCAGGACCGGAAATCACCTGAAGGTCGACTACTTTATTTCCAAGTTTCCCCCCCTGTTTCTGCGCGTTAGCACAGTTATAGCGGGAGCCCTTGCTACCGCCCTGTTCTTCTACATTGCGTATACCTACGCCGGCCGGACCTATATGGCCTGGGAGGAGAACGAGATCATTTACGGCGCAATCAACTGGCTCGTCTGGCCATCAGAGCTGATCATCGCCGTCAGCTCCCTCACATTTTCCTTTCGGCTCCTCATCGAAACACTCGACCAGATCTTCCCAGACCGGAGCGGCATCCAATGACTATCGCCCTGCCTTTCTTTGCACTGTTTTTTCTTCTTATGATCGGGGTCCCCGTTGCCCTCAGCCTCGCCATCGCCGGTGGTATTGGCATTATTCTGGCCAGCGGCTTTGAGGTGCTGCTTGGGATCCTGTCCGCGTCTCCGGGCTCCGCCCTCACCACCTATGAGCTGCTCACCGTGCCCATGTTCATACTTATGGCGGAGTTTATGGGTGTCAGCGGGATAACCACGTCCCTGTTCGGCGCGGTGTCCAAGTGGACCCAGAAGATCAACGGCGGCGTCGGCATATCGGCGGTTATCACCGGCGCGGCTTTCGGCGCAATTTCAGGCTCAAGCACGGCAGCTGCCGCCACCCTTGGCAAAATCAGTATTCCGGCCATGCTGGTCCAGGGGTACTCCCCTAAAATGGCAGGAAGCATTGCTGCCATTTCCGGCACCATCGCCATGCTGATTCCACCCAGTGTCGCGCTGATCTTCTACGGGCTGCTCAGTGGTGTGAGCATTGGTGACCTGCTGATTGCGGGTATTGTGCCCGGCGTGCTGGTAACCCTGACCATAGCCCTGACCATCAAACTGCTTTTGCTGAAGTCGCCGATCCAGGCTTCCGGTGAGGACTACACGTTAGGCGAGAAGATCGCCTCTCTGAAAGTGGCGGGCCCGTTCGTGCTGTTATTTGGCGTGGTAACCGGCCTGATTTATACCGGAATCGCAACACCGGTAGAGTCATCCGCCCTGGGTGCCCTTGGCGCGTTTTTGCTCGCGCTGAAATCCGGAAAGCTCGGCCTTGATGAGCTAAAGCAGGCGGTGGTGAATACCTGCTGCATATCCGCAATGATCGGGCTTATTATCGTGTGCGCCCATATATTCGGGTACTTTATAACGATGACAGGCGTCACCCGAAGCCTGGTTGAATATGTCAGCGTTCTGGATGTTTCACCCTATGTCATTCTGTTTTTCCTCGTTGTTCTCTACCTGGTACTCGGTCTTTTCCTAGACCTGATATCCATTCTGATCCTTACGATTCCTGTTGTGCTGCCTGTGGTTATTGCGCTGGGATTCGATCCCGTCTGGTTTGGCGTGATCGTCATCCTGCTGTCAGAGATAGGTATCGTCACGCCTCCGGTAGGGATGAACGTTTTTGTGGTGGCCAAGGTGGCGAATATCCCGGTGGGTGAGCTTTTTGTCGGGGTAATGCCTTTCATTGCGATGCTGCTCATCCTCATTGGTCTGCTGATTGCTTTTCCCGAGATCGTGCTCTGGCTGCCCTCAACGGCCATGAACTGAGTCGTTACCGGAGGCGGCCCATCCAGCAACCCCGGCGGCCAGAGTTTTGTTAATAAACAGAGGAGTTGTGAAACATATACAGAACGTAAAAACACAGTACCGGATAGCGATTGGTATACCGTAGTGGTTTACAAATACAACAATATTGCTTCAGCTACACGCAGGAGAACCAACATGAAACGTACCACCTACTGCAGCCTGGCATTGGCTGCGCTGATCTCTCACAGCCTGACTACCTCCGCTTCCGAGGTAGAACCCATCACCTTCAAATTTGCTGAGTGGCTGCCCACAACCTCCTTTGCCACCGAGTACGGTGCGATTCCTTTCATGGAAAAGGTAGAAGAGCTGTCCGGCGGAAAAATGAAGTTCGACTTTTATCCGGCTGAGCAACTCGGCCGTGGCTCCGAGTCACTGACACTTCTGCAAACGGGTGTTGCCGACATTGCCAACGTGTCTCCTGCCTATATCTCGGATAAGCTCCCGCTGTCCGGCGTGATCGAACTCCCGGAGATCGTCCAGAACTCGTGCGCAGCCGCTAACGCCTTTTATGAACTTGCCCAGCCCGGCGGCGCCATTTATGAAGCAGAGTTCAAGCGCCAGAAAGTACGGCCACTCTGGGTCGGCAATATGGGGCAATACCGGATTCTCACCAAAGACCGGAAGCTTGAGGCGCTTAAGGACCTTCGAGGGCTCAGAATCCGCACCGCAGGCGGCCCCATGGCGCTGACGGCCACCGCATTAGACTCAAGCCCCGTAAGAATGCAGGGGTCTGATGTGCTTACCTCACTTACCCGGGGAACTCTCGATGGTGTGTACTTCCCTGTCCGGGGCATTCTGGATTATGGCCTGGCCCCGGCGCTGGATCAGGTAGTCCCCAATCTGACGGTGGGCAGCTTCGGGCTCACGTTCTCCATCAGCGACCGGGTATGGAACAAACTCTCCGATGCACAGCAGGAAATCCTGACGGAAGCCGGCAAGCACGCGATGCAAACCTATTGCGCGTATGTCGATAACTCCGAAGCCGACATTCTTGCGGTACTGAAGAACGATTATGGTATTGAGCAGATGCCCCTGTCAGAACAGGACGTCAAGGAAGCGAGGGAGAAACTCGAAAGCGTCTACGACCGCTGGGCAGCACCTCTGGAGAAGCGCGGCTTACCCGCAAAGGCCGTGATCCAGGGCATGCAATAGCCCACAGGTTATCTGATACGAGGAAGTATACTGAGGCAACCAACCGACCCCCCTCTGTCCGAGTGGGGTCGGTTGGTTTTACCACCCTGCAACACAAGGGTTGCAGGGGGCCTTCTTAGCTACAGCAGCAGGGTACGGATATCCCCCAGCAACTGCGTCAGCAGGTTGGTAAAGCGAGCGGCATCCGCCCCGTTCACCGCCCGGTGATCGTAGGACAACGACAACGGCAGCATCAGCCTGGGCTGGAACTCCGCGCCATCCCACACCGGCTTCACCGCTGACCGGGACACACCGAGGATCGCAACCTCGGGGGTGTTCACGATCGGGGTAAAGGCCGTGCCACCAATACCGCCAAGGCTCGTAATGGTAAAGCATGCGCCCTGCATTTCTGCCGGCTTCAGCTGCTTGTCCCGGGCCTTCTGGGCCAGTTCAGCACTTTCTGCCGCCAGCTCCCAAAGGCCTTTCTGGTCCACGTTACGGATCACCGGAACCATCAGGCCATGAGGTGTATCCACCGCAATGCCGATGTGAATGTACTTTTTACGGACCACTTCCTTGCGGTCCATGTCCAGTGACACGTTGAACTGCGGCAACTCCGCCAGCGCCGCGGCGCAGGCTTTGAGAAGGAACGGCAGCGGCGTCATTTTGACACCCCGCTTTTCACCGGCTGCCTTCTGAGCCTTACGGAAGGCCTCCATCTCTGTGATGTCGGCTTCGTCAAACTGGGTCACGTGGGGCACGTTCAGCCAGCTGCGCTGCATGTTCGCCGCCGTTGCCGCCATGATCCGGGACATGCCTTCACGCTCGATTTCACCAAACTGGCTGAAGTCCGGCAGTTTTACACCCGGTATGCCGGAGCCTGTGGCCACACCACCACCTTGCTGGGCTTTCTGCAGCTGACTCTTGACGTAATTGTTGACGTCGTCCTTGATAATCCGGCCTTTCGGGCCGGAGCCTTTCACCCGCGTCAGGTCTGCCCCCAGTTCCCGGGCCAGCTTCCGGACCGCCGGGCCAGCATGGACCTTGGCACCCGGAGACGGAATCTCGTAGGTGGCACCCTGAGGCTGCGGTGCCGGTTCGGATGCGTCCGCCTCAGACTCAGGCCGGGTCTCCCGGCGCTCAGTCTGAGCCGGAGCTTCCTCAGCCGCTGGCTCGTCGTCCCCGGCCCCGTCGTCCTCGATGATCATTTCCAGCAGATCAGCGCCTTCGGAAAGCTTGTCACCTTCGCTCACCAGAATCTTGCCGATCTTGCCTGCGTAGGGCGAGGGGATTTCCATCGTCGCCTTGTCAGACTCTACGGTTACCAGCGGATCGTCCTCACCAACGCTGTCACCTTCAGCGACGTTGATTTCGATGACGGGAACATCATCAAATCCGTCCAGCGAAGGCACTTTCACAACCTCGGTCCGGGAGCCACCGGTCTTTTTCGGTTTGGCCCTGGGCTCGCTTTCAGCTGGCCCTGCCTCTGCCTGGCTCTCGGCCGGCCCGGCAGTTTCCGGCTCATCCTGAACGCTGTCGTCTTGCGCTGCTACGGCATCGCCGCCGCCTGAAAGCATGCCGACAACGTCGCCTTCTTTGACCTTATCTCCAACCTTTACGGTCAGTTTCGTAATTTTTCCGGCGGCCGGAGCGGGCAGCTCCACGGTCGCCTTGTCGGACTCAACCGTCAGGATTGAATCCTCTTCTTCAACGGTGTCCCCTTCGCTGACAATGATTTCGATGATCTCGACTTCATCTGCACCGCCGAGATCGGGAACCCTGATTTCCTGTTCACTCATGGCGGCCTCCTCAGCTCAGCATCGGGTTCGTTTTGTTGCGATCGATCCCATACTTGCGCATGGCCTCAAGCACCTGCTCCTGCTTAACCTCGCCGTCTTTCGCCAGCGCCGCAAGAGCCGTGACCACCACATAGTAGCGGTCAACCTCAAAGAAGCTACGCAGCTTCTCGCGGGTATCGCTACGACCAAAGCCATCGGTGCCCAGTGTCATGTAGGTCTTGGGAATGAATGCCCGTAACTGCTCTGAATGCAGCTTGATATAATCGGTGGAAGACACCACCGGCCCCTGCGCCTTTTCCAGACACTGGGTCACATAGGCTTTACGCGGCTTGTCGTCCGGGTGCAGGTGGTTCCAGCGCTCCACATGCTGGCCGTCACGGGCCAGCTCGTTGTAGCTGGTAACACTCCACACATCCGATGCCACACCCCAGTCGTCTTTCAGCATCTGGGCCGCGGCACGCACTTCGTTAAAGATGGCACCGGCACCCAGCAGCTGAACCCGCGGGCCTTTCTTGCGGCCTTTGAGCTCGACCGACTCAAACCTGTACATACCTTTGATGATGCCGTCTTCAGTGCCTTCGGGCATCGCGGCCTGCTCGTAGTTTTCGTTCTCAACCGTCAGGTAGTAGAAGACATTCCTGTTCTCTTCGAACATTTCCTTCATACCGTGCCGGATCACAACGGCCAGCTCATACCCGTAGGCCGGATCGTAGGCTTTACAGTTGGGAATGGTATTGGCCAGCACATGGCTGTGACCATCCTGGTGCTGCAGCCCCTCACCGTTCAGCGTGGTGCGCCCGGCGGTACCGCCAATCAGGAAGCCCCGGGCCTGAATATCGCCAGACGCCCAGGCCAGGTCGCCTACCCGCTGGAAACCGAACATGGAATAGAACACGTAGAACGGAATCAGCGGGAAGTTGTTATGGCTATAGGACGTGGCCGCCGCCATCCAGGTCGACATGGCTCCTGCCTCGTTGATCCCTTCCTGCATGATCTGGCCTTTTTTATCCTCCCGGTAATACATGATCTGATCACGGTCCTGGGGCACGTACTTCTGCCCTTCTGCCGTATAGATACCCAGCTGCCGGAACATACCTTCCATACCAAAGGTACGGGCTTCGTCTGGCACAATGGGAACCACCCGCTTACCTATACGCTTGTCTCTGACCAGGGCGGTCAGAATACGCACGAACGCCATGGTGGTAGAGATTTCCCGGCCGTTGGAGCCTTCAAGCACTGATTTGAAGATGTCCAGCTCGGGAATCTGTAGCGGCTGGCAGTCCTTGTTGCGCTTGGGATAGAAGCCACCCAGCTCCTGCCGGCGTTTCTTCATATACACCAGCTCCGGGCTGTCAGGCGCCGGCCGGTAGTAAGGCACATCTTCCAGCTCTTCGTCTTTCAGGGGCACACCAAAGCGATCCCGGAAGGACTTGAGGGTGTCGATATCGAGTTTTTTCAGGGAGTGCGCGGTATTCTGCGCTTCGCCCGCTGCGCCAAAACCGTAGCCTTTGATGGTGTGGGCCAGGATTACCGTAGGCTTGCCGTTGGCCTGATTCACCGCACGGTGATACGCAGCGTAGACTTTATAGGGGTCGTGCCCGCCCCGGTTAAGCCCCTGGATGTCCTCATCGGACAGGTTCTCAGCCAGTTTGGCCAGCTCCGGGTGTTTGCCGAAGAATTCCTTGCGGGTGTATGCCGGCCCTTTGAAGGTGAGGTTCTGCAACTCACCATCACAGAGCTCGTCCATCGCATGCTGCATGTTGCCGTTCTCGTCCTTGTCGAACAGAGAATCCCACATGCGGCCCCAGATAACTTTGATGACGTTCCAGCCGGCGCCACGGAAGACACCTTCCAGCTCCTGAACGATCTTGCCGTTACCACGAACCGGGCCATCCAGCCGCTGCAGGTTGCAGTTAACCACCCAGATCAGGTTATCCAGGTTTTCGCGCCCCGCCTTGGAAATCGAGCCCAGGGTTTCCGGCTCATCACACTCACCATCGCCCACGAATGCCCACACTTTACGGCCATCCATATCGATCAGCTCACGGCTATGCAGATATTTCATCACGTGGGCCTGGTAGATCGACTGGATCGGGCCCAGCCCCATCGATACCGTGGGGAACTGCCAGTAATCCGGCATCAGCCAGGGGTGTGGATAGGAAGACAGCCCGTCGCCATCCACTTCTTCCCGATACTTGTCGAGCTGCGCTTCGGTAAACCGGCCTTCAAGGAAGGAGCGTGCGTAAATACCCGGCGAGGCGTGGCCCTGGAAATACACAAGGTCGGCGGCACGTTCTTCGTTGCCACCGTGGAAGAAATAGTTAAAGCCTACATCGTACAGCGTGGCAGCGGATGAAAAAGTAGAAATATGGCCACCCAGATCACCCGGGCGCTTGTTCGCCCGCACTACCATTGCCATAGCGTTCCAGCGGATCAGGGAACGAATACGGCGCTCCATAAACAGGTCGCCCGGCATGCGCGCTTCCTGAGTAACCGGAATGGTATTCCGAAACGGGGTGGTAATAGAGTACGGCAGCTCTGTGCCGTCACGGCTGGCACGCTCCGACAAGCGCTCCAGGATAAATTTGGCTCGCTCAACGCCCTCGTTTTCGATTAACGACTCTAGTGCGTCAAGCCATTCAGTGGTTTCGATAGGATCATCATCGCGGTACATCTAACCCTCCCCCTCGGGAACAATTTAAGCTCTTACAAGCATAGAACAGCTCTGGCATTTTTCCTGCCGGGCGTCGGGCGCGCACCCGGCAGCAATGTTTTCGTACTTTTACTACAAATCAGGGAAAAAATAAAACAAACAGGCGTTTGAATAGCATATATTGAGAATACTTACGTAATAATGACGATACCCGCCAGCTGGAACAAGCCAGACTCAGACCAAGGTCTTACACGCCACACCAGGCACATATCTATCGTGTCGCTAAATATCCGCCACTCCCCTTTTTCCACTACAAAAACCAGTCAACAGCGATACTGACCCGCGCCGGACCACGCCCCTCTATCCTCGAAAACGCCCGGGAAACCCCTGTTATTAATTAGACCTGAAAATGAATATTGATTTATGTATACTTGCCTGCCCGTTTTTTAACCAGTGGAGGAGGCGCTCCTTACCGCCGTCCTCCTGTCTTTGGCACCCAACAGAGGGCGATCTATGAACTCTATCGTGACCTTCCCGAGCCGTATTCCGGTTCAGGAATTCGAGGAACGCCGATTCAAGGTTTTTACTGACCGCCAACTCGACAAGATCGAGGCAATCCAGAGCCTTCCCGAAGAAACCCGGTTTGAAATGAAAGTGGTAGCCAGCGTGCTGCCGTTCCGGGTTAACGAATACGTGATCAACGAACTGATCAACTGGGACAAGGTACCGAACGACCCCATCTATCAGCTCGTGTTTCCCCAGAAGGGCATGCTCAAAGACGAACATTACGAGCAGATGGCGCAACTGCACCGCGATGGCGCCGACAAGAAAGACATCCAGGCCGCCGCCAGGGTCATCCGCGACGAACTGAACCCGCACCCGGCCGGCCAGATGGAAATGAACATGCCGGAACTGGACGGCGAAGTGCTGGACGGCGTACAGCACAAGTACCGTGAAACCGTGCTGTTTTTCCCGTCTCAGGGTCAGACCTGCCACAGCTATTGCACATTCTGCTTCCGCTGGGCCCAGTTTGTCGGTGACAAAGACCTGAAAATGGCCAGCACCGATGCCGAAAAGCTGCACGGCTACCTGCGGGAACACACCGAGGTGACCGATCTGCTGGTGACCGGGGGAGACCCCATGGTCATGAAAACCAAGAGCCTGGCCCAGTATCTGGAACCCCTGCTGGCGCCGGAGTTTGACCACATCCAGACCATCCGTATCGGCACCAAGGCTCTTACCTTCTGGCCGTACCGGTTTGTCTCCGACAAGGATGCCGACGAGCTGATCGAGCTGTTCGCCCGACTGGTCGATGCCGGCAAGCACGTGGCCATCATGGCTCACTACAACCACTGGCAGGAAATCACCACCGAGATTGCCGAAGAAGCCATTCGTCGCATTCGCGCCACCGGTGCTGAAATCCGGGCCCAGGGCCCGCTGATCAAGCACGTCAACGACAACGCCGACGACTGGGCCAGACTGTGGAAGCGCGAAGTGAAGCTGGGCATCATCCCCTACTACATGTTTGTGGAGCGGGACACGGGTGCCAAAGCCTACTTTGAGCTGCCGCTGGCCGAGGCCTACAACATCTACCGCGATGCCATGAAGCAGGTCAGCGGCCTGGCCCGCACCGCCCGAGGCCCCAGCATGAGCGCCGGGCCCGGCAAAGTGGAAATCCAGGGCGTGGCCGAAATCCAGGGTGAAAAAGTGTTTGTACTACGCTTTTTGCAGGGCCGTAACCCGGACTGGGTGCAGCGCCCTTTCTTTGCCAAATACAGCGAAACCGCCACCTGGCTGCACGAACTGGAGCCGGCCTTCGGAGAGGAGAAGTTCTTCTTTGAGGAGGAGTACGAGCAGATGAAAAAGGGCAACGGCTAGACCCTGCCACCCTATAAAAAACCCCGCATATCGCGGGGTTTTTCGTTTTGGCCACCGGCTCAATGCATTAAGGTATACAGCTTGCGCCGGTAGGTCCGCACATCCGGATTGTTATTCCCCAGCTTCTCGAACAGCTCCACCAGAGTCGTTCTGGCAA
>Ga0209075_1004251_pt1 | contig 11566 bp, 12 predicted proteins | sample Stecom2011_FD_187523 | JGI IMG/M metagenome (GOLD analysis project Ga0209075, IMG submission 187523) | Agricultural soil microbial communities from Utah to study Nitrogen management - Steer compost 2011 (SPAdes) (version 2) | ecosystem: Environmental > Terrestrial > Soil > Agricultural land...
ATTCAGGCCCACCGTCGCTGCTGTTTTTCGATCAGGTTCTGCAGTTGATAGAGATAGGCAAAGCCCTCTTCCCAGCGGGTATAGCCTGCCTCGGTGTTGATGTGCCCGGCCTGCTCGAGGATGATCGCCTGGCTGGCCCAGCTGTCGGCCAGGGTCAGTGCGCGCCCGGCACTGGCGGCACGGTCGTTGGTGGAGCCGATCACCAGACTGGCAAAGCCCAGCGGCTGTCGGGGGATGGGGGCGAAGTTCTGCAGCGGGGCAGGGCAGCCGTCACGCTCCACGTCCGCCGGCGCCACCAGCAGCGCGCCCTGGACCCTGGCGCGCAGGGCCGGTGTCGCCTGGGCAGCCCAGTGCGCTACGGTAATGCAGCCCAGGCTGTGGGCAATGAGTATCACCGGACCAGGCTGCGCGGCGATGCAACGATCCAGGGCATTGACCCAGTCGGCGCGCCGCGGCAGATGCCAATCGGCCTGCTCGACGCGCTGGGCGCCGGGCAGCAGGCGTTGCCAGTGGCTCTGCCAGTGGTATCGACCGGAGCCCTGCCATCCGGGCAGGATCAGGTATCGGGGGGAAACTGTGGTCATCATGATCTCCTGCGATGGGGGGATTCAGGGTGGCGGGCAGGTCAACTGCCCGCAGGTGAAAACGGGCCCAGAGGGCCCGTCCGGATCACAGCAGGGTGAAGGTGTAGCTGGCGATGGCGCGCAGCTCGTCCTGATCCCGTTGGCCGGCCACGTCGCTGCGCAGGCTGGCATGGCGCAGGGACAGGTCGAGGTTCTTCAGCCAGCCGTTCTGGATGCGGTAGTCGACCCGCAGATCCCGCTCCCACTCATGATCAGCGCCGGGCACGGCGGCCTTGACGTCATCGCCGCGCAGGTAGGTGGCGCTGGCCTTCAGGCCCGGAACGCCGGCGTTGGCGAAGTCATAGGCATAGCGTGCCAGCCAGGTCTTCTCGCCGGCCCGCTGGAACTTGGCGATCTGCGAGTCAGTGATCAAGTAGGCAGTGGCGCCATCACCGTTGTTGACGAAGGGGAAATGGCTGTCGCCGCTCAGGTGCTGGTAGCCGAGCCCCAGGCTGTGCCCGCTCAGGCTGTAGGTGAACAGGGCGCTGAGGGCTCGGTTGTCGACCCGGCCGTCGTTCTGGAAGCCGGCAGCGCCGTAGCCTGCTTGGCCGTCATCGTTGGCGCCGTGGGCATTGCTGTCGAAGGCGCGCAGATCCGTATGCAGCTTGCCATTGCCCAGGCCGATGTTATGGACCAGTCCGAGGAAGTGCTGGCGGTAGTAGTCTTCCAGCTCGGCAAAGTAGTAGCTGGTGATCAGGTTGTCGGTCAGCTGGTAGTCACCGCCGGCAAAACGGAACTGATTGACCCGCTCGGTACCGCCGGCAATGGTCAGCCCTTCGTAATCGGTCGAGGCGCGACCGCTGGCCCTCTCGATCTGGCCCAGATTCAGGGTCAGGCCCTGGATGTCCCGGGAGGTCAGCTGACCGCCACGGAATGTCTGCGGCAGCAGGCGGCCGTCGTTGAAGGTCAGCACCGGCAGTTTGGGTTGCAGGGCACCGAGGCGCAGTTCGGTTTTGCCGATACGGGCCTTGCCGGTGAAGTCGATGCGGCTGAAATTGCTGACCGCGCTGCCGTCGTCCTCCAGCGGGAAGAGGGCACCCGGGTTGCGGTCACGGTCGGCCTTGGTGGTGCGGCCGCCCGAATCCAGGCGGATACCAACCTGGCCCAGGGCGTCCAGCCCGAAGCCGACCGGACCTGCGGTATAACCGGACTGGAAGTTGAGCAGGAAGCCCTGGCCCCACTCCTCGCTCTTCGAGGGGGAGGCGGCGCCACTGCGATTGTCCTGGTTGAAGTAGAAGTTGCGGGCGCTGAGGGTGGCACTGGCACCCTCGACGAATCCCTCACCGGCCTGGGCCAGGGTGGGCAGGGTGGACAGCAGTCCGAGGGCGATGGCGCTGGCCAGCAGAGTGTGTTGCATGATGTGCTCCGTTTATTCATCCGTGTGGTCATGGGTGTGTCATCCGGCTCTGCGTGGTCGAGTGGCGCGCTGACAGTGGGGATAAAATAAACGAAGGCTGTATTTTTAAAAAAGAATAAAAATGAATGTGTTGATTCGATTTGGTTATTATGGCGCCCGGACCTGCTCGACTTCAGTTCCCGTTTCCGTGGTGCGGGGGCCGAACCACTTTTCCATCTGCACCCGGGTCCGTGCCTTGATGTCATCGTTGATGTAGAAGGCGACTGTGGTCAGAGCGGCGGCCAGTACGCCCAGGTCATCGGTATAGCCGACCAGGGGCGCCAGATCGGGAATGGCGTCCAGGGGGAAGATGAAGTAACCCAGTGCGCCGTAGATGGCCGTCTTCGCCCAGCGCGGCGTGGCTGGACTCTGGGCGGCGTAGAACAGCCAGAGCACCTTCTCCACCACCTCTTCGCCGGCGGCGCGGGCATAGCGGGCAAGTTTGCGTCGCAGTCCCGATTCGCTGTAGGTGCGGGCGTAGCGCTGATTGGGGTCTTGCATGGCAGCTCTCCTGGGGTGACTGGTCATGACAGATGACCATGGTACACCCGAAAAGGTGCCGGAGGGCAAAGCCCCGGCGCGGTGGCCGGGGCTGCAGGGCTCAGAGCAGGACGAAGTTGTAGGTCAGGTAGACCCGCAGCTGGTCCTCGTCACGGGCGACATCGGAGCGCAGGCTGGCATGGCGCAGCGATACACCCAGATCCTTGAGCACACCGCTCTGGACCTTGTAGTCCAGACGCAGGTCGCGTTCCCACTCGCGGTCACCGGTGTTGCCCAGGGTGTCGATGTCACTGCCGCGCAGGTACTTGGCGCTGAAGCTCAGACCCGGCACGTAGTCGGCAAAGTTGTAACCGTACTGGCCGACCCAGGTCTTCTCGCCGGCGCGCTCGAACTTGCCGATCTGCGAGTCGGTGATCAGGTAGGCGGTGGCACCGTCGCCGTTGTTGACGAAGGCGAAGTTGCTGTCACCGCGCATTGCCTGATAACCCAGGCCCAGGGAGTGGTTGCTGCGGTGATAGGTGAACAGGGCGCTCATGGCCTGGTTGTCCACCTCGCCGTCGTTGAATACGCCGGCAGCGCCATAACCAGCTTCGCCACTGCGATTGGCGCCGGTGGAGTTGCTGTCGAAGTAGCGCAGGTCGGTGACCAGCTTGCCTTCGCCCAGCGGCAGGGTATGTACCGCGCCGAGGTAGTGCTGCTTGTAGTAGTCCTTGAGCTTGGCGAAGTAGTAGCTGGCGACCAGATTGTCACCCAGCTGGGCGTCACCGCCAGCATACTGGAACTTGTTCACTCGCTCGCTACCACCGGCGATGCGCAGGCCGTCATAGTGGCTCCAGCTGCGGCTGCTGGCTTCGTCGAACTGGCCCGCGCGCAGGGTCAGGTTGTCGATCTCGTCGGAGGTCACCATCACACCGCTGTAGGTCTGCGGCAGCAGGCGGCCATCGTTGCGGGTCAGGATCGGCAGGGCGGGTTCGAAGCCGCGTCCGGCCTTGATCTCGGTAGCGGAGACCTTGGCCTTGGCGGCGAAGTCGATCTGGCTGAATTCGGATACCGCGCTGTTATCATCTTCCAGCGGGAACATGGTGCCGGGCTGGCGGCTGGCGTCGGCATCGCCACGCTTGCCGCCGGAGTCCAGGCGCAGGCCGGCACGGGCAAACACGTCCAGACCCAGGCCTACCGGACCCTGGGTGTAACCGGAATTGAACCTGAGCATGAAGCCCTGGCCCCATTCCCGGTCGCTGGGAGCGCCGGTGGCGTTCTTGTAGTCGCCGTCGTAGTACAGGTTGCGCAGGCTCAGGTTGGCCTTGGCGTCTTCCACGAAGCCGCCACCCTGGGCGACGGACAGGCCCGGCAGGGCCAGCAGGCCAGCGGCGACACCGGTGGCGATCAGGGTTCTTTTCATCATGTTATTCCTCGGTTTGTTTGTTACTGTCCGGGGGCGGCCGGTTTCCAGCCGCTGTAACATAGTTGAAATCCCTGAGAAATCAATCAGTCATTGGTCGCAACCCGGTGCGCACCCCTGTCAGCGGGCTGCTTCGTAGAGCGGGCGTACCTTGGCGATATTGCCGCGCAGCGTTTCTATGCGACCCGAGGACGAGGGGTGGGTACTGAGAAACGCCGGGGGCTGGCCCTGGGAGGCGGCGCCCATCTTCTGCCACAGCGTGACGGCGGCTTCGGGGTTGTAGCCGGCTCGGGCGGCCAGCTCCAGGCCGATCAGGTCGGCCTCGGTTTCGTTGGCGCGGCTGTTGGGCAGGGTCAGGCCATACTGCACGGCCAGGTCCGCGGCCTGGCGGGCACCGTCGCCGAGCCCGAGCAGGGAGCCGATCACCTGGGTGCCCATCTGGGTAGCATAGGCCCGGGAGATCGCCTCCCGTCCGTGTTCGCGCAACGCATGGGCGATCTCGTGGCCCATGATCTGGGCGATTTCATCATCGCTGAGCTTGAGCTGGTCGACGATGCCGGTATAGAACAGGATCTTGCCGCCAGGCATGCAGCTGGCGTTGAGCGCATCGCTCTTGATCAGGTTGACTTCCCAATCCCAGCTGCGGGCGTCCGGGCGGAAATGGTCAACTTCACCAACGAGCCGGTCGGCGATGGTGCGCAGCCGCTTGAGCATGGCGGCATCGGTATTGAGCAGATTCTTGTTGCGGGCCTCGGCGAGCATTTCCTGATAGGACTCGGCAGCCATCCGGTCGACTTCGGAGCTGGACAGACCGCTGACCATGTACTGGTTGCGCTGGACGCCCACGGCACCGCCCTGGGTGGTCTGGACACTCTCACAGCTCATCAGCAGCATCAGCGGCAGGCAATAGACAAGGCGGCGAATACGCATGACGGATAACCCTTCCGTAACAAACTGGTAATGGATGCAGCGAACAATAGCAGATCGCCGCTGAAGGTTTGACCACCTCTGCCGATAAAGTTATATCCCGGTTCCCGTCGTGACGAGTACTTCATGAAATTCCGATCAATACAGCTGTCCGTCGCCGCCCTGGCAGGCGCTTGTCTCTTCGTGGCGGTGGGGGCAATGACCCTCTATGCCCTGCTGGCCTTCGAGCGCAATCAGACCCTGGTAGCCGAGCGCACCGAGCAGTTGCTGGAGCGGCATGTACGCGAGCGGCTGGAGGCGGTGGCCAGCAGCGAGATGCTGCGTATCCGCCAGCAGCTCGAGCAGCCTCTGGTGGTCAACGAGCAACTGGCGCTGCTCAATCGTCAGGCGGCGGACGTGCGGGACGGGTTGCCGCAACTGATGGTCAGCCGGGACGAGATGCTGCGCTATGTCCGTCAGGTGCTGGAAGAGCGGACCGACCTGCTGGCAGCTTACGTAGCCTGGGAGCCCGGCGCCTTCGACGGGCTCGACAGCTTCTACGCCAACACCGGGCTGCCCGGGCACAGCGAGGAAGGGCAGTTCATTCCCTACTGGTACCGCGAGGCCGATGGCAGCATTGCCCTGGACCTGCTCAGCGAACTGAACGATGAAACCCTGCTGGACACCGGGATACGGGCCGGGGAGTACTATCTGTGTCCCCGGGAAACGGGACGCGCCTGCGTCGTCGACCCGGCTCCCTATCAGCTGGGCGACAAGCAGGTCATGCTGGCATCCTTCTCCGCTCCGATCCTGCTCAACGGTGAATTCCTGGGGATAGTCGGCTCCGACCTGTCGGTGGATTTTCTGCAATCGATGCTCGAGCGCAGCAATGGCAACCTGTTTGACGGCCAGGGCGAGCAGGCCTTGATCAGCAGTAATGGTCGGCTGGTCGCCTGGACCGGTGAAGGGGCCGCGGCGGGGGAGTCGGCCGCGGGAATTCTCGACAGCGTCGATCAGGCCAACCTGCGGCAGCTGAAGGAAGAGCCCATCTATGAGGTGGACCGGGCCAACAATCTCATCGAGCTGTGGATGCCCGTGCCCCTGGGGAACTCCGCCGCCCGCTGGGCGCTGCTGTTCCGCCTGCCCCTGGATGTGGTGATGGCGGACCTGGCCGCGCTGGACGCCGAGCTGGCCGAGCAGCAGTCCGGCGCTGCCAGCACCCTGATGATCATTGGTGTACTGATCGCCCTGGCGGGGCTCGGGGTGATGCTGCTGGTGGGGTACAACCTGGCGCGGCCGGCCCGTCAACTGGTCGGCATGCTGAATGAGGTTGCCCGGGGGGACGGGGACCTGACCCGGCGCCTGCCGGTGGAGCGGGCTGACGAGTTCGGTGCCATCGCTGCAGGCTTCAATGCCTTTCTCGACAAGCTGCAGGGCATGATCCGCGAGGTGGTCGGCTCGGTGCAGCAGGTTACGGATGCGGCGGAAAATACCGCCGATATCGCCATGCGCACCAATGACGGGGTGCAGAAACAGCTGGCCGAAATCGAGCTGGTGGCTACCGCGGTCGCCGAGATGACCGCCACTGCCCAGGACGTCGCACGCAATGCCAGTCTGGCGGCGGAAGCAGCCGGCAATGCCAACGGCTCGGCCAGTCATGGTCGTGAAGTGGTCCAGCAGACCGCGGCGACCATCCAGCAGCTGTCCGCCGATATCCAGCAGGCGGTTCAGACCGTTGAGAGCCTGGCCAGGGACAGCGAGAACATCACCTCGATCCTCGATGTGATCCGGGGTATCGCCGAGCAGACCAATCTGCTGGCGCTGAACGCGGCGATCGAGGCGGCCCGGGCCGGTGAGCACGGTCGGGGCTTTGCAGTGGTGGCCGATGAGGTGCGCAATCTGGCCCTCAAGACCCAGGCCTCCACCGAAGAGATTCAGCAGATGATCGAGCAACTGCAGAACGGCACGCGGCAGACAGTACGGGTCATGGAGCAGAGCAGGGCACGCACCGGCGAGAGCGTGCTGCAGGCCGAAGAGGCCGATGCCGCACTGATGTCCATCACCCAGGCGGTGTCGGTGATCAACGACATGAACATCCAGATCGCCAGCGCCGCCGAGCAGCAGAGCGCCGTGGCCGAGGACATCAACCGCAATGTGGCCAATATCGGCACCGTGGCCAACGAGGTTGCCGGCGGGGCGGCGGAGTCTTCCACCGCCAGTGCCGGTCTGACCAAGCTGGCCGAGCACCAGCGGCGCCTGATCAATCAGTTCCGGGTGTAAGGCGTACCGGGTGCCCGGTAGGTGAAGTGCAGTGGGGGCCCTGGGTAGCGGGATTGCTCACCGCCGGGTTGACCGGATACATCAGCTGAACCTGCGGCTCGGCATTGAGCAGCAGCGGTTGCAGGGCCCTGGGTGCGGTGGCATGGGCCAGCCAGATGGCCTGCTCGGCCTGATTCAGTGCCACCGGCATGCGATCGGTCAGGCGCGCCGGCAAACCCTTGGCTGGCGCCGTGATCAACACGCAGCTGTCCCAGAAGGTGCCGTCCTCCAGCTGGTACCTGTCCCAGAGGCCGGCCAGCGCCAGGCTGTCCTGTTCCCGGCGCAGATACCAGGGCTGCTTGCGCCGGCCCTGCTGCTGCCATACGTAGTAACCCTCCACCGGGATCAGGCAGCGCCGCTGGACCAGCGGTTCGCGGAACATGGCCTTGTCATGCAGGAACTCGGCCTTGGCGGTGAACGGCGCCCGGCTCAGGTCCTTGAGCCAGCCGGGCGTCAGGTTCCACAGCACCCGGGCACATTCGACGCGCTTGTCGATCTTGCGCAGAATCAGCAGCTGCTGCCCCGGTGACAGGTTCCAGCTGGGCTGCCAGTGTTCGGGCACCTCGGGCAGCGGCGCCCGGAATTGGGCGAGGCGACCGCTCACCCTGCGCTCCGGACGGAGGCTTCATGCAACATGGGACTCTCCTCGGGCACCGCGGTCTGCGGAGCCTTGATCTCGCCGGCTAGTGTAAGCATTGGCCGCTGGCACTGCCAGCCACTGACGGCCGCTGCAGGGAAACCGCGATGGGGAATTGAGACTCCGACCGTGGCGCCGCATAATGCGCGCTCCATACCCACTTTGATGAGGAACCAATGGGCGAGTTTGATGCCATCCGGCCGTATCACGATGATGAGGTGCCTGCGGTACTGCAGCGGTTACTGCAGGACAGAGAGCTGTTGCAGACACTGGCCGGATACCGCTTCCCACGCCTGAGTCGCTGGATGCCCGGTGTCAGCTGCCGCCTGGTCGGCGGTGCACTGCGCCGCGAGCTGCGGGGGGTGGACACGGTGCATGGACTGCAGCAGAGACTGGAGCCCTGGCTCGACAAGGTCATTGAAAAAAGCGCCCTGACCGTTACCTACAGCGGTCTGGACAACCTCAGCAAGACCCAGCCCCATCTGTTCCTGGCCAATCACCGGGACATTGCCATGGACCCGGCCTTCGTCAATTACGCGCTCTACCACAGCGGGCACCCCACGCCGCGTATCGCCATCGGCGACAACCTGCTGCAGCGCTCCTTCGTCAGCGACCTGATGCGGCTGAACAAGTGTTTCATCGTGCACCGCTCGGTGACCGGGCGCCGGGAGAAGCTGGCGGTGTACCAGACCCTGTCGGCCTACATCAACCATTCGATAGCCACTGGTCACTCCGTCTGGATTGCCCAGGCCGAGGGGCGTGCCAAGGATGGTCGGGACCGAACCGACACCGCCATCATCAAGATGCTGTGCATGAGTCGCAAGGGTGAGGACTTCGCCGACGTGATCCGTTCGCTGAACATAGTGCCGGTCTCCATCGCCTACGAATGGGACCCCTGCGACCAGGTGAAGGCGCGGGAGCTGGAACAGCGCGAGCGCACCGGCAGCTATACCAAGCAGCCGGGCGAGGACGACAGCTCCATCGCCAAGGGGCTGACCGGGTACAAGGGACGGGTGCACATCGCCTTCGGCACGCCGCTGACCGGCGACTACGCCGATGCCAGGGCGGTGGCGGCCGAGGCGGACAGGCAGATTCTGGGGCTGTACCGGCTCTATCCCAGCAACTACCTGGCGGTGGAGCAGCTGGGCAGCGAGTTTGCCGAAGTGGACATCAGCGGCTGGCGCGAGCAGTTTGCGCCCGAGGTGCTGAGCGGGGAGCAGCAGCGCTTCGAGGAGCGACTGGCCCAATGCCCCGCGGAGCAGCGGCTGTGGTGGCTGCGCCAGTATGCCAATCCCGTGCTCAGTCGGCAGGTGTCAGAATTGCGCGGAAGCGACGCTCAGCAGCAGGGCCAGGCCGAGGCATAGACAGCCGACCAGGCTGAACAGCCGGTTGGTCTTTCTGCTGGCCAGCGGCAGTTCTTCCTCCAGGGTGCCCGCATCGCTGCTGAGCAGGCGTTGGGCGCGGAGGGTACGCAGCTGGGTCGCCAGGATCAGCCAGCTGCCGCACAGCCCGTAGAAGAGTGCCAGGCTGTTCAGCACCAGTGCAGCATTGTTCAGATAAAATACCCACGCGGCCTGAAACAAGGGCATAGGAAAGTCTCCGATTGTTCGGTGTTCGTGACCTGCGGGCGTTATAGTTGTTGTGGCGGGTACAACGAAGGCGAAAGCCGAGCCAGCGCCGTCAAGGCGGGCCGACACCAGGAAAAAACGACGAGCAGTCTAGAGCAAATCGCTGCGAGGCTCGACCCGCAAAGCGGAAATCCGATGAAATGCCTGCCGTGCAACGATTGCCACTCAGGGCAGTCCAACGAGCACGACAGATCGAGGTCCAGCCGGTCACTCGGCCGGCATACAGACAGGATGGTGATTTATGAAAAAACGTATTCTCACGAGCTGCCTGCTCGGCCTGACCCTGGCCGTGGGTGGTTGCGCCTCCAGCCTGACCGGTGACACCTACAGTCGATCCGAGGCCCGCGCTCCCCAGACCGTGCGCATGGGCACCGTGGAATCGGTACGCCTGGTACAGATCGAAGGGACCAAGACCAATATAGGTACCGGCGCCGGTGCCGTCATCGGTGGTGTGGCCGGCAGTTCTGTGGGCGGCGGACGCGGCAGCATCATCACCGGTGTGCTGGGTGCAGTGGCCGGTGGCATGGCCGGCGCTGCCGCCGAGGAAGGCATCACCCGCAATCAGGGCGTGGAAATTACCGTGCGCGAAGATGGCGGGCAGACCCGGGCCTATGTCCAGGAAGTGGACAAAAACGTGTCATTTGCTCCGGGGGAGCGGGTCCGCATCCTGACCGTGAACGGGGTATCCCGGGTCAGCAAGTAGAAGTGACAGCGGGCCCGGCGTATGCCGGACCCGCAAGCCCGATCAGGGCTTGGTGGCGTCGGCCAGTGCTACGCTGGTCGGCTGGTAGGGTGTGAGGATGATCTCCACCCGGCGGTTCAGCTTGCGGCCGGTATAGGTGCTGTTATCGGCGCGGGGGGCGTTGTCGGCCATGCCGATCAAGTGCATGCGGTGGCGTTCGATGCCACCGAGGCGCAGGACGCTTGCCACCGCCTGGGCGCGCTCCATGCTCAGGGACTGGTTCAGTTCATGACTGCCGTCGCTGTCGCTGTGTCCGACCACGGTGACGCGACTGCCGCTGTCGCTCTTGAGTGCCTGGGCCATCTTGCTCAGGGGGACCAGCCCGGAGGGCAGCAGCAGCGTACGTTTGGGATGGAAGTTGCCGTCAACCGGGATCAGCACCCGGATCTGTTCACCCTCACGCTCCACTTCATAACCCTGTTGCTTGGCCAGGGTGCTCAGGCTCTCGATACGCGAGTCAGCCCAGGAGGGAGCTGGTTCCTGCGGAGCTTGCACGACTTCCTGTTTAGAAGAGCATGCGCCGACCAGTACAAGCGACGCCAGCATCAAGCTTTTTATGGTATTCATAGTTCCATCCAGGCAGAAGGTAAAACGGTGGTGAAAAACGCTACACAGCTTAGCACCGAGTGGGCGGATTGTGGTCTGTCATTGCAGGCAATTCATCGGTTTATGAGAGATTCTTCAAAGGGGTTCACACAATGACAGCACCAACCGGCCGCCTCGCACTCTGCACCATTCTCGGTCTTGCCTCAATCCTCAGCGGCTGTGCTTCCTGGTCGTTCTGGCAGGGCGGGAGGGAAGCGCCGGCGCAGCGGGTCGCCGGATTGGTGGACAGGGCGGAGCCGCACTGGACCATCCGCGCCTGTGGTCAGGAGCACGATCGCCTGCTGGAACCCAGCGCCGAACTGAAAAGGCTGTTTGATGAAGTGGGGCAGCCGGGGCAGATGTCGATCTTCGCCGAGCTGGCGGTGACCGAGAAGGATGGCCGCTGGATGGTCGACAGGACCCACAGGGTCGAATCCACCGGGCGCGGCTGCATGGACACCAGTGCCGCTCACAGCCAGTGGGTCGGCTTCAGTCTGGCCGATGGCTGGCGGGTGGATGTAGGTGCCGGCGGCATGCTGTTGACCAGCGGCGATGCCGAGGATGGACGTCAGCTGTCGATGATCAGCGAGCAGCTGCCGGATGGCGCCCTGGGCTTCCGTGGCGTGCATGACCAGGGGCTGGAACTCTGGCTTTATCCCACCGGCTGCATCGAGCGCACTACCGGCGACTATTACCACCTCAGCGCCGTGCTGATCCGCGATGGCCAGCGCCTCAATGGATGCGGTTATCAGGGCGGAGCACCGCTCGCCGACTGACCCCCGGAGCCCCGGTCCAAAACCCTTCGCACCCGGGGCGGGTGCTCCTAC
>Ga0209075_1004252_pt1 | contig 11561 bp, 12 predicted proteins | sample Stecom2011_FD_187523 | JGI IMG/M metagenome (GOLD analysis project Ga0209075, IMG submission 187523) | Agricultural soil microbial communities from Utah to study Nitrogen management - Steer compost 2011 (SPAdes) (version 2) | ecosystem: Environmental > Terrestrial > Soil > Agricultural land...
ACCTAGTACAAAACACACTTTTAATCAAAAAAAGGGGATGAACTGAATCATCCCCTTGTCGGGGTGGCAGGATTCGAACCTGCGACCTCCTGCTCCCAAAGCAGGCGCGATGACCGGGCTACGCTACACCCCGAACTAAAATGAGTTCGTTTTTATTTCAATTTCTTCATTAAGTTATCTTTCAGTATCGCTTTACTGATAACCCTTCAAAATCTTTAGATTAATCCAGTTCTTAATGCTTATTTCAATTCGGCTTCTTTTACAGAACCCTTTGCGGACGGCAAAGATAAGAACTCTTTTTTAGTTAACAAGTAGTTTTTTGAATTATTTTTTAATCATTTTTTAGTAGACTAAAAATCAAGACTTTTCTATATTGTTAATGTGAATTAAAATTGTTCACAAGTCTAATCTTTACGACCTTTCTACTGGTAAAAAAGCTTTGCTACGTGAGCTTCACTTCGTTCCGGTTCGAACCTTTGGTCCTCATCCCTCTACCAACTCTTACCGTTGTAGAATACCATTGCGGAGAGAGAGGGATTCGAACCCTCGATACAGTTGCCCGTATAACACCTTAGCAGGGTGCCGCTTTCAGCCACTCAGCCACCTCTCCGTTTTTATTTCAATTAAAATATTCCGCTTGAATATTTTACCCTAACCATTTCGGTTGCGGACTGCAAAAATACTAATTACTTAGACTATTCAAATCATTTTTCGAAAAAATATGTATGATTTTTTTCAACACCATTTTTTAAATGAGGTAAGTCATTCGTTCAATGACAGTTATTACTGCAACACCATAAATAACAAATAGTATTTTTTCATGTATTTCTTCTGTAGAACTAGCCTTTTTAAGACGTTCAAAGAGAAATAATAAAAAAGCAACGATTATAATCCCCCAATCAAAAGCGAATTGGTCTTTAAATAAAATGGTCAAAGGGATAATCGCCAAGGAAATTATTAATGGCAAATAATATTGCATTGATCTGTATCCCATCTCGCGAATTAATTTATACACAAGTGCAATAAAAGCAGCAACAGAACCCATCAAAACAACTGGTTCAACATTATTAAGGTACAAGTCGACTGTTGTGTGATCGAAAAAGAATTCGACAAAGTATTGTCCAACAAAAATCAAGGTAGTCATCCAAACTAAAAGAGAAATTCTTAAAAGAGGAGAAAAGTCTTTTTGAGATACCATCACATAGGTGATTAGAAAAGTAGCAAAGAGGAAAGGTTTAATGGGCAAAGGCGGTATAAAGGTGCCCAACTGCAACAAACTCATTAATCCATATAGTCCATAAATTAGGCAACCAACAATCACTGTTTTTCTTAAAGCTTCCATGTTTTATCTTTAGGTCAAATAAAAAATCCTTACCGTTTACAAGATAAGGATTTAGTCAAAATAGAATACCTGAAAATTACTTTTTCTTCGCCAAAGCTTCTTCTACATATTTAAACGTAGAAAGCTTAACAGGCTGACCATCAATCACAGCTACGTTGTGCTCGAAGTGTGCACTTGGCATTCCATCTGCTGTGGCGATTGTCCATTCATCAGAGAGGTACTTGATTTGCTCAGTTCCCATATTAATCATTGGTTCAATTGCAATGGTCAATCCTTCTTTAATTTTTTTACCACGCCCTCTTCTTCCGTAATTCGGAATCTGTGGCTCTTCGTGCATTGTTTGCCCAATACCATGTCCAACAAGTTCTCTAACGACTCCGTACCCATGATCTTCTGCATGTTTTTGAATATGGTAACCAATATCACCTAACCTGTTCCCTACTCTGGTTTGTTCAATTCCAATTTCCAAACATTCTTGCGTTACTTTCAGTAATTTCAATTTATCTTCAGAAACATTTCCAACTGCAAATGTATAGGCATGATCTCCGTAATATCCTTCTAAAATAGCACCACAATCTACAGAAACAAGATCACCATCTTGAATAAGGTCCTTTCTTGGGTAACCATGAACAACTTCATCGTTTACAGAAATACACAATGTATTTGGAAAATCATACAATCCTAAAAATCCTGGAATTGCATTTTGCGAGCGGATATAACTTTCAGCAATTGCATCCAACTCTAAAGTCGAAATCCCAGGTTCAATTGCCTCAGCAACTTTCCCCAATGTTCTACTTACTACTTGAGCTGCTTCTCTTATCAACTCAATTTGCTCTTTTGTCTTATAAATAATCATAGACCTATTAAAAAGTTCTAAAAAAGTAAAAGGGAACATTCTAGAATGCTCCCTCATTAAAATATGTAAACACTCAGATGATTAAGATAAAATCTCTTTCACTTTATCAGCTGCTTCTTGTAAAAGAACAGCAGAGTGAACGTTTAATCCTGACTCATCGATTAATTTTTTCGCTTCAACAGCATTTGTTCCTTGCAAACGTACGATAAGGGGAACTGGAATTCCACCCATGTTTTTGTACGCATCAACAATACCTTGTGCAACACGATCACAACGAACAATACCACCAAAGATATTGATCAAGATTGCTTTCACGTTTTCATCTTTTAAAATGATTTCAAATGCTTTCTCAACACGAGCTGCATCTGCTGTACCTCCAACATCTAGGAAGTTCGCAGGATTACCACCTGATTGCTTGATAATGTCCATTGTAGCCATTGCTAGTCCAGCACCATTCACCATACAACCAACGTTTCCATCCAACTTAACGAAGTTTAATCCAGCCTCATCAGCTTCAACCTCTGCAGGATCTTCTTCTGTTTTATCACGCATTGCTGCATAATCCTTATGACGGAACAAAGCAGTTGCATCCAAAGTAACTTTAGCATCAACTGCAATCACTTTATCATCTGATGTTTTTAACACTGGGTTAATTTCAAACATTGATGCATCACATCCTATGTAAGCGGCATATAAAGAGGAAACGAATTTCGTCATTTCTTTAAACGCTTTTCCGCTTAATCCTAAATTAAATGCGATTTTTCTTGCTTGGAATCCTTGAAGTCCAACTCGTGGATCAATTTCTTCCTTAAAGATAAGGTGTGGTGTCTCCTCAGCTACCGCTTCGATGTCCATCCCTCCTTCTGTCGAATAAATAATTACGTTTCTTCCACTATCACGATCCATTAAAACGGACATATAGATTTCAGACGGCTCACTTTCACCAGGATAGTATACATCCTCAGCGATCATCACTTTATTCACTTTTTTAGCTACACCGTTTGTTTGTGCAGTTTCTAAATGTCCTCCTAAGATTCCCTTTACAACCTCTTCAACTTTATCGATTCCTTTGGCTAAAACTACTCCGTGAGAACCTGTCTCTTCGATGATTCCTTTTCCACGACCTCCAGCGTGAATTTGTGCCTTAACAACATACCATTCAGTACCTGTTTTCTCTGTTAACTCTTTTGCTTTGCTTACAGCATCTTCAACCGCGTCAATCACTACGCTTTCTTGAATTGCAACTCCAAAACTCTTTAAAATCGATTTTCCTTGATATTCGTGTAAATTCATTATTTTACATTATTAATTTCGGCACTAAAGTAATCTTATTTAATACAATTTTCAAGCTTAACTGCTAAAAAGTAATAAACAACTCAATATAAATTCTTTATACCTTTAAATACCTAAAAAGTACCATTAAACAAAAAAAGTCCACCTGTTGCTGATGGACTATTATCAATATTATTCTAATTCCTAGCGCTTAGCTAACTTATCACTAGAAACTGTTAGTCTTTTTCTTCCTTTACGGCGACGAGCAGCGAGTACTCTACGACCATTTTTTGTAGCCATACGACTACGGAATCCATGCTTATTTCTTCTCTTACGTTGTGATGGTTGAAACGTTCTTTTCATGACCTATTTTATTATAATTTAAAAATTCTCTTTCCGTTTAAGGATGGCAAAGGTAATTCTTTTTTGATTTAAACAAAACTCAAATGCAAAAATATTCTTTTTTTAATCGTTATCCACACTTCTTCCATTAACTTTGCAATCCAATTTACATTTTATACTGTACAAAGAATGCTTAAACCAAAAAATAAAAAGAAGGACCGTGTAAAACTAAGCAAAGAATCAGTTCAAAAAGCGAAACGCATCTTTAGTTATTTAAAGCCTTATCGTTTATACTTTTTTATTGGCTGGATCTTTTTAGTACTCTCCTCTTCTGCAGGATTGTTTTTCCCCTACTTGTTAGGTCAGCTTTTAGGAAGTGACCTACCTTCTGAAACCGGTACCCCAAGCAATCAAGAACTTTTAGAAGGGATTGACTTGAACAACATCAATAGTGTTGCCTTAGCTTTATTGGTTTTATTGGTCATTCAAAGTGTGTTCTCTTTCTTTAGGGTAGTTATTTTTACCCAAGTCACAGAAAAAACAATGAGAGACATCAGAAAAGATGCCTTCGATAAATTGGTTTACATGCCTATGGATTTCTTCAATAAAAACAAGGTTGGTGAACTAACAGGTAGAATTGCAGCTGATATTACCCTAATTCAAGATACGCTTAGAACTACCATCGCTGAATTCTTTAGACAAATCATCATTATTATTGGTTCCATTATTTTCATTACAATCGTTTCTTGGAAACTGGCGCTAATTATGCTAGCGACCGTCCCGGTAATGGCCTTAATTGCAGTAATATTCGGTCGATTCATTAGAAAGTTAAGCAAAAAAGCACAAGATTATTCTGCTACTTCAAACGCTATAATCGAAGAAAGCTTAATGGGCATCACTAATGTAAAAACCTTCACCAATGAAGCTTTTATGATTGCTAAATACAGAAAATCAATCGAAACGATTAAGAAGTTAAATATTAAAAGTGGAAACTGGAGAGGTCTCTTTATTTCATTTATTATTACATGTCTTTTTGGTGCAATTATTTTTATCATCTGGCAAGGACTCCACATGACAGTTGGTCCTGACGCAACATTAGACAAAGGAGATTTCTTTTCATTTGTTATGTTTACTGTATTCATGGGGGCCAGTATCGGGTCTATTCCTGATTTATATGCAACAATGCAAAAAGCAGTTGGAGCAACAGAACATTTAATGAATATTATTACTGAAGAAACGGAAGAAATGATCCATACTGGAACAAAAACAACTCCAATACACGGTGATGTTGCATTCAATGATGTTTCTTTCTTTTATCCGCAAAGAAAAGATTTTAAAGTACTCGACCATCTTACGTTCTCAGCGAAGAAGGGAGAGAAAATCGCCTTTGTTGGTGCCTCAGGTGCTGGAAAGTCAACCATAGCTTCCATACTTCAACGTTTTTACTCTCCAACTTCAGGAACTTATACCATCGACGGAACTGATGTGAGTGAATTTTCATTGAATCACTTAAGAAGCCACACTGCTCTAGTACCTCAAGAGGTCATTTTATTCAGCGGGAGTATAAAAGATAATATTCGTTTTGGAAAACAAGGCGCTACAGATGAGGAAATCATTTCTGCAGCCAAAAAGGCCAATGCCTTTGACTTCATCTCTTCTTTTCCTGATGGATTCGAAACAGAAGTTGGTGACCGTGGAATTCAACTTTCGGGTGGACAAAAACAAAGAATAGCCATTGCGCGAGCAATATTAAAGGACCCAACAATTCTTATTTTGGATGAGGCTACTTCTGCTTTAGACACAGAATCAGAACGATTGGTTCAAGACGCTTTAGACAACTTAATGGAAAACAGAACTTCTTTCATTATCGCCCATCGCCTATCTACCATTCGCAAGGTAGATACAATACTGGTGATGGAGCACGGTAAGATTGTTGAAAAAGGGACACATGACGAGTTGATCAATAAAATAGATGGAGTTTATGCAAACTTAAATGAAATGCAGCTAAACTAATCACATGTACACTTTGAAATTCAAAGCTTTAATCGTATACTGGCTGTTCAGTGGATTAATAATATTCTTGATATTCTGAATAACCTTTTTATATTTGTAAAGTTAATGCTAAAGCAACAGACAACTTAATGCAATGAGAAATTACTTATTATCTCTCAGCTTATTGATTTCAAGCCAATTATTTGGACAGATGAGTTCCAACTTTAACTCTTCGAAAAATTGGTCAATGAATAAGCATGAGGTCTTCTTCGCTGTTGGACCTACCTTCTTTTTAGGAGATTTAGGAGGACTAAACAAAGAAGGAACACAGAAGTCTATCGTAGATCTTGATTTTTCAAGTACAAGGATTGGTGGCGGACTAGGTTACCGATTTAGATTTCACCCAAGATGGGCCACTTCAACACAATTGTATTTTGCTTTAGTTGATGGAAAAGATTCTAATACTGATGAAATTATTCGCCGAAGCAGAAACCTTTCCTTCCGCTCCCCTATCTTAGAGTTAAGTCAACGCTTAGAACTAATTATCTTAGCCAATGAAAAGGTGGGTGCTAGATACAACATACGTGGATTAAAAGGAATGCGCCCAAGAGCAGATGTACTCTATGTTTTTTCAGGAATTTCTGGGTTCTATTACAACCCTCAAACACAAATCAATGGGAAATGGACCAACCTTCGCCCCTTAAGAACCGAAGGGCAAGGACTACCTGGAGGCGCAGATGAATATGGAATGTTTAGTTTAGCGATTCCCTTTGGTGTCGGCTTTAAATTTGGTATAGGTCAATTTTGGAGACTAGGCATGGAAATTTCCTACAATAAAACATTTACTGACTATATAGATGATGTGAGTACCGTTTACTATAGCCCAAGCACATTGGCTTCTGAAGTTGGTTCTGACGCTGTATATGCAGCCAATCCAGCCATAGAAAATCATTCTTGGTTTGGGGAGGGAATGCAACGTGGAAATTCTGAAGATAAAGACGCTTATCTTTTTGCGAATATTGTACTTACTAGAAACATTACTTATCCTAAACCAAAACGTGGTTCAAGGGTAAAATGGAAAGGAAGAACAAAATTTTAATCGAATATAAAATAATATTAAGGTGAGCGAATGGCTCGCCTTTTTTTATTCCTATTTTTGTCAAAACATTTATGCTATGTACGCTTTAATTAAACGCATTTTCTTTCTTTTTGACCCAGAAAAGATCCATTATTTCACCTTCAAATTAATCAAGTTTACCTTGTCCATTCCAGGAATGAAATCTCTGTGGAAAAAATGGTACGTTGTAGAAGATAAAAAATTAGAGAGAAAATTATTTGGATTAACTTTTAAAAACCCTGTTGGACTTGCCGCTGGGTTTGATAAAAATGGAAAACTATTTAATGAATTAGAATATTGTGGGTTTGGTTTTATAGAAGTAGGTACTGTAACGCCACTTGCACAAGAAGGGAATCCAAAAAAACGCCTGTTCCGTTTAACTGAAGATGAAGCGATCATCAATAGAATGGGATTCAACAACGATGGATTAGAAACCCTAGTTGAACAGCTAAAAAAACGAAAAACAAAACTAATCATCGGTGGGAATATTGGGAAAAACAAAGTCACACCAAATGAAAGTGCTGTAGACGATTACGTCGCGTGTTTTAATGCTTTATACCAACATGTAGATTATTTCGTAGTCAATGTGAGCTCTCCAAACACTCCTAATCTAAGAGCATTGCAAGACAAAGCTCCTTTAACCGCCTTATTGAAAACTTTAAAAGACCTCAATCAAACCAAGGAAATTCAACGTCCTATTCTATTAAAAATTGCACCAGATTTAACCGACAGTCAGTTGGATGACATCATAGACATCGTAGCAGAAACAAAAATAGAAGGGGTTATTGCGACCAACACAACTATCGACCGATCTGGATTAAAGACCAAAGATGTCGAAGCGATTGGAGCCGGAGGAGTATCAGGAAAGCCATTAACCAAACGTTCTACAGAAGTCATCCGTTACCTGCACGACCAATCCAACGGTAGTTTTCCTATTATTGGTGTTGGTGGAATTCATTCAGCGAAAGATGCGATGGAAAAAATTGAAGCAGGCGCCTCATTACTCCAAGTTTATACTGGTTTTATCTATGAAGGTCCTAAATTATTAAGAGAAATCAATGAAGCGCTGTTAAAATAATAAGCTTTTCTTATATTAGTAAAATGGAAGAATTAAAAATTATAGAGTGTCCTCGTGATGCAATGCAAGGAATCAAGGAGTTTATTCCCACAACAACAAAGATTTCATATATCAATGAACTTTTAAAAGTAGGATTCGATACGATTGATTTTGGAAGTTTTGTTTCGCCTAAGGCTATTCCCCAAATGAAAGACACAGCAGAGGTGCTTAAACACTTAAACCTATCTAATACCCGTTCGAAGTTGTTGGCCATCGTAGCCAATGAAAGAGGTGCCCAAGATGCTGCTCAATTTGAAGAAATCAATTATTTAGGATACCCCTTTTCTGTTTCAGAAACATTCCAACAGCGCAATACCAACACCTCTATTGAAGGTAGTTTAGGGAGATTAGAAAGTATTCAAGAAATAGCAGTAAAATCCAATAAAAAATTAGTGGTCTATCTTTCAATGGGCTTTGGTAATCCCTACGGTGACCCATGGAATGCTGAAACTGTTTTAAAATGGGCTTCTCGATTAAACAATGAAATGGGGATCGAAATTTTATCACTTTCTGATACTATCGGAGTTTCGACTGCTGGGTCAATTACCAGTATTCTCAATGGAATAACTCCAGAATTGCCCAATGCAGAGATTGGTGTTCACCTTCACACAACACCAGACACTTATCACAAAAAAGTCAAGGCAGCCTATGATGCTGGATGCAGACGATTTGATGGTGCAATTAGAGGGTTTGGAGGTTGTCCAATGGCCAAAGATGACTTGGTTGGAAATATGCCGACTGAAAAAATGGTGGCCTATTTTACAGAAAACAACATTCGCACAAATATTGACAATGGAGCTTTAGAAAGAGCTGTGCAACAAAGTAATTACGTTTTTTAAGCTTTATGATATGAAGAATATTTTTTTAATGATTACATCTTTATTTTTTATCCATACAGCGATAGGAAAAGAAACAACTGCATATGAATTATCAAACTTCGAAACCCTCGTTGTAATTGGTAATTTCCCCGTAGAGGTTGTACAGTCTGATCGAAAAGAAGCCATTGTGAACAAACACAGCGATAAAGTAGATCTAAACAACCTTTCTTTTTCATACACTAACAAAGTTCTTACAATAAAATACAGCGGTAGCTTTGTTGAAACAATTGACTTACACATCATCATCTACACTCCTTCACCGATTGCTAATGTTGAAGCAAGAAGAGGTGCTGAGATTAGAATTAACGAAGCTGGTGATTTTGAATCTAGCGTTAGTTACAAAGTGGATTCTGGCAGTAAAATGCTTATTGAAAACATCAATGCTCCAACGGTTAAGGCTGAAATCACAAAAGGAGGATCAATTCGCATTACAGGAAAAACAGAATTATTTGAACCTACTGTAAAAACGGGAGGTACAATTGCTGCCGTGCGCTTAAAATCAAAAGAAGTCATCGCAAACATTACTTTTGGTGGCGAAATTATCTGCGGGCCGACAAAAATTCTAAACGCTAAAGTTACCAGCGGCGGAACTATTAACTATACTGGAAATCCTGATATTACTCAAAAAATCACACTAGGAGGTACAATTGAAAAGATATGATATTAAGAATTATTTCTGTTTTTAGCGTGTTTTTTATTTTTGCCTGTAGCAATGACAGCGCAGAAAAAAGTGAATCAACTCCCCCTTTAAATAAAGAAAATACCGAGGGAAATATTTCTGATGGGGAGGAAGTTTCCACGACAGGAGACTCCACTACTGATACAATAAAAGTAGAAACCTTATTTAACGCCTCAGGTTTCGATGACAAAAAGTATTATGAACTCTTAATCGAAACCCATTTATGTAATCCCAACTTTGATGTTTCTGCACAAGATGGCACAACACCTTGCAGTGCTAAATTCTTCGAGTTTCATCCATACAATCACAAAAGAAGCATTGAAGATGCATTTCTGTTGCAAGTCAAAGCGGGAGTTAATAATTATCCCTACCGACGCTTATTGATTTTCGTAAGAGAAAAAGGCAAACTGGTTTTAATGAATGGAATTGTTGGTTACTTGGTTGAACGCATAACTACTCCAAATGAAATTGACGACCTAATCGTTGCTGTTTTTGACGATTTAGGAAACGATAAATTCGATCGTTATGATGTTCTGATCAGATACAAAGAAGGTAAATATCACTTTGTAGAAGCCGTTGGTGATTTACATGGAACATTTGATACACCTGATTTAAAACAAAGGGCCTCAAAGGCAATTCTTGAACGTATCAATGAAAAGGAACTGATCTTTTGAGAAGCTTTATTTTTATCATATCATCCCTACTGCTTTCTGCCTGTATCAATGAATATACCTTAGACTCAAATTTCCCAACTCACCATATTCATTCCAATAGTGCAAAAGTATGGGTCCTTAATAATACCGATGATTTAAAGTCAAAAAAGGTTTCAAAACTGAAGGCCTACAGAAAAACATATACTTTTTATTTAAACGGCACATTTAGAGAACAAGAACTCATCCATTTAGGAAGTGATGCTGGTCTTGTTGGTCATTACAGAATAGAAAATGATCATAAAGACCGCTCTAAACTAATCCTTGACTTCAAGGACAGCCCATCAGAATATTACGAAATAATAAAAATCACCAACACTTATCTTGAGCTTAAAAGTACTGGTGAGAACCCAGAGACTTGGCGTTTTAAAACCCTAAAACCTCCTGTATTATGATTTTAATTATCGATTGTGGTTATTCTTCGATTTATAAATTGGAGGATTTGGTAGATCAATACAGCGATTATACTACAGTTTCTATTTACGATATTCAATACGAAGAAATTCAAAAGTTAAATCCTAAAGGAGCTATTATTTCTCACGCACATATTTCAATTCACGAAACCAACGTAGAAAAATATATTGAGAAAATAAAGGAAGTTTTAAAACTTGAGATACCTGTATTGGGAATTGGAGTCGGACACCACTTATTGGGCGTTTGTTTTGATGCGCGTCCTGCTTATGAACCCTATCGAAATGAACTTGTGGACATTGGGCTTTTAGAAACTGAAGGACTTTTTGACAAGCTCCCCTACGAAGTACAATTGATCAAAGACAATGCAGGCACCATTTCAATCCCTCCTGGATTCCAACTTTTAGCCAGTTCAGATTACAGCATTAATGAAGCCATGAAAAAACATGATGCGCCTATTTACGGAGTACAATTTCTACCTGAGGTTTCCGGAAATTTAGGGGCAGTCATTATGGATAACTTTGTGAATATTTCTATGGGGAAAGCAAATTGATTCCAACTTATTTTTAGAACTTAGCAATTATGTTATTAAATCGCTTGTGGATCGGATTGTTTATGTCAGCGTTGGCTGTTGGATTAGGAAAACTAATCTTCTTTGGTGATTTAATGATTTTCAAGGAAATGGTCGACGAGCTATTCGCCAGTGCTGAACTTGCTTTTAAAATTGCTCTGTTCTTAACTGGTGCGCTTTGCCTTTGGATGGGGATAATGGAAATCGGTGAAAAAGGTGGTGCAATTCGCATTTTAACAAGATTGGTTTCTCCATTATTTGGAAAATTGTTCCC
>Ga0209075_1004253_pt1 | contig 11557 bp, 19 predicted proteins | sample Stecom2011_FD_187523 | JGI IMG/M metagenome (GOLD analysis project Ga0209075, IMG submission 187523) | Agricultural soil microbial communities from Utah to study Nitrogen management - Steer compost 2011 (SPAdes) (version 2) | ecosystem: Environmental > Terrestrial > Soil > Agricultural land...
ATCATTTACCCATGTTGCCTAAGGGAATGTTGCCGAAGGAGGTCTGAGTTGGTGCGTCATTGGTAGGCGGGGGATCCCGGAATTTTCTGTCGGTGAAAGTTAGTGCCGCCGCGGCAATCCCCAATCGTGTTATCAACTTATAGGGGGATTGCCACGAAACGTATGGCATTTTTGGAAGCCTTGAAATCATCGAACGTTCATGGCAATGACGGGTGCCATTACAGTGCGTCATTGGTAGGAGGCGCACGTTGCCTTCATCGCGCCGAGAGCCTCATGCCGACGTGGCAATCCACCCATTTAAGATTTTCTCCTGTGGTTAGACATACGCTTGCCCACATCAAGAGAGGATACATCTTTCCTAACCCGCTAAGGCTTTGAACCTATTGGTTTTAATTTCTGTTTTTACTTCTTGAAATCGACGGGTTTTCAGCTCCCACAACACCATAAAAAATTTGAACAACTCAATTCTTATTGCTTTCTCCACCGCAAGGTTATTTCTCTCCTTATTCATTTTAATTGCTATTCCATTTGCTTCCATTGCGAAAGTTGGGGTTCAGGATCCGATCGTATTGAGGGTGGAGACGCTCCCTTTTACGCCCACCGAATTCTACATCGACGGATTTGTGGATGAGCGTAAGAATAAGTCCGCAGTAGCCTGGTTAATCCCCCAAGGTACCACCAACGCTAAAACCCAGGCGGTCGACCTTTCGGGCGGGGGAAAGGTCGCTGTTGAGAAATTTGTGTTCAACAGTCTACCCCGAAACAAAAACCTTCGTCCGATCATTATCCGGCTACAGGAATTCCGAGTAGTAGAAAAGCCGGGTGACAAGGGAATGATCAACGGGGAATTTACCCTGGAAATGGCTTTCGACCTGAAGGGTACTTCGCAAAATAACCATCTAGTGAGTTTTAAAGGGGGAATGCGGTATAAGCGCTCGGCTAACCATCAATTTGACCTTGAGCCTGGCATGCGAAAGTCCCTCGGCAATGCCTTGGAATACCTAAACCAATGGATGGGTAAAAATGTAGGGTCTCATCCTTTGTTGGCGAAGGAAGTCAAAGTGATTTTTTCTGAATACATAGCCAATCCGGAGGAGGACACGGTCTATTATTCTCCCGACCGGCCATTGGTCTGGGATGATTTCCGGGCCACCCCCCGGGCGAACAAGTATGCGGCATCTATTTTCCCCAGCTTTTCCTGGACGGGGAGGAGCGAGGTAATTGACGGGGTGCTGCATTATCAAATCGAAACAAAGGTGTATATGCTGAAAAATTCTTCTTGGGTGCGAAAGGGAGCGGCAAATGCCTACGGCCTAAACCATGAGCAAAGGCATTTTGATATTGTAAAGATCGTGGTGGAGCGGTTCAAAAAGCGCTTGGCAGAAATGGAGCTAACGCCAGAAGATTACGATGACCTATTGGGTTACCAGTATATTGAGACCTATAGGGAAATGAACCAGCTCCAGGACCAGTACGATGGTGAAACGAATCACGGTATTAACACCTCTGCCCAAGAGAAGTGGAACCGATGGATAGATGGGGAGCTGGAGAAATATTCTGTGACTAATAAGTGACAGAATTATGTTCTGGAAGAATCTAACAAATTAATCATCTGCATCTGATGTGTTTTGGGGTAGAATTTTGGATATTTAGGCTCTTTGCTGATTATTCGTTTTTTTAAAATCCTAGCCTATGAAGATTATGCGTGCGATGGTTCACCAGCAATATGGTCCTCCCGAAGTGGTCACCCTGAAGCAGGTGCCCAAGCCGGTTCCCACAAGCAAGCAACTGTTGGTCAAGGTAATGGCTACGACCGTCAACCGCACCGACTGTGGATTTCGCAGTGCTGAATACTTTATTTCCCGTTTTTTCAGCGGACTAATTAAGCCTAAATTTAACATCCTCGGTTGTGAATATGCTGGAGTGGTCGAGGCAGTTGGCTCAGCAGTTACACAGTATAAAGTGGGCGATAAGGTAGTTGGGTACAATGACTATCAATTTGGTAGTCATGCTGAATATGTGGTTCGGGGCGAAAACGAGAATCTGACATGGATGCCCTCGAATCTCTCTTTCGAGGAAGCAGCGCCGCTGCTTGAAGGTGCCCATTATGCCTTATGTGACTTGCGGGCGGCGAAGATAAAAAAAGGCGACAATGTGCTGATCAATGGCGGTACGGGAGCGATCGGTTCCGCTGCGGTTCAGCTGGCAAAGTATTTTGGTGCTACGGTGACAGGCGTCTGCCATGAAGAGTACCTAAATTTGGTTGGCTCCTTGGGGGCGGATCGGGTGATAGCTTACAACTTGGAGGATTTCACCAAGCTCCCCCAACAGTTCGATATCGTCTTTGATGCGGTGGGAAAGAGCTCTTTTGGCAAGTGCAAACCGATTCTTAAAGAGAATGGCGTTTATATGTCTACGGAATTAGGGAAAAAATCGGAGAACGTCGTTTTAGCTGTCACATCTCGATTTAGAAAGGGAAAGAAAGTACTGTTTCCCATCCCCTTGATAAAAAAAGAAGATGTAGTATTTCTGAAGGAATTGGCAGAAGCGGGTAAATTCAAACCCCTGATCGACCGGATATATCCTTTGGAACAGGTCGTAGAAGCTTATCATTACGTGGAAAGCGGACAGAAAATCGGCAATGTGGTCGTTACTCTCTAAATGCAAGGTGTGGGCCATTGAGGTTTTAAAATACGTCAAGGCTCTAAAACTGTTCTTAATGAGACTCAACTCCTGAATATTTCATAGAAATGAGTATCTTAAACAGCTTTTTACGAAGTGCTGTGCAGCCGTATTAATAAATTTAGAAAAATTGTAATCCAGATAACCACACTTCCACATGGTTTCAGAACTTAAGTTACATATAATCAGAAAAGTCGCTGCAATAACAGAGGAGTCGGTTCTTGAAGATATCGACAGGCTGCTAAATCTGGCGTCGGATTCAGGGAATCTTTATGAATTGACGAATGAAGAAAAAGAAGCAGTTGAAGCTGGTTTAAAGGACATAAAAGACAAAAAAATGCATTCTTCCGAAGAAGCTGATAAGATAATTAAAGCATGGCTAAATGGGTAGAGTGGTCGGAATCTGCTCTTCGAGATAGGCATGAAATCTATGTTTTTTTGGTTGAAGAAGACGAAGGAGGAGAGATACAGTGAAAAATTGGAAACTCTCTTCAAAAGCTCTGCTCAAGTGATAGCTGAATTTCCAGAACTTGGGGGTTCGCACAGATATTCCAAACCTAAGGCTAAAAATTGTCAGAGGATACAAGATGTTTTATGTTGTGACGGAATTAAAAAGTCAAATTGTGCGGGTTTGGGATTCGCGGCGCGATCCTGATTCGATAAACTTTCAATAGGGAGAACCCTAAATTTAGGAGGTGATAAAATTTCTCCTGTAAAAAGTAAATCCGCACACTTTTCTAAAATATCGGCAGGGCGTTTGCGAGCCATAAACCTTTCTCCTGATATAATTCATGTCTAAACCATCCATCAACGTTTGCTGGCTCAGAAGAGACTTAAGGCTACACGATCATCATGCTTTAGATCAGGCGCTTCAAGCCGGGCTGCCGGTACTCCCTCTCTTTATATTTGATCAACATATTCTTAACCAACTTTCCGACAAAGCAGACAAGCGGGTCACTTTTATCCATCAGACCCTGTCCCGGCTAAATGAAGAATTGTGCCGATTTAATTCCTCCATTTGTGTGGTGCATGACACGCCGCTCCATACCTTTCAGCAATTGCTGGAGAAGTTTGAGGTAAAAGAAGTTTTTGCCAACCATGATTATGAACCTTATGCGGTCACCAGGGATCAGGAAATCAGCGGTTTTTTAAGCAGTAATCACATTCGTTTTCACACGTTTAAGGACCAGGTGATCTTCGAGAAGTCCGAGGTCATGAAACCTGATAATAGCCCCTACACGGTTTTCACTCCTTATAGCCGCCTTTGGAAAAAGCGGTATTTCCAGATCGGGGAGCAACGGTTCTTAAGCGAGGAAAAGCTGTCGGGCTTATTAAAAACTGAAATTTTTCCTATTCCACCGCTGGAAGCCATGGGATTCGAGGAAGCAACCTTAAGCATCTCTCCGCCCCAGTTGTCCGAAGCGATACTGATAAACTATCACCAAACCCGGAACTTGCCTTCGGTGCCAGGCACCAGCCAAGTGAGCACCTATCTGAGGTTTGGTTTAGTGAGCGTGCGGGAGTTGGTCAGGCTGGCCCAACAGCACAGCGAGACCTGGCTGAATGAGCTGATCTGGCGGGAGTTCTTTATGATGATCCTCTATCAATTCCCACAGGTCGTCGACAACAGCTTTAAACCCAAATATGACAGGATACCTTGGAGAAACGATGAGGAGGAATTTGATCGTTGGTGTAAAGGTGAGACCGGATATCCTATAGTGGATGCCGGGATGCGGCAACTGAATGAAACCGGATGGATGCACAACCGGGTAAGGATGATCGTGGCAAGTTTTTTGGTTAAACATCTGCTGATCGACTGGCGGTGGGGTGAAGCATATTTTGGGGAAAAGCTACTGGATTATGAGCTGGCCTCCAACAACGGCAACTGGCAATGGGCAGCAGGTGGTGGATGTGACGCCGCTCCTTATTTTCGGATTTTCAATCCTTGGACACAGGCCAAAAAATTTGATCCTAAAGAGGAATATGTCAGGCAATGGGTGAAGGAATATGATGACAGCTATATCCCGCCGATGGTCGATCATGAATTTGCCCGAAAGAGGGCTTTGGAAACATATAAAAGAGCTTTGTCAATTTAAAGAAATGATTCTATGAAATACAGATGGATTTTGACGCTGGCGGCAGGTGCCGCAGCAATTGCTTATACAAGTTCCTGTGCATCCATTCCCAAAGGCGCAACGGCCGTACATCCATTTGAGTTGGAGCGGTACCTCGGGAAGTGGTATGAAATTGCCCGAAAAGATTTTAAATATGAAAAGAACCTCAATAACGTCACGGCAGATTATTCCCTCAACAATAACGGCACCATCCGAGTGGTGAACCGTGGCTACGATGTCGTCAAGGAGGAGTGGAAGGAGAGTGTAGGTAAGGCTAAACCCGTAGGAAATCCTAATGAAGGCAGGTTAAAGGTTTCTTTTTTCGGGCCTTTTTATTCTGGATACAATGTAATAGAAATTGATCCGGATTATCAATACGTTTTGGTAGCTGGTGACAACCTGAAGTATTTATGGATACTCTCCCGACAGCCCACGATTCCTGAAGAGGTAAAAAGCCGATATCTGAAAAAGGCGCAGGAGATTGGCTATGATACCAGCGACCTGGTATGGGGGGCGCATGATAAAATTGGGGAATAATGTAGAGACGGGGCATAACCCATCTCTACATTATTCCCCGTTCCTACCACGCAACAAGATTTCATAGTTGACTACCAAGGTATTTCCCCAGTTTCTGGATTGGTTTCTTCACTGAAGAATTTCCCTGTCGGACCGTGCTCATCAATTAAGGCAAATTTGACGATGCGTCTGCCTGCTTCTTCAATCTCCCCGCCCACATGTCCTGTAAAATCCGTTTTGGTATAGCCGGGGCAGACTGCATTGATTTTAAAGGACGTGTCCCGCAGCTCGTAAGCAAGATGGATGGTGTACATGTTCAGCGCAGCTTTGGATGCGCCATAAACCGCATATTTGCCATAATGATAGGCTGGCCATTCCGGATTACTCTGCAATGTTAACGATCCTACGCTGGTACTTACATTGACGATCCTTGGCTGTGGGGCTTGTCTCAATAAGTCCAAAAATGCACGTGTCACCCTTGTCACTCCTATAACATTCGTATCGAAGACCGCCTTAAATTGCTCCGGCGAGCCTTCCAGTGCGGTGTAAGGCATGCCCCCATTGATACCGGCATTGTTAATGAGCACATCTAGCACGTTGGTCTTTTTGCTTATTCCCTCACAGGCGATTTTTACCGAATGGTCACTGGTTACATCCAAAGGTATGGCCTCTACTTGATCATATCCTTCTGATTTTAATTGAGTAACTGCATCAAGGCCTTTTGCCAAGTCCCGGCACCCCAGATAAACGTAAAATCCTTTTTGCAGGAGTTGTTTCACGGCCTCAAAGCCAATTCCTTTGTTAGCTCCCGTGACTAAGGCTTTCTTAGCGAATTGTGGTGTTGCTCTTTCTTGATTTTCGTGGTTTGTCAAATCCATTTTTTTCTGTTTTGGTACCACGCAAAATTCATTGGTTAAAAAACAAGGTTTCTTACCATTTGGTAAAAACTGGCCTAACGAACATTTTTCCGTATCCGACTCAAAGATTGTTGGGTGACGCCCAGGTAAGAAGCAACATACGATAAGGGAACACGGTTGATGAGGGAGGGGTAGTTCTCCATAAACTCAAGATAGCGGGTCGTGGCGTCTTGGGAAATTACAGGACCTTTTCTTGATTTTTGGAACATACAAAGCTGGACCATCTTATTTTTGATGGGATCCCAGCTGACGATGGTTTGCGAAAGCTCGTCCCAACTAGGTTTAGAAAATACCATGAGTTTACACGGGGTGCAAGCCTGCAGATACTCCGATGAGGCAGTCTCTGCTTCGAAATTGACATAGTCTACCACCAAGCTGTTTTCGCCGACAAAGCAACGGGTGATTTCCTCCCCTTTATGGCTATAATAGCATCCACGGAGCACACCTTCTACCACAAAGCCGACCTGCCTTGGAATTTTTCCGGCCTCTGAAAAATATGCATCTTTTTGAAGGGTCATCTCCGTCGCTTTCTCTCTGACCAATTCGAGCTGTTGTGCATTCAAGCTGCCGAATTTCAAGATATAGGCAATCAATTCATTCATAGCCCCAAATTATAAAAAGTAGTTTTGTCAAGATTTATCATTTGGTAATAAATTTTCCAAATTTGTCTCATTCCCTTTTTTGTTCCTTTATCCATCCCATGGCTTGGGCAATAAGAAAGGTATCGGTGAATTGGTTGAACGTTGTGATTTTTCCATCCTTCACTTTGTACTCACAAGCAAATTCGGCTTTCATCGATTTTCCAGTGGTTTTGTAAGTTCCTTCGTAAAAACCAATCACAAAAACCCCGTCACCGCCGTCGATATATCGGGTAATGGTGGCTTTCCATTCCTTCCAGTTCTTCCTAAATCCCGCAAATACCTCCTCAACAATCGCGTCAGCCCCTACATACTGGCCACCACCGGGGAAACCTTTCATCTGGTTCCAGACTATATTTTCCGCAAAAATGCTTCGAATAGCTTCGTGGTCATTAGTAGCAAAAAGCGCATACATCCTTTTTACCGTTTCAATATTTTCTGTTGGTTGGTCGGATGCTTTCATTGCCGGGAGGTACAAATGTTATGTTACTTTTGTAAAGCTTAATGGCATATCAAGTTGGCTCATATTGGGTTTGTTGATCTATTCAGGAATTCTCCAGCAGTCATCACGGGAATTTCAGAGTTTTTAAAATCCTTTTTGTTCCTTGTAATAATGAAGTCCGCTCGGTAGTTTAGGGCAGTGAAATATTGCAATCCATCCTCGAGATCGTCAAAATTTGAAGCCAAAGCCAATTCTATTGCTTTGTCTTCAAGAGGGAAAACGGTAACAAGAACTTTAAATTTTGCTAGGTATTTTTTTGCGTCAACTTCTTTATGATGCCTAACGATGGAATAATACGCATTGGCAAAGGATAAAGAGGAAATGCAAAGGTGGATTCTTCTGTTGTCACTTAAAGTAAATAAACCCTGCGCATCTTTATAAAATGGCTCACGTCTGGCCAAAAGGTCTATGATGATATTTGTGTCGACAAACACAGTCTCCATCAGGAATATTTTTTATCAATGTAACTTCTATAATCTTCTTTCTCATTGTAATCCCGAGGAATTATTCCCGTCAAGCTTTCCACCAACGGGCTTACTGAAGAGTTCTTTTTTGATTCATAAGTTAGAGAATGCAGATAGGTTTCAACAAGTTTTGATAGGCTTACGTCATGGTTTTTGGCGTAGGCTTTTGCCTCATCAATTACTTTTTTGTCAAGACTTAAGATGAGCTTTGTGTTCATGACGATGTCGAGTTTACGTATAAATATAACAAATATTCACGTAGCCCGTTCCGGAAACCAGAATATTTTGGGTGCCACATTTTTTTCGCTGGCGAATCGGCATGGTCGATTAGAAGAGGCGGGAATCCTTCTTCTTTTGAACCCTCTGAGCGTCCTGCGTCTAGCGCATCACTTTTTCGGTTTCCTTTTTGCAACAGCCGCTTTGTCATTGTATTCCAGGCACAGGTTGATCCAAAATTCAAAGTCTTCCGGGCTTTGGTAGCCGATGGGATCCACATAGCAGTAGCCTAGGTATTCTTTTCCCTTCATGATCATCGGTAAAAAGCCGGGTTTCTGCGAAAGTTGCTCGGTGAGGGCAGGATCAAAGCGGCACATCAGCAGGTTGTCGCCTATATTGATGCACATTTTGCCGTTTACCATAAAGGCGAATCCGCCAAACATCTTCTTTTCTTCTACTTGAAAGGCTTCCCTTTGGCTTAAATATTCCCGGACACGGGCGGCGAGGTTGGGGTCGTAGGACATAAGGGTTTTGGTCGATAAAATTTGTGTGTAAATTGTTATAAAGGAACAATCCGTTCAAAACATTTCAACGAGGAGTCAGGGCCTAGGCAGTTACAGCAAATCCTTTCCCGCCTGTACAAGTTTTTTTGGCTTGATCTGGGATAAGACTATTCGCCTGATAAGGCAGGTTATTTTTTGTTTTCCAAAAGAGACAACAGCTTTTTTGGATCTTGGCGGTTATCCCAAAAAGCGGTAATTATTATTTCGGTATCAGCCACTTTGTAGAAAATACTGTAGTTCTCCAATGGTGCGACTCTGGTATCTTTAAAGTCTGCGGTCTTGTAAAGGAGTGGTGTTTGTGAAATGCGTTTGGTTAACGCCGTAACTAATCCAAGCAACTTTTTTGAGTAAGTAGTCGACCGATTCCGCTTCACCCAATATTCAAGTATGCCAACATACTGAATATCCGCGGTTTTTGTCCACTTCACAATCCGTTTAGCCATTCAAGATTTCGTTTGTCCATTGCATCTTGAGATATCAATTGACCTTTTTGGATGTCGGCTTCACTCATCTCCAGCATTTCCTTTTGTTCATCAGTCAATCCCACCGTTTCGGTGTCTATTGAACTTGAAGAAACAAGGTGGTCAAGTTCGACAAGAAGATTCTTGTCCGTAATGGTTAGGATTTTGTCAATCAGTTCCCTACGTATTTTATCAACCGTTTCCATAGATGTTTAATTTATCACAATTTGCTAAAATTTCAGTACATTTCATAAAGTTTACCAGTAGTAGGGTTTCGCAATTTGAATACGCTCGTAGAGCCTCCATGTTATCTTTATATCAGGATGCCAGTCCACTGAACACTTTTCTTCCACTTGAAAGGCTTCTCTTTGGCTTAAATATTCCCGGACACGGGAGGCGAGGTTGGGGTTGTAAGGCATAAGGGTATTTTTAAAGTGCTGAATATTTGAGCCCGTAGGCTGTTGGTGTAAGCGCGCCAGCTTTCAGAGACGGGGCGTGCCTCACAAGAAATTCAGGAAAGATCCGATACCTGATGCCCATCGCAGGTTGTAGGGACTTTTAACTGAATATCAAACACTCCCATCTTCAACTTATAGCCGGGCTTTAGCCAGTCTAGGGGCTGTCCTCAACTTTTGTAGGATTTGTTTTGATACGATAAATTCCTCCGTCGTAAGTTATTGTAAGTACGCCATCAAATTCATTGTTTTGAAACTTACGGTCATCCAATTCTTGCCAAATAATGTGATTTTGTTCTTCAGACACGCTGTCCGGATCAATAAATTCAATTGGGGCTAAAAATTCTCTTTCTTTCGAAAATTTGTAGTCAACGTCTATGGTGTTATCGCTGGAGTTGAAATTAACAGTGTCAAAATTGGTTAAGAGTAGTTTTACGGTATCATCAGCAAAATTTAAATCAATGGGCCTTTTTGGCCATACCCTGTTTTCCTCATGGTATTTTACAACCAAGTTGCCTAGGATGAAGATATCGATCGCTTCATCAATCTGATTCTTATAATCAGGTCGTGTTTGGTTATATGATATCAGACGAGCATTTGGCTTGCAACCTATTATTGTTATTGTTGAAAAGAACAATGTCCTGAGAAGGATAGTCGCTAATCTTAATTTGTAGTACTTAAGCATCTCGTGCATGGCCCTCTTACGTATAGACTTAATATTCCGAGCTAGAAGCTGAGAAGTTATGGAAAAAAACCTCGTAAACTTTCACCTTCCTTTCGCGACACTGATCCTGGCGTCAAATTTCATTCTAATCGTGCTTAATACCTTTATCTGTGATGAATCAGGATGATTGGGATTAATTAAATAATTAAATTCTTGGGGGACTATACTATTGGGGACTTTTAAAACAGCGGCTTCACTATATCGAACAAAATCGTCTCCGATGGCCTGCGTGGTAGCACGCGGCGGTTTCGCATCCCAATCAGAAGGTAAATCTTCCACGTTTACTTCCAAGACGGGCAGGTGCTCCGGTATTTCAATTTCCACATAGAATCTATCCGTTGGTAAATCCTCGTTTAGATCTAAATGTACGGAGACTTCAAGAGTAGCTAAAGCCCTACTTTCAGCTGTATAGACCACCTTGGAACTGAAGCTGTTCCATCTATGCCCTTCCGACATAGAAGCTCCTATTCCATGTAATGTAGTCTCTAAATATTTCTCCCTTTCGATTCTAAAGACGATCGTTAGGCTAAATTTCCAGACTCTAACCTGTTTAAGCAGAACTTAACTTCATTGATTCCTGTCATGGTATCTAGCATGCTTTCCGGTGATTTTCCTCCTAGGGATAAATTTGGTTTTTGAAGCCATCTTTGAAATTTCTCCTCTTCATGATTAAATACTTCTAAGCCATGATCTATTAACTCACTGATCATTACGATCAACTCGCTATCTCTCCGGTCCATTAGAGAGTGCTCCGCCTTCTTCTTATTATAAAGAGTCTGGGGAATGCCGAGAAGACTCAATAGTGAGTTTACTGGCACACTTAGTCTTTGGCTTATAACCTCGATCGTCTCAAAAGGAATTCCCTCTCTTATCACTTCTACCCGCTCCATTTTGTTGCTCCAACTGTATTCTCTGCCTTCCGACCTCAGGCTGTGTCTGCAGACTACGTCTGTTGTCCGCCAGCCTCTGGATGCTCCTTTGGGTATTGAAGGGGATAGTTGTAGGTTTTTTTATTCCCATATTGTCATATGTTTCTCTAAATATACTGCACTTTTAGTAAATTAGTTGGGTAGCGGAGGAATTCGTCTGTATAAACAAATTCTTAAGATTTGCCATTATCGCCTATGTTCCGCTACAATCTGGTATTCTCAACACGACAAAGGGTTATCCCCATAAGTGCTGAACCTATTGAGCGAATGGGTGCTGGTTTGCCTCTGTAACTAAAATAGTTTTTGCCTTCCAGGCAGGGTTGGTTCAGCCGTTTTTTATATCTTCGGCTGTGGAAAAGAGTAAATCAAGGCTTTG
>Ga0209075_1004254_pt1 | contig 11555 bp, 9 predicted proteins | sample Stecom2011_FD_187523 | JGI IMG/M metagenome (GOLD analysis project Ga0209075, IMG submission 187523) | Agricultural soil microbial communities from Utah to study Nitrogen management - Steer compost 2011 (SPAdes) (version 2) | ecosystem: Environmental > Terrestrial > Soil > Agricultural land...
CCGCCACGCCCATCCATCAGATCCAGGGGAGCGGCAACCGCTCTCCGCTGGTGGGCGACACCCTCACCATCGAAGGCATCGTGGTGGGCGACTTCCAGAACGGCGACGGCGACCGTTTCGGCACCAACCTGGGCGGCTACTTCGTGCAGGAGGAGGACCACGACGCCGACGCGGACCCCAGGACCTCCGAGGGCATCTACGTCTCCGACTCGCGGACCGACGTGGCCGTGGGCGACCTGGTCCGCGTCACGGGCACCGTGCTCGAGTCCGGCTTCCTCACGCAACTGGGTCGCCCGTCCGAGGTGGTGATCTGCGACAGGGACCGGGAGCTGCCCTCCCCCGCGGTCATCGAGTTCCCGCTCCAGCGCGTCGAGTCGCTCGAGGCGTACGAGGGCATGCTCGTCACCTTCCCGCAGGACCTGGTGATCAGCGAGTACTTCAACTACGACCGCTTCGGCGACATCGTGCTGGCCTGGCCCGGCGAGGACCGACAGCGGGTCTATCAGCCCACCCACGAGTACCGTTACGACGATCCGCGGGCGGAGCGGGCCATGGCGGAGATGCCCCTTATCCGCATCACGCTCGACGACGCCATCGCGGACCAGAACCCCAGCATCAGCCGGCATCCGGACGGCGGCCTCTTCAGCGCGCACCACACGTTCCGCGGCGGCGACGTGCTGCGGGGCCTCACGGGCGTGCTCGACTTCAGGTTCGACACCTACCGCGTGCAGCCGGTGCTGGGTGCCGAGTTCGTGCGCGCCAACCCCCGGCCCGAGGCGCCGGAGAACGTGGGTGGCAGCGTGCGCGCGGCCACGTTCAACGTTCTCAACTACTTCGGCAGTACGTCGCGCGAGGGCAACGTGTGCGGGCCCACCCGCGACGCGGAGTGTCGGGGCGCGGACGACGCTGCCGAGAAGCAGCGCCAGTGGGCCAAGATAGTGAACGCCATCCACGCCATGGACGCCCACGTGGTGGGCCTGATGGAGATAGAGAACGACCCGGACCACGCTGCCGTGGCCGAGCTGGTGGCCGGCCTCAACGGCGCCGCGGGCATCGGTACCTACGCCTACGTGGACTCGGGCGGCCCGGTGGGTACCGACGCCATCAAGGTGGCCCTCATCTACCAGCCGGGTGCGCTGACGCCCGTGGGCCGGCCCGCCGTGCTGGACGCGCCCGGGTTCCTCGACCCGCTGGGTTCGGGCGAGGACCGCAACCGCGCCGCGCTGGCGCAGACGTTCGAGGATGGGAACGGCGGCCGTTTCACCATCATGGTGAACCACCTCAAGAGCAAGGGCTCGGCCTGCGGCGAGCGGGGCGAGGGCGGCCTGCAGGGCAACTGCAACCTCACCCGCACCCAGGCGGTCCGCGCGTTGCTGGACTGGCTGGCCACGGACCCCACGGGCTCGGGCGACCCCGACTTCCTGGTGGTGGGCGACCTCAACTCCTACGCCCAGGAGGAGCCCACGCTCGAGCTCATCGCCGGACCCGACGGTATGCCGGGCACGGCCGACGACTACACGGACCTGCTGCAGGCGTTCGTTGGGCCGGGTGCCTACACCTTCGTCTTTGACGGCATGCTGGGTTACCTCGATCACGCGCTCTCCAGCGCCAGCCTCACACCGCAGGTGACGGGGGCTACCGTGTGGCACATAAACGCGGACGAGCCGGACATCCTGGATTACGACATGAGCTTCAAGAAGGCGCCGCAGGCGGCCTTCTACGCCCCCGACCCGTACCGCTCCTCGGACCACGACCCCGTGATCGTTGGTCTGGAGCTGAAGCCGGACGTCCGCTAAACCGCGACTAGCAGCCCACTCAAGCCATCGGCGCACTTGACAGCACCGAGCGGCTCGGAGCAACAGCCGGGGGCAGGAAAGGAACATTCCGTGACCGAAACCGAGAGAGAACAGATCCGCGAACGCTTCCTGGCGCTCAACACCGCCACCATCTGCGACGTCTACGACGAGCTGGAGTGGCCCGTCACCGCGCTGGACAACGGCATCGTGCGCAAGACGGAGACCAGGCAGCAGGTTGCCGGCTGGGCCTACCCCATCGAGGGACGCATGAGCGACGCCAAGGGCGCCGACCGCCTCAAGCTACAGGTGGTGGACGAACTGCCCGCAGGCTGCGTGACGGTGTGGGCCGGCACTGACGCCAAGGGCATCTGCCTCTTCGGCGACCTCATAGCCGCCAACATGCAGAAGCGCGGCTGCCACGGCGCCGTGGTGGACGGCGGCTTCCGCGACGTCTCCGTCATCTCCGGCACCGGCTTCCCCGTGTTCGCCCGCTACGTGAGCCCCGTGCAGTCGGTGGGTCGCTGGCGCGTTAGCAGCCACGGCGAGCCCGTAGAGATCCGCGGCGCCAGCGGTGGCACGGTGAGGGTGGCGAAGGACGATTTCGTCTTCGGCGACGAGGACGGCGTGGTCGTCATCGCTGCCGCGGACGTGGTGCAGGTCCTCGAGCGGGCCGAGGCCATCGTGCGCATGGAGGAAGAGGCGCGGCAGCTGGCCGAGCAGGGCATGACCACCCAGGAGATGCTGGAGAAGTTCGGGCACGTGTGAACTCGGGGGGCGGGCCTAGAGCCGACCCCTTCGGAAGCTAGACTCACAGTGTGGCGACTCTCGAGGACGTACGACGGATAGCGCTGCGCTTGCCCGAAGTTACGGAGTATATCGAGGGGCATGGTGGGGCGCCGGCGTGGCGCACCAAGCGCGGCATGCTCGCCTGGGTGCGGGGCCCCAGGAAGTCGGACCTCAAGCAGCTCGCGGCGCTTGGCCGCAGCTGGCCTGACGGCACGGTGGTGGCCATACGAGTCGACGGCGACGACTCCAAGCAGACACTGCTGACGGTTCACGCCGAAGCTCTGTTCACGGTCCCGCACTTCGACGGCTACCCGGCCGTGCTGGCCATCCTCGAGAAGCTGGACGTGGACCTGCTAGAGGACCTGCTCCTGGCGGCGTGGACGACGCGCGTTTCGCGAACGGCGGCGAAGAAGTACCTGGGCGCCTAGAGCCGTTCTCACGTAGAAGGGGCCGCGCACACCTGCGTGCGCGGCCCCGAACGTTAGGTGACCGCCGGTGACTCAGTCCACCAGCGTCAGGCGCCAGCTGCTCCACCTGGCGTCGTCCTCGATGCTGGAGGTGCCCACGGTCATGCCCACCTTGTCGGCCAGCAGCTCCAGGGCTTCCACCAGCAGGTCGGTGAGCACCAGCGCGTCGTCGTAGGTGGGCGGAGCCACCTCGACACCGTTGGGCGCCTCGTAGCTGGCGGCCTGACCCGCGAACCACAGCCCTGAGGCCGTCCAGGTGGAGGCCAACTCGGCTAGCCGGGCCAGCCCCTGCAGGAACGCGGGCGTGTGGATGACCGAGTAACCCACGAGCTCGCCGCCCTGAAGCGTCTCGCCCAGGCCGGCCATGTCGGTCAGCCGCGCCGCGCGGTCCACGATCGGCATGCCGATGCGGCCGCCGTCTATGGCCGCCAGCAGGCTGGAGGCGGGCGAGCCGATGACCAAGTGATCGTTCACCACCGCCACCCCTAGGTCGATGTTCGGCGCCGAGCGCACCCGTAGGTACGGTACGCCCTGGTAGTCGAGTTCGCGCACGGAAACAGCGTCCTCGAAGCCGGGCGTGGGGCCCACTCCGCCGCTCTCGCTCATCAGGCGGGCGGCGTAGTCGTCCACTCTAGCGGCGATGTCGAGCCAGGACCTGACGCCCTGCCAGGCGGCCTCCTCCGAGGTGACTTCGATGGTGGCCACGCTGGGCACGCCCATCAGCCAGTCGGTCAGGTCGGTGTCGTAGACGTCGGTGGTGTACTGCTGGTACGAGCCGCCCAGCCAGCTCAGCAGCGCCGTATCCAGGTCCACGCCGGTGGTCTCGGCGAAGACGCTGCGTACGCTCAGTTCCATGGGGGTGTGGATCATGCCGGCGGCGCCTAGGTCGGCCAGCCAGCTGTCGGCCCAATCCACGAGCGCCTCGATGGAGAACGCACCGGCTCCGACGGTGACGGCGTTCGGGGGGTAGTAGGAGGTCGAGAGGGCGCACTCAGCGCAGGAAAGCAAGGCCAGCAACTCGTCCTCACCCTCCGCTTCGGCCAGAGCAGCGTCCCACGCCGAGACCGTGTTGATCTCGAACCCGCTCTCCTCGATGCTAACGGCCCACGCCACGCCATTGACCACGCGCAGGGTGGTGCTGAACCTGTCGAACAGCGGCGCCGCCTCGGCTGGCACCGCGCTGCGCAGCACCGTCATGGCTTCGGCCACCGCCGCCAGGTTGAGGGTCACCTTGAGGCCGGCCGGTTCGAGCCGGGCCGAGTAGTCGGCTATGCGCGTGGAGGAAAGAGAGGGCTCGACGGAGCCGCCGGCGCGCCGGAGGGCGCCGCGCAGCAGGTCGGGGTCTGAAGAGGCTACGAGCGCACCGCGGGCCTCTGCCACCAGCAGCGGCAGCTCGCTACCGTCGGCGAAGAGGTAGATGGAGGTGTCGCCCTCGGTTCCGTAGCGGCGGCCGTCGAAGCAGGCGATCAGGCCGGCCAGCACCCGGGCGCTATCGGTCCGGCTGGCGGCGCGCGCTACGAAGAGCAGGTCCGGTTCCGGATCGAAGCGCGAGACGCTGACTCCGAGGCCAGCGGACCACTCCCTGGCGCTCGCCGCCTCGGCGGCCTCCCACAGTGCGGGGCATTCCTCGATGAACAGCTCGCGCACTTCGTCCAGGTCCTCCTTGACGGAGCTGGATTCGAAGGGGGAGGAGTCCGCGAAGCTGCTGAGCAGTTGCGCGTACTCGCCCCACACACGCTCCGCCTCGGCGGTGTCCAGCTCAGCCAGCAGACCGTGCAGCACCGCGAGATCGAACTGCTGCGGCTCCAGCTCGACCGCTAGCACGGTGGTGTCCGGCAGCAGATCGGCGATGGCGCGTTGCGCCACAGCGGCCGATAGGGACGTAAGAGCGAACAGTACGGTTACCAGAGTCTTCACTCGTGACCACATGGGCACAAAGTAGCGCATCCGCGCATGAGCCGCGTTCAGACCGAAGCCCTGGGAAGGATGGGCCCCCCGGCGAGCAAGCGAACGGACGGCGTCAGGCCCTCTATGTCTTAGGGCAATTTCAGCAGTAGCGCTGCTCCCGCACCGATCGCCAATGGAGCGATAAGCTGACCGAGGAAGCTCAGCATGACGATGTCCAGCCTTGCATCTCCTCCGATTCTAGCCGCACCCGCCGCTGCCGACCGCTGGGCCCGCCCGGGCCCGGGCAGCCCGTTCTGCCTGCGGGAGCTAGGAGCATGAAACGCCGCTTCCTCACCTCCCACCACGCCACGCGCATAGCGTTCGGCGTCATCATCCTGTTCGTCACGGCGCAGATGTCGTGGTGGATCTACTTCCAGGCCGAGTTCGTGGAGTCCGTTAACCGCACCAGGGTGGAGAGCCTGCAGCGTGAGGCGCTGAGCCTGACCGCCCTCCTGGAGCTGGGGGCCTCCGATGAGGTGCTCGGGCTGCTGGCGGGGCAGCCGCACCTGAGGCTGGCCGAATCCGGTAGGAGCGTGGTCATCGACGAGGACGCCTTCGAGGAGTACCTGGCCGAGCACCGCAGCGTGGTGCGCATGTTCGCCTTCGAGGGGCCGTTCTTCGTGCTGGTGGTCATGCTGGGGCTATTCATCATCGCCAGGAACCTGCGGCTGGAGCGCGAGCTGAAGCGGCGGCAGAGCAACTTCCTGGACGCCATAGGGCACGAATACAAGACGCCCATCAGCACACTGCGGCTGCTGATCGAGACCATGCAGCTGCGCGACCTGCCGAGGGCCAAGGCGCAGGAGTACCTGACCCGCATGAGCGCGGAGGTGGACCGGCTGGACCGCACCGGCCAGCAGGTGCTGGCCACCGCACGCCTGGAGGGCGACGCGGTGGGGGTCAGGCGGCAGCACCACGAGCTGCGGGCACTGGTAGGCACCCTCCTGGAGCAAGCGCGGCCTGTCCTGGAGGCCCGCGGGGCTGAGGTCGCGTTCGTGGAGGGCGGCGCCCCGCTGGTGGTGAACGTCTCGCCCGAGGAGGTGGCGCTGATGCTCGAGAACCTCCTCGACAACGCCATCAAGTACTCCCCGGGCCCGCGGAAGCGGGTGGAGGTACGCCTGGGCGGCGAGGGCCGCTGGGCCCGCCTTAGCGTGGAGGACAGCGGCAACGGCATCCCTGAGGGTGAGCGCGCCAACGTGCTGGAGCGCTTCTACCGCGTGGGCAGCGAACTGACCCGCAGCTCTCCCGGGTTAGGGCTCGGCCTCTACCTCGTGCGGCGCGCGGTGGAGACGCTAGGGGGCCGGATCCACATCGGTGACGGCGCCGAGGGCGGCACGCTCGTTACGGTGCTCTTGCCCGTGGCGCCCGGAGAGCCGGCGCCAGCGGGGGTCGCCCCTGTGGGAGCGTTGAGTTGAGGGGTGCCAGGGTACTTATCGTGGAGGACGAGGCGGCGCTGGCGGCCGTGCTGACCGACAACCTGGAGGCGGAGGGCCACCGGGTCAGTCACGCCGCGGACGGCCGCGCGGCGGTGGCCGCCTGGCGCAGCGAGCAGCCCGACCTGGTGGTGCTCGACGTGATGCTGCCGCACAAGGACGGTTACACCCTCTGCCGCGAGCAGCGCGCGGCGGGCTTCGACACACCGGTGCTGTTCCTCTCCGCCAAGGGGCGCCCGGAGGAGCGAGTGGAGGGCCTGGAAGTCGGCGGCGACGACTACCTGGCCAAGCCGTTCCACCTGCCGGAGTTCCTGTTGCGCGTCCGGCGGCTCCTCGACCGCTCGGCTGCGCGCGAGGCGAGCTCCAAGGTGGTGTTCGGGGGCAACGAGGTGGACCTGCGCTCCTGGACGGCGCGCACCGCACGCGGTGAGGAGTTGCAGCTGAGCGAGCGCGAGATCGGCATCCTCAGCCTGCTGGCGCGCCGCGCCGGCGAGGTGGTGAGCCGGGACGAGATCCTGGACGGAGTGTGGGGCTTAGGCGCTTACCCCAGCAGCCGCACGGTCGATAACTTCGTCATGCGGCTCAGGCGCCACTTCGAGCCCGACCCCACCAGCCCGAGGTACTTCCACACGGTATGGGGCGTGGGGTACAGGTTCACACCAGAACGCAAGAACTGAGGCCGCGTGACAGTTATGTGACGCTTGCTGCCCGGCGGCTGGATAGGCTGCTGGACATGAGTTCAACTCCTACGGGTGTCGTGATGCTCAACCTCGGAGGTCCCGCCGAGCTAACCGACGTGGGCCCGTTCCTGGAGGAGCTGTTCGCGGACCGCGAGATCATCCAGCTCCCCATGCAGAAGTGGCTGGGCCCATTCATAGCCAGGCGGCGCACCCCTGCGGTGCAACGTAACTACGCGGACATCGGCGGCGGCAGTCCGCTGCTCGAGTGGACCTCACTGCAGGGCCGGGAGATGTGCCTTCGGCTGGACGAGCTCTCGCCCGCCACGGCGCCGCATAAGCCGTACGTGGCTTTCCGCTACAGCGAGCCGTCGAGCGAGGCGGCGCTGAGGCAGATGGCGGCCGACGGCGTGGAGCGCGCCGTGGCGTTCACGCAGTACCCGCAGTTCAGCTGCGCCACCACCGGCAGCAGCCTCAACGAGCTGTGGCGGGCCGCGCGCCGCCTCGGCTTGCAGGACGCCTTCGAGTGGAGCGTCATCGACCGGTGGCCCACCCATGAGCTCTTCCTCGAGGCCATGACCGCCACCGTTCGTCAAGGGCTGGAGGCGTTCGACCCGGCGGAGCGCGACAACGTGGTGCTCCTCTTCAGCGCTCACAGCTTGCCCATGAGCATCGTCAACCGCGGCGACGCGTACCCGCTGGAGGTGGGCGCCACAGTGCACGAGGTGCTCAAGCGCCTGGGCGGCCGTTACGAGCATCTGCTCAGCTACCAGTCGGAGGTCGGCCCGGTGCCGTGGCTGGGGCCGCCGACCGAGTCGGTGATCGAGGAGCTCGGCGCCAAGAAGCGCCGTCACGTACTGGTGGTACCCATCGCGTTCACGTCCGACCACATAGAGACGCTGCACGAGCTCGACATCGAGTACGGCGAACTGGCCCACAAGGTAGGCATCAGCGGCTACCGGCGGGCGCCCGCCCTGAACGACATGCCGCTGTTCCTCGACGCACTGGCCGAGATCGTGGCCGAGCACCTGAGGAGCGGCGAAGCCTGCACCAGCCAGTACGGACTACGGTGCCCAGGCTGCGTCAACCCGCAATGCCGCAACATCCTCCGGCCGGTAGCGCCCTACCGTCGCACCGCCGTGAGCCCGCACCCGCAGAACAGCCGGTTCGGCAAGGGGTACTAGACGCCACGGTTCCTCGAGGGCTCACGTGTCCGCCTCCGGCGACCACCTACGCGGGCCCGACCGCCGGAGTCTTGAGCCGGAGAGGGCGGCTCAACTGACGAGCTTCAGGCCGATGACGCAGCCGATGATGCCGGCGAGCAGCAGGATCTTGGGCAGCGAGGCGGACTCGTCGCCGGTGACCATGCCGTAGATGACGGCTATGGATGCGCCGATGGCTACCCAGATGGCGTAAGAGGTCCCGGTGGGCAGTGTGCGCATGGCGTAGGCCAGCCCACCCATGCTGATGATGAGCCCCCCGAGGAAGACCAACGAGGGGACGAGCTTGGTGAAGCCATCGGACTTGCCGAGCGCCACGGCCCAGACGGCTTCGAAGACTCCGGATGCGATGAGAACGAACCAGTCCATAGGAACCCTCCTCAGGCAACGTCTTGTCTTCACCGGGTACGTCGCGTCTCGTCCGGGGCCCCTGCGGCCGGAACCGAAAATAGCACGTCCCCGGCGCGCATCAGTAGGCCCAGCTGCCTACCGCACGTTAGCCATCCGCCTATGAACCAGGTAAGTTGGAGTGCGTGACCCGCATCGTGACTTCCACCCGCTCCGTTTTCCGCGGGTGGTGGGTCGTGGCGGGCTCCATGGTGGCGCAGGGCCTGCAGTCCGCGCTCTTCTTCGGCGCGTTCGGTATCTACGCGCCGTTCTGGATGGCGGAGTTCGGCTGGAGCCGCACCACCATCTCGCTCATCCACTCGCTGCAGCGCACGGAGAGCGGCCTACTGGGGCCAATCAACGGCTGGCTCATCAGCCGCTTCGGCCCCCACCGCCTGGTCATGGTGGGCATGGCGCTCATGGGCACTTCCATGATCGCGCTGGGCTTCACCACCAACTTCGGCAACTTCCTAGCGGCCTTCCTGGTCATGGCCGTGGGGGCCAGCTTCGCCGGCATCCTCTCCATGATGACCATCCTGGTCAACTGGTTCGAGCGGCGCCGGGCCACCGCCATGGCTCTCGCCGGGCTGGGCATGAGCATAGGCAACCTTACTGCGCCGGTCCTGGCCTCCCTCATCGTCACCTACGGCTGGCGCGGCGTGACCATCGGCTCGGGCGTCCTCATGCTGGTGATGATGATCCCCCTCGGCCGGCTTCTCATAGACGAGCCCGAACAGGTGGGCCTGCGCCCGGACGGGGACGAGGCACCACGCGGTGCCGCTAAGTCGACGGACGTTGAGGCGACAGCGGCGACTAAGGACCCGAACCCGAAGCAGGCCGCCGCAGCCTCCGAGGACGCCAAGGCCAAGTTCAGCGCGCGCAAGGTGCTGCGCTCCCGGGCGTTCTGGCTCATGTCGATAGGCCACTCCAACGCGCTGGCCATCGTTTCGGCCGTGGGCGTGCACTTCGTGATCTACGCGCAGGAGATCATCGGGATCAGCGTCACCGCCGGTGCTACCCTGCTGATGGTCATGACACTCACATCGATGGTCGGCCAGGCGGCGGGCGGCGTGCTGGGCGACCGCCTCGACAAGCGCCTGGTGACCGGCACCGGCATGCTGCTGCACGCCGGCGCCATGGCCATGCTGACCCTGGTGCCCACCTACACGGGCGCGGTGCTGGCCGTGGTCATGCACGGCCTGGCCTGGGGGCTGCGCGGTCCGCTCATGTCCGCTCTGCGCGCCGACTACTTCGGGCGCGCCGCTTTCGCCATGGTCATGGGCTTCTCCTCCTTGATAGTCACCGTGGGCTCCGTGCTGGGCCCGCTGATAGTCGGCTTGCTGGCGGACTCGCTGGGCAACTACGCCTGGGGCTTCGGCGCCCTGGCGGTGGTTGGCCTCATCGGCGCGGCGGCGTTCTTCCTGCTAGAGGCGCCGCCCAAGCGCGCGGAAGTGGTGGCCGCGTCGTGACGGCCCGAGCTAACGCAGGCAACCCGTTCGGACACCCCAAGCACCGCTCGGCGGTGGTGCTACTGGACGGCGACAAGGTCTGTCTCATCGAACGCAACCGTAAGGGCCACACCTACTACCTGTTCCCGGGTGGCGGGGTGGAGGCGGGCGAAGACCACGAACAGACGGCCATCAGGGAGGCCAAGGAGGAGCTCGGGCTCCACGTGGAGCTGGGCCGGGTGGTGGCGGACCTAACCTTCAAGGGCGCTAGACAGGTGTTCTACCTCGCCACTATCGTGGGTGGCGAGTTCGGTACCGGCACCGGGCCGGAGATGGACAGCGCGGAAGACTCCATCAGGGGTAGTTACACGCCCAGCTGGTTGCCACTAGCCGTAGCAGCCAAGCGCGACACTCGGCCGCTCGAGCTGGTCGATGCCCTGCTGGACCCGGAGTGGGCGAAGGAAGGCGTCATCACTTCAGAGAAGGGGTAGGGTCGAGCATGACGGAGAGCAGTTCCGACGACAGACTGGCGAGCCAGCAGTCCGGCGCGGGGCCGCAGCGGGGGCAGGGCGGCAACCCGGGCGCGAGTCGTCCCGGCGGCCCCGGACCGGACATGCCACCCAACATGCCACCCATGCGCCCGGTAGGTTGCAGCTCCTGGCTGCTCCTCATGCTGGGCCTGTTCGTAGTCAACTACATAGTCGTCAACCTGTTCTTCCCCTCCCCCGCAGCTCCCATCGAGGTGCCCTACAACGTCTTCCGCCAGCAGGTGGAGGCCGGCAACGTGGTCTCGGTGGCCACGCGCGCGGACGTCGTGCAAGGCATCTTCGACGAGCCCGTGACGATCCCCCTGCCCGAGGACGTCGCCGTGGCGGACATGGAGCCCCGGACCGTCGAGCGTTTCTCCACCACACTCCCGTCGTTCCTGGAACCGGGGCTCGAGACGTTGCTGCTGGAGAACGACGTCCAGATCAACGCGGAGACCCTGCAGGAACAGCGCAGCCCCCTCCTCACGTTGCTCTTCTCGTTCGGGCCGGCGCTGCTGATGATCGGGCTGATCGTCTGGCTCTCGCGGCGGGCGGCCGCCCAGGGGGGCATGGGCGGCATGGGCAACATGTTCGGCATGGGTAAGAGCCGCGCCACCCGGGCCGACGAGAGCGAGGTGAAGGTCACCTTCGACGACGTGGCCGGCATCGACGAGGCCGAAAACGAGCTCTTCGAGATCGTCGATTTCCTCAAGCGGCCCGAGAAGTACACCCGCTTGGGCGGCACCGCTCCCAAGGGGGTGCTGCTCGTGGGGCAGCCGGGCACGGGTAAGACGCTCCTCGCCAAGGCCGTGGCCGGCGAGGCGGGCGTGCCGTTCTTCAGCATGAACGCTTCGGAGTTCGTGGAGA